>JADEYI010000078.1_pt1 | contig 187140 bp, 235 predicted proteins | sample 8542331 | NCBI WGS metagenome assembly JADEYI01 (sample SAMN16510988, study PRJNA670497) | mine drainage metagenome | isolation source: biofilm near Copperflume 1 | place: Germany: Marsberg coppermine Kilianstollen | collected 2018-02 | reverse complement strand
ATAATAATAATAATAATAATAATAATAATAATGATAATAATAATAATAATAATAAATCTTACTGATATTGTTGTGAACTGCAGGGAGAAGGCCATCCAGCAATTCAACAAGAAGGACAGCGAGGCGTTCATCTTCCTGCTGTCCATCCGCGCCGCCGGCCGAGGTCTCAACCTGCAATCGGCGGACACTGTGGTCATCTATGACCCAGACCCCAACCCAAAGAACGAGGAGCAGGTGCGCACACATCTTTATTAGTAATACTTTGCAACACAATACTGTCCGCTGCATTGAGGCGGCGGAGTGCAAGTGGTTGCAGCCTGCATGAGATTGAGGCCCATTGAGGCAGTCTTGGGTTGGCTATTGTGTTCGGGTTAACTTTTACATAAGTCATAGGTGCATTGGCCACAACACAGCGCTTGCGCAGCACCATAACCACGTTTGTGCACCGCAAGCTCTGTGTGGCGGAGCCAGCATGCTCTTAAAAGCTGAAAAGGAACTGTCAAGCTAATTCTCTGAGTGATGCTTGCCATGCGCAGGCAATTGCGCGCTCGCATCGCATCGGCCAGACCAAGGAGGTCCGCGTGATTCACCTGGAGGCCGTGGCTGATCCTGAGGTCCCCTCCCAGTCAGGGAACCCATCCCAGAATGGCCAGGTACGTTCCAGCCGCAGCTGCCCTCATTGTACTGCCACCCCTTGTACTCTTGTAAACTACCATTTTGGGTTCTGAGTTTCTTCATTGATCTACTTCTGGATGATGCACCATAGCAAGCGGCGTTCTTGACAATGAAGACTGGGCTTGGCTCTATCCATAAAGTCTCTGACGCAGCACGGGCACAATGCACCAAGCTGTAGTCTGCAAGCATGGCGTGCGTACTGACGTTGGGGATTTCCCAGAGCAGAAGTAGCTTTCAGAGATGTGCTTTCCCAAGTGAGCACTGCAGGGTGCAGGAACACTGAACTCGTACCGTGAGCTCTCATGCTGCGTCTGAGGGAGCTACTGTAGCTCCCTGTAGCTTCCTTAAATGCAGCACAAGAGTGGCTGGTTTTGGGCTGCAAAAAATCTGACATGTTTATCTTGGACCATGCCAGGTGGCGAGGGCAGGGTACGCCGACAGCATAGAGTCGCTGGTGCGCAACAACATCCAGAAGATGAAGATTGACATGGCCAACGAAGTCATCGACGCCGGCCGCTTTGACATGAACACCACCATGGACGAGCGGCGACACACTCTCGAGGAAATGCTGCAGGCGAGCTTCTTCACAACCCTTGTCCCAATGTTTGATTCCACTGGCCCCATTACTTGCAATATGCATTCCTCTGGGGGGTAATAACCAGATGACTTCTAGGGGCGCAACCTATGACAGCATGCACACAATTTGGCAGGAGGGATGCCTGTCTTTCCTCTCAACAGAGCTCGTTACTTGGGTCCATTCTGTGTCCCTGATGCAGACTTCACATCCCTTGTCCCCTGTTCTGCATTCGCCTTGCCTGTGCAACTCGCTAGAACAATGCATCATAAACTCCCTGGCATGCCCTGCGTGGATCCCAGGCATGGCCCTCCCGCCTTCCTGCTTACATGCAGGACTGCAAAAGCCAGGTTTCTGGGGTGTCTTGACCTGTCTGTGCTACTAATTCATTTTATTAATGTCACTGTTGCTCACATCTGTGATGTCTGATCAAGAAGAGGCATTACTTTAGCCCAGAAGAACTTGGCCTGGATTGGATCGATTACAGCATTTTGAGTGCATACGTTGCAGGATGAGGAGCGGCTGAAGAAGGCAGTGAACGCGGTGCCTAGCAGGGAGGAACTCAATGCGGTGCTGGCTCGCTCAGAAGCAGAGCGAGTGGAGTTTGACCGCCTGGACCGCGAGCTGTCGTGGCCTGCCGAGGAGGGTGCGCGCCCCTGGACCCGGGGGAACTGAAATTTAATCCAGTCTGCACCTGATACTGACCACTTCTTTGTGTGCCATGCCATTATGCATTTTTGCCAGGCGACAGCCAGGAGACTCCCATGCAGGGAGCAATAGAGAAGTGACAAGTCCCAGTTTGTCCCGTTCCTTTCTCCAGATTTTGATAGCCTTTGCAAGAGTGGCCAATTGGCTTATGCCCAGCCAATTAATACAACTGTGCTGTGCAGGCGAGGAGGAGATTCCCAGCTGGCTGCAGTACACACAGGAGGAGCTGGCGCAGGTTGTTCAGGCCACCTCCAAGCAGCGCCCCAACCAGGCCAAAGAGCTGGCCGCCTTGGCTGGCATCCTGCCCAAGGCACGCCCCTGCTGCCCTGCCGCTCTCATCCCGTCATCCTTGCATTAGCAGAGTATTACATTCTTGATTTACCCATCTTCACAGTGACAGATCTCAATATGGCCAATGGCCTGACGTGAGCAGGGGCTTCTGACAATTTTCAGCTGTACAACTATTGCATCCTCTTCTTCAGAATAGCGATGCCCTGCACTGAGCAAACTCCGTTCTTGCTGAAAACCCTAAAGATCTGTGGAGCAGGCCAGCATGCGTGACTTTCGGCAGGCAATTTTTTTTTGCATGCACACACAATTGCGATGCAGCGCGCCAAAACAGACCCACAATGCAGACGCTTTGCATTGGCCGTTCTTGCACAAGGGATGAGAGCATCATTGTCGAGTAAACGCCATACACGGGGTATGATCGTGGCAGCCTCTAACTGCAGCTTGTCTGCAGGACGTACCTTGACATTTGGCAGGGAAAAGCACGTATTAATGATAGTATAAATCAAATCTTTTATTCACAGGCGGCGGTGGCGTCGCCGGAGGGGCCGCGCGTCCGGCCGCAGCGCGCTCGGAGCACCGCAAATCTGTCCACCGAGTCTGGCCTCAACAGCTTTGGCATAACAGACTCGGGCGAGGATGCGGCCGGCGACGACGAGGCGGACATGGAAGAGGAGGTCGTGGGTGATCACCTTTCACCTCACAGTCTTCCTGAGCCAAAGGGACTACTTTGGCTGGTTCTGCAATGGCACCATTGAAATCTTGCTGCGATCTTGATGCAGGCCTCCCTTTCGCATGCTGCTGTAATTCTTATAACAGCAGGGTGTTGTGGGCATTTAGAATTATATTTTTGTATTTGTGTTTGGCCATCCCCTTATAAATCAATCAACTCTGCCTGTGCTTTAGGCACTGCAGACAGAAGCTCATTAGACAAGCTGTGGCGTTGGGGTAAAGTCGTACTGATCCAGAAGAGTCCATGGTGAAAGAATGAGGCGCTGGCTGCTGCAGGCAAGAACATCGCGGATGTGGAGCCCATGCCCTCAACTTCTGGCCGCACCGGCAGCATGCGCCGCTCTGCGTCCCCCCTAGATGACTGGGTGCCCCCCGGTCATAGACCTCCCGCCGCACCCAGCCGGGCCGCCTCTGTTGGGACCCCCCACGGCCACGCCCCAGAGCAGGTGAAGATCAATGATCATCGCATCTCCCTCTTTTGCTCTGATGGTTGATTGCTGCCGATCGAGTATCCATTGTGAGGGGTTTCAAGAAGGTTGTAAATTCACGCCATGAGGCAGCCCTTTCCTCGTTGCTCTGGCGCTTGCCGTGTCTTGACATCGGCGTATCTCTTTCTAGGACCAAAGTTGTTGAAACGGAGATACTAATGCAAGTCACAGCATAGGCATGCATGTGCTTCTCTTTCTCTGACCAAAGATTCAAGTGCAAGGTAAAGCATAGGCATTGTGTGCTTGCATGCATGAGAGAAATAGCACTCTGAGACGTGACGTCCCATCATTGCTCTGTCGCTCCGCACCATTAAAAAAAGTATCGTGGGTGCAGGGGAAGGAAACTGGGGCAGGGGCGCAGAAGAGGCCAAACGAGGGTCCCAGCCAAAGCATGCAGCCGCCTCCCAAGAAGAAAAAGAGCGGCGGGCCGCACTTCACCATCAAATTCAAAGGCTTGAAGCCGAAGCCCAGCAGCTGACATCGCAGCTTTGGTATTGTGTGTTCATGTGCCATTTGTGCAAATGCCTGCATGTGATGTTTTTTGTTTCTGTTTCCAGGCATAGCTGATTCTAGAGAGACAAGTCCCATCTGCTTGAATAGGTTAGGGGTTGACCCTATTTTAGGAAGGTGCTGAATCTCCAAATTTTAGGAAGGCTCAGTTGACTGTAGATGAGCACTTACAAGAACCCTCGTTGCGTGAAAATTAGCAAGACTTAAGCGAGGCGACGGAGGTTGGATGTAACGCAGAGATATAGTAGCTACTGTTTTGCGATCAAGGTTCTCAAGTTATACGTCTACTTTCCAGAAAATTACAACTCGATATGCACTGATGGTGACATACAAAATTGCAGATTCTTACTTCGGAGGTGGCGGAGCCTATCGTTGCTGATATCCTTGCACTCACTTGAAAAGCGCTGATCTTACAACACATGCCGTTCCATTCCTCGTTAGGCATAGTACGAAGGGCAGCGGGCACACCGCGCGCAAGGCCTCCTCATATCGATTACAATCAGCGTACATTCAATTCGCGCAGACTTGCACGGGGTCAAGTGCGGGTGGTAGCCAGCACTGATGACCCCATTTTGAAGCAAGCAGTGAAGGTAATGAACGAAGCTAGCAGAAGGCTGTTCCACACAATTTGGTCATAATATACTTGTTATTTGTTACTGTCTCAATATGATCACTAGGCTCACTTTCCTTATTGCTACAGGAGCCTGTTGCTTTCTGGGGCGGGTTTGTGGCTGGTTCACTGGGCCTGAATTTGGAGGAAGATCCACTGAAGACTTGGGTGAACCGCACTGCATCTGAGGCTCAGGTATGCAACAGGTTCCTTTCTTTCACAGTCACAATCTTAGAGTCTGCATCACAGCAGCTGCAGCTGAATCATGCATGCATGCAGCTGAATCATGCATGAGTGCTGCATTCACGAGGGATGTTACTTGATGACTTATACCGGCACAGTGCCAGTGGAATTCAAGTTGGTGGAGACAAATGCTGGGAAGCATTGATGAGAGCTTTCCACTTTCAAGCACCCTGATATCATGGCTCATGTCCCGAGATTGCAGGGAGTTCCAGCGCCTCTTGAACCAGCTTCGCAGGATGCCAGAACCACATCACGCCAGGACGCCCGGATGCGACTGCAGCAGGCATTGGCGGAGGACAGAAAGCCCAACAATGGAATCTCACGATAGCTGCCGCTTGCAATTGGCAGTTGTCCTTTGCGCATATGTTGCACCGCAACAGATGAAATGCTATCCGACACTTGCTGCAGAGTAAGTGCAGAGTGTCAGGGTGTGTGACAGCTAACAGAGCTGGCAGGGCAGCGATTGATTTGTTAATCTACCCAATTGGTTGCAACATTGGTCAGCGACAGATGTACTTCTCGAGTACAAGGCAGCGTTGGTTTAATTTGTGCAGCATTTCTGGACAAGATCTGAATCTTTTGAATCGGGAGAATTGCGATCGCATGCAGCTTCGTGCAATCCAATGATTTGGGCTTGATGGAAGTCATCCAAGTTCATTTTGGAGGATCCCGCGTGCATGCCGCATATATGCACGCCCCTAGGCCCCGGGGGCCTCATCATCCATGCAATAGTGCCTGCCGGCCTAGAGTGATGTTCTGTGGCGTGTACTTCATGGCTTGGAAGATGCATGACAAGCTAGTCAGGAAATGATCAAAGGTTTTGGGAATCCAACATGTCGACACCAAAACTATTACTAAAGGAGGTCACGTGGTAGCCATGTGGGCCGATGAGGCAAACCCGTACATCCAGGCTGGAGAGGCACAAGAGTAGTCAATTGTCCACTTCGATTGTGTCACATCTCTCGATCGTTGGCTTTCAAAGTGAATGGAGTGGCAAGGGTAACCTTAGACGGACTAGTGTAACTCACCTGCGATGGGCTCGCTCACCCTGTATTTCAGTGTCTCAGGGTTGCTGCTTTTCGGCACGATCACATCCCTCTTTGCGAAGATCGGTAAGTGGTAATTGATTACAAGGTCTCAATTGCTGGGGTATTGATGTAATATTCTCTCATGACTATTGTTCTGCGCTGCAGTTTACGAGCTAGAGGGACCTGATCTGGATGGAGTCGCAAAGCTCTTCAGGAAGCCATGGGCGATGGCAACAAACATGTTCATTGGCATGAGCTTCTGCATCCCTTTGGCCTTCTTGGAGGAGCGCAGGCAGAAAGGCCGCTTAGCACGGGAGGCTGATGGGGATGCTTCAGCACCCCTTCTCAATGGCGTAGAGAAGGTCAGTGATTGGCCATCACATGAGCCTGCGAGAGCAAATGTCTATCTCACTCTTTGAGTGCTACCTGGATGGTGGGCTTTTGGACTTTTTGAAGTCTTCATGTTGACATGCACTTGCTCAGGATGTACTCCTTGTACTCTCTTCAAGTTTTGACAGACTTCTGCTGTTCGCTCAGGATGACACAAAACCGAAGTACCAGGTCTTCATGCTGGCAATACCCACTGTATTCGACCTGATTGCCACTGTGCTCATGAATATTGGCCTTCTGAGCGTCACAGCCAGCGTGTACCAGATGATGCGCGGTGCAGAGATGTTCTTTGCAGCAATCTTCTCAGTACTCTTCCTGCATCGGCGCCTGAACAAGTTCCACCTGTTGGGCATCTTCTGCTGTGTGGTACGCTTCAACGATTCTTATCGACAATGTTTTGTACCCACTTTGGTCACCAGTGTTTGGTGTGCATGACGTTCATAAATCTGCCTGTGCTGTGAACACTATCACCCCCATCACAGCGGTGGCTATGGGCTGACTTCTAAAAATTCCTGTCCAGATCTGACATGCATGGTGTGCTCACATCAGCTCTGCTTGTCTTGGAGAAGAGCAAAACTGCTCTGATTGGGAACAGGTGGGCATTGGGCTGGTGGGCATGTCCAGTGTGCTGCATGGAGGAGGCAGTACACAGGTGGAGATCTCCCCAGAGCAGATGCTACTGGGCATGGGTCTCATTGTAGCCTCTCAGGTGAGCATGCATCACCATGATCCTGTCCTGCCTGAGCCTCCCTCATTCTTGTATGCCTTTTTGCGATGTTCACCCGCAGTGCTCGAGCAACTAGGACAAGCATTGCACAAAAATTCTGGCATTCGATACCCACAGAACTTTGCCTGGGACTCTGGGTGAGTTGTACTCATGGATCGCTCCATTATTGCCATGTGTATGTGCAAATTCCACTGTGATGCAGGAATGCATGAGTGTGAGTCATGCACTCATGTGATGCGCTGTGTCACACAGGCAGTGCAAGCGGCGCAGCTCACATTTGAGGATTATTTCATGGCGGATCTGGCAGTGCCTCCCCTGCTCATCGTTGGCTGGGAGGGCGTCTTTGGAACGGCCATCATGGTCTTCCTAATGCTGCCCATCGTCTACTTTCTGCCTGGCATCGACGGCGAGGGATTGCATGAAAACTCCATCGAGACCCTCCATGTGAGGCCCCCTCCCTTCCCTAACAATGCATTTTTTGCTCATGCAAGCAGAACTGGTCCCCCCTGTGCTTGCTGCTTCTTTTTGTGACTGTGGTGGTGTTGTGATGGGCAAGCTTCGATGACGGACTGGTCATAAAAGGGTATATAATTGCATGATGGGGCACTAACGGTGGTAATTTGAAGCCTATAGAGTGTGCCTTGCTGACTGTGTGTGGGCTGCTGCGCAGATGCTGTTCCACTCTGGGCCACTGCTCACAGTCATCCTGGTGGACATGGCAGCTCTACTTCTGTACAACTACGCAGGAATGTGTGTGACTGGTGAGATCATGCCACTTGCACCTGCCACGACTTGCACCTCCTGTAAAACCCAGCCATATCACACCCTCCAAGAAGCATCCTGCCTCCTGCATTACCTGGCTCCCCACCCAGTAGCTATTCAAGGGCTGTCTGTTTTGAGGGCTCTGTGTTTTGAGGGCTCTCTGTTGCATCCAGCAATACCAAACTCTCCGATATGTATCCTGCCTCCTGCATTGCCTGAAGTGCTCCTTGAGCACTGCTTGAACCTCGTAGATGAATGGTGGTGATGGCGCCTGTGCAGGTGAGCTGGGAGCGGTGTTCCGGACAGTGCTGGAGACGATGCGAACCATGTTTGTGTGGCTGGTAGACCTGCTGCTCTTCTACACCCCTCTGGGCTTTGGCAAGCTGGGCGAGTCTTGGAGCGTCTACTCCTTCATCCAGGCTGCAGGGTACGGTTTTATCTCCTGTCTTGGCTTTCATATGCTGGCTTGATTGGCCTTGGATTTGGAACTTGCCTGCTTACGTCCTCCTACTTATCAGGGTGATATTCTGTCGCCTGGCAGAGCCTTTGCGCTCAGCCGTGGCATGCTTTTAGGGAACCAAAGCATGCGCAGATGCAATTCCCAAGCAGCCAACAACACTGAGGTTGACAGCTTTATAGATTACTCTTTGCAAGGCTTGCGCAAGCTGATCAATGACAGGGCTTCAGCTAACCTGTGCATTTGTGCCATAGAAAGAAGGCCTCGTCATATAAACTTTGGCACACACAGCATTGATGCATGTATGCACACACAACACCAATGCGATGTCTGCGCAGGTTTGCGGTGCTCGTGTGCGGCACGTTGGTGTACAGCAAGGGGGATACCAAGGAGGAGGAGGAGGATGAGCAGCTGTTCGGCAGCGATGCCCTGGAGCCGGCCGGTCCCCCCTCTCCGACGCCCCAGTACAACGCCCTACCCACCCTTGTGCCCGGGAGGGAGGCCTCCACCCAGCCCATCACCATGCGCGGCACACCATCCTCCTTGAAGGTAGGGGACCGGAACAAAAATGATGCTTCCTCAAGCCAAGGAGGCCGTCTGTGTCTATGCAGCTGTGCGACCCATTTGGTCCTTTCACAGGCTTGCTGGCAGCAGATAGTATCTGCAGTATTGGCACTACTGATAATCGTGTCTTCTCGTGTTTCCTGGCTGCCCTTTAATGAAGCTCGCACTTCATATTTTAAAGGTAGATTGAGTAGATTTCTGTTCAGGACCCACAAACAAGGAGGTGCAACTTCTATATGTGTCACACTCCCCATCCATTGTGAGCGCTTTGATTGATCAGGACAGCCCATGCCAGTTTGTTGCCAGAATGAAGGCTTTCTACGCGTTGTGATCTTGTTTTTTTGTGGTTTGCAGAGCACCATGAACATCCAGTCCTTCTCCTACCATCGCCATGGATCAGTCTCTGGCAGCGCTGTGGCTTCCTCACTGCATGCACACGACGATGTGTAGGTGCACAGCCCGCGCTCACAAATCCTGCGCTGGGGTCCTTAGCGATGGCTGCAATGCCAGAATATATTGTGGAGCGCATTTGTGCACGTCAGGCAGTAGTCTCTGCCTGCAGCGCGTGTTTATGAGGGGTGAAAGGCTCAAGACTGGTCTGAGGAGAGTAGAGTGCTGGAGCAGTGTGCACTGCGAGTGTCCTATGCAAATGATTTTGAGGGTCGCTGCATGCAGAATGAGTATTACAGGATTGGCAACGCACAGCAGGCACCCAGTGAGGCCCTCATGTCTCCTGGGCACTTGCTTCTGAGGCACAGATGGCTTGTCTGTGTTGATGCTGTGGTGTGTGAAGCTATACTATAGGTAGAGGATGGGCACTTTAGTCGACTGGTATTCGCTATTCTTCAGGAGGGCTTGAAGCTGTCTATGTGGAGTGGATGGGAATTCTTTTAAATGACTGCTGTGTGACCCTGTCGAGTGATCATCTTGAGATGCAGCATCATCACTGGCATGCAGAGCTTAAAAGAATAACGTAGTGCAACTTGCAGTTGCTGCAGCTGCAGCAAAAGACTGTAAATAGGATTTGGTCACTGGTGGCACTAAGGCGCCGCCTAGGCCTGCCACCGCGGCATGTGCCTCATGTGTTCATGAGTGCATGCACGTCCCTGTCACCGTCGGCATGCCTGCCTGGAGCACTAGATCACAAGCACCCGTGCATGATGAGGGTTGAATATAGGTGTGTATATCCCCCACATTGCAGACCTTTCGGTGGGGAGATGGCGGAACACAGAGGGGAGGTTGAAAGGAATCTTCTTGACATCACGAGCGCGTCATCAGAACTTCTTACGACACAGCATGCCCCTCACGGCTTCTTCAGTAGTAGGTCGATGAAGACGAGTCAGCCGCGGTGGCAACATTCTGTCCTACCATTGCACAGTCCAGCGTCGAATTTCTGAAACAAATCTTTCTCGAAAACGGGCTCAGACATTCCGGGACGTCAATGCGGCCAGACGGTGCGTTTCTTCCTTACCGGGAACACAGACAGACAAACGTCCCAAGTACAGGTCCATCAGCATCTTGTTTGTCGTAGCTTCTACTCTGCTTGTCTGGGTTTGTCTGTTCTCGGCCGAACTTAAGACACGCGCTGGAGATCCTGAGCGTCTTGCGGAACCCTGCAGAGTTGCCCGCGATCCTCATTGCCAGGCCCCCAGTACGGAAGCAGATGGGCCTGCCTGATATAGTTATCCCGATCCAGCTCGGATGCCTGGTAAGCCATTCCTTCGTAGCTGGGGAAACCCAGACACTTCCAGACGGTGGCGTTTTCCCTCCATCGGCACTAAGACATCTTCATTCGTTTACATATCCATCTCTCGTACACAAAATTCTGAGTATCTGCAGTATTACCTGTGCGATGGTGAGGGATTGTCTCTCCAAATGCGCGCATTCCGACTTGGGGCTCTGTCGATTCTCTCTTTTCTTTGCCTCTGCAGAACCGTCTGGTGTCCAGCACGCCAGTAAGGAGCCTCACAGTCGCACAAGCTGCTGCAGAGCACGAGCAGCTAGTGGGCCAGTTGCAGGTATAGACTCTGCGCCTAGTGCATGCCACTTGAAGTGATTGCCGCCACAGCAGCGTATGGGTCTCAATTTGAAGGCGGGGTGGCGTCCGATGCTGTGTGACAAGTGCTGCATGCTGTGCAGGCACTGGCGGCGTTAAGAGACTACCTGCCGCTGCACATATATCACGACGCGTCGGGCCATCTCTTTGGAGACGAGGAGCTCACACACACAGAATCAACCCCGGCGCAGATCCCACGGCTGCGCCCGGAGTATGCCAACCTGAGGGCTTACGCCGCTGGCAACATCGAGGTGCATGCCTTGTCCTTCTATCGGCACCCCTCGCAATCATGCCACCAGCCCGTAAATGTACATCAATTCCAAATTTCAAAGCATGGGCCGGCCCCTACCCAATACAGGCTCGGAGCATGGCCTCGAGCCACCAAAGGTGCTGCTCACAGTCTGACGCAGGGCTGAGCAGACCTCTCTGAGCAGCATTTGTTGAAGTCTCTCAGCAGTGAATTCTCCAGGCACATTGCTCAGTGATGGTCTGCCCTCTGTAGAGAGTGGTATGAGAGCTTAGAATACCTTGAACTCCATCACCTCAAACAATGCAATGGCCTTTTTCATCTGCACGGTGCATACACCCAGAGGAAATACCATTCCGGCACAATGTGCGCAGGTGTTGACATGGGGTTTGCCGGTATGTAATTGTCGGGGTGTCTTAGCGCGTTGGGATAGATCATGGCCTGAGATGGTGGCTGTGTGGCGCACAGCTGTGCAAGAGCTTCTTCTTCGAGCTGGACAGGCATCTGCACGAGGTGCTGGCGCCGCGGCTGGACGAGCTCGGAATGGCGCGCCACGGGGCGGCCTGGCCGGAGCCGCCGCACGGCTACAGCATAGATCTCGACGAGGCTCCAATGCGAAAAAGGATGACTCGCAGCACCTAATCGCCGCACAGTGCCAATCCTGCGCACGTCCCGCCCATTGAACAGGGCGTGAGTGTAGATCCCAGCATGTAGAAAGATTGTGTCGAGGCGCCCATGTCGCTGCCCGGCTGATAGCTGCAGCGTACCATGCGGACGCCGATGAATAAATGCAGTCGCTGCCGGGAGGGCAGCCCGCTCGCTGGCTGAGATTGTCGCCAGCTTAGAAGATTTCAATCAATGTACAATGCGCACCCCTTGCGCAGGCTGCTGCAGGGCAGTATATGTTGGCAAACCCACCAGCCCGTTGCAGTGGTTCAAGACAGGCTGGAGGCAGGAAGCCTGGCCGCCCATTTGTATCTCAGCCATTGCAGATGCTGGAATCTCCCCTTGAGATTAGTGGAAGATTCTTGGTTTGCGGGTTGACGCGCCTCCTGCTTCTTAGGGATGGTCTTGTGGGCCACAATAAAAATGATGCAAATAAATAAGCTGGACAATCTGCACTTAATTTGAGCCAGGTAGCACATGTGAGTCACCTGCGCGCCGCTTGCAGTACAGAGATCAGCCTGCATTTGAGGCATGCATCTGAGATCCTTTTGATGAAATAAGCTGTCCAATACTTGCAAAACTCCTAGTGGATAAGGAGCATTATTTAGAGCCCAAGAAAGACCGTTTGGTATTGCATTAAGTGCTCCCTCCGGATGCACAAAGTGTTTAGAGGGAATCCTACAGCAAATGACCGATCTTGAGGCTGTCCATAGTAATTCTGAGGGGTGAGATCACGTGGTACTTTGGGATTTTTCCAGAGCAGAAGTAAGTTTCAGAGGAAAGATCTTGAGCACTGCAGTGTGGACCACTGAATTTGTACTATATCTGGAGGCTATGACGCTTCTTCTGAGGGAGCTGCAGCAGCTTTTGTTCATTTCCTCAAAGGCAGCATGAGAGGACTAGCGCAGCTGCTTGCTAACTATCAACGATTGGTTTTCTGCGTCAGGCTTTGATGATTGAGTGGCAAATTCCTTAGTTGAGGCATCAGGCCATCCAATGTATACTGACATGGCACGCCATAATGTGATCTTCAGATCTTCAGATCACGTCATGATCCAGATGGTTTGTGCATGCTCAACCATTGTCAAGATTTCTGGCTTTCTGGGATTTGTGTGAGCTTCATGCTTTTCATCATGCTTGCCTTTCTTCCGAAACATTATAATTATCTGGTGACTGAGGTGTAAATTATATTCTGCCACATATGGCACGGAATCCTTCTAGAACCCTTCAGATCTGCCTAGCAACTATTGTTTGTGTTTCAATCAAGCATGCAATGGCATTTGTCAAGCCATGCGGCAAAATGAAAGCAACAAAAACGCATAGATGCCTGCAGCAGTTGGCCTGCAGATCGCTGAAGGAACTGTGTACAGGTGATTCGCAAACATTCGAATAAATGTTCTGGTCAAGTGTTCCCAACGATCTTGCGCAGAGCTCTTTCCTTGCCAGGTTCTGCTGCACTCCTAGGTTGGGCAAGAAGCAGGCCGGATGCACTGGCCACCCTCTAGACGCTCCAGAATCGCTGTTGCCAATATACACAGGAAAACAGAAGAGGAGAAACGCACCAAGGGCAGGAGGACTCGTTGCCCACAAACCCATCCTGTTGCCTCTATCTCACCTTATCAGCCAGGAAGACGCCCAACAGACAGGCCCAATTCTTTAGCGCGCCTTTGAGAGGTCACTAAATCCACCGGACATCCAAAGGCCCCCAAAGACGCCTCACCAGGAAAGAGGGAACACCATCAGTGGACTCAAAGCTCCCCTGCAAGTCCCTGCATCTCACCTGTGTGATTCTTTGGCCTTCACTTACCGAATGGCCTCTTGGCAGGATTACCTAGTACAGCATGGTCTCCTCTAAGGGCTGCACATCCCAACCCTCTAGGCTGTCCTCGCAACATGTAATTCTCTGGACCCTAAGGCCTCATGCGATTGCAAGTATTTTACAGCAGGGACGCTTGAAGACAGTCCTAGCTAGTCTATGGGGCTACTCTCAGTATACAGCCTCCTAGAGCGGGGGGCGCTAGTAGAGCCGCTCGGTCTTTGGTAATGAGATGACCTATAGGTAGGGATTACCTAGCACAGCATGGTCTCCTCCAAGGCTGTACATCCCCGAACCCCTAGGCCGTCCTCTCAATACACAAAAGCCTCGGAGCGGGGGGCGTTAATAGAGGCGTTCGGCCTGCAGGCTGTGCAGGAACGCCGCCTGCTTTGCTGACAGCGGCGGTCGGAAGTCGACATGCGCGCATGCGGCGGCAAACTCCTCGAGCTGCTCGACTCGCTGCCCCTCGCGCACCCCTGCCCGGCTGCGCTTCACCCCGCTCGCCTGCATCAGCCTGCAGCCCCCACACCAGCCCACATCAGGCCAGAACATGCAGACGATACTCATTTTATCCCTTGCTAGAGTTTGTTCATTACCACCCCTTTTGCTGCCAATACAGACAGGGCTTGTCTCCGGACAAGCTGCAGGTTCTTATCCTTACTTGCAGCTTGTCCAGATGGGTGCCCCCCAGACCCACATTAATGAAATCAACATGCAATTATCGTCAGAGTATGGCCCAATATATAGTCTGGAGCTTCACTTGTATGCCATAGCACATGCAGCTTGATGCACGGGCTACAGGTTGGCGCATGCACGCATCTGAGCTGGGTTGAACACATGGGCAGGTCGTTTGTTTGCCTACAGGCATCCCTGCATGCGGGATCATCAGGACATAATGCTGCAGCCCACTTGGACGCATCATTGAAGGCGTGCAGGGCAGACCTGATGATGGGCGAGGCAAACTGTGATGAGAATGGCGGAGAGACGGCTGCCAGAACACAGAAGATGAAGTGTCGCACAAGTGAGGGATCCGCCGTCTTTGCCCACTGCTCCGCTGCAGCAGTATTGTCAAACTTTGTCAGACTCCCCCTCTTCCCTTTACACGTGCACAGCACCCTTTACACATGCACAGCAACATAGTCCTTCAATAGATTCACTGGCAGCTGGTAGCCATGGTGACCCAGACGGGCCGGCTTACAATGCATGGTCTTCTGCAGATCGCTGAGCCAGGTGAGCAGTGTAAGCAAAGATTCCTCCTTTCCCCAAAGCATGCAACAATTAAAGTGATCAACCAGATTTAATGTGCTGTGATGTTCGATTGAGGGACAAAGAGAGTCCCCAGTGGAAGCTTCATGCAGAAAGGTGGTGAGTCACCTGCTGAGAGCATGCGCATGACCTGCCCGGCTGCCAGAACAGCCACTCCCAGCTCGAGCAGTGTCCGTGCGATGTCCGGCTTGGCATTCCCCATCGCCTTCAGGGCAGCGGCAATGATGTCCACGGCCTGGGCACACCCCACAATATGTTTCATTGGAGGAGCAGACTGTATTGGAGTGCTGATGTAGGGCACATTGTCTGAAGATCAAGGAGCCAGCAGAGGAATCAAAAGGGCTCTGGTCTGGAGTGATGCTATGCCACAGCACATAAAGGTCAGGCGTGCTAATTTTTCTTAGATGAGAATCTGTGTTGCGATGCCTGCTCATACCCAGAAGGTTGCAAGGGATCAAAGGGGTTGTTGAGTACCAATGGCATTGCGCAATGAGTGGACCACAATGGTGACACTCTGAATCACGCCAGCTATACACTCATGCTTCACATTCTTGGCTAGCAATAGTGTCTGCGCCCCTCAGGTCGAGTTTGGCTTAGCATGAACAATGTGGTGAGGCAGGGGGGTACCTGGGGGTTGAGGGCGGGCTGCTGGGGGATGATGAGCGAGAGGAGGGTGAGAAATGCGGGCGCGGCCGAGCCGTGGTACTCGCGCCAGTACTGCACGCTCCCCAGGGGACGCGCCATCGCTCGCATCAGCCCCGCAGCCGCCGCCGCGCACTGCGCCGCCGCCTCTGCTTGCACCTGCACACCGGCCAGCCTCCCGTCATCTTCAGACAGGTGATTTTGCATCACATGCTAGATTTCCTGGAGAACACATGTTCATTACCTCGCATGCCAGATGCCATCCTGCTCAAGTTGTTCCCAGGGTGCTATCATCTCGCTGGCCCCGTGCTGCGGCCATGGTTGCATGTGGCGCTTTATGACCTCCATGCATTGTCCTTGTAAGCTGTTGATGAGTGGTAAATGCGCACATCAGGCTCCGTGCAGTTGTGTCAATTGGAGCAGGCAAGGGTACCTGCTCTCGCGGCCCAAACCGGACGCCCATGGCAGCACTCTGCGCTACGGCGTGTGCTTGCTGCAGGGCCACCTTGGTGGCGTCCACATCCTCCAGGTCCAGCCTGCCTGAAGGCCTGCAGCCAGCAGCCGCATGTAATTGCTACATCGCAGGTTTCCAGGCCATGAGCCCGCCAAGAACTGCCGCCGCGCATTGTGCAACCATGTGCCGTGCCGCTGTTGTCGGGAGCAACTACTTTATATTGAAGCTTTTTTTACTTGGCTTTTTACTAAGCCACATTTCGATTCAAACCAAGTGTGCTTCAGAATTCAAGCATTTTGGTGGCGCAAAGGCAAGCACCTGTCATCTACTGCGGCAGCTGCCAGGGCGAGCAGTTCCACGTGTGCTTCGTGGTCCTCGGAGGTCAGCTGCGCGCCCGGCATGAACAGGCCGTCCAAGAGCACCTTGAACACCTGCGACACGCCAGCACGCACAGTCAAGAATCTTGCCAAGCACATTTTTGCGTGCACACCCCAAAGCCCCCGAAGCCGCACGCCAACGTAGGGTGAAGCAAATCATTGCCCATCCAATGATATGGAGGTGAAAGTAAGGCAATGAAATGCCAAAATGTTGCAGAACCGCTTTAAATGTTCCAAAGGCCCCTTGAGGACAAACCTGTGGATGCCTTATGGTGTTGATGGGCGGCGGGGTGTCGGCGCTGTACAGCGCATGCAGGCGCTGCACGGCCTGATTAGGCCCGGCAGGACCCCCGCGGTTTCCCAGCGGTGGGGCCGGCCGCCACGCAGCCTTGCCTTCCGGCCGCCCCTGCCTGCGCGCCTCCGCGGCGCTCAGCAATTGCGCCACTGCCGCCTCCGCCGCTGCCTCAGGCTCTGAGCTGCTCTTTGCAGCAAACCTGCGTGGCAGCAGGCTCCTTTCGAACTCCTTTTCAAAATCCTCGCCGGTGATGTCTGCACAAGTGCTGTCCCTGCACTCGAGCTGCATATCCTCAACACGCCTTGCACGATGTTGTCATGACACGAATTTCGCCATGCGAGGATTCACACTTGGTGCAGGGGGATGCACGTTGTAATGCAGAACATCTGGGCAGAAACATGGGAGCATCAACCATGTCAGCGAGCAGTTCTGAGGAAAAGCTACTGAAGACTTCTGACATTTGGGAAATAGTGATTTTGCACAGGCATGAAGCTGTGCTGGCTGACGGCTAGCGAAAGGCGCACCAGGCGTGCATCTGCCAAACGATGGCGCCACGCTGCGCGGCCGCGTGGGCCTCCAGCTCCTGGCTGAGCCGTCGGAAGCGGCTGCCGCGCGGATGCTGCCCCAGCTCCGTCAGGATCTGCTGCGCGTGCACATACGTGTGCTGCCCCTGACAGCACGTCTCCTGCACCACACCCACAAGTATACCATCAACTGTGCTTCATAGAAGACCATGCACTCAGGCTATGTGCGTGGCTGCATCAAGCAGCAAACTTCCTGGCCTGTCCTTGTTTCCTGAAGAGCTACTTGATCTATTCAGCACTGCTTCCTCCTTGTTCCTAAGGCAGCCAACAGAACCAGGACCAGCAACACACGGACTTGGCTCTTTAAAAATACACAGCAATTTCCTGAATACCACCGTTCTTTTTGAGTCTGCGCTCAGGGTGTGATGAAAAGCACACGCACCTTGAGCTCTGCAGCTAGGGAGTCCACTCTGTCGGCGTCGGCCTGGGCGACCTCCTTGAGCCGATTGGCCATGAGGCGGTGGAACACGCCAAAGTAGGACGCCAGGCTGGAGCCCACACTGGCTACCTCGTCCTCGTGGCCCGCCTGCAGGATCTTCTGGATCGCGTAGTTCAGCAGCAGGCAGTTGCGGTGCTTCGCACTCAGCTCGTATATGAGCTGGCGGCCCTCCCTGCAATCCACACATGCAAGCCTGCTGTCAAGCAAGACTGCGGCAGGGATGACATGCTCATGACTGTATCCCATTGTCCCCCGGGGCGGCACCACTGTGGACGCAAGTGGTCTGTCAGGGTTGGAAGAATCATCATGTAGTGTACTTGTGGTGCATGGAGGGATCAGCGCCATACTTTTCCTTCAGCTGTCACAAATATATGACGGAAAGAAAAATCGAGACAGTTTATTGTACTCTGGTGATTGGGAGGAGAGGAGTACTCGTGAGGCTGGCATGGGGCCAGTCATGCTTGCCTGTCTGCAGTGAGGCCGGAGGGCCCATCAAGCCACCTTGGAGGGCCGCTGCCTCCGCTCGTGAACACCCCTGAGAACTTGTCTGGATCGAAGAGTTCCTTGGCCAGCTCCTGAACACAGGGTATGCATGCTTGAATACATGCCCAGCCATCAAGGGCTGTCAGCGGCAGAGTTTCAAGAGAAAGATCCAGACAGACCGCGTATTTGACTTAGTGACGTGTAAGTGTGTACCCTCAAGTAGTAGGCCTCATCGAAGGCCGCAATTGAGGCAGACTCTTCAGCCAATTCCTCGTCTTGCAGGCCCTTGGTCCACTCCACAACGAGGCTTGCCATCTGAGCGTATCCTGCCGAAGCATGAGATTTGTCAGCTGTCAGGAGCAGCAAATGTTGTGCGAGGCAATGCAAACATGTGGTTCCAGTGGAGCTGGGTGATTCCGCAAGCTCGCCTGCATAACTGTCAGACAGCATCTCAACAACTTCCGCAGGCTTGCCATTATCACTGATGTATCTACGGAGCACGCTTAATATGTTGGGTTCCATGACGGCATCAGGCTGTCTGAGAAAGTCCTCAAGCTGGTTCAACTCATCGACCTGCGCTCTTTGCATTGTGACTTTGATGGTACTAAGATGCAAACAATATATTTATCGATCAGATCTAGCAGCAGGCCGAGCCCATAGCTCCATTGGTAAAGCTAACCATGTGTTGTGACTCAGGGATTTTTCGCAATTATGCACAAATGAGGTCCCCTTCCTCTTGTCACATCAAATTATCTAGCTATCTTTCGCCAATCGTTCAGGTGGAGCGACTGGAGTGTGTTCGATGAGGCTGTTGTGCGCACGTGCGATGACACATCTGCCATGTTGGCACTTTTGGGCCATTGAGCAGTTCTGTGAGTAGAATGCAAGAGAATTAGATGGTTAAGTAACAATTGTTCAACTTATAAGCCACATCGCAATGTCCATCATTGCATCGCAGACTTCGTGGTTTCACTATTAGAGTTTCCTAGTCTACTGACAATCAAGCAATCTGCGCTTTCCTGCAAAATCTGTTGCAGCACTTTGTAAGCACCGGAAGAATGGGATGGTGTGGGGTACTGGATGGTGCACCGACTTGGGCACACTGGACATTCTCCCCTTGCCTTCTGGAGACGGTATCTGGCAGTTTGCTGCTATTTGTTGCAACACTAGTACTGGCATTTCAGTGTAGGAAGGTGTCCTTGCTGAGGCAGCGGAGGTATTCGGGCCAGACGGAATGGACGAGAGAAGCCATAGTCAGTGCCGTTGCCTTCGGCATCTTGTTCGTCAGCCACGCAGCTCTCATAGTGATCACCTCCGTGTTGTCAGCGAGGAATGGCAGCGCTGCGCCTTACAACATCTTCTCTGAGGCTGCTCTGTCCATCGTGTGGTTGGCTGCCCTGGTATGTTACCATTTGCTCATTCAATAATTGCTCTGCTGTCCACCTTCTCACCAGCAACGATAATTTGCATCTGAACCTGTCTGCATTGGCATGCAGGTCATCCTTGTGGTGGGATGCAGAGCCAGGCTCGTAGTGCAGCTAGAGCTCTTGATGTGGCCATCACTGTTCCTTTACTACATAGAATTGTACACCAATATCAATATGGTAGCAAAGCACTGGGGCCTGGACCACTCCCTAGCAGTGCTGTTGTTGGCAGCCAAATGCATTCAGGCAGCGGCCGTCACTGTCGCTCTTGTATCAGAGTCTTCCAAGTATGCTCTCTGTCCCTGTCTGTTATGCAATTACCGAGGCAAATGACCGTTCATGACATGCATGCCTTGCCTTATGCTGTTTGCATCACCATTGTACACTTGTGCATGGCCTCTGCATGTCTGCATGGTAGCATGACACTAGGAGGATTGCGCAGGAAACCACCGACCGAGGAAGAGGAGGTTCTGAAGCAGGCACTGCTAGGAGCCGACATAGAGGCCCCTGCAGCCAAGGAGAAGCGGCCATGGTAGGCTTAGTCCTCTTGCACTGCCACCTTACCAGCTCTGCCCTGGTCCTTTCGCAGTGGTGCTCCATAAGCCACAAAACATGCGTCCATGTTGCTGCAACGCACTACGTGTCGCTGAGCAGGCCAGAAAATATGCGTTGCACTGTATCTTGCCTGTGAGATTTTTGACTGCGGCGCAGGTACCAGCTGATGTTCACTGCGATCATGTACGTCTGGCCGCAAACTCCGCTGCTGCAGCTGCGCGCTGGCGTGTGCGTGCTGGCGGTGGCGCTGATGCGGCTGCTGAATCTTGCGGTGCCCATCCTGTACCGAGACGTGGTCAATGCCATGTCTGATGCTAGCAGCGCTGCCCACCCCAGGGGTAGCGAGACTCCCCAGTCCACTCCCTTCTGGCAGGTGTTGCACCTTTGCAGCCTCTCAGCTTTTTCACTTGACCCCTAGTCATCAGTACTTTATTAGGAGTACTCAGAAGAGGAGCAGCTGATGCATGCAGTCTGGGTCATGACGAGAGACTCTCTTTTGGACAAATTTTGAAATACTCCTGTGTCTTCACATGGGCTGTACGGCCGTTCGTCTATGAGGGGCGGTCTATGATCTGCCTTGCCTCATAGCAGTGCAGAGTAGGCCAATAGGGTTGAAAGTATGGGGCTGAAGTGTTGGTGCTGGGTGCGCAGATCTTCTACCCCTTTGTGCTGCTGTACATGGTGGCAGCCTTTTTCCAGGGCGGCGCTGGCACAGGTTCCTCGGGCCTGCTAAATAATCTGCGCTCGTACCTTTGGATTCCAATAGCACAGGACGCTTACAGGCACGCCCCTTGCCCCCACCAAATTTCACTGATATCCTAGGACGCATCATAAATATCCATCCCAGCCTGCTCGGTGCTTTTCACCGTTGGCAAGTGTTAGTTTCTCAGCACCAGACCTCACCTTAATCTGATGGAGGGCAAAGGTGCAAGAGCATGGGGCCTGATGTCATTTGGAGAAGCAAATTTGGAGATTGCTGGAGCAATATTGTTTGTGTGGTGTGCGCAGATCGATCAGCGTGGACATGTTTGCCAAGACCATGGACCTGGACCTGAGGTGGCACCTCATGCGCAAGACGGGGGAGGTAACACGCATCATGGACCGAGGAACTTCTGCCATCCAGAACGTCCTGTCCACAGGTGCTGTATGCTGAAGTACATGCATGACAACGTTGCCTGCTTTTTCCCTGTGAAGGGCTGCGGGCTGTAGATTTGTGCACTGTAGAGCCCTTCTGGGGCGGCCCACTATCTTGCATCCTTGCTCCAATGAATAAGATGCATTTCTGCTGTTGAGCCTAATGCATGCCCTTCATGCACATGATGGGAGTTTACAGAGTCCGTCTGATTGCAGCATGGGGTGTTCCACTTGTTACAGGATTCACATAGTGAATTGGAATACTTTGCCTGACGGTACAAATTTGTGATTTCGTGATTTTTTGGCATGCAGTGTTGTTCAACATTGTCCCGCAGCTGTTTGACATCGTGGCGGCGTGCATCTTCATCTCCGCCGCGCTGCAGCCCTGGATTGCAGTCATCGTGTTCATCACCCTGGGCTCCTACATCCCAGTCACCATCGTCCTCACTGAGTGGCGCGTCAAGTACCGCAGGCAAGTAAATATCCCAGGACTCACTGAAGCTCACCGCTGCTGCGCATGGTACTTGAAGCAACAATGCAATATCTGCATACCCCAGCATGGAATCCTTGACGTGCATGGTCTGCATGCAATGCTGGTACTCCTGTTAAGCGATTCTTCGGTTGTGCAGCCTTTGTTAGCACAAGCAGGGGCATTTCAAACATAGCATTGTATGCAGGCTGACAGGTCAGGGCCACTGGACTTTAACGAGCTGATGATAATCGACCCTTTTGTGGTGGCCAAATTGTTATTCTCATTGCCAGGGAGATGAACAAGTACGACAACGCAAGGGGTGCAAGGGTGACGGATGCGCTGCTGAACTACGAGACGGTCAAGTGCTTCAACAACGAGGAGCTGGAGAGGCAGAGGCTGGAGCAGGCCATCATCGATTACCAGAACGTGGAGTACAAGCTCATGGCCTCCCTCAACGGCCTGAATGTCCTCCAGTCTATCATCATCTTCTCTGGCCTCATTGCTGGACTCGTTGTCTGCACCAAGGTGGGCACTCTCCCCTTGCATGGGCTCCAGCACACAGACTGATGTATGCCTATGTCAGCAGATCGGAGGTATTTTTGTTGGGATTTGCTGGCCGAGGCGAGCAGGCTTTTGGCAGTGCATTTCTGGGCGCATGTCTGCTCTTACATGCAAGGGAAGTCAATTTTGGTGCATGTGGAAATCATATCTGTACAGATGTACAATACTGCAGTGCACACAACCGCTTTAAGCAGTCTCTCGCGCAGATGTTGAAGATTAATCACAGGCATGCTTAGGTCCTAAGTCGAGGGATTGTTGCCCAAGTGTATTGACTGGGTTGGGAGTCCAGGGAGTGGCGGATGGGCTGCTGACAGTGGGCGACGCGGTGCTGTTCATAACGCTGATGCAGCAGCTGTACGCGCCGCTCAACTACTTTGGCAGCTACTACCGCGCCATCCAGCAGCAGCTCATCGACATGGAGAACTGCTTCGACCTGCTAGCCACCTCAGCTTCCCTGACAGTGCGCCCTCGAATCCCTGCCATTCAGCCTATTGAAAGCATGTGCATTTGCATGCAGAGAATGTTCAAAAAGGAACGCCCAGTTGGTCACTGCAGGGCATTGCGGCTCTCCTGATCACAGTCTTGCTGGCCGTAAAGTATATTGCCTCAAAGTATATTGCCTCTATGTGCTTGGTACCCGTTAGTTGACACTTAGTCGTAGAGATCACCTCGTCATGGGAAATCCCAAAACCCAGAGTAAATGTGATGGAACATATTGACTGGGGCTGTGCCCACTGAGAAGACAATTTGAGGATAAATTTCCTGCATGGCTACCGCTTTCTGTGAAAACAAAGAGATTTGCAACTGTCTTCAAGCAACCAAGCAGGCAGGCGGCAAGAAGGCAGGCAGGCGGCATGCCTCACTCTGGGATTGTCAGCTCAGCGCTATGCACTCAGGAGGCCTACACATGACATCATAATGCTGAGAGGTTTCTGCTTTGCTTGACAGGACAAGCCTGGAGCAAAGGACTTGGTGGCCTCCAAGTGCAGCGTGGAGTTTGACAATGTTTCGTTTGCCTATTACGTCGACTCCCCAGTCGTGAAGAGCATCTCCTTCTTCTGCCCAGGCGGCCAAACGCTCGCACTTGTTGGCGCCACAGGTGGGCACCAACCAACACAGCATCCTCTCACATGTCCTTTGCCTTCTGCAAGAGACTTGATACAGCAAGGGCGGAGCTGTTTTGCTCTCTATCTGCATGCTGCTGGCAGCGAGCAGCTAGCGGCGAGCCAATCTACTGGCCATTTATCTTACAAATACTTTGCTATCTGCATGCAGACATTCATGTCTGGTCCATTGCGGTCTATGACTAAGTCATGCATTGCCTGGTTTGGCGCGCAGGCAGCGGAAAATCCAGCGCGCTGCGGCTGCTGTTCCGATTCTACGACCCCACCTCGGGGGTGATCAAGGTTGATGGGCAGGACATAAGCGAGGTTACCCAGGCGTCCCTGCGCGCCAACATGGCAGTCGTGCCCCAAGACACCGTCCTCTTCAACGACTCCATCCTGCACAACATCCGGTGCGCATGCGCATGCGCCGCCCCGTACCTTTGATAAATACTCCCTGTAAAAAGCCTGGCTTCTTTCTAACGTCACACTGTGATGATAGCACCGCACACAAGAGACACCATCCAGGGCGCATGGCCACATTGCACCTTACAGAATTCTTTGTAGGGGCACTACATAGCAGGGCATGCGCACCGGATATTTTGCAAGATAGAACCTGTTGTGCCATGTGCTGCAACCACGAGCAAAGGTCAGGCGGGAAGTTGCACATGGCTGCCCTCTAAATATTGGGCTGCTGCCATCTGTGGTGCGGAGGGCACCTTCTGCACAAAGGCTGAGCAAACGTGTGCCGCGTGACACGTTGTTGGAAACTCATGCAACATAAGTGCGGGGATGGGAAGGATCTGTGATGACATATTGATCGACGGGCGGACTGAACCCCTTGATGAGTGTCGATTGTGAGCACTCTTTGGAGTGTGTCTGAGATCCTACTGCCAAAGAACAATGCCGATCGCTAGGAAGAGAGGCTGTCCGAGCAAGCCGTGCAGGCTGCCAAATTCATAACCTGTGGCCCTGGAAATGGTGTACAACATCATTGGCTGCGTGTACCTGAAGGGGCAAAATTTTGACTTTTAATTTCGAATTTGAAATTGGAGATTTGAATAATTGTTGATTTGTGACAGGTATGGGCGGCCGGGCGCGACGGATGAGGAAGTATTTGAGGCGGCAGAGGCGGCCTCCATCCATGAAAGCATCTCCACGCGATTCCCCCAGGGCTACGCGACTGTGGTGGGAGAGCGCGGCCTGCGCCTCAGTGGCGGTAAATGGCCTCACTTTTGCCCTCTCGAATGTTTTATATCACGTGTGTGTATTGTAGGCCTATTGGATGCAATGCTGACAGCATGCGCATGCATCCATCATTGACAGCAAGGCGGGGGTGAACCATGTAGGCCCACTGGCTCATAAGTCCTGCAAATTTGCACAGTGATCAGGCCATTGCAGCAAGCAGCACCGCATGCCGTGAATTTGTCTTGAAGCAGACTGACATGAGGCATGTGCGTCGTGCAGGCGAGAAGCAGCGGGTGGCGTTTGCGCGTGCCATCCTGAAGAACCCCAGGATCCTGCTGCTGGATGAGGCCACCAGCTCCCTTGACAGCCTGACAGAGCAACGGATACAGGTGAGCAATATCAGCCTTATCATCATCAAGTGAAGCATGTCTCCAAGCTTGACTGAAGCTGTGCATGTCGGTAGGTCCCATCGAGGAGGATGGCCGCATGTCATCTGTTCCTTGGTGAGGCCTTGTGGTGTGCGCGTAGGCTTGCTCAGAGCCTCCTTATGTCATTTCTGTGCCCAATTAAAGAGCAACTCTCGTTCATCCCATCGCCACCTTGACAGAGATGTTGATGACATCTGTTATTCTGTTTGAAACAGGAGGCGCTGGCTGCAAAGCGGAGCGGCCGCACAACGATCATTGTGGCGCACCGGCTGAGCACTATAATGGACGCCGACATCATCATTGTCATGAAGGCGAGTCACCCTGCCTGTCCAGATTACAGGGGTGACTAACTCTTGGGCATACCTTTCTATCACACCAGAAGCTGCTCATCTAGGGCCCATTTTCAGGCAGGCATTCTGTTGCCACCGGAAGTCCCTTGAGGGTCTGAGTTGAACTGGGTGTTGTACAAGTAAGCTTGAAGCTGACAAGTTGGAGTTTGGTGTGCAGGAGGGGGATATAGTGGAGAGGGGTACACATTCACAGCTGGTGCAGTTGGGAGGTCTCTATGCAGAGATGTGGACAAGGCAAGCAGAGGCGGCTGTAGTGGAGGAGATAGGAGCAGGGGATGACGCGTCCAATGGGGAAGTGAGCGAAGTGGGCGCAGCAAATGGCAGCAGCAACAGCTTGCACCACTAGATCAAGTCCCTTCTTTGACAGGCTATCTACTTCTCCAGCCTTTACAGTGACGTAGTTCTGCGCTGACATAGCACATGACGCCTGTCCCAAGGGCCCGTCACTAGGATGTTTAACTGATCGCAGACCTAGGCGCTTCTTCTGGAAACTTATTGAAGATATTTGGACTTTGTTCTGACACTTGGTGCACCAGCTCAGTGATTGCTCCAGTGCTGGATGATCATGCTCATGACAGGCTAGCCTTAAGATCAACAAACAGCAAGGTCTCAAACCGCCAGGTCATTAAAGATGCATGGTGCGCACCACATGGTGCATTTTCAACTTGAAGATGCAAGTGAAATATTTGGAAGCCTGAAAGCCTGATCAGCTTGGCTCTCATAGTTATGGCTGCACATGTATTCAGCCTTGTTAGAGGGATTTGTTGAAGTTCTGTACAGTAGATCTTTGTAAATGATTTGACATGTAGATTTTGTCTTTTCGTCTATTGGGTGTGATGGTGGGAGGGAAAGGAGGGACTGCAGGGACACAGTTTCCAGCTTCATATGAAGCTGCTCCTCCCTTACATAAGATGGAAGCGCATCGATCAACACATCGGTGGTGGCACCAACAGATCATCTCGGCATTTCTTTCTTAGCATACAAGCTCCATTGACCACGTCTTGTTGAGTCTTGTGATGTCAGTATGACGCCCAGGAGAGCTGCACCTCTCGCAGTCCTTGCGGCTGCCCTAGCGATCGGAGCAGGCTGGTACCTCATCATATTCAAGTCGGAGCCTGCAATTACCAAACCTTATCCTATTGAATTCCAAGAGTATTCCAGCAATCTTTATCGCCAGGGGTTCTTGTGGAAGGTGCCTCTGCCCCCAGCCTTTCCGGTAATCGATGTGCATGTGTTCCTGATCAAAAGCGGCCAGGACTATATATTGGTGGACGTTGGGGCACCGGGAGAGGAGTACGAGCGCATCATAGCTGCTGGCTTGCAAGAGGCCTTGAAGGGCGGCAAATTGCGAAATGTCATATGTGAGCCAACTCCCTTGGGAGCTCTGGCTCAGTGCCATTTCCTGCTGGCTTCCTTCAACTTTGCACATGAAAGATCGCATCAGCAGTATCATACAACAGTAAGATCTATAATTTTATTGAAGGAGTCATGAAAGGATCAGGCCAGACATGCTGGTTAGCTGATTGCGACTGCTTCTCTGCAGTGACCCACGGCCACATTGACCATGTGGGGGCTCTTGCGTCTTTGCTGAAGGCGTATCCCGACCTTCAAGTGATATTCCACGAGAAGGAAGCTCCCTTCCTTACAGGTGCTTCTTAACATTGCCGTCTCCTATGTCTGTGGCACCAGTGTCACCTTCTTTATTCGCCATCCTCTTGAGGCCATTTTAATTGTACTTTATAGCCTGCGTCGAGGAATCCTTCAGGAAGTGGCTGTGCAGGGAAAGCCAGCTATGGAGACATCCCAGCTGACAGCCCGGAGTACTTGAAGAAAGGATTCGTAGTATTGCCTGCCTTACCTGCCTTACGGATTCTGCTCCTGACCGGTACGCGAGCTTATCGCTGCTGCATGCATGCAGCGTGTTGCATCCATGCAGCGTGTTGCATCCTTCTTCTTTGAACTGCCAAGTTATTTCCCCAGAGAGAATGCACAATGTGGCGGGTGCTTCAGGGGAATCCGGGGACTTGTCTGATGCCAAGGGACCGTCAGGACAGAAGCCAGCATGGGCCATCCCCAAAGGCGTTGTTTCTTTCCATCACAGCCCGGGCCATGCTCCTGGACATGTGAGGCTGATTCATACCTCTCTTCCCGCACTGCCGCTGGCACTTGTCATTGTCTGCTCATACAAATCAACCAAAGCATCATTTGGTGAGTCTGTTTCATGAGACTTGCACAGAGTTAGTCATTGCTGAGCTGGGGCTTGATGATCATGTGCAGGTGGTGTACTTGCATAAGCCCTCAAGCAGCCTGATTGCCGGTGATGTCTTTGGAAATTTGGGCAAGATCAGCCTTCCTCCTCCAAGTGATTTTGAGCAGAGTAACCAGCCCAGCTGTGTTGGCACCCCCTGCCTGACAGGCCTTCTTGTACTGTCTAGCGTCTTTGTATTTCACACTTCCTGCTCAGTTGTGTCTTTTAGGGCAAGCCCTGCCTCCCGAATCTGTCTCAGTTTATGTATTCACTGAAGCTGCTTTTTTCTGCCTTCTTGAGAGGCTCTGTGCAATAATGATTTAAATTCTACAATAAGAAAGAGGGGTGTGGTTTTGCAGTGTTCACGCCAAACACGACAGAAGCACGGTCGAGTCTCATCAAAGTTGCAAGCCTGGACTTTGAGAAGGCTTACTGTGCACATGATCGCGGCGTCGGGGTTTCGAGAGAGTACCTTCAGCAGTCCGCAAAGAATGTGTGAATTAAGTTTGTTTTCCCTTTTTGGCCTTGATGGTGACTGTTGTTGAAGAGCTGCAGCTGCAGATATCGTGCACCATGTGTGGAGTTGGTGAGCAGTGTTTAGTATATGGCAGATTGTCACGGCTGTTGATTGATGGATGCTGAGGAACTTTAGTGTCCTTCCAAGCATACGTGCCACATACACTTCGTTGCGACCTGCATGCATGCCAGTCACAGCAATTCTCATCTGCCACCTCAGCCGTTTGGATGTTCCAGACTCGAGTTTGCATGTACTGTATGTTTCTAACTGAATGTCTGCCAAACTTTTGATTGATCTAGCGAATCAAGTGCCAGTGTGACCTGCATGCAGCAATGGTAGTGTCAATTTCGGATAGCTCCTTTTGGCAGTGCAGTGTCATACCGTGTCCACTTCATATGTAATTCATCAAGGCAATGGAAGGAAGGAAGGAAGATTACACATCATCCAGCCGCCTAGGATGGATGCTCAACAGTTCAAAAAACTTGATGATAGCTTCCAGCTGCATGCGAAGCTGCCAGGCGCTTTACATAATTTCACGGACGGCACATGTCGCATCTATGGGAACTAGTAACACGCTAGAGTAGGAAAACATCTTTTTTTGTTGATTTGTATGGTATCTTGCCGTGATGGCATCGAGTTTGGCTGCTCCCCTCACATTCCTAGCTGTCGTCTTAGCCATCGGAGTAGCCCTTTACTCCGATCTATTTAGAGGAAAGCCTGCTGCGTTTGAGCCATATCCTATCGCATTTCAGAAAGTCTCAACCGATGTTTACCGTCAGGGATTTTTATGGAATGTGCCCGTCGGCCCTCCTGGTAGGTGGGTCGATGTGCACGTCTTCCTCATCAAACTAGGCCAGGACTACATTCTGGTGGACGTGGGCGCACCGGGAGAGGAGTACGAGCGTATTCTGAGCGCTGGCTTGCGAGAGTCCCTGAAGGGCGGCACTCTGCGACTCGTCTTGCGTGAGCAATCCTCCCAGGAACTGGCTCACCCAGATTCTGCCAGCTGACATGATGGGCCGCACGAATCACATGATGTTATACATCAAAGGCATTTTTTGTTTCAGTTCTGAAATCAGGGCAGAATGCAACTCATAATGCCAAATTTCTGTGCCTTTGGCTGTGCAGTGACCCACGGCCACATCGACCACGTGGGAGCACTTGTGTCACTGAGGAAGGAGTATCCTGACGTACAAGTTGTATACTACCAAAAGGAAGCACCTTTTCTAACAGGTCATCGACTGCTCACTTTTTGCATCTCAAGAGCCGTGGCAGCAGTGTCACTTGGCGCCTCACAAATGTCCCAAAGACCTCTGTAATTCCCCATCTACATTCAATTTAGCCTACACCATGCCCATTGCACTTGATGTACTACAGACGGGCTGACTTGACAGTTATGTCCGACCAAGCCAGCAGAACCTGACAGGGCTGCTTGTGCAGGCAAAGCGAATTATGGTGACATCCCAGCTGACAACCCAAACTACACTGTTTCAAAATTCGATGTGTCAGCCGCCCTACCTTCTCCGCATGTTCTTCTCCTCACCGGTGCGCAACCACACTGGCTTCTGCATGCATGCAATTTTTCAGGCGCCTTTAGTTGTGGACTGCTAGGTCCTTTCCCCATACAGGAGCAATAGGAAGTGGTGCTGGGTACTGCAGGGGAGACAGGCGATATTTCTGATGCCAAGGGGGCATCAGGGCAGAAGGCAACATGGGCCATTCCTAAGGGGATCATTTCTTTCTATCACAGCCCGGGCCACGCTCCTGGACATGTGAGAAAAACCTTGTTGTGAATTCCACTTTGCACCTTAGAATCTATGCTCTACATGAGTTTTCACAAGCAGTATCCATTGACAGAATGGTGACGAGCTCTGCCCAGTGACGTGCTTAGCTTCTGTGATGTAATCATGCTGTTATGTACAGGTGTCCTATTTGCACAAGCCGTCAGGCACTCTTATAGCCGGTGACGTATTTGTGAATTTGGGTCAACCTCCCCAGATCAGCCCTCCTCCTCCAGGTAAAGTTGTGACGAAGCAGCTAGCCTGGCATTTTCAAATTAGTGATGTGAGTCATATTGTGTGGATACTTTCTGCTCTCTCCATACAACAGACAGTCCTTTCTCAGCTGTCTTGCAGTGTGCAGCAAGACAGTGCCCCGTTCCTAAAAACATATCAGGCAAGTCATCTGTGCAGAAAAGAGCACATACAAGCGGGAAATGATCAATTGACAAATGTCTGTGTGGGCTGCAGCGTACACTCCAAACATGACAGAGGCCAGATTGAGCTTGCTCAAGATTTCTCAGTTGGAATTTGCAAAGGCCTTCTGCGCACACGATCGCCTGGTTGGAGTAACCAAGGAAAGTCTGCAGGGCTTCACAGCGACTCTGTAGGAGCAATTGGAGCTGCTGCTGGAGGCCATTCTGAGAACATCTGTGGATGAGGTAAATCACATGTCGTCATGTTGGCTGCAGCTGACACAATATATGATAGCCTGTTTCTTCAAAGCGTGCGCATGAAACACTGGGATTGTATGATAAGGAATGGCTGCAGGGACATCAATAAATGGCTTGCAAGAGAATGCGCATTCAAATTAGCTATTTCAGAGGTACATCTGTTCGACCAGCCGGTGACAGGAGCGTAGGTTAGCATTTTTACAGTCCTGTGTTTTTGTGCACTATTTCTGCGTATGCGGATGTTGACGTCAGAACAGGTTTACTTCTGCACAGTCCGGCATCTGCAGTCATAATTTTGATTGGGAGGCGACAATTCTGTACATATGCATATGCTTTATAATTGTCGTTATGCTGTGTGATAGTATCCGCCACCAGCAAGGTAACACTCAGGTGATCCATTTGGCACTTGCTCCTCGTCCATATTTGTTCCTCATGAGGGGTGTCTTTCAAAGGAAATCGAGTCATGTCTGAATTGCTGGCAAGCACCACCAGACCTACTTCATTGCCACTAGAAACCCCACTTTAAAACCCCAAGGCCCTCAAGGGATAAAATATGATAACAACTGCCTCACCTTCCAGTAGGTGGAAGCTGTAGATCACAGCTTCCACCTACCCGTTCGTTCTCAAAATCACAGCCTGTGATTTTGAGAACGCTCTCCTTGTGTTTTATTACACTGTCTTGCTGAGAGCGTTCCGGAAGCTTCAACATGGAAAGGCGAAGCAAAGAGTATGCTACTATGGACCCTAACAACGGCGGTGAACGTGACTGTCCGCCCACGCACTTCCTGGAGGTGTGAACTGCCTCCTGACCTGTTCCTCGCTGGTCGTCAAGTACCTCCTGCTGCAACGCGCTGCTTCCAAAACAATGTTTGCTGCAAGATCTGTGGAGTGGATAGTGTGTCTGGCTGTTCTTGTTGGCACCTATCTGCACGCTGTTGTGCGAAAGCTGCCTTTCCACGTACCACTTTTTACCTGCACCGCTGCATTATAGTATCTTGTTGGCCGGTTTGCATTGTTATTGCTAGTCGTCTTCGGACACTGTCACCGTGTAGATAGCATGGGGCTTAGCTTCCATTTGCGGCACTTTGCAGGCTCCTAGAGGGTCCCCCAGCTCGGATGTCAGTGCAGCAACTGTAGACGATGGTACGTACGCAGGTTTCGCTAAATACTGTGTGACTCATCGTGAAGAACTGGGAACCCTCGCTTGCCAACCTGAGATTCCTCATGCACTTCACTATTGTTCTTCTTCGTCTTCCACACTGACCACTGGCCCCGTGGAAGTCATATTCGACAGTTCTGTCACAATCAGCATTCTCAGCCCTTGCTTATGCAGGAGACCCCAAGCTGTGTGAGGCAGGGAAACAACAGAGTGGAGGTGGAGGTTTGACAGGGCCCCTTGCACAAGATGTGTGTTCTGACAGCGATTTTGATCGCGAATTGGACACAGATGAGGTATGACCTAGGTTGGTAGGTAAATGTCTCATGTTTGATCCAGAGCGAATAGGCGCAGGTACCCGCTTGGCCAATGACATATTTTAGTATCTGGTTCCCAGGAAGAGATGGCGAAGCTCGGAGATGGCATCTGGGTCCACGAGAACTACCTTGCTTACTTGAGGGAGCCCAAGGACATGGACATCATCCTCTTTTGCCGAGGAGATCCTGGCACGTGGATGGCAGTTGCTCCCGAGTGGCAAATCGCGCTCGGTTTTGGGACGCCCATCGAGGAGGCTTCAGAAGATTTGCAGAGCAAGCTGGTAGGAACCAAGCTATCATTCATTGATGAGAAAATAGTGGACGAAATCAAACAAATCCCGATGGAATTCAAAGGGAAGCGTGCCAGGAAGATCCGCGAGGGCTGGTGGGATGGCTACTATGATGAAGAAGAAAAGGCTTACTTTGATGAGCGTGAGAAGGACGCCAGTGCTGTGGAGTGGCGCACGATTCAGGTGTGAGATTTCCAGGCAAGAAAATGACATAGAGTTCTGCCAGAGCACAAGGTTGAATTTGTAGCTGTGCTGAAGGGGACAAAAGGCATGGCTTGCTCACAGCGAGATCATACACAATTGGGAATTATGTGATGCCCTAATATGGAGTAGAAATTTAATGGCATGGGCGGGGGTGGGTACACTGCTGGTTGGTCCTACTCAGCTATCCAACTTTGGCTGTACGCATCCCACAGCGGGACTGTCGGAAAAAAATGCTAGTCTCAAATTTGTTTATACCATCTTGCAGTCCCTTAACCCTCACTTTGATAGTCAACTCACATTATTCGGTTCTTTGCCAAGGAGCCTTCCTTTGGACAAGCAAATTCTTGATTGTACCCATCACCTGATAGGGATCTACCCAACTCAGTTGAGCCTGAACCACCAGTGGCTCTCTGGCAGGCCTTCAGGCATGCGCATGGCCAGGCTGTCTCCTTCATCTCTGAGGCTATTTATGGCTACATCTAGGCGCTTGGTCTCTGCTTCTATTGCGCTGAGCACAGACACATGGTCCCAAGCCTTGGTGCACTTCTTGATGAGGCCTGGCAGGAACTCCACCGCAGACCTGCGCCAGGGGATTTCCGGCCAATTGATGAAGGCCATCCTCCACATGTCATACTCCTCTAGCGACCTCTTGGCATCCCTCACAAACGCCACCGCCACCTGCGCAATTGCAGCAGCGCAGCTTGAATTCTGCAGTGGAGTGAGTCCGCATCGCAGGGCAGAGCCATGGATTAGATTCGCATGCATGACAGCATGGCAGCGCATATCTCACTTGCCGAATTTTATTCTTTCCCACAGACCTTAGTCTACGTTCCAGGGCAGATGCAAGCTCACGATTTGCACATGCCATGACAGCGCAATAATCTGCGAATGGATGGGCAATTTGGCTGTGGAGATGGCAGGGATGCCCCACCTCTTGCTTCTCGGACAGCCACCAGCAGAGCGCTGTCTGCAGCTGCTTCACCAAGGGGTTGTCCCTGCTCTCAGGCTTCCTCTGGCACTCCATGCCCACCTCAAACGCGGCCTGCATACACACACCAGGTGAATTCTTGAGTCTGCCCAATACTGGAAGGTGCTCGTCACTGTCAGGGCGCCCTAACATGGCCTGCCGATAAACAGAAACAGAGCCTGGGGAGCTCAGCAACATTATTGATTCACATCTAAATGACGCATGTTCATATATGATGGAGCAATGCTGCCATGCGGACCATCTGCAGTTGCTACAGCGCCCAAAGAGTATTGTAGTGGGCCAATATTGGCAGCAGTCGGGCGAAGATTTGGGAGAGTGCCCACCTTCATGCTCTGCTCAAAGGCTCTGCGCAGGTCACTTCTGGTGCCAGGAACGACGGGTGCCCCCGACTTTGAGCAGGCCTGGTAGGCCAGTGCCAGATCCACAGCTGCCACAACTGAGGGAGCCAGCACTGCTCTGGTCCTGCAACACAGCATGCAGAAGTAAGTAAAAGATAATCCTTTGGAAGCCCGCAGCCGGAACACCATGTCCAGGATATGGCAAGTTCCCTGGGAGCCCTCGTCAAGGTTTCTTAACCTTCTCCCGGTCAGCAATCAATCTTCTGACGCAGGTTAATCCACACAAAAAAAAGGTAAAAGATTTTTAAAGTGGCCTCGCTCCTAGCTGTGTGTAGGTGTGCCCTAACCCTCACCTAGCCGCACTTGAATGCGTGTATGCATTGTGGTCATTTAGTGCTCCTGGGCCGGGGGATCACTGTATTGTTGCGGCATAATGTGGACTTGCGAGGCAGTTTTTCCTGTCATTTCATGGCGCTCGCACTGCTTTGACGGTCTGCATATCTCTTTTGCTGACTTTAGACTCACTGCAAATGGGCTTGCAGACCCTGGCAGAATGTATGACATGTGGAGGGCTGGATTGATGAGCATCCTCACCTGTAGAGGCTCTGCCAGTCCAGAACTTCTACTGTATTTCCAGCCTTTGGATCGCCACAGAATGGTGCCCACCTAGCGAGAAGGAATGCTGACAGTCAGTAAATTCTCAGGGCTTTTTAAAGCTCGCGCAATTGTGTGTTCCCATGACAAAGAGGCTCCAAGGTGCGCACCTGGCTCTGCACTGGGCCTCCCAGACAGAAGATGCATCTACCAAGTCCTTGAACCTGCGCCCCTGATCAAGCAACAGAACACAGAAGGTGAAGTTGGATGAAGTTGGAATGCGCCCATTGTTGAGGAAGTGTGAAAAGGCTTGATCCATGCCTATTGCGCAATGTGCAGGTAGATAGAGGAGATTATGTCACAGAATGGTCCGTAATGAAGGGGCTAGAGAGACACCTGTGTAGCCAGAGCAGCCAGATCTGCTGGCGAGAGATTGCTGCACAGCAAATGAAGCCAAATTAGAGGACTTCAAAACATAAGAGTGACTTAGTGATTAATTTAATGACGCAGAGGGACGAGTACAGTACCTTATAATTGTATCTAGCACTCCGGCAGGTAAGTCATGGAACGACAATTGAGGCTCGCTAGGGTCGGAGCCCATGCCAGTTCAAACAATTAGCAGCACAGAAAGTTCTTCGATTATGGCACAGGGGAACACAGAGTTTATGTGGGACGCGTTGGGCTGATCTTGGTTACGTTTACCCTATCTCTAGATCAGACCGTTACTTGTCAACAAGCCACTTCCAACAAGTAGGATCTTGGACACCACCGTTTCAACAACAGAAAGGAGGAAGCAAATGTTCCACAAAATGATCGTCTATCCCCGTGCATTCACCGTCTTCTTGCGTTACTAGGCCCTCGCATACCCAGGCGTGGAGAGCCAAGTTTGGCCCGACATACCGACAGCTTCCGACAGTTCAAACCGAAGCTGCAGAGCGTTTCTAGCCCAATCCAAAGTTGTGGATTGGTTGCGAGCAGTAATAGTTACATTTCTACATCAAAGCAGCACCTTGACCCGAGGCGAAAAGAGCTACTGCATCCGCAGCGAGTTTGGCATCGAGAGACGAGTGTGAAGCAGATCAGCATTCTATGTTCCCCATTGCCAGCCGTCCTAATGTCCGCAAGACTCAAAACGCTCCTCCAATTCACTCCCACCCCTGCAGGTACCAAGCGTAACACCTGCAGGCGCAGATAAAATGATCGATCATCGTGTGCACAATTATTTCACCTGGGTCAACAGCCAGAAAAAGATGACTTAAGAACCCAGTATGACACACACAGACCACTAAACAACTCACTAGGGTGAATGCTGCATGTCCTCATTCATCGGGCTCCTCATCCTGCTCCTCAGCTGCAGCAGCTGCCGCTTTCTTTTCCAGAGTGGAGGGATTGTGAGCAACCTCCTTGCCCCTCTGGTTGGTGAAGATGACCTTGGGAGGATGCGGATGCTCCTCTGGGCTTGTGGCAATGCGCTCCACGACCCCTTCGCGGGTCCCTGCTCAGCGCATCGACACGGAATGTCGGACATCCTGTACCATTTCCAGGTGCAGCTGCTCACAGTGTTGTTACGATTAGCCCCAAAAAAGTTTAAAAAGCACCTTAGATAAACCTTCTAGCCGTCTTACCTCCCCTGTACTTGGTGGACACAAGATCTCCTGGCTTGATGCCTTTATCCTCAAGGGCCTTCTCTTCCTTGGGATTACCCATTTTGTCAGCAACTTTGTGTCAGGCACACAAGCTTCTTCACGCCGGACTTCTTACTCTTGCAGTCTCCTCTGCTCGTAACAGAGCCAGCACCTGGTCGAAATGTAGGACATGACATTTCCTTTTTAGAACGGCAGGCCAAAAGCACATTCAAGATGAGTAAAGTGCATGGGGGTGCATGCCCTTGGCCTCGGACTTGGGGGTTCACGCACTTGGAAAAGTTAGGGAATCTCTGTGTTCCAAGCGCACCGAAATCAGATTGCACCTGAAATCAGATTGCACCTGTGCAGCCTAGTGGGTGCATCCATCTCCGTGCATGCATGCTGCTCACGGAATATGTAGAAGGCCCATGCATGATATCATCGATGACTCAGGTTGGACCTGCACTCAGTGGGGTCTGCCTGATAGGCTACAGGTGCACTGCTGGCAGCTGCCACAAGCGCAGCTCGAGCAACTAGCTCGATCTTGCCAATGTTATGATGAGGCAAGATGTTGGACACTGTCACAGTATCACTGTGGCTTCTTGCCAGTGCTGTGCTGGCTGCATAGATTCAATCAAAAAAATGCACGAATTGATCGAACAGCACAAGTAACAGTTCTGCTAGTATCTGCTCTTGAGGACTATGGTAGTATTTAAAGTGCAATTATAGAAAGACCGCCTACTACTTTGGCAGATGCCACCTTACTCTAGCATAGATTATCAGAAGGTTGCCAACGTATGTCTTGCGCTGCAAGGTGAGGCCTGACAGGTCTCGAGTTCAGAGCAAGAGGGCAAGTCCTTTGAAGTGCCAAACACAAAGATGGTCCTTGTCGTTATGGCATGTGTAATCTGCAATGTTGTGTTTCCATTGCCACAGGACTAGCAAGTCATGGAGGAAAGAAGTATTCAAGACAGTCCACAAAATGCTACAAAAAAATTACTGCATGCCTTCTACCTTTAGATCCAGCTTTTGATACCAGTAGATGCAGCTTTCTGCATCTGATCAGCTAGTCCTCCAGGGTGAATCAGCGATGGGCATCGTGTTGCTATGCACTGCTGGCTGGTTGCACAGTGTACAGCACCCTGATGGCTAACGAGCAGTTCTGACACTGGACTAGGACGTTGTCTGAGTCTTCTGACAAGTCTGCTTCGCTCAGGGTGAAGTTGCTTCCACAGCGGCAAGGGTAGGTGAAAGTACACAAGGGCCCAGTTGGGTTGTCATGGCACAGCATGTCGTCCAGATCCACCTGTACAGACATAGATCCTACGCTCAACACACAACAGTTACACTGCTACATGACTACCCCGCAAGTCCCACAAATATCCTCAGTGGGCTTCCTCAAGAAGTTTCAACTCCAAAATGATAAAATAGTGGATTTTGCCGCAGGCTCAGACATTTTCCTGGAGCCTCTAGGCCTTTGGAGCCATATTTGTCTTCAAGAATGATACTGCATCCCAGCGCATACCTCGGCAGAGACTGCAAGCTCTTTCTGTAGAGCCTGAGCCACAAGAAGCTGGTTGTAAGCCGCCCTTCTATGTGTGTCCTTCAGGACCTGCACCAAATTGACAGAAGCAGTGATATAACAAGTAGTTTTGTGTTTGCAACATCTGTGTGCTCAAATTTCAATCTGATGATGTGTCACCTCCCAGGCTTGCTGCACCCTCAAGAACTCTGCTGTCCTCTGCCAATCCTTCTGGCCCGTCTCTGATGCCACTTTGTCAGGGTGCAACCGCAACACTGCAGCGCGATAGGCTGTCCGTATGCTCTCCTGTGAGGCATCCGAGGCCACATCCAGGGCCTCATAATGTTTCATAAGGCGATGCGCTGTGCCTGCCATCTTGATGCGCCAAGATGGCCGGCACACTGTAGTTACTGTAGGTGTGGCTCCAAGTTATTGACACCGCTAGTCATGCCCCGATGCTTAATTGCTGCCTCCTGCTGCAGCTGTGGACACTGGCCCAGCCAGGTTTTACCTGCAGCACCGAGAGCGCCTGAATCGTTGATCTAAGACGCAACTTCTTCAGCTCCTGCGCTGATGTAGCCTGCGCTACAATCGCTAGTCTGTACTTGATGCCTCCACAATCGCAGCGTACTTACTTATAACTGCTGCACTGAGTTGGTGTGTGTGGCTCCAGCTTAAAGCTTGAAGGGAGCTACCTTGGAACTATCCCACGTCGGAGTAGCACTAATGTTGTACTAGAATTTCGTGCGAACACTCCACTGAGTCTTGCTTTTTTCCTCTTCGATGGGAACGCTCTTCTCAAACTTTTCCTTAAATTCAGGCTGCTTTTGGAGCTTCCACATGTGCACCTGCACAGATTCGATACACAAAATCAATTTGAAAATAAACAAGGTAATTTAATGATCCTGCAGATCATTGCAAGGGCTGAAGGTAGCAGCACAGGAATGAACCTGCAGTCCAGCTGCCCAGATCAATAGCCCCGTCCCTGCGAACACCCTCCAATCGGGTCTAGGCAACGCCATGCGCTTTACTAAGAGAAGCTAATCACAGATGGAATCCTCGGGCTCGATCATCTCAACTGGGCTTCAGTGACGTCAGCAGCCTCACCCAGCTTCATGGTTCGGAAGAAGCTGCTCTCCACTGCCTGCATATGCTGCATCCATTCTCCAATCTTGTCACATTGTTGAATGTGTGGTATTCTAACTGAAGTTCCATTGCATGACTAGTACTGCGCATACCGAATGAGCACCAAAGGTGTGATACAAGCAGTGAGCACTACGCAGCATTGACAGCATTCGCGAATAGGGATCTCATCCGCGACGTGATGTCGATATGAGATGCTATACTTACGCTTTCATCGCAACTGCTTTGGCGGTCATGTTGAACAGCTCAGTCATTAAGTGGCAGCATCAGCTCCTGTCAAGAGGGTGCGAAACCATTATCGATGCCTCGAAATCTGGAGATATATCACTGATTTAACCTTCATACATTGCATTTTATTTAATGCAGGGAGTTTCTTCCAGAAGGGGCAACAGTTGATGTGGCTGTCGTCCTGGGCTATGCCCTCCAGAGGTACGTGTGTCCCCTGCATGCTGTTCATTTGAGGCATGTAATTTCGCGCTCAAACATGGCAACTGATGCAGAGATGGCACTCCAACCCCGACATTGCAACAGAGGGTCGAAGCAGGCGTGGAATTCTTTGACCAGGTGTGGCCTGCAACAATACTCCAAGCTTACTGTGAATGTCGACCGCATTAAGTGACATGCTAGATTTTATCGACCTATCTTTTGCTTTGACAGGGCCGAGCGGATCATTTGATATTCAGCGGGGGCCATCCAGGTTGGTGCCGTGCTGTGATACTACCAGTATCTCCCTGTATTTTATTTCTCTATCAAGCAATCTTCCTACCTGGAGTTTTGGTCACAGGCGGAGGATTGAGGAACAAAAGTGAGGCAGAGTCCATGCAGGAGTATGCTGTGCTTTTTAGCAATCGCACACTCCCTTCAGACAGGCATGTGAGCCTCCAAGACAATGGAGTTTAGCACGCGGATCCCAAGAGCAGTCCAATTACTGCAACTGCACCTCTTACATGCACTGCGCTTTGAAGGACTGCCTCTATCATCCCCCGAAACTATAACATTCCTTCCAGGTGGCTCCTGGAGGATCAATCAAGATCTACAAGGGAGAATGCTGTGAATAGCATAGCCATCATTGATGAGCACAGGTAGCTTGCCAGTGCCTGTGTGCACTAGCTGCCAGCTCTGCGTTGGCTCTACTTGTTCCTTCGTGCCATGATGCCAACATTCACAGACAGGTATGTCTGTGTAGGTGGAAATCTTTAGTCGTCGTGACGAGTCCCTTCCATCAATTTCGGTCCTACTGGACTTTCAGATGTGCCGTGCAGTCCTTACCCCCGGACAGGCGCATGAAGGTTCGAGCACAGATCTCTTTGAGAATACCCATGCACTCTGTACAGATTCAATGCCGCATATTATGTAGTAGCAGAACCCGGAACTTTACCATTTACATGCTTCTGCAGGTGTGGCTGGCCAAGCTTCCAGTAGAGGATGTGAGATCAAGGGGCCTAGCACTGCAGAGAGTGTACAGCTCGTGGGACTTCTACAGGGAGATTGCAGCCATTATGTGGTACTTCATGCATGGCTGGCTCTGCCCAGCAGCTGCTGTTCCGCTCGCTGAGCGATGAGAGTCTGAGTCCTGAGTCGGCACTGCAGACCTGTTGAGTGTCCACTTTGTAGCAATCCGGTAGCGACAGGTGCTCACACTCAGAATTTGGACAGAATAAAGTTTTTTTATTCTTAGGAATCAGAATCAGCCTTAATCTGCTATTAAAGGCAGCTGCAGCTCCTGTGTACAACTTGAAGCGGGCGGCTGCCGGTAGCCACAAGCCCTTGTGTGGGCATGGGCATATTTTGGGGAAAACGATTGGGAAAAACTATCACTATGCATCAGGTGCATGCCCTGAATGCTTGTGGTGCAGTCAATGATGCCTGGAAATCCTCAGTGCTTCCTGCTTGCCCTCTACCTTGCATGTGAGTGCCACGTCATGCCATGCTCCAAGAGCAGATTGAACAGTATGCAGGTGTCAATCGACGATGTTGGCTGGGATTGTCGTCAACACATCAAGGAAGTGCTGAAAAATATTGTAGAAACACGCTTGAAATCCATCCTATTCAAAGACGACTACCTGAACCACCATCGTACGAGAGCTAGAGAGCTCCTTGCTACAAAAAGGTGGTGTCGGTAAATATGAGGCTACTGCTTAGCTCTAAATTCTTCGGCTCTACCAGGACGTGCCTAGCAGTTAAATACCGGGAGAGATCGCCCGTCTCTGTCGGCATTCGTTGTCGAGCTGCATCAACTCTGAGAGGTTCACTGTACAGCACGCCTCTCAGTGAACAGAAGGCAAGGTGAGGTCCACAAGCATATCTGGAAAATTGTTTATTATGTAGACGACTCTAGACGTGCTGAAACATGGACACTTTATCTCGTTATTCTTTGTGAGTCTTTGGGCTTGTCTACTTGCTAGAAGCTTCCCACTTGGCAGGTCCACCTCGTGAAATATTGTCGGGTTCCTTAGAAGACTGAAACACGTCAATGGCGCAATAATGGGCCAGAAGTGAAGATTTCTGGCTGGGTGCAGGGAGCGGGATGCCTCGGCCAGAAGGGCAGCTTTTCAGGAAATACTGACAGAACTGTCCAACACTGTGACCAGAAATGGTGCCAGGGGGTTTCAACGCTCCCTCCAGGCGCTGCAGGCCGCCCTCTCTGTTGGCAACGAGTACGTGGCCAACTTCCAGCGAGGCGTCCAAGATCCACCCCAGGTGACCCTTGCAGCCATGCCGATTGGTATGCCCTGGCCAGGAAATCGTCATTTTCATGATGCCAACGCAACAAGGCCTACGAGTTATATGCGTAAAGCATCATGCATGCAATTTACAAGACCAGGGAGCCTTCATGTAGGTGTCTTGATAGCCTCTGACTTATGTAGATCTGGCATGCCTTCAGGTGGTACTGCGCAAGCTCTTTGAGCGGCTGGGCGCCACCTACATCAAGCTGGGCCAGTTCATTGCCAGCTCGCCTACACTCTTCCCCGAAGAGTAAGCCTTCCTCGCACTGCACAATGTGTGGCACGAGACACTACACTGCCACCTGCTAGTACTTCTACAACAGATTTGGAGACCTGTCAATCGCAGATCTCATGAGTTTCAGCTAGTCAGCATTGTGAAGGCTAAGAAAATAAATCTGTGCAGGTATGTGCTTGAATTTGAGAAGTGCCTGGATAAGACGGATCCGGTGCCATGGGAGGTGATCAGGGGGAGGATGCGCGCGCAGCTGGGACGGCCGCTGGAGGATGTCTTCTCATTTGTGGATCCTGTGCCGCTGGCCAGTGCTTCCGTTGCGCAGGTGCATTCAGCAGGTGGGGGATGCTTTCACTTTCTATCAAGGCTTAGAGTTCATTCAAGCGTTCTTATTTTCTCTGGCATGTCAACCAGGGCAGGCATACCGCATGAGAAGCAGTCAAAATGTGGGTATTGTACTTATTCATATTCAGTATTTCCTAATGGTAGCCCTTCAATGTCACGCGCGCCACCTCACCTGACATGCTGTCCACATGTGTTGGCACCACTGCTTAAGCTCAATGAGTCTAATCGAGGACAATTGCAAGTGGTGCAAAGAGCACGTGTCGCGCTATTGCTGCAAAGGCTGGAGCCTCTGAGCGCTGCTCCATGTGCTGCAGTGCTAAAGGACAGCGGCAAGGAGGTGGTGGTCAAGGTGCTGAAACCGGGAGTGGAGGATGTATTGGCCACGGATCTGGATTTTCTGTACCTGGCCTCGCGGGTGTTCGAATTTATCAACCCCGAGCTTTCCCGCATGTCCCTTGCCGCCATTGTGGGCGACATCCGCGCATGCATGCTGGAAGAGGTCCGACCTGTCCATTCTATATCATACCAATACTTATCATATTCAATTGTAATTAGCGTGATCCTGGGCCAGATGTGTCTTGTTAGTTGCACGCATTACATTCATACGGCGAGGCAGTCCTTTCATTTGACTTTTGGCGCTCGCTCTGCTTCAATATATGCATTCCTCTCTCTCTCTCTCTCTCTCCCCCTCTTAAATGTTCTAACTAGCTCTCTTCATGCTTGCTACTGCACCAAACTCCAGCTGCTTCTGTAGAGGAGGTCAGAACATAGAGTCACAGTGTCGATTGCTCCATGAAATTTGAGCAGGAGTCTTTTGCGAGCAGGTGGACTTCCTGAAGGAGGCTACGCACATTTCGGAGTTTGCACAGTATTTGGAGCGGACGGGGGCTACCGGCGTCGCAGCGTGTCCCTTTGTGTATCGTGCATTCTCCACGAAAAGGTGACCTTCCTGCTTCCTGGCGTTTCATTTCACATTGTCACATTGAATACCTGTGCTCTGAACGTGAACAGCATTCTGCCTCCCAACAAGGAGCAAGGAATTATTGCTGATCTCACCTTATTAAAAATATCCGTGGCAATGATTCACATAGGAAGCTGACAGGGTTGATGGACTGAATGCAGCATGCTTGTCATGGAGCGTTTCAGAGGCGTCCCGTTGACAGACCTGGCAGCCATTCGAAGCATGACAAGCGCAGACCCAGAGAGTGTCCTGGTGAACGCACTGAATGTGTGGTTCGGCAGCGTGCTGGCCTGCGACACCTTCCATGCAGACATGCACGCAGGTCCGTCCTGCCTGTCTGCTTAATACTTCATGCTGCACACTTGCTTGACAGGCAAAGCGAAATTGGGCAACTCGTGGCCCCTGCTGATTCCACCGTGGAGTACCAAAACGGTATTAATTCCTTAGGAACCTTTCTGGGACAAGTGATCTGGAAGCATTATCAGACCATGGCGTTCAAAAATGCCTGAGCGCCTGAGTTTACCCTGCTGTCGTTGGTGCAGGGAACTTGTTAGTGCTGGAGGAGAGGAATGGGCAGGCGAGCGGGCGGGTGGGCTTCATTGATTTCGGCATCGTGGGCCGCGTGTCCCCCGGCACCTGGATGGCTGTGGAAGCATTGCTGACATCTGTCGCCACCCGGGACTTTGACACCATGGCGCGCGCATTGGTGACCGTGGGAGCCACCAGCACTGACGTTGAGATCAAGGTGACACCCTGCTCACCCGCTGTCATGTGATTTCTGAAACACCGGGCGAGGCTGCTCCTGCTGTGGGACCTGACGTTGCGCATTGTCTGTGTCTGCTGTAATTTGCTGATGGGTGACAGGCGCTTTGCTTGTCCCGCTGCTGGGTCTTATTTATTTTGCCATTGTGGTCCTGTGAGGACACAAGGTGCAAAGGTGCTGGTTGAAGTTGTTGGAGCATTGCCTTTCTACACATGTCGTAGCAATGAGGGCGCTAGCACTGAAGTCCTTGGCTGCTGTGCAGGCGTTTGCAGCGGATCTGGAGCGGTTGTACACAGGCTTCTCCACGCTCGATGCGGAGGTGCTTGTGGCGGCTGGCAGGGGTGGGCAGGCTGCAGCCGCCAGCCTCAACCTGGATGATGCCCAGATCAACAGGCTGCTGCTCCAGGTGAGTGCCCTCTAATCTTGCCTCTTAACCACAAAGGCCACTATCCAAAGGGACCAGTATCCACATAAGTGGGAGGATGCTTTCTTGTGCAACTGCAAGGGGTCTGTGGCTGTCATTGAGCTTGGCGTTTGGGACTTGTACATGAACCAACCCAACTTTTCTACCGTTGCTTGGTTGCCTGCTAGAGACCCTGCGCAATGCCTCAAAAAGTAGCGCAGCCCTGTCCCTCTACATGTTAATCTAGATTTTGCTGTGGGTGACAGATTGTGCAGGTGGGAAATGACCATGGCATCCGCTTCCCAAGGGAGCTGGGCATGCTCCTGAAGCAGCTGCTCTACTTTGACAGATACACGCGCATCCTGGCGCCCGAGCTGTCTGTCTTGGATGATGACAGGATACGCCTGCGGTAGCTGACAGACTCCGGGAAAATCTAGCGTAGTGCACAAATTCTTGTAATGTTTGCAGCATAGAACTGGCAGTTGCAAGATTGGATGCTCTGATACTGAAATTTTGTGCAAATTGGTAAGGCATGGAAGAAAAGACAATAATTACCATGTATTATGGATTTTTGTTTCAGATTGTTACAAGCAGGGACGTATGTTTTTCAAACACGGGTCACCGGTAAAGCCCTTTGTATTTTAAGCTGCACAGCTATCAGCAGTGCTTCATTGTCTGATTGATCAGCAACGTCGCCTATATCAGGCAAGTGGGGCAACGCAAACCGATCATTTTAAAATTGTAAGACCTCTTCAAAATGCAATTTGAGATCTTGTTCGAAGTTCGTTTTGCTGCATGCTGAATTTCCGTGCATGTCGCGTCTGCAAGGCGACAGGTCCAAATTCATTTCTGCATATAGCTCCTTGGACGCTCTTGGAAGAACCCAAAGCTAAGATGTCAGTCCCCAGCAGTTACCTGGCTCCCATCTATGGACTTGACACCGGGGCAACTCCCTCACAAGAACGCAGCGCGCTCGAAAGTCCTCCAGTCAACTTTAGCTTGCAAGGACTAATATCCATGGACTTGCCACAAAAGCACAATCCCCCCTTACAAGAATGCAGCGCGCTCTAGAGTCCTGCAGTCAACCCCAGCATGCACGGACTCATATCCATGAAACCCCTCCTCTCACAGGAAAGCAGCATGGCCTAGAGTCCTCCGATCAACCTTTCTAACCATGGACCAGACACGTGGGCACATCCCCCCTCACAGGAATGCAGCGCGCTCCAGAGTCCTGCGGTCGAGGTCTTCCTTGCAGCCGTGCTGCTCCACGATCTCTCTGACCTGCTCCCCCGACAGCGTCTGGTCGTCGCCGGTGGTCAGGCTGGCGATGAGCGCGTTGTAGGCCTCCATGTTGCGCTCCAGCATCGCCTTGACATCTGCGTAGGTGTCGTTCAGCAGCCGGTCCATCTCCACGTCCACCGCGTGCAGCGTGTCGTAGGACATCTGCGGAGCAGCCATGACAATCATTGCTTGAACACTGACAAGATCGTTGTAATTTGCATATATTGTATGATTATGCATCACATGGTGCGCGGTCACTGTGAAGCTCGGCTGCCTGTCTCAACACTCTCATCGCGTTCACCAGTGTATTTGGCAGAGTTGGGGCGATGCATGCACCAGCAAAGCGTTGCACATGTCGCTTTGAAGCCTTTTCCTGAAGACGGCTACCAGGTCCCACGCATCCTGGCACACACAAGATGTGCCGGGAGGCAGGCAGGCAGGCCAAGAGGAGCAGGGCCCGGCACATCAGACGTGCAGGCGAGAGGTGCAGAACACGCAGCGGCGCGCACCCGGTTCATGATGATCTGTTTGAGGCCGCGGGAACCCTGGCGCACAGGCGCGCTGATGGTGCGGGGTCCCACTTCGGCGATGTCGGTCATGGCGCCCGAGACCACCAGCTTGCTCACGATCCGCCGCGCCATCACCAGCCGCCGCTGGTTTATCGTGCTCACCTCGTCTCCCCCATAGATTATCTCCTCTCCCGCACGCCCTGCAGCAATGTATTATGCTGAGACACAGGATCACTTTGAAGGATCTCTGGCAGCCCACTTGCAAAAAGAAAACAGTTCTGCAGACCACAACGTTTGCACCGTGCCACATAAACACGCATTGCCACACAAGTCATGGCCCTTGTAGAATTGCATCCAATATTCAGCGGAAGTCTGATGCTTCAGTCATGCTTCCACATGCTATGGGGGCTTGAGCCTGAAGGCATGAAGCCAACCCTGGAACAGCGTCCGACTGGATGACAGCACATAACGAGCAAGACAAGAGCACCTGCAAGGACGGTCATGAGCTGCTCCTCCAGGTAGCGCCTGGAGAACATGTGCGTGCGCTCGCGCTGCTCGTTCACCTTGAGCACCGTCTGCCCCAGCGGATACTTCTCACGCGGCACGATCGTCACCTGTGCGCCATTCAAAATCAGTCTCTGACTATTACATTCTTCAAAAGGCAACCGCTGCAGTAAAGAAACCTTGAATTGAGATGCGCTCACACACACAGCAAGCATGTGACTCTTGCAGAAACAAGCAACCATACATGGTGCACAACAGCGTTTGCAGGTAGAATCGCGGAGCCATGGAGCCTTGAGCCCTGCAGCCCAGGACAGAAGCGCAAGGTTTGATAGGGCTGCAGGTACATCAGTTGCGCACCATGGAGACTGGTTCGATGGCGGGCATGAGGGTGCAGACGAGGGCGGTGGCGGCTTCCTGCACGGCCAGCCGCTTCTGACGCTCGCCGCTGTACGGCTGCCGCCGCGGGCCCAGCCGCTCCTCCTCCAGCGCCTGATCAGGCCAGTACTCAGTCCATCATTGGGTCAGTTTGTATTGCCATTTTTACATGGCCGATTGATCCTTCTTCAAGGATTGTCGCCTTGAAAGAGGAGAAGCACCGACAGATGAAATCTTGGAATTGGCTGAACTGATAGCGCATCTTAGGATCTCAAGGAACAAGAGCGCATGGGTAGGGCACACCACCAGGCAATGCCAAAGGGAACATTTGGAAACTGCAGGCAAAGGGCAGTGCATGTGTGGAGATGTTGGAGGATTCCCCTCCTGTGAGGACATGGCCCGAGCTGCAACAGAGTGATCTCAATTCCCCGCCTCTAGGGCGCCTCGGGACATAGGCAACCCTGAGGCGGGAAGAGAAGCCGACTCTGTTGCAGTTCCTGACTAGCGCACAACAGGCATGCCCACCAACTCGCACAACAAGATGGTTGAACCCAAGGTACAGTCCCAGATGTTCACATATGCATCTGCCACAATACCAAGAGACCGTCTCGGCACCCAGTAACACCAACAACACTTACCACGCCACAAAACTTATGCAGAATCCCCTGTCTTTTGACAAGACCCCTTCCCCCCAATTTGAATTCGAAAAAGAACTCAGGCGGTGCGTGCGCGCACCCGGGTGAGGTCGTGGTAGCGAATGACTGTGCGGCCGTCCTGGCCTGCCATGATGACGGCGGTGTTGACTAAGTTGGCCAGCATGGCGCCGCTGAAGCGCTGGAACTGGAAGGACAAGTCGTGGAACTCCTCCTCGCTCAGATCGTACTGCCGCCGCTCCCCATTCGACAGCCGCTTGCCCAGATGCACCTGCGCACAAGTTACTCCCTTCATTACTTGATTCTCCTTTCGTTTTGAAGGCGCTTCTTGGGACTGGGGGTAGCGGCTAGCAAAGGAGCAACGGTTGGTGTGATGAAAGTGTGGAAAGTGTGTGCGAGCAGCAACAGGAGGGGTGCATGAAGTGCAATACTCTCGGCTATACGGACATTGGGAGACCGTAAAATGCCTCAAGGATGACTGGCCAGGAATCGGACAGTCTTTTCAGCTATTATTTACAAGGGCCTGCGCATGGCCAACTCATGCAGCACTGTGGCAGACAATAGACTGGTCAGGGCCGCACCTTGAGCACCTCGATGCGGCCCTCAAAGTCTGGCGCGCCGACGTGGATGATGCGGTCAAAGCGGCCCGGGCGGATGAGCGCCGGGTCCAGCACGTCCTTGCGGTTGCTGGCCGCCATTACAATCACCTGCGCACATCAGAGTAGATGCTCCGTGAGATCCTTTTCGCATGCTACTCAATCGGCCACAGGATTTAACAACACTCATTCTGTATGATGGCATGCAATTTGCGCCCTCTGGCTCTGGAAACGCGAGCTGGATGTCCAAGAAGCATGCAGCCTTGCAGGAGTTTAGCTCTTCAAAGCCATCCATCCCACCGACACCAAATCCCGCCCACCGAATTATAGTGTCATACATGTCTCAGACTGTATGAGAACTGGTACCAAGTAACCGTATCTCCACAAGCCTCCAGCCGTGAAATGTGACATGGGGTTGACCATGTCAACCCAGAATCGGACAGTAGAGTCCCTGGAGCACAGGAACGCAGCAAACCTGGGCCGTGTTGGAGAAGCCGTCCATCTCGGACAGCAGCTGGTTGAGCGTCTGGTCACGCTCGTCATTCCCCTGCGCGCCGCCACGGATACGCCCCACCGCGTCAATCTCGTCCACAAATATGATCGCGGGTGCCAGTGATCGCGCCTGCACAGCCACATCTCCCGGGATATGACATCTTGTTACCACTCTCTGCCCCCCAAGGAATTGGCAATGATGCAGTAGTTTACAATATGGCATCCTCCCTTTCCTTCAAGTGTGCTGCAACCCAACTAACAGAAAACCGTCGCTTTTGAGAGGCAGGGCTTCCAGTAGCTGGGGAGTCAGCTATATCAAGTGATAAGTATATCCTGCTCATGCCGCGATTGCACAGGGAGTAGAGCATGCAGATGCAAGGGGCGAGAGAGAAACAGGTTCACAGAGACAGAAGACATTGTGCTAGCCAACACAGGGCTGATTAGGTGTCCCACAACCCTCCCAATCAAGAAAAGCCCAGGTGACCCCACCTGGGCAAATAGATCGCGCACGCGGGAGGCGCCTACGCCGACAAACATCTCAACGAACTCGGAGGCGTTGAGCGACAGAAATGCGACGCCGGCCTCGCCTGCGACGGCGCGCGCTAGGAGCGTCTTGCCGGTGCCGGGGGGCCCACAGAGCAGCACGCCGCGGGGGATTTTCGCACCCGATCGCCGGAACTTCTGCGGCTTCAGGAAGAAGTCCACCACCTCCATCAGCTCCACCTGCGCAGAGAGCCGCCCCTGTTCAGTGGTGATGAGCACCAGCAGAATCTAAATGTCAGAAAAAAAATGCAAGCGCACAGGCTGCTGAGGCACTGCGAAGAGCACTGCTCAGCTGGCAGACAGGGTGTCCTTTCACACCCATCTTGCAACACGGATACTCCATTGCGACGCCCATGGCGCCCTTCTTGTCAACCATTGCTCAGAACCAATTGACTCAGCACCACTGTCAACTAAGCAAAACCGAGAAAGAAGCCTGCAGACCCAACACCAAAAGCGTTGAATATTCACATGCCCTTATCCCGAAGGAGGCAGGCCCTCCCAGTCAAATCAGCTGCGCAAATACCCCACCTTGGCGCCCGGCACGCCGGCGACGTCGTCAAAGGTAACGCGGTCGGCGTCGGTATACTGCAGCTTGACGCCCTTCATCTTGCGCTGGGCCTGCCGCATACGCACGCGCATCTCCTCCTCCTCTTCCTTGGCCACAGCCTGCTGCACCTTCACCGTGCGCAGCCGCCCAAAGTCCTGCGCTGCCTCCATTTCGTTCATCTCCTCGCCCTCGGCCTTCCCCTGCTTCAGCGCCTCCCGCTGCGCCGCCTCCTGCACGCAAAAAATTAGGCCTTCCAAATCAGACGAGTCACTACATTCCGAGTGAGGGAGTGCCCCACTTGAGTATCCATACAATCATGGCACCTTCAACCATGTGTGACATATTGATGAGCACTTTGATGGTGTCCTCATGGCTGCCAGGGGTGCAAACACTCTTTTAGCTCATTTCCGTGCTCGCCAGAGAAAGGGACAACTCAACCTTAAATGAAGCAGGCATGCACATTTGGGTGCGCGTTGTGCAAAGGAAGAGCAGCGCACATTTGTATTGTATATGTGTTCTGTTCTGCCGGCTGCAGCGTCCCTGCGCGCGCTCTCCTCCGCCACCAGCTTCTCCACATACTCCCGGGACCACCCCGTCTGGTGCACACACAGCAGAATGCATCAGCACAGAGGCCCATAAAATGCCAAACGTGGCATTTTTTCTCAGATGTTTAACAGGCAGGTGGTGACAGCTCTTATAGTAGCACTCTACAGGAATTCAGGTGGTGATGTGGTACATATTCCCCCATCGCCTTATGAGGGCCGTCAAACGAGATACAGTATTGCAGGCATGACTCTGCCATGCAAGCAGGATGGTGAGCGAGGAAGTCAATGTGAGCGAATGTTGACAACTGGACTCTCATCCTACAAAAGCTTGCATGCGAACTCAACAAATCAATACAAGCAGGGACCAAGGTTGGTTTTGAGTCCCTGTCTGTATCATTTTGTTGAGTCGAGTCCTCCGTTACAAGGAAATAAAGGGGCAAACAAGGTGCAGACCAGGTTGATGCGCGTCAGCTCCTCTATAATCTCCTCCACTCCGTAGCCCATGGATGCCAGCTTGCGCGCCTCAAGCGCCCTGTCATCAGCCTCCCTCTGCGCCTTGAGCTCCTTCTCCTTCCTGATGTCCGCATCCTTTATGCGCTGCCGGTCCTCTCTGTCTCCCTGTCGCCATCCACATTGTTATGTGAGGAACGTCCCCAATAAGATTGTTGAGCAGTAGTGACCACAACATTGGCAGCAGTGGAGGCTGTGACAACCCCTGTCAAGACAAGCATCTGGGTGCCAACATAACAACAGTCTGCTACCAGTACTAGAACACAAAGGCTGCCGCGCAGAGACGTGCCTGGTTAAATTGACACTCTCTCTTGACTCTTGAAGTCGCAAGCAGAGTCACTTTTAACGCTGAAAAGAGTATTTATGCCAGTAGATGCGGCAGGTGTGCCACTGTGGAAAGGGAGTGGCAAGGGCTTGCACGCTGACAGCTCGCACCTTCAGCTGTGCAGCATACTGTGTGGCTGCATAGGCGAGTCCCAGCGCCAGGAATGGCACGACATTGAGGACATTGCGCGTGAATGCGCCGGCCGGCTTGACCGGCTGTATCATGTCCTGTGTGATGGGCGCCGCTATCCTGTCTGCCTCCACTCCGTGTGTCTCCATGGCATACCTGCACAGCCGGAATCTCCCCTGTCAGACCCATTTGTACGGCGCTCCTGCTCCAAAAGGAGCCCTTTTTTGCATGATAGGCGTGCCTAAACGGGTGTCCTCTGCGCTGGTGCAATGCAATCGGATATACAGCCAGGAGGGCATGCATGCAGGGCCTCATGTGCTCACAAGAGGAGAATAGCCCCCCATGATCACTGGCAGCTTGCAGCACAGGACAACCAATTGTGGGAATGTCAACGTAGGCTGACTAAAGATATAGAGCTTGTGGGGCCGCACGGTATTCTGAAGTCGTAGCGTGGCACATAGCTGTGCGCGACCCGGTCATCATGAAAGATGACTAAGCAGGGCCCCTCCACCGGCTGGAACTTTTTCCTGTCCTCCATGACATCATCATTGTCAAAGAAGGCCACCTTCTTGACATTGCCCAGCCGTATCTCCTTCAGCAGCTCTGCATACCTGCAGTCAGAGACTTGCTCATGAGCTTATGTTGAGCGTTCTGCAAGGTGATACATTGAGCAAACGACAGCTGTCAGTGCAGCCACTTAAAACAAGACACTGCATATTAAGTACTAAAGACGAGAGACTGCTTTTTTGCATGTCTAGAATTTGTCTGGGCATTACTTGAGCTGGCGTCGAACAATAGGGAGCCCATAATTTGGCTCAAAAAGCCACTTGTCTGGGGTAAAGCCCTGTGCCTGGCCCCCACCTCCATCTGCCTTCACCTGTGCATTGGCATCATGAATAAGTCCTATTGCAACACAGAATGATGCCGACAAACGCATAGTTCAGCTCTGGATACTGAAAATGTGGTGCCCAATCAGACCTGCTCGGCAGCGTGCACTCGCCACCGGCGCCTTTCAGACTTATAGATCCTCTGTCTTTGCCTTCGCGATGGTAAGCGTGGAGAACAGAGGTGGGCCTACGAACACGAGCATTCACGCTTTGTTTATAGTATTGAATTATGCTCCAAATCAAAAAAATTCGACTTCCTGGAGAAACTGCTGTTTACAAATGAATAGGCACCATGTTCAAGATCACCTTGGGGCTGAATTTGTTCCAGTTGTCTGTCCCAAAAAAGGATGGACCGGTGGACGGTCGTCCACTTGTACTGCAATCAGTACCACAATTCACATTCATTTTCTCCCACTACATTACCAAATTAAAGAAAGATACACAACTTGCCTCTTCATTGATCGATATCGGGAAAATTTTGGCCGTCTCACATGATGATCCAGATAAGCATACCCTGACGGGTTTTACCCTTTAAAGGACATTTCAGAGGGAAATTTACGTTCTAGAGCTCTTTCGACGGGAGGCCGTTTCCACTTCTTTCAGCGTGAAACTTTGAGGGCCATAGCTTGGTAGCATGTTCCCTTGGCACAGTGAAGTAATACGTAACGATGACAGATCTTGCTAGTTACACTGAGCCCATTCTTAACAGCGGTGCAAAGAGACCCGCGTACGACTCAACCAAGTACCAGAGCGAATATCCTTCATGCACTGGCGTTTGTATCAAGTCAACCAGCTATACGTCTCTCGACACAAGGTATCTTTTGTGCTCGAAGGATCTAAATGGATTCGAAAGACAATGAACAAGATTGTCACATCTTGCAAAATATATTCTTGCAGGTGCGACGTTCAATGCACCATTACAGTACCAGGGCAGGACGATCACTTCCATGGTGAGGGTCGGAAGATTCTAGATCGAACCCTCTAAACATACCGCACGATGGACCATGCTGATGAAGTGTCTGTGCTTTGCAGGTCATGATAGTCTTTCGGAATCCAGCAATGACTTCTCAGATGTGCATGCGATCCCGGTAGGTCTTTTATTATTCAGAAACAACAATCATGGGAGTTGTTGCAGAAGCTGACAAAGAAGATCTACAATTCTCGTTCACATGGAGGTGCACAGAAGCCTTAGAAAGTCTTTCTTGCAGAAGCGAGCTTTTAAGCAGATCGTGAATGTGGCACGGCTAGAATCTCTCAAGCGGCGGCGTTCAAAGCTGGTCAGCAGGCGTCACAGGCTAAGAATGCTGCAGCACGACTTGTATGACGTCCTTGTGAAGCTGCACACCCTGCTGAGTGGCGAGCTCAAAGCGCCATCTGAGGAAACTGCATCCAGGTCTGGCCTCTTTGCGCCCCCTCAATGTATGCCAGCTACCCATCGTCCAATTGCCATGATAACACTGTCATCTCTTGTCTTAATGATGCAACTCTTGCATGGCATGGGCTGCCAAGCGGCAGCCACTCTGAGCTGACTTTTGCACCCATGGGATCAGGCTGACCTGCCTGGTGGCTGAGATCTGCACCATCCAGCTGGAGGCGCAGGATATCCATGAGGGAGTCAGCCGACATGGCCCATCCCAACAGCAACCCTACGTGCGCTCCAGCGAGCACAGAAAGGCAGTCTCTGTCTTGCCAGAGAATGCCCGCCAAAATACTGCAGCTGACAGATTACAGCACGAGTTAGCCGACCATGCGCAGACCGTGGCTCGATTGGGGGAGCTCATCTTGCAAGCACTACACTCCGCTCCACAGGCAGCTGACAGGGAGCCTGCTCTGAAGCCCAGCAGCAGCCCAAAAGCCAGCCAAAGGCCGCGTGCCCCTAATGGCACAGAACTGATTAATGGTCCGATTGGCGCTGCGCAGAGGGGATCAGCTGTCAGCGCAGACAAGCCGCAGGGGACTCAGCAGGCCCACACCGCTGCAAATGAGCCCAAGGGAATCCATCTTGCTGATACTGCGGCATCAGTGGCCAGATTGGAAGGGGCAAGTCCTCTCACAGCAGAGCATCAAGCTGTGCCAGAACTCACCCTCAGCCGCTGGAACCCTGGTAGTGAGGCAGCCGATGCCCATGCGAGCAATAGTCTTGCCAGGCTGCTCGCCCCAGCAGCCCACGATAGCCTCTCACACCTTGAGGCGCCGAATGACAGTCCCAGCATGCAGAAGCCAGGAGTGAGACTGGATGCTGGCAGATCATACCACCAGGGATCCTCTCTACTGCAGTCACCGCGCATGTCAGGCGCCTCCTTCAGAAAGATCACCAGCAGGCTTGCAGATAGCCCAGCTCATTCCCATTTAGCAGACCAGAGCGACACTGAGACTCATCAGTCTGGCAGACTCATGCGCTCAAGAGTGCCCACTGGTGCACTGCATGGCAGCACCGTGAGTGCGCAGCAGCATATGGAGGAGCAAAGGGTGACTGAGCAAGCTGAACCAGTTTGGGACGGCAGCATCACCAGGGTGATCGATCCAGAGGCAGTGGTGAGGACCCGCAGCGGGCTGAGGCTGCGCATGCCAGGGAGGCAGCCTCCAGCGGAACTGGAACGCCCCACGACTGCTGGGAGCCTGCGGCCCATGACTGCGGCAACTGCTGCAGGCAGTGCGCGCTCCTTCAGCAGGCATGCATTCTTCTACAATCTGTGGGTTCCTTAGGGGAGAGTAAAGCTGTACAAGGACTCGACAAGCCGGTGCAGGGTGAAATGCTGTTCTGCAGTCGACTTGCAAGCTCACATACACTGAAGCGCTGCTTTGTAGTCTAATTGACCATAAGTCAAGGGATGTCTGCGTCTCAGAGGTGAGAATGTGACTGGTCATTTCTGCGCACAGGTCTCAGCGGCAGGGCGCGCAGCAGTCAGACCAGCAGAGAAGAGGCAGCAGGCGGCCACACTGGGATGACAGGTTCATTCTACCGCAGCAGCACAAGGGCAGAGGGCGAGAGGAGAGCGCAGCCCCCATGCACACATACCGCGCCAGCACACCCGACAGAGTCCTCCAAGAGGTGATATTACCATCTTGAGAGTGTGTCTCGAGGCTGGCAGCGCCTTTCAGCCTGTTAGTTGATCATAGGAGAATTAACCACAAGTACCGTATACGAGAGCGCAAGGGGATCTTGGCCAAGGAATGTGTGAGGAGGAAAATGCGAGCGCATGTCAGCGCAGCAAATAATAGAAGAGCTTTTAGCGAAAAGACTGTAAATTTCTATCACATTTCACACTCAGCACTGAATTGGTCGTTTGAATCATGCGCAGGGGCTGCCGAAAAGGAAGCAGCAACACCCGTGGCTGTCCAAACGCGCTGTGCAATTGCGAGGGGCGCTGAAGCCGCCGAGCAGCCGCCGCGCAGCTTCCGCTCCAAGGGCAGCTGAAAGCCGCATGGGCAGCCCACCTCGCATGGCTTCCGTTCCCCGGGCAGCTGTGCAATCACCGGACTCCTGTCGCCCGCCTGGAGCTTTTGGCCATTCGCGCGGCGCAGAGTTTGCCGAGCCCTCAAGGCTGAGGACAGAGGTGCTTGGCGGCGGGTACCCCCCAACTAGCAGCTCTGCGCCGCCCTCGGACCAGATCCTTAATGGCCAGCATCTCCCAGGGAGGAGTCAATTTCAGGCTGGCTCACTGGATAGCTCAGAAGATTGTCATGATGCGGGAGCTGTGCTGCGTGCGGTGGCAGCTGCGGAGGGGGGCGCCTTGTGTGAGAAGCACTCAATGCAAACGCGTCTAGCGCATTTGCAGGAAGGGCAGATCTCTGCGGTGAGAATGTCATCAAAGCAGGTGGACCCAGCAATGAACCTCGGCACTGCCGTGTCAGTGGAGCCATTGCTTGCTCAGCTGGAAGACATGGAGGCACGCATGCAAACCATGATGAGCACCATTGCGAGCAAACTGCATGGGATGCAGAGCACCAGCCAATGAGTATATCTGTGGAGTTTGCTGTGTCTATTCTCAACAATGTTTAGGCAACATACTCTGTTGTAGCATTCACTGTGTCAAGACGACATGGAAATTTTGTTGACAGGATGGGCCATATGCTTGGAATCAAGATCTGTATGTCTGCAAGTGGAGCAGCTTAGATTATGTGTGTTATGAGGTACAAGTCTTCTTCTTAGCACGGAGTGAAGTGAGAGTCACACAGCTGCTGCAGTGGCGTGCAGGTCCTGCTAATAATTCGCCACTCTGCATTCTACAGCTGTCAGTGGACTGCTCAGCAGCCATCTTTTGCAATCCGGTAGATAGAATTGAGGCCTGGGAGGTCCGTGAGCCCAATGATCACTTTTATCTGTAGGATTAGATTGAGGACTTGATTTAAGAGCATTGCTAATGTTGTCTTTGACAGCAAAAGGTGCCGTCACCAAAGGCATGCATGTTGTGATTGCGCCGTCTGCAGCCGTGGCAGCCTAGGCCTGTGCAGCAGATGGCACTCACGCGTTGACGATGGTAGCAGGAATCAGGCATGACCGTGTCGGTGTTACTATTTAGCTATAGCACACCAATATGTAGCTAGAAGCACGACAAACTGCTTCAGCTTCCACATATTCCTACAAGCTTCTTCTGGAACATGTACAGCTGAAATCAGCGATTGGATTATAGAGCAGATTTGAATTTGTAAGCACTACATAAGCATCCAGAACAAGTGTCACAGCATGCACTCAGGGTGGCGGTATCTCGATGCAGGGTGATCTCAAGAAGGGGGGAGAGGAGAAGGAGGCTAGAGCCCACCCCCTTCTCATCGAGTCGATGGTTCGAGTCGCCCACTCGTCAGTGTAAATAATGTACAGGAAATTCCCTTTTTTCCTTTTCCTTTCCTTATAGATCCATCTCCTGGCCAATACTCGAGCATCTTTTTTCCTTGAGATACCGCAGTTATAATTCGGAGAGCGAAACCATTTTACAATGGCACAAGTCTTGGAAGTTCCATTCGTGGCTGTCTGAGCCATGCACATGTCACCCTTTTTGGCAAGGCTATGAACTTGACGATCCAATCAGAACGAAGTAAAGGCTATGTGAAGAAGATTGTGAACTTGCTGTTCAAAGGCATCCAAAAGGGATCGAAGGGCTCAATCCACGACGTCGTCGCCATGGCGATCGCTGAAGAAATATGAGCTGGTGTACATGCCACGGATTTGCCACGGATTTCAAAGTGGAGGTGATCATTACAAGTGTCCCGAAGCATAGGTGATCTGAAGGCTTGATCTCCTACTCACTCCTGCAGGTTGTATGACTGACGCTTTGCGTGCTCTGAGGTGAGGGCCAAGAATGAAGCAAGCTCCAGGTGTCCTGACCAGGATGGGTGGCAGCCAAAGCATGAGGCAATCAACCCAGAACAAGAGAAGACAGAAAAGTTTCTACCGGTACACAGAAAGGGGTCAGAGCATGCATGCCTCATTCTTTCCTTTTTTCACCATTTGATTCCTCCATAAAATAGAGACTCAGGCAGGATGTAATCAGACTTTTCGTTCTTTAGACATCATGGGGTCCGTGGCGGTGCAGCGCACGAGTGTACATTTGCAGATATCGAAAAGCACATATGTATGAACAAAGACCCCGGGCAACCACAGAAACTGGCTCCAGACCAAGACAAGCTTTGGGAATCCAAGAGCAGGCATGCCTGGCAATGGCACATGCAGCCAGCTGCAGCACATTCACTGTCAATCCTCTGTGTCATTTGTGTTGCTTTCAAATTCACCGCGTTGCTGTGCTCCTAAGGGATTTTCGGCATGACAATTCCGGTTGAGTTCAAGATACATTTGGTCTGTTCACACCCATCTCGCAGATATTTTTAATTCGCCCATCACACAGCCAGTGTCTTGCGCTTGGCGCTGCGCCGGAGGTAGAAGCTCTGTGCAAGAGCTTCCAGCCGCGCAAGCTCTGCCACAGCCGGCTTCAGTGCCTCCACATGCTCCATTATCTCCTGCCGAGGAAAGGACAGGAAACATGTCAAGCTGGTGCACACACAGGGGCCAAGAAAAAAGACAGTGCCACACCCCTGTCCTGCCCACGCAAACTCAGAGCAACTCACCATGCACAGGTGCTAAGAGCGGGCGAGACTGCACTGCGTGCCTCTTCTGCAAGAACACCTCATGGATGCACTTTCATAGGACTGCCATGTCCTCGATTGGCTGTCGCTGCAGCTGCAGAAAGGGGGAGTGGGATGATCACCTTGCTGGCTACGTCCCCCTGCTTGTGCTGGCCATAGGCGGCCTCTGCCGACCCCGGAGTGGCCGAGACGCGCTTGGCAATGTCATGCGGCAGGCTCAGGTCTGGATTCACCGCCGTCACCTTCTGCCGCAGCCGCGTCTCAACTTCCTGCGGCGCACATTAACTCTCTCTCAAGCCCCTTTCACCTGTCCTGCTGGTGCCGCTACAAGATAATTGTTTGATGGTATGGCAGCCCAGAAACCATAAACAGAGCCATTATGCTGGCATTCTGTATTCAGAATTCTGCATTTAATGCACTGCCTCCTAGATCTGCAGTTTATGCAGTAGATAGGATTACGATGCAATGCAACGCAATGAAGGGAGCAGTGCAATCATCATCGTCCCAATGTGTTAGAGTTTGTGTTAGAGTTTGTGACGCGCAGCGCTACTCAAATTCAAATTCAAATCTGTACGCGCACCTCGAGCAGCTGCGGCTCGTCGTACCAGATGGTGTGGCCGCCCTCTTTCTGGTCCTTGACGTCCTTCTTGCTGGGCCGCTCCCACGGCCGGTAGCCCTTCTTGGAGCAGTACCACACCTTCTCCTTCACCGTCGACACCAGGCTTATTGCCAGGCCCAGCTTCTCTGCGCGCCCTGCTCAGCACGCCACAGTAGAGCTCAGGGAATATCTTTTTCTTGCTCTCTCCACCAAGCCAGAATAAGGCTTCTTGCACGAAAAATGAACTTCTACAGCTGCCAGATGGGTGAGCCTTGTCCAGACAGCGAGACCAGAATGTCATACCAGCCTTAAAATCCTGCATGATATTGATCCGCTCCAAACTCGGCGACTTGTTTCAGCCACCCAGCATCCCTTCCAAACAAGGATTGAAACAGCATGCAAGCCAGAAAAAGACGCGCCATCGGTATCAGTCTATGCATGCACATTTTCCGCAGTCTGCCGAGACGCACAAATCTTTCTACTGTTAGCAAGAAATTCTTACTAAGGTTTCATTAGTGGTGCTCACCGACGCGGCCGACACGGTGTATGTAGTCCTCTGCCCGGTCGGGCAGCGTCAGGTTGACCACATAGGGCAGCCCAGAGATGTCCAGCCCGCGCGCCGCCACATCTGTGCAGATCAGAAAACGGACCTCCCCCTGCTTGAACGCCTGCAACACCCTCGAAATGTGTGCCAGAAGATCGATTTGTCTTGGAAGGATCATCTGAGAAAACAGACAGGCCGGAGCCACACTGACATTCCTGAAGATAGCCTGGCAACTTAGACATGTGGCAGATTGCCAACCCGAGACAGAGCTTTCGGCTATGAGGATCTTCAGTTTTGCATGGCTCACACACATTGGACATGAGCAGTCTGTGCAGATGCAGCCGATTCATCATGTAGGCAAGTCAGCAGCAGGTCTGCATATCAGCAAAATCTGCAGCCATCCAATCTGTCTCAGCAAGCCAAAATGAGCGAGCCAAGCCAGCACAACCATACACTTAGGTTCCTTCAAGATGGTGTTCATGACCCTTTGTGAAGAGATTACATTGGAGGAAACCGCACCTGCAGGGCCTCCCTGCGCTGGTCGGTGCTGCGGGCACCTGCCAGCACGCAGCAGGAGTAGGGGTTCTCCTTGCCGCTCTCGCGCCGGCCGGCCCACCGGCCGCCGCCGCCGCCGCCGAGGCCGTTGAGGAACTTCTCCAAGTTGTCGCAGTCAAAGTTGGTGCGGCAGAAGACCAGGCATTGCTCCATCCTGCACGGAGCAGGCACAGGATTTTTTTTTTTGCTCTGTTTTTTTTACTCTGTTGCAAACGGACATATGATTGCCGCAGGCAAGGGAGTCTCACGGATGGCAAGCACACTGTGCTCGAGGTTGGCAGTGATTGCTAAGAAGCCAGAAGCAGGGCAACAAAACACCGCATGGGATAGTTGCCAGCTGGTGAGGCAAAAGACTGCAAAAAACCCGAATTGCTTTCAACACCCAATTGACATGGGGCGCAGAAGAGGGTCAAGACACACACATGAATGCCATCAAGCCTTAAGTAATTGGGACAGCACACCATTTTTGTCCTGAGTGCCCCCTACACAAGTTGTGACACGCTGCAGCCAATCACTTTGGAAAGCAGCTTACTTGTAGGCGTCGATGAGGCGGTGCAGCACGCGCGGCTTGAGCCTCTTCAAGGCAAGGCTCCAGTTATCGGCTGTGTCCACGGATGGGCCGCTGCTGTCAAAGGCGTGGATGTTGTCCGTGGGCACCTCCGGGGATGTCTGCAGCCAGGAGCGATCGGCCTTTGGGTCCACAGCCACCAGCACATGGTCCACTGTGTCTGGCACTGCCTCCCGGCCCTGCAGATGCAGATGCGCCCCCTGACAATATGCTGGCATGCAGGAGAGAGCATTAAGGAGTGTGCCCAGAAATGAGCATTGCCCTTCAGGGCCACCAGCGGGTGGAAGCAACACACAGCAACACAGATGTCGGGGCATGGCAGTATTTCAAGGCAGAGTAGACAAGCCGATGGCCGGTCAGACTTTTGCAATGAAAATAGAGCAGATAGGTCTCCCACACAGGCTTCTCGGGGTGATGGAGAGACCGCATTAGAGCTGGCAATGGACTAAGCATTGCCAATCCTCTAGAAGGTTCCTCAGCCATTCTGAGTCAACGCCGTTGCCATGCTTGCTGAACAACATGAATTTGGCTGAACACTCAAAGTGGAGGAAACGTGCCTTGAGATCCACGAGGGTGGCCCCTTGGCAGATGCGCGCGGCAATGTCCTTCACCTCGTCCGAGTGCAGCGTCGCTGAAAACATCAGGACCTGCCCCAGGCATTTCCAAATTGTGAGGAATGCAATATTGGGCTGTTAAGCTTGATGGGTACTTGGCTTTTTGATTTTAAATGTAAGGCGAGTGCTCCGCCAACATCCAGAGCGCTTCATGCATGCCAAGAAGATTGCCTTGCCGCACTCTTTTCGCATTCGGCCCTCTCATTAGCCCGCACTTTGGAGCTGCATTTGGAGACTGAGACAAGATGCATGTGGTATTTTGAACAGGCTGAGCAGCAGCCAGGGGATGTTGAGGCTGCACCTGCAGGCGAGCCACGCCCATGCCGGCCTTGGGGAAGCGGGAGAACAGCTTCATGATGGTGTCCTGGTTGCCCGTGTCCAGCAGCCGGTCGGCCTCGTCCAGCACAAAGAACTTGACGCTGGACAGCACCAGCTTGCCGCTCTCCACAAAGTCCATGATGCGCCCTGTGCGGAAAGTGCATGCACCCTCTTACTCATCGACCTGGGCATGCAGAGCTGGGAATGCGCCCAGATGCACAGATACTCCAACTATGCTGTGGAGTTCTCAGCGGGCAGGTGGCTTGACCTGGTTGCATTTTGAGCACGTGAACTTTCGGCCACGTGCAGATACGTGTAAATTGCTGTTTGTGCAAAACGCACACCCTCATCTTGCTCGGATATGGAAGTGGATACTGTGACTGAAATTACCATCGCAATCAAACTTAGGCTTCCAACATAATGAGGCCATTGACAGGATACAACGAGAGTTAGGGTGGGACCTGGTGTGCCGGTGACGATGTCAGCGCCGCGCTCCAGCTGCCGCACAGCTTCCTTGGGCTGGGTCCCACCGACCAGCAGCACGCTCTGCAGCGAGGGTGACGTCAGGTCTCGCTTCAGCGACGTTATGGCGTCGTGCGTCTGCTGCGCCAAGTCACGCGACGGCTCCAAGATGATCGCTGACGGCGTCCGGACGCCGGCGGCCGCAGATGCCTGCTCCTCTATCGCGGCTGCAACAGATTGGAGACGTGAAAACTTCACTGTCTGAGGCATCTTTTGCAGCGCTTGCCAAGAAAGGGTCGCATATAAATCAAAAGTTGTTGCTTTGCGCAGTGCTGTGGCCATTGAATTCTTACACCCTAGATCAGGCACAGAATGCAGAGCGAAGTAGATACAACAGTTAAAAGAGGAATTTTTATTATCTACAATTGCGATCAATTGAGAGGTCACTTGCCACTTGAAGCCACATCGGCAACACACAGCTGCAGGGAGATTTCCACAAGGCACACACCGCTGGTGAGGTGGCTGCTGGGAGCCTCCGCGATACCGACGCAGCCGTCAGGCGGCCCGTAACGGAGATCGGCTCCTCCAAATCCGGCCCTTGCCTGCGCGCCCTTCAGCGCCACAGCTGGGTACAGCGGCTGGCCGCGCATCTGCGCCGGCAGCTCAAAAGCCACCCCCATGGATGCCCCATTGACTGTGTAGGAGATCTGACCGGCTGTCATGTCCAGCAGACACCCCACTGTCTCCCCCTGCGCGACACAGATAGGGTGAGCAGGTCTAAGGAGTGAAGAACTTGCCTACTGCTGTCTGAGGCTTGCTTGATGATATCCATGATGATACTCAAGCATCTTCTGGGTTGATGAGGGTGGCCTCTGACAGAGATTGTTCTGCCTGACCCCAAACGCAAGTCAGGCTCTCCTGCAATCCTGATGCCAGGTAAAGTAATCAACTGACATGAGCGACTTTTGGGCTGTGAAGGAAGCAAACCCACCTTGCCAAAGGCCCGCCCGTAATCTGTAAATGTGCCGCCATGCGACTTCTTCCCTGTGCTGCCAAAGCCAAAGCTGCGCTTGTCCCGACCGATCTCAAAAGCGGCCGCGCGAGAGGCCCACCCGGCTCTGCAAAGGCCGTCGTTCTGCATGGTGACCTCGAAATACAGCCTGCCCGATGTACCGCCCACTGTTGCCCTCCCGCCTGCCCACCCCTTGGTCATCGCGCTGCAGCTCAGCCCTGCATGCATGCAATGGCACAGAACCTTAAGCGCAGCTGCTGAAGGACCTGCATTTGTGAGCGTCGCAGCATATTGGCATGCATGACGGCAACACAAGCAGTACCATTGTGAGGCACACAGACTGTTAAATGTGTCGCAGAAATGGAAGAGCCACAAGCTTCATTCTGGGCGCACCATTATCGGATACATTGAAGACGACATCCCTGTCCTCGGTGCTCAATGTGCAGTCCACAGGGCCTGAAGCGGGACTGCGCATGGGCAGCAGATTTGCCAGACGTTCACAGGGATCGCATGCACATTAAATCCACTCTGGGTATGCCTGCTGCATCATGCAGGCAGCCATTGCAGAGGCAGGAGCTGGAGCTGGAGCTGGAGCACCAGCACTTGGAGGTGGAGATGATCCAGCTGGTTGGAGCAAAATTTTGACCTCTATGTATGGCAATAAAACACAGCAAGGAAGTTGTGAGATGGCAGGCAGCGTGACTTACACGTTGGAAGTGCCCGCTTCCTGCTGCCTGGCTGTGACTGTTTCATGCACCACCTGCAAGATTGGCACTGCAAAAGCACCAGTCTTGCCACTGCCTGTCTCTGCAGCGACCATAACATCCCCACCGCCCAGGATCAGCGGCACCGCCTCTGCTTGCACAGGAGTGGGCAACCTATGGTCCAGCAGGAAGCATGCTCTGTCATACTTCTTGCAGCAGGGTCCACTGTCATCGGTGCGAACCAGTAGCAACAGAATCGTCAGAAAAGCTCCGGGAAATAATGAGGCAGTATATCCTTGATTTCAGCGGGCATTTCATGGTGGATCTTACAGCCATTCCATCTCTTCGATGCCCTTGATGAGCTCTGGCATAACTCCCAGCTCCTCGAAGGCAGACATGGCGACGTCCTTGAAACTGCCTCTAAAAATTTGTCGTATCCAAATATGCGCTGTCTGCAATGCAGAGGAAATTGATGTGCTCGGGGCACCCAGAGGCCGAGTACTAGAATAGGATTTCCATTGGTGCCAAAGACTCCAGCGATCGATGCCTACTGCAAGTCTACAGACAACACTATAACACCACGTTGATTTTTGCGTCTGTGATTGCGAGAAAAGGATTTTTTAAGCACCAACAGCTGCTGTGACTAGCGGGCAACGATGCCTGGGAACCACTTCTTCATCAGGTAAGAAGTTCTAATCTAATTGAAGTGATGTCGACAGCACGATTCCTCCCATAGAACAGAAACCAAGGAGATATTCCTCCTTGCAAGCCTCTTGTATAGATCTATATAGTGCCTGCAGGTGGCTTCCAGGATCCACCCTTTGCCCCACAGGTGGACATCTGGGTGGCCCCTTGTGTCACTGCCTTCTTGACAAGGTCCCTTGTAGTGGGCTTGACAATATGCATGTATAAGGGAAGTCCAGTCATATCGTGCAAGAAATTACAGCAGACATGCATTCATCATGTTTACTAGCGGATCTTCACGCATGCTCCCACGTACGTGCAGGATACTTCGCTGACGAAATTAGCATTTTAAAAAGGTTTACCGGTGAGACTATATACTAAGGCCATTGACCTAGGCACAATGGTGCTCTAGATGTCCTACACTTTGATTAGACTAAGATGAAGTCACCATCAAGCGCAGCGAGTACAAACCGGCCTTGCACACAATTTCCCTAACCACAAAAGAAGCCATATCATTTGGTGGCGCTTGCCATCGCTCCGCTTCCTCGTCATTCAAGGTACCCCTGCACATGCATCAGCTAGCCTGAACATACTGTGTGACCGGCAATGGACCTTTGAAGAGGCTGTGCAGGTAAAGCAGCTGATACTATTTGAAGTCTAAAGCGGCAAGACATACCCATCTGCTTTGCAGCCCTGCTGGTCTGCATAAGCTGCATCTGCTGCAAAAGCAAGGTTGAAGGCCGTGGTCTGCGGGTCTGTGTCAAGGAGCGCCTGTGCATGGCAACAGCTGTCAGCCGCCACTATAGAGTACATTGAACCCCTGAAAAATAGCATGACATGCATGGAGCCTCTGCAAGTATTGCTGGCTGCTCCAGGCAGCGAGGACGTCAGTGGTTCGTTATGCATTCACAGAACACTCAGACCCTCAACGGAAAGCCACTTCCAAAGCACCAGCCCAGGACCACAGGACAAGGGGAAAGAAGGAGAAGCGGACCCTGTATTGGCCGTCCTGTGAGTCGCAGAGGACAGCGTAGAGGCGGTCAAGCACCCAGGGAGGCATCAGCCCCCGCACCTCCATCCTGTGGCCGCCCTGACATGCTGCACCTGCTGCTGTCTGGGTGTCCACTGACGGCAGCAGCTGCACAGGCAACAGGAAAGTTTCATGTCAGGCTGTTTGACTCATGACGACCATGGTCTCTGTAACGCATTGTTGCCTTCATCATCAGCCCTTCAGGACGGGAGGGGATATAGAAGAGGAGAGCGAGCTAGTGCAGAAAACTAATATCTTTAATACAAATGCTCACCAGCAGCCCTTCAGGACAAACAGAAAGAGTACACAACGCCCAAGATCGGCAGCTGAAGAGCTGTTTCCTTGCAAACATCCGCATGCAGGGTGATCCCACTGTCACACATGCAGACGACCAATTGTTAGAGAAAATGGAATGCAGACATCGAGGCAGAGCGAGGGCCAGGGACAAGAGCAAGGCCTGCCTTGCAATTGCACTTTCTTTACAGATGCAATTACTGAGGGCTCAAAAGAGTGTGTCCTGACATCTAAGCAGAGGGGTTGCACCTGCGGCTGCAGCTGCTGGATGGAGGCGCCCAGGAAGGGGACGGGTGAAATCAGCAGGGGAACGTCTGCATGCTCCGCTGAGGTGGCGGCCTCCGACAGCAGGTGCTCAAAGAGGCCGTGCACGCGGCTAGCGCCCTCAAAGAACACCAGCGAGGCCGGCTTTCCATCAACGCCCGCCGCCGACTGCGGCGCCTTTTTCTGCAGCGATACACCAAAGGATTTTCTAAGCCAATCGGTGCACATCTTGCTTGCATGCATTTCGTATCTGCATAAGCTAATTAAGTGCAGCTGGGACGGCCCACTCTCAACCCCTTTCAAAAGGACTGGCAGGAAAAGTGGCTCAGACTGGTGTCACAAATGGTGTCATGCACTTGCTGCAGATGACAGCGATGGCTATCCTGCCACATCCTGTCGACAGGGAGAACACTTGGGACAGATATTAAGGGATGATTTTCTTAGCACCTCCTAGGGAGAGCAGCAGCTGTGAGCAGACCTGGCCATCTCCAGCAGCTCAAATTTCCCTGTAAATTTATTGTCAGCATACAGGCAGAGTGTTGAGCGGACTGGCCGATCTCCCCCAGCATATGGGGCCACCACGGAGCGCACCTGCCCGATCTCCAGCAGCTCTGCCTGGATGCGCTCGTCTTTGGCTGCAGCCGCCTCCGCCTGCGCGCGGGGTGCGAGCGGGGTGGAGAAGTCGAGGCCGCAGGGGGCCGCCCGCATGCGCTCGCGCGCTCCGTGCGTCGAGCGGCTCAGCCACGCATGCATGTGCGGCCGGCCACCCGTCCCCGCTCCACCAAAAAACGCCACGAACGGCCGCTTCGTGCCCTGCGAGCCGAGCACCGCTGAGGATGCGCCGAATGAGAAACACCCATGATTTTTCACAGGGAAAATGTGGTTTACTAAGGCACCGTGGAAACAATCACAGACCGCTTAATTTAAAATGATGAAGTCACCCATGCAGGACAGCACCTGGGACAAATGCCTAGTGCGGCAAGCATGCCTTGGGACAAGATTAGAAATGGTGACACTTTCAGTCTCCAGAATGTGCATTTGTCTGATTGCTCAGGAGTCAGACATGCAGCTGCTAGCAGGGCCTCTGCCAGAAGCCACTGAGTCAGCCCTGCGTTTGCTGAAGCTCTGGGAAGCCCACCTGTGCTGTGGCCAAGTAGAAGGCGCTGCATGCGCTGGAGCGCAGGGCCATGAAGAGGCTCCGGAAGGCCTCCTGCCACGCGGCCTTTCGCGCGTCCAGCATGCCTTGACCGGCCTTGGAGCCAGCCAGCGCTGACACCGCCGCCCCCGGCAGGGAGCTCTCCGGATGCTGCCACGTCATCAGAGCGTGCTGGAATCGCTCCTGACAGCTGGGCCCCGGCTGGGATCCTCGCGCAAAGGAAGACAGCGTGTCGAATGCTGCGCAGCAAACACAATTTGATATGCTCAGAGGGTAAAACCTCTCTCCCTCAGGATTGGTGCTTGAATTTGCTGCATGATCTGTTCTTACCCATGTCATGGCATGCAGCATCCGTACAAGCCACCATGCAGGTAGCAAGCTGTATGAGGATGGCATGCATGCATGGGATGCACAAGGTGGTGTGCTGGCGGCTGGGAATGCCTACCTACTGAGGAAGGAGCCATGAGGGCTTCTTGGCAGATTGAGAAGGGCTGGACTGACAGAAACAGGGCTCGCGATTTCAGGCTCCAGTCTATGGGGGGGCTGGCAAGATCTGAGAAGTCAGGGGGAGCCCGCTGCGCTGACTGCCGCAAGGATGCATGATTGCTCTTGCTGTCGTCTGGCGGCAGCATGCTCTTCGTCTGAATAATCTCATGAATCTGCAGATGCACAGTAGCTGAGGGTTAATTGTCATGCCAGGCCAGTGACTGAGTTTACCTGACTTTACCAATTTTAATTGGTGATTCCTTGACATTTCGTCCGGCACAACCCTTGGAGAACTCTTATTCCTCGCACTCTCAATTGTTGAAGAGCCACTGACAATGATGAGAGGCATGCAAATTCCTTGTAAACGGCTTGAGTACTTCAAAGGGGGATCATTATCACCGTGGAATGGTATCTGCTTTTGTCTGTGGGCGCTTCAGTCCGCCTGGTAGCGATATCATCAAATGTGACCACATTGCTTCGATTGTTTGTGGCTGGTGGAGCAGGCCTTCTGCACACAAATGTGCTGATCAAAGAGGGCTTGACTTTCCAAGAGTATCCACAGATGTTGTAACCATAGCGAACAAAATGAAAGCATGCAGCATGGAATAGCAGCAAGCTCAAAAAAGCTCTCACCTTGCAAAGCTGCTGGGAGGATTCACAACTGTGGATGTTGATGGATCCCCGCCCATGAAGTCCCGTAAGCAGGTGAAGTCAGTGGGTCTGCATCACCAGTGTGCAATGTAAGCTTGCATTACAAGCAATTCGCTAGGAATATTAAAGACTTGACAACGTGCCTGACCTGCTATTCTCGATCTGTTCAAAGGGTGAGCGCCATGATTCTTGCGCTGCTTCTTCTCCTGCGGTTTTGGGACCATGGCCATGTGAAGGCCTCAACAAATGTGGCCGCTTTGCTTGCTCCTGCAAGACTTGCACCTGTCCCCGAAACATTGCTTCTTGAGAATTGCAGCCAAATTATCAACAGTGCATGCTATACAATGAACCCACCTATTCCTGGGATTTTGATCAACAGTCACTTGTAGCAAGTCATACCCGCAGCTCCACATTAGCTGTCCTTTCTTTTCGTTTTCCTACTGTCGGCGACAGTTTACCACCGGATTTGACAATGGGGAAAGTCTCAGGTAGCTGTGCAGTGTCTCTGTACGAGCAGCTGGCAACAGGTTGCCTCTTCATGTCAATGCTCATTTCCTTGCCTTGGACCGGCACTTCGCCAGTTGGTACGAATCCCCTTCAAAGCTATATCTCTGCAAGAATTGCACAATGCATAGAGCACGTCGAATTGTGGCAAATGCAGGAAAGATAGTCAGACTTTTTCGTTCAGGGGGTATCGATAAATTGGAGAGCTTTGAAAGCATGAATTACAAATTTACAGACGGTGCATTGCTTGACACTGCATATATATAGAATACATTTAGTGGTAGGTAGTGTCGCACACGCATGCAGTAATTGCACACCTCAGAGCTAAAGTGTTGCCCAGACCCCTGTGCAGCCAATGGCAAAGCCCACATAGAACCAGGTCGCGCAATCAATGCGCCTCCTGGCCGCTGGAGTACTGCTTTTAAATGATGTTTCTTGGCAAACTATCATATAGAGTGTGGTGCTGCATCGTTGGTCAAGCCCTTGTGGTGCTGCTTCTTCAGCCCACCTGTGCAGTCACTCAGCTACCTCGCCTCTTAAATCTCCCATCACCAGGTATACAATTTCTTTTAGCTGAGGAAGTCAAATTTGTAATGCGTAAGCATGATCAGAACCCCAGGGCCTCAGGTTCGCTGCCTCAGTGAGAGTGTAACACACTGGTCCATTAACTGGATATTGACTGCGTAAGGTCTCAATAGTAGCCACTAATGGCGCCATGTACCTGCAGGGGCTTCGTTAATTGACGTGCTGCATTTCAACCCTCTGGCAGGCTTGGTCAAAGCACAGCAATTCATTGCAGAGCAGTATCAGCATGTTGCAACGACAGCACAGCTCAAACATCCCATTCCTGCGTATCCTGACAAGGTCTTCACGTACTACACCTGCGGCACCAGCAACCCTTATCTGATAGTGACAGTGAAGGAGCAGCAAGTTCCCATCGTAGATCCAGCCACGCGGTTGAATCTGTCCACAAGAGCCTTTGCCATCAATACATGGGCAGAAATCGCGTACCAAGATCCAACCAATCCCAAGTACACTTTCAGGATTGCAGAGGACCTCATATATGACATCAACAATGACACCTTTGCAGTGGCAGCACCCTTTGATGTGAAGGGCGGAAGACAACAGGTACATATCTCATCATCATAAAACTCCTGCAACACCATTCTCCTTTTGTGACACTGCTATTGTCCTGACAACATGATACTCTGTGCAATAGATAAATCTCCAACAACTTGGTGGTCTCGAAGGGGAAAACACAAGGTGGATATTGCTGCTTTGATGGATGGTGCAGGTCTCAGGAGTGTCATCCGTGGGTCCAAACACCACTGTCACAGCCGGGCCAGGCAGCAGTGAGGAGGACAGCGATGTGTACAACATCAAGTTCACTTTCTTGGCCACTCCTCTGGCCAAGCAGGCGCCCCTCAAGCCCACAGAGGGCGTCACTCGCATCACTGGAGGCCAGTTGGGGGACGACGGAGTCAATAACCGCGCCACTGAGGCCTTCACAGAGCTAGTTGCGCGGCTGTATTTCAACGTCCTGACTGCGGCTCTGGGCAGTGATTGCGACCCTGGGTGCGGCTTTGCTTCCTCCTTTGATTCCTTCCTCGCTTACAGCTGCCATTTGACATTCCTACTGCTGTCGGGCAGCCACCGGGCTCTGCCAACATTGTGCTCTGCTGCACTTGAAGGTTCAGAGTTTGTGAAGCAGAGGGAATCATCTGCCCTGTGCAGGTATCCTGAGCTGGCCCCAGCAGCAAAGCTGATGCAGACTCGGCTCAGAAGGTTGATGCCTGGGAACAGCAGCTACCATGGAATGCCCCTGACTGAGACCCTGCTCTCAGACAAGAATGGCAGCCTCTGCATACAGGAGGCCAACACCTTGTACCAGGTAATTCTTTTGCATAGCATGCTTCGAGCCAAAGTCCTGCCGATTATTCCTATCACTGTTGCATGTGTTGTAGACATGTTATAATATGCCTGAGTCCTCTCCTTTGGTGCAGGGTAACAGCATGATTCTGCTGGATAGACTCAATGCATCTAGCACGGCGGAGTGCTGCCATATTTGTAGAAAGCTAGTGGGCCAGGTAATGCTGACCTCAGCCATGCCATCTCTTCCTTCTAGGTTTCAATGATATATACTTGTCTATATACTTGTGTGTCACTCACTTAATCTCTATTTGCCAGGCTGAAAACTTGTGCTGGTCAGGATCTGGACCCCTCATGCAATGCATGGACTTTCTGCAGCAGCCGCACTGGGTGCAGAGATGGCAACAGCACTCAGGAAGTTCAGAGCGTGGGCACATGCAGCCTCTACTTCGAGCCTGGCCTGCTTTACAACTACCCCATGGATAATGACAACGGTACCCTGCGGGGTCCAGATGTCAACTACACCTCAGGTCTGCTCTTCACCAAATACAGCTGTTGCTTTTCGATTTGACATCCATGGATCTCCAAAAGGCCTCTCACATGCTCAGGCCAGCATCCTGAGCTTGATTTGATCGGCGGTGCAGCTTGTCATGCAGCATAATAGCTCTCTAGAGCGGTGGCATCTAGGTTGGTGAACGGATGACTAATGATTGACTGATGGTTGGTAATGTGTGCAGGTCGGACACTGCCTGTGTTGCCCAGCAACATCATGAGCCTGCTTGTTCCCATCGAGGGCACATCGGACCATCAGATGGACGAAATTCAGACTTTCTCCAAAGTCATCACCCCTTCCCCTGCCGCCCAGGCTCTGGAGTACATAAGGGCAGCACTGTTTGCACTGCAGACGTGAGAACACATATTTTTGACTCCTAAATAGGCAACAGCGTTGCTCCTTCTGGGGGTTGATGGACAAAATTGACATTCTTTTGAGAGGGAAACCAACCTCTCCTTGCATGAGATGAAGCATTGGGCTCCATAAGAGTCATGTGAAGAGCCATGTGTGTCATGGCCCCCCGCCAGGTGCTGAGATATTTGAACGGTGGATGCTGTCATAGCAGACCAAGGGAAGGAACCCAATGTAAGGCAAACTGCCCAATCTGTCATGGTAGAAGCACAGGGTGCCCTGTGAAGTGTACCATTTCCACCGGTGCCTGCATGCATGCATATGCTTGCAGTTGCAGGCCATGTGCCGCCGGCGAGCGTTTGGGGCAGGCCTTGTGCACAAATAAGTGCTTATGTGCATGTGCATGCACGTGCATGCATGTTCTCAATCTATACGACAATCAAAGCCTCCAAAATTAAGTAATTGGCCATGGAAGCGAGCTGGCAATACTGTATGAAGCTTATGGGAACGGATCATGCATGAACTTCACGCTGGTCTATCCCGCAGGACGAGTGTCTCGGCCTAAGGACCGTTACATGCATGTCTTGGAAATGCATGCCAAAGGCACATGCAAAGGTTGGGGCATCCCTGCGCATGCAACCCTCCTGCAATAAGTGCTAAAAGCAAAACTAGGAGTCGTGCCAGCATGCAAAGACCAGGTCCTACCACTTGAATAAATCGTCTCACCCTCGAGCTCTCTCAAACGTCAGGCTAACAGAAACCACAAGCGCTGCCATTGGAAGCAGCCTCCATCCAACGGATACAAGGCCAAACAGACTTCAAACATCGAGACATGTGCCCCTCAAGAATCGCTACTGCTGGAACCTGCCAAAATTGGTGGCTTGAGCCTGCCTTGCTGCTCCAGCACAACAATGCCAAAACTGTCTGCATGCCACTTCTGAGCATGCCGGATGAGACTGCATTCGCTGTCAGGGGTTCTTCTAGGGGCGCTATCACACTTATAGTTGAGAAAGCTCTCAGAACCAAGCCATCACCGGGCAGGTATTCCCAGCCTGCTGTGTCTGAACTGTGGCCCTCAATGCGAAAGCAAAACTTGCGACAGCGCAGCGGGAAACAATGGAAAGTAGAGCCCCCATCTCAAGCTCCACAAGGCCTTCAAGGCATGATGTGGGGCTGCACCACAAGCAACCCCAAGATTGGTAGCACAGCAAGAGGCTGGCCTCGTTTGCCCTCCCCCAAGTATATGCCTCACTGGCATCTCGCATGCCTGAAGGTGCCATCGCCGCAGATGGCCAGTGCATGCACCCGCCTCCACTGCTGCCTACAGCTCACCACTGGTACTTGGCGTCTATGAGCACCTGTTACCCAATATCACACAACTCTCAGTTCAAGACTTAGGGGTCACAAAGGGGTCCTCCTTGTTGTACCTTTTCTGCCTGAGCGCACAAATTAATCAAGCATTCAGGTGGAGAAAGGCTGATCTGCCCACAGTATTTTACTCGCCGCCAAGGTGCCAACCTGAGCTGCTAAACACGTGACAAGATATGTTAAAGCCTCACCTGCTCGTAGAGCTCGGCAGCGTGGTCCCAGGAGAGGTCCTGGCGCATGCCGCGCAGCTGCACGGCGCGGAAGCTGTCCCGGAACTCGCGGTATGTGTAGATTGCGTTGCCCATCGCGTCCCGGAACGAGCCCGCGTCCGCCCAGTCAAAGGTCCACCCCGTGCCCGTATTCTCGTACGGGTTGTACGGATGCACCGTGTCCCGTAGCCCGCCCACCTGCGCGCGCATGCACGCCACGTCATTTTTTAGATCTACATTTGCAGGAATCCCGATTATTGCAGAACTATCACTTGAACGTGATGGTTGGGCCCCCTTGCCTGCCTCCTTCGCACTGTTCTGTGTTTGAGATGCATACAAATTTCAATGAAAGCAGAAAATTGACAGAGAAACTGTCACGAAAGACGTCAAGGCCTGTCTCTGACGACTTCCGCGCACATAGTAAGATCATGACCAGATCATGATCAGGAACCCTCCATTGCAACCTCTGGCATGCTCGCCATAGCTTGGACGTTTTGAGCCAGACGCCCCCGAGAGAGCGTGCTTCTCAGAATGAATATATACACGGTAGCATCAGCGTTTTCTAGTATTCCATAGTTTTGCAGCAGGGCGTGTTGTGCACGAGGAGGAGGAAAACTCACGGCGTGGACGATGGGCACGGTGCCGTAGGCCATGGCATAGAGCTGGTTGAGGCCGCAGGGCTCGAAGCGCGAGGGCATGAGCAGCATGTCGCAGCCGGCCGTGATGCGGTGCGCCAGGCGAACGTTGAACCCCACCCACCCGCGGCACTGCTGGTGCCGGCTCGCCTCCATCTCCCTGCGCGCACATTACCCCATATTCAGCCACTCTGCACCCATACAAGTGCAGCAGCACTTACATTTGCATGCACTTCCTTTTACCGCAGTGAGCGGAAGGTGCCAAGAAATGTTGCTCTGAGGCTGGTTTCTGACATAGAATGCATGCTTCTGATGGCATGACACCATTGCCAATGGGATGTGGGCAGCTCTGCACAGCACTCTTCAGGCACATGCTCGCGGGGTAGCAGAGGTTCACGCCATGTGGCAAGTGCTCTCCCTTTTGCACAAAACAGGGCGGCTGACTGGTGGCAAATACGCGCTCAAACACATGCACTGCAACCACCGCCAGCCTTGGCCAACACTACATGCTTTGGCAAGGCTGGCAATAAAAATGTAAGAGACATGCCCAAGGGGTGACTCTGGGGCCTGACCCCACTCCAAGCACCGTACCAGGATAATAATCACAGAGTAGGAATAATGGATCAGAGTGTTCGGAGTCTGAGTCGGGGCCGCGCCTGAGGGAGTTTTCGAGGTCGTCCCGGCCGGAGCCGAGCAGAACGAGCTGCGCGCCCTCGTGCATGAGCCAGTCGAAGTTGTCGCGGATGAGGTCCACCCCCTTCTGGTAGTCCAGCCGCCCTATGAACCCCAGCAGCGGTACATTCGGGTCCTCCGGCAGGCCCAGCTCCTGCGCATGCAAAAGTCTGAATTCATATACGAAAGGCTTGCCTGCACAAAGGTGCTCTGCTTTATCTGCACTGCTGCCAGGCACTCGGTGCAGGGTGGCACGTGGAGGGCTCTCATGTGAGAGGGAGCGCTGGATCTTCCCATAGATCAGAAGGTGATCAGGAAAGATTGTGGGATTGTTGGCATCATGCTTGTTGCTTGAACATGGTGCGGCACTGACTTTGCCGGCACTGACTCGCCTACTTTCAAAGGATTCCTCCTCGTGCAATTCAAACCACCTCTCACAACACAGCCAACAGCAAATCCATGCAATTCTCCTGTGCCTCTAAAGAGCGTCATTACGACAGAGCAGAGAGAGGGAGACAAACACCAGGGGACTATTATTCAAATTGTCCATCCTGCAACAGCGGGCCCTGAACCAACCTGCAAACAACTATCAAAGGGGCGCGCACCCGTTGCAGAGCCGCCTTGCAGCGCGCTTTGCCGGCGGCGAGGTCGTCGGGGCCGTAGTTGGAGTAGCCGTCAGAGCGCAGGTGCGGGTCGGACTGAGGGCTCCACTCGGCGTAGTCCATGCCGTTGACGATGCCTCGCAGCTTCCAAGCGTGCTCCCTCAGCACGCCATCCAGGCCCCAGCCGCCCTCCGCCGTCTGGCACTCCCATGCGTACCTGCAGACACAGTGCGCCTCAGGGACTTTCACTCAAGGCGAGAGCATGTAAGGGCTATGTGCATTGTCCTTTGGACAAACCCCGGGCACACTCTGGATCACTCAATATAGAACGATTGTCTCACACTAAGGAGAATGCTCCTGTGTGAACCACAAGTCTGGCACTCCCACGCGCACATGTGGCCAGGTAGCGCATGGCATAACATCACATGTGATCTTTGTGTGCTGTGAAATACTTTTGAGTGATGTCTGAATTGGTCCCTTTTGAAGTTCTTCACCAATGCAGAGGCAAGCCTCAAATCCCATTCCGGTGGATCCCTCATAGTGTTGTCCAGGCAATTTCCTCCAGCTTGTGATTGCTGCTCGGACTACCCAACTAGCGGATTGGCTATGCTGGCAAAGAAAGCTGGTGATGGTGGCCTGGAGAACAACATGAAGTAGCTTCCTAGAAGTGGATTGCAAGCTTGTTTCTGCATTGCGCACAGTTGGCCCATGGGCCTCTGAAATGTCAGGGATGGGCCTGCTGCGAAAACACGACAAATAACCACAAACAGCACTTGGACGATCAGCGGGAAGGGTGCAGCACAGCAAGGCCCCAATCAGAGGGACCCCAGTCGGAAAGGATGCATGATCCATTCCCGTCGATTGCAAAACACCTCCTGCCTGTCTGTAGGTGTGTCAAAACCCTCATCTAGCCACACTTGCATGCATAATGCTACGAGATCATTCAGTGCTCCAGGGCCGGGGGATCATTGTTGCTGCATGATGTGCACTCGCAAGGCAGCCCTTCCTCCCTTCTCCCTGGCACTCGCACTGCTTTGCTTTCTGCATTCCTCTAACTCTAAAACACAAACAAACAGCAGCGCACCCGTGGGAGACGGCTACGAGGCGGTGTGCGGCGATGAGGCCGGCCTTGAAGATATTCATGTGCTCGCCGCCGATGGGGTCGTACAGCTGGAACAGGTGTGTGTAGTGCTCCGGGATCTCCAGGCCCGCCACCTCCGCCAGAGGGCCCCGCCCCTGGTGCGCCATGTTGTGTATCACCAACACGCTCCGCGCGAACGTCATCTTGTCGTAGTCCCGGTAGTGTGCCTGCACGGAGCGTGTGAAAGGGAGTCAGGACCTGATTACGGTAATCGGGAGCATTACTTGTACTGGGCAATGCTTTAGGGTGGTGCTTGCAGCTGTGGGAGGCTCTGGGTCTTGGGCCCATCGATTCCATCCTAATTGACAAGTCCTCATGTACTGCGAGTGATGTACGCTTCACCAACAGTGCTGGGCATGATGAGCAGGATTATGTGGCTGGCAAGAACAGCGAACCGAGCCAGACAACCTGCATAGCTGCAGGTGTACAAAACAGAGCTTGCAAGGGAGGCCATGGCAGCACCTGCAGGTAGACGGGCAGCAGCGCGGTGTGCCAGTCGTTGGCGATGAACACCAGGTTCTCATCGCCATAGGGGGCGCCACCGCAGGGCACGTGCCAGGGAGCCTCTAGCGCGGCCTTGCACAGCAGCGCGCAGCGGAACAGGATGCTCTGCCGGTCCCCCCCGTAGATGTCCCCCTGGCGCCCCTGGAAGCAGGCGTGGTCCACAAAGACATAGTCCACCCCGTCGATGTACCCGTGGAAATACCCCACCTGCGCAAGCACACGCTTTATTTACTGCGCTGAATACACATGAGCCCTTGCATGGCCATATGTGTTGCATTATCCCACCTGCACATACTTGTCGTTTACCGCATACACACACAGCCGCCCTTGCATGGCCATCAATAAGTGTGGGGACATCATTGAATGCCACAGCGTGAACAGTTCCAGGTGTCCGATGAGCCTGGGGCCTTGCTTCGACGCTCAGATGGGGAGAAATGCCAAGCAAACAAGCCACTGGTTCAACTTCAGGTGCATGACTATCCTGGGATGACAACCCTGTACCGCCTGCATCATACATGGCCTTGCTTCCACAGAGTCACAGCAGTTCTTGGCAGTGCAACAGCGGGGAAGAGGAAGAGGAAGCTGGAAGGCAGGTGCACCTCGGTGTCGGAGCCCATGACGCGCATGCGCACGCGCACGCCAGTCTCCCACCCCTCCTCATAGTTGCTGTATCGCGGCACCACCGCCATCGTTCGATGGCCCCTCCGCGCCAGCGCCTTTGGGAGTGCCCCCATCACATCACCCAACCCACCTGCACGTGACACGCGTGATGATAACTATTTTACTGCAAGCTTTTGCTGCCAAAACGCAAAGTATGTCCTGCAGACAAGCTGCAGTCAAGGCTGCCACAACTCTACCTCTCCTTGGACTCGCAAGATCCAAGCAAGACCCAATCAACTACGGGCACAGTGCTCAAGTGATGGCAATATGGGTAGTTAATAGAGGACTGTCGTTGTTGGACTTTTCCCATTGGTGCTCTTTGGTGATACAGCATGGGGCAGGCGTGTCAGGTTTTAGGCATGAACGCCCTGACATGCGCCGAGAGTCGTTTCCCAAATCTACCATAACCCCTCGTAAAGAAGCCTTGAGTCGATCTGGAAAATGCGGTCAGAAGGCCAAAATGATCATGGTCATTGCTTGGTCGCCTTGCAATGGTCAGCATATGACAAAGGATTGCGCAAAATGGCTCCTTTGGCAGTGGGGCACATTTTGCCATGAATGTGCGGGCAAGGACAAGCATAACAGATGACAATTCGGTAGTTTTCCTGGCGACTGGCAGGCCAACGCATTTCAGCAGAGGAGTGCCCACGGACCTGTTTTGGACCAGGGTGCACACTCCGCTCCGACCAAGACAACGTTCATGACATTGGGCCCAGCCAGAGGCCCTGACGGCTCAGGCTCCTGGTACGAGGGCTCCTCTGCCCAGTATGTCTGCGGCGCCTGAACATGCATGAGCAGGATAGATCACATGTAACACCCGGCAAACTAAATATTATACAGGGAAGCAAGGACGAGAACAAACTTTGAAAAACAAGAGAAAGAGGGAAAGCTCAGGGCCAAAAGGTTCTTTGGCGTCTAGCATTGCAAGGTTGAAATAAGACCTGTTTGTTATTTGCAGCTTAATGCATTATTGGTGGGTGTGCTGCACCTGTTCATGCAATTCAGGCTCATAGGCACGCTGCACTGGAGGGGGCTCTGCCACAGCAACCGGCTCTGGTTCAGACACAGGCTCTGGTGTTGGAGCCGGTGTGACCGGGACCTCCACTGGAGGACTCTGCCGCTGCTTCGGCTGCATCCAAGGAAACATATCAGATGAAATTTGATCCATCACCCAGGCACTGGCCCTCGTCATGGCAAGGGGATGCTCACAGGTTGCAAAGCAGCTGCATGCAAGATTGTGATCACAGTAACTGCATCATGCAGTGCTGATTGGGACAGCTGCACACCTCTGTTCCTGTTGGCCGGAGGCCCTTTTCCCTCACTTTCTCCATCAGCTTTGCATGCAAACGCTTCCGCTCCTCGATCTGTGCAATGCCAGCAATTCAAATTAGGTCCTCCCTGCTGAAGGGGAATCTTCAGGTTTGAGCCCAAGGACTGACAGCTAGACCCCAGGTCTCACCTGCTTCAGCAGCTCCTCTCTTGAGCCCTGTGCTGCTGCTCTGACATGCAAGAGGCCCCTGGCTGGCTTTTCCCGAAATGCATGCCTCCTCCATGAACCTGTCAGAAAGGCATCCCCTTTGATATTTACTTGGAAGGTAGTCGAAATGAAAATGAATATGTGCGATGCCTGACTAGCAAAGACTGATACTGGCAATCAAGAACCTGTGATTGTTCTAAGAACGATCAAATGTCGTTCAAAGGGCTGTGCAGAGAGCGAGACCATCGCCAATCAGCAACCCACCACACTCGAAGGCCCGCAGTCCTGAAGTCGCTAGAAGGGGATCAGGTATTGTGCCTGCCCCTTTCACCGTGGCAGTACTGCCAAAGTGCAGATTCAACCTCATAGCCCTATTCGTGGATTCAAAGGTAAGCCCCAACACTCATTTCTAGTAGAAGAAGCTGCGCAAATTCAGCAGCTAGAGAAGGTGAGCTGGCAAATCAGCCTTTCACGCAGTCTAAATCACACCGCAATGACATACTATTCTCTGGCATTAACCTGATGATGTTGAAGCACTAGAATGAAAGATATGAGGAGGGCTCATTCGCGGCCCAGGCGGGCAGCCACGTGGCGTGCACGGAGAAGTTACGGGCTGCCCAACATGGCAAGACGCCCAACATGGCAAGACGCTTTGGCCCCGCAAAATGGCCAAGAGCATGAAGGAGGTGCATTATTATTATCATAAAACAGGAGTTGCATGTCACATTGCGTTGATATGAAGGTTTGCACCAGGACTCTCACCGATCAGAAGTATTGTAAACTTTACAATGTAAAGAAACCTGCATGCATAATGCATTGATTGCACAATAGGATTATGCACACGTGGAGACTCCAGAGATCTCCGGATATCCGGATCGATCCGAGCTCCTCGACGCTGAGAGCGCATTAGCGGTAGCCAGGGACTCCCACTGGGAATGCCGGTTGTGACGCCCGAACTCAGCTCACATCATGTATGATGCACAAAATTCTCTTACAACTGACATTCAGAATGACGAGATAATCCATTGCGCCGCATGACAGCCTGAGGTGAGCAGGGCTGTTGAGTCGATTTGCGATCCAGGATTTCAAATCTGCGGTTCAAGTTGAACTACAAAATTGCTAAGATACTGTCAAAATCATGTGCTGGACTGCAGGCACACAGGTCCGGCTCAGCTTTGCGCCAGGCTCACCAGCCAAGTCACAACCACACAACAAGATCTGACGATGCTATTGGAGGTTGACTGGTCTCACAGCAGCTTCTGAGCAACGCCGACGGCCATCTCCCCGATCTGCCACTGCGGCGGGTGCAGGCGGCCATCGGCGCCCACAAAGCCGGCAGTGCCCTGCTGCAGCGCCCACACATACAGCACACGGTGCACATCGTCCGGTGACCCCTCCACCACGTTGTCAAACTTGTCCCGGAAGCACCTGCAAGCGCATCAGCAATAGGCTCGGTGTCTCTGCGTGAATAGCAGCGCTTACAGTATGATCAAACCAACCGTTGCACTGACGCCAGCGGCCACAGAAAACCTTACACCCATAAAATAATCTGCCTCTTAGAGCCAAATTGCATGCATGATGTGATTAAACATGGGGACTGCCAACAGGGATCACACTTGAGCAGTCCTGTTACAGACAGAGCAGTTGCAAACATGCAGCACGCAACACACAACACGTAAATGATTGCATAGCCAAGGCGAGAGGAGAGGAGACAAGATGCATGCCTGATCTGCTGGCAGGAGAACTTGACGACCACCACAGGGTTGTCCTCAAACATCTGGAGGTCATGCAGCTCCACGTCTGAAATGTCCAGCAGATTGGTGTCCGGGTACTTGTCCTGCCATTACAAGACACCAAACGACCCTGAGCTTATGGGCTTTCCTCTTCTAAGCCATGCCATGCTACTGCATGAGTGACGGCATAATTCAACAAGCACACAGGGATGAACATCGTCATGTAAACTTGGCATAGAGCAGACTTTTTCATTCTCAAGGATGAGTAGTACTGTTATCCACCCCACCTCGTCAATAACCTCCGCCTTGATTATGCCGGAAAGGCGCTGCACGCAGCCCGGGGTGCAATGCTGACTCAGCACTGCCTCGTCAGCCTTTAGGTACGCCTGCACACAGCACAGCACACCACACACTCATCTCAGCTCCCATAATACCCGCCAACATAAAATTTCTTGGGCACAAAATCGTCTTGGCAACAGAGCAGACATCATCTGATCACGGATCTGTGCTTGCAGTCAGGCTTTACTTGGTTCTCTGCTCTCCCATCCACCAGCTCTGAACTTGTCTGTGATGGGATAAGTAATGAATGGGTGGAGCCTGTGCATGATGGAGAGTGCTGACCTGGATGACAGGCTGGATGTCCTGCTTGAGGTTGCGCAGGAAGCGGACCATGTCGAAGTTGGAGTCGCGCGCGCGGATCTCGCGCACCGTCTTGGCCACCTCCGTCTCCTCAAACACCGTCTCCGTCATGTCCTGCCCAGCCACGCCATCCCACAGTTCAGCACGTTGTGACAAGTCTCCCCTGTCCTCAAGGACATGGCTCCACCTTATTGTCATGAAGACACCCCCGGCTGACAGAGTGTCAGCTTTTTCCAGCAATATCTTTAGCTCAAAAGCACCGGTAAGCTGGAGGACAAATGCTATCCAACGCAGGTCTGCTGGCACTGCTGACATCTGATGGTGCTCGGCACAGAGGGGCAAGGGCAAGGACTGCGGTTGATTGCCACATTTTTTGCTTTGTGGCAGCACCAGTACCTGATCCTCCTCATCTCATGGCATCCTCAAGCACTACTGCCATAGCATGCATGTCAGACGGCGTTGCATGAGGGCGCAGATGAACAATAAAGAGCGTTCAGTACTGGCCAAATTTTAAGGAGAGCGGGGGCTCCCCACCTGGATGCGGTGGACCAGGGGGGAATCGGAGGTCTCCCAGCGCTCGCGCAGGTCATCGGCCACCTCCTTCCCCTTGGAGAACACTCTGTGCTCCCGCAGCGACGCCACCCGCTTGAATAGTGGGTGGCCGCCCAGCTACACACATGCAAGAACAACATCAGTCACACGTCCCCAAAATCACCTCACGCACCCACACGCCAATCCCAGCGCACGGGCGTGTCCTGCTGCACTTTATGAGATACAATGCAAGGTGCATGCGCAGCCATTCCAGGTCCATGCAATGATCCAGATAAGTGAGCTTCAACACTTGCAAGACTTTCATGCCGGCAACGCTTCCATTCCGAGGTAACCCACCCGCAGGACGAGCTTGACAAAATCCACCTTGAACAGAGGAAAAACGCAGACAAATCAGGCAAGGATAGGGAAAAAGTAGGGGACTTGGTGTGCTTGTGTGATTGTGTCGTGCAGCACTGATGACTTGAAGTGCGAGTAGGCACCTTGTTCTGCCACTCGTCCCACTGGCGCTGCCACCGCGTGGGGGGCACCACAGCGACCGCGCTCTCGGAAGTCGGCGGCGGCGCTCGGCCGCGCAGCTCCTCCGAGTACGCGCGCGTCGCCGACGACACCGGAGCCTCCGGCAGAATGGCCGCCGCCACCTGCGCATGTTTATTTCAAAATTGAATTCGTATTTTTTTCAGTTGTGGCATAGTTCCACTGCGTGAGTGGGCTCGACAGATGTTGGCCATGCGGCGCAGATTGCAGCCTGAATTGAAGGATGTCAAGGGCACGCTCGGCTATAACAAAGGCTGCTGTTGACTTGTGGGATTTCCAGGTGGCAAGGCGTCTCAAGTGCCATTATTACATGCCAACCCACTGCGGCGCTTCGTGCACATAGGCACGTCTTCTGAGGCACAGTTGGGTACTCCCTTCAGCACTGCAGCAAATGCACCTGGTTCTAAGTCGGGCAGATGGGCGCGCACCTCTCTCCTGACCACCTCCGCTGCACTTCTGAGGCGGCTCATGAGGCTGCCTGTGCTGCCAGCAGCCCCTGCTGTCTGGCTCCCCGCAGCCCCACCACTGTGTTCCTGCCCCTGCGCCCCTGAGGGTCCCTCATCTGTGCCAGGGATGGCTGACTCGAACTTCTGCCGGTCTTCAGTGGGCATTCCTTGGGCTTGCTCCTTTCCTGAGGTCTCCCCGGCGGCTGTGTCAGCATTTGTGCCAGCGCCAGATGGCGATGTGGTGCCCTCTTCCTTCTGTGCAGACTTTGTCAGATCCTCCACTGTGCCCTTTACCTGCAACATTCAACATCTCAGCAATACATAGGCTCAGATGTCAAGTGCGAGTGTCCATCGTAAATCTTCCTGCACACCTACATAGCGACATAATTATCACTTAGGAGAGTATGCATGGAGAGATAGGAGAGCGCACCCCCTGTGACACCTGAGAAAAGCTCTCCTGAACCACAGATGACACCTGCAGGACCAGAAAGGAACAATCGCAAATGTCTAAATGTTATCCGCAGCCACCAGGTGCTTGGGGCTGCATGTCCTCATAGACTGACCCTGAGGGGATGGAGAAATGTCCAAAGCACTTACAAAGACTGGTACAGCCGAAATAGCACACACCTGCTGCGAAGCTGCCCTGGTGGCCTGAGCTGATGCGCTGGCGGCTTTCTGAAGGCCCTCAGTAGCACTCTTCGTCCTGCATGCATCAGAGACATCCATAGAGTGGAGGGCTGATATCTGAAGGCCCATGAAGAGAGGAAATCTTTTGTCTGCTTGGCAATTTAGTGAAGGTTGTCCCCAGCATGCCTTTGAGGAATTCGAGAGATACAAAAGCACCCACCTCTCTCGCAGGCTGTCAGCTGTCTGCTTTAGCTCGTCCATTGACTTTTTCACCGAAGGGTTACTACAGGGCAGACAACAAGCCGCCTTATTCAGGGGATCCTCACAGCATTTGACTGCTGACCAGCAGCAATGTGCAGCACAGGAGGTCAGGCACCCTCTGTAGTGGCACGCACCTCTCTACCTCCTCCTGGACCTTCTTTTTGAATTCACTGAAGACGCTCTGGCGTCTGATCTGGCCCTGATGCTGCTCTGCCAGAGCTGTGCGCAGGGCCTGTCAAGAGCCACACATGTGTAAGTGGACAACACCGGAATTGCTCGATGTTCAGGCATAAGAACATGTGCGATGCTCACCCTGCCAAACGCCTGTAACCGGAACGCCATGGCCTTTTGATGCGATACAGTTCAGGAGGTAGAAGGTGGTGGCAGCCCTAGTACAGGTGATCGACTGTGCTTCGAAAAATCAACTCCCAAATAAGTTTTGCAATATCAAAATCTTGTAATGAACGAATGAACAAGAAATGCGTTTGTCAAAGGGGCAATTGCGACACACAATAACACCAGGCAATATTAGTACATCAGGAAAGCGTTTCTAGCATCGCGTCAACAGAGCCCAATGGCTTGTGTCACAACAAAATAGCTAGGAGGGGTCTTACAAATATCCAGACTAGCAATCAGAGCAACCTGCCCTTCTGATGATCGTGGCCATTGGAGTTTGACTGCTGCCTCCTTGATTGACATGGCACGCCGTCAAACGGTCTCGGAGAAGTTTCGTTCGGGTCGGATCGAACTCTGACTTGGGATTGAGGCGATCCTTGCAATTATATCTCTTCAAAGGAACGGCAGAATTTGAGTTTGTGTACCAGAAAATCATCTGCACGTGTTGCAACGCGGGAACGCGCACGGGTTTGATGTGCACCCCACTCAGATGCCAGAGGTGTAACTCGCTTTCCTAGGCTTATCTTGCACCCACATAATATGTGTTAAGGCAGTGCATTTTGATCCTGAGGAAGCATTGTTCCTGCATTGGGTGACGTAAAAACCATACGATCTGAGAGCAGGTTTCAGGCACCCGCTGAAGGAGCATCAGAAGGAATAAACGGCAATGTGATCGGCATCGAGCCTTGCACAACATACTGAAACGGTTCTCGATGAAGGGATCTAAAGGTTTTTTTTGGATTCTATGTCTGGCGACCTTTGCTCTGCTGCGACTTGCTGCTGCACAAGACGAAGCTCTTTTGGCATTCGAGGCTGTTGAAGAGGCCACTCCTTCCCTGCCGCCAGAGTTCACGTGTCCTGTAAAGGTACGAGATGTCATGCACCTCATCTGCGACCATTTCAGTGGGAATATATTCCCTCAAGCTTGTGCTGCTCTGGTGCATGCAGCAAACTAGCTCAGTCTGTCGTCACAGGATCATGGAGCCATCGGGGATGGGACCACCTATGACACAGCGGCTATTCAGGCAGCTATAGATGCGTGCGCAAAGAACAAGGATGGTGGCATCGTGACTTTCGACGAAGACAAGCAGTACCTCAGCGGACATTTCAGGGTGAAAGACGGGGTCAGGCTGCGCCTGCCGAAGTCCGCAACCATTCTAGCAGGATCCAAGGTGGGTGGCATTTTTCATTGCAAGCCACTGATGGCGCCCAGTTCCTTGATTGTAGTCAGAGGTGCATCATCCCTTGTTGCTAGGCAGCCAGGTAACTTCATGCAACACTGTACATCTTCTAGTAGAATAACGTGGAACTCATTGTCACTAATAGTGGGGGCACTGTGTCAAAGCAATACTGTTGCCGGCTTGCAGAGGGAGAACTACCCAAAGAGCTACGCGGACTGGTACCTGATCCTGTTCGAGTGCCAGAACTGCGGCGTGGAAGGGGAGGGCAGGATAGATGCACAGGGAACACTGTGGACCTATGGAGGGTGTGCTCTTGTCATCTCTCTTGTTATCAGTAGTAATTTTACCTCTCCTTTATGCACTTCATGGCTTCTACGGGTGAACATGGGAGCAAGGCAGCTTAGAATGGCGCATGTCCCCTTTGTGCCGTGAAAATGAACTGGGTCGATTTTTGGCGGGACCTCTGGCCTGACGAGGCAGGTGTGCTGCAGGAACCTGGAGCAGAAGCAGGTTACTAATTGGGATGACTCATCATGCCCCAAGCAGGGCGTGTGCAGGCCGCACCTTGTTGGCGTGCGAGACTCCTTCCAGGTCAGATTTTCCAGGATCCCACACCACAGGCTGCCCATAAACATGGAGCACACAGCCGATGGATGCATGTTGCACCTCTCAAGATCTTGAAGCACCCCATGATGGCTAATTAAGCCTTTGATTAGCTCTGTTCACAACAAAATACAAATTTGAAAGCACTGGGCATTTTGTGAGCATGCCCGCCCGCGATGCAGGCTTGGGACATTCAAAGCGTCAAGAGTGCACTTCATACACGACCCTTGACCCCAGACCCTCAACTCCCCTGCGTAGGTGACGATCCAGGGGGTGCAGCTGTACGACTCGGTGCATTGGGCGGTGCACATCTTGCGCAGCGAGGCGGTGGCGGTGATGGGGGTCAGCATCTGGGGGGACCCTCTCGTGCCCCACAGCCGGGGGATTGTCATCGACGGCAGCCGCCGCGTGTACTTGGGCGGCAACGTCATCTCCACTGCTGACGATGCCGTCTCCCTCAAAACCACTGCCGGTGCGCGGTCCCTCTCTTGAATACTGCTTTGACAGCTCCAGTGCCGGCCCTTTTGTTCATCTACAGTGTGCCCCGGGCTGTATGTGTCTGAACTCCAAGTCTAAGGCTTTAGCTGCTCCCTTGTGCAAACAAGCTGCCAAGGGATCAGTGGCTTTTTGGTCAAACCCTGCTCAGTGCAGTTTGCAAGTTTCTACTTGCATCAAGCACGCACGCAAGCAGCTCTTGGTGCATATAGAGACAAGCGAAGCAAACTAAATCAGGGTGTAGCTCGATTCCAGCGGTGGGTGTAGCGGACGCGTATACAAGTAAGCTAGAATGCTGCCCCAAGGAGGCCTTCACCGGTTTTATCGCTGTCTAAGAAACAATCAGCCATGCCCAAATTTTCGTATGTTGTTGTATGCAGCGGACAAGCCTGTGGAGTTTGTGCTGGTGGACGGCGGGCTGATACAGTCCAAGTCGGTGGCAATTCAGATCGGCGACGAGACGCGCGCTTCCATGAGCACGCTGGTCTTTCAAAACATCACCATCCAGCAGAGCCACAGGCGAGCATGCCCTGCCTCGCAGCCTCATATCACCGCTGTGCATGTACAGGAGGACAGACTGTGTCTGCTGGGGAACGCAGTTCTTGCATGGGCCCTGTCTGATGCCTGCTGGTAAAGGCTTGGTAGCTCATGTGCAAAATGAGGTCCTGGGGAATATACAGGATGCAGGATGGATGTCCGGGCAGAAATTCCAGCTGCACGCCTTCTGCGAGTTGTCAGAGAGCAGAGCCCTTGGCAATTGTCGGCTGGCAGTGTCTGGATAACTTAGAAGCAGAGGTTTGTGTGTGCATGCAGGGGCCTGGCGATCACAGTGCGCGACGAGGGCAGCGTGAGCGGGGTGCAATTCACCAACATCAGCATCGAGGCGCTGTTCTTCGAGCGCTCCTGGAAGGGCGCGGCCGAGCCCATCCACATCACTGCCATGCCCCGCACGGTTGGCAGCAAGGTGTGTGATCTTTGCCTCCTGAAGCACTTGCATGCATGGTCATTGCGCGGCAGAAATCGAAGCATTTGCTCTCACCACAAGTCATAAATCCTCTTGTCCTCTTAGCAGTCGAGCAATGTGGGTCAGAGGTGGTGACCCGTCAAGTAGGCCATTCAAGCACGCTGAGATCTGCCCATCAAAGTGATCTTAATCCTGGCAAACAGGAAGATGGCTGGAGATTATTGCTGTCATTGAAGGTGCTCTAGTAAATCAGCATGTCGCAACATCAACAACAGGAGGTTGGACAATGTCCAACCCATAGTTTTTGAATTTGGTTTTGAATTTTTGTGCAGGTGGGCACGGTGACGGACGTGCGCTTCACAAACATCAGCGCGTCTGCAGAGGCTGGTGTAGTGGTGGCGGGATCCCCGGGGTCCACGATAGAGGGTCTGGTGCTGGAGGGATTTAATCTAGAGCTGGTGCGCCAAACAGACATCCCCGGGGGGTTCCTAGACTATCGGCCCGGCCTGCGCGGCTTGGTGGATGACGTTACCACCTCCGCCATCTTCATTGAACACGCCAACCACGCCACGCTCAGCAACATTGAGGTGCGCAGATATACTCTGCTTGTGCCCATGTCTCTTGCTCGCTTGAGACAATGCTAGTCTTGCCTTGTTGGGGTGCGCAGACACATCTCCCTTGTGTCTACTTACCCAAGTTTCTGTCCTGAGTGTGCTGTCCCATCATACTTGGCGGCAAGAAGGTATGCGGGTGACACTGATCTGTGGCATGTCTGGAGAGGCCCGTCGGATTCTTCTGCCTGCCTTTGACCTGCGCGATTACAGCATGCTTACCCAGCATTGCTCATCTAATGCGGCGGCCTAGCCTTTGGTATGCATGCTAAAGGGAAGAAAGAAAATTTCCTTTAGATTGTGTTCATTCAGCTGGCTTGCTGGGAAGTCTTAGAGAGCTCATTGCAGACGTGGATTTGGACTTGCAGGTGGTCTGGGGCAAGCCAGCGAGGCCGGAGTGGGGCCAGACGCTGGAGATCACACCGCACTCGGTGCATGCGCTGTCCGTCCAGGTGATAAAGCTTGCGGCGGTGCTCCTTGTTAGCTGCACCTTTGTTCTTTGATGAAGAGCTCCGCTACTGCTCTTGTACAAGGCGTTGCTCCCTCTTGGAGCTTGCCTCCCTTTGGACCGTGCCTCCTGCATGCACTCAAAGGCTTTGTGGAATGAGCCTGACAGCTATGACATTGACCAAGGCCCCACTGTTGCTGGTGAGGGATGTCATCCTGTGCATCCTTTGCAAAAGACATATTGCATGCCATGATCGCGTGCTTGAGGTGATATTGCAAGCCCAGCTGACGGTGCGCGTGTGTGCGCAGAATCTGTTTGTGCACGACGAGTCGGCGCATCCGGCGGGCGGCGCGGAGGCGGCCGGCAGCGCGCGGGGGACCATGATGGAGTGGGTGCGCAAGATCCAGGCCAACCTGCGCTCCGGCAACGGCGCATTCCTCACCCTCGAGGCCAACGCGGCCCGGGGAGTCTCTGGCCGCCGCGCAGCTTCCTCCGCCTCTGTTGCGATGCTGGTTCTGAGCGGGCTGGTTGTGCTGGTGCTGGTGGGATTTGCGCTGTATGACCAGGTGGCCCGGCGGCGTTCGGGGGGCGCCAGGGCTACCTTTGACAAGGTTGCGAGCGCCTGAACGGGGCTGTGCGGGCTTTATCCAGCTATTCAGCAGACTGTGTCAGCGGTTGTTAGACTTGCTGTGAGTGGTCAAAGCTCCTCTCGTGAAGCAGTGGGGGCAGGCGTCCTCCGGATCAGCAATGGGCGCTCCCTGTGCAGAGGCAACCTGGTTGTCTGTTATTGAGAGCAAAACTTGTCCAGTTCTACCCCGCGTGGCATGCATGCAATCTGAGGTGCAGCTTGCTGAGAAGTGGCACTTGTGAAGATTGGAGGCAGCTCCGGATGGTGAATGCGCACATGCTGAAATGTGCTTGATGAGTTTTGTGACCCTGTATGACGCATTTGGACAGCTGGACGCCTAGCTGCCCTTATTTGGCGAGGGGCATCAAATTACCTGGTGTAGTTGATGTAGGGCTGATGATCAGTCAACAGCAAGACGCCTGAGTTGTTGTATGGGAGGAACTACTGTAATGTTGCGTTTGACTCTTGCTAATGCCCACATCACCCGCCTGGACGGCTGAGGAAGCACCCTCCTACCTAGCTGGTATGTGCATATAGCATGTGCGGCTCTGTCATTTGTGCATTGCCATACCGAGCCTGACCATGGCCATATGGACTGGTGAAGCCGGCAACGCTGCCTGGCGTCATAGCGCGGCAGTGATCAGCACGGATGCCCTGAAGTCCTCCAGTCGGTTGCTTGAGCACAGCAGAGGCATGCCGGCCACATGTGCATGGGGCAAGGGGGCGAGCGATTTTGTTGCCGTGTGCTCATGTCAGGGCCCGCGCTGCAGGGTGTGCACACGTGACAGCAATTGGCTTGCAGCAGCCCACATTTCTTTGCATGCCGCCACCTATTCAGTGGTTCGATGGGTGCCACGACTGGTGGCCATGGTGGCCACCAGCCACCATGGACCAACAGTCAGTTACTAGTACTGCTTCAGCTGAGTCACGTGTGCACAGACAGAAGACTCACCAGTGACATGTTATTGCGAGGAAATTGTCTGGTGCACCTTCTTCTTTAAAGCAGGCAATGTGTCTAAGAGCTCACACTCCCGTAGTGCGAAAGGTGAGCCTTTACCTCAGGCCTAGTAACTGAGACATGCAAGTAATCTCTGGGCCACGGTTCTTGCTTTACGGTGAAAGTGTGCTGTTACGGATTCATGTCCTGGACGACATGTAATGAAGGCCCTGAATCACACGGTTGATCAGTTCAGGTTGAAGTAATACCTATGAAGGTCTGATTGATCCTACACAAATGAATTCTCTACCGATCATATTCAGGCAAGGTGCAGCTGCTGCCCAACGCACTGCTGGAAAGAGCAAGGTTGCCGATCTGCTGCAGCAGTGCACACGCATTAACCATGCATTTGGATTGTTGAGTCTGCGCAGCATTTCCAGCACATCTGCTTCAAAAGATGCTGATGATGGGAGACCGGGAATTTCTGGCACCCCGGGTAAGGGCTTGCTTATCCTTTATAAGCCTGTGGTGCCCGCTTTGCTCTACATAGCCAATTCTCTTGCAATTAATATATGTATGGAAGCCTAACCTATGGTGTGCCATGGACAATGGAATGTGATTGGCAACATACCTGTCATGCAGATGCATCGGACCAGGGCAACAGCCTCCCAGAAAATGCAACAGCCGCAGAAATGCGACAATGGGCAGATAGAATGCTTGGGCACAAGGCAGAGCCGAAGCGAGGTACGTGTCACCGTTCTTTCATCTGATATGTTCTTCTGTACGGGATTCAGCTAGTGTTCAATGACATCATCTGGTGATGTGCAGGAGATGAGGATCCTTCTTCTATTAGCAGACTTGCGGCGTTAGACGAGCCCTTGCAGCCACTGGCAGAACCGCCGCAAGAAGCGGATGGCATGATTAGCCCTGAAGTCAGTGGGGCTGACACTCCAGCAGTGTCTGTTTCTCTGGAGGTACGCTGCTTTGATCTGACACAACATTCACCTCTATCCTTACATAACCTCTTTAATTACTGCTCAGTATTATGTGAGTTTGGATCATGTTGACCGATACATAGGCGATTACCTTGTATCAAGTGGCTGAGCATTATAGAGCTTCCTGCCAGACATCAGTTTGTTGGGTTACCAGGAGGACAGCGCGCTCCCAGAGGATTATGCCCTGGATCTTGAGGAGGGGGATCTTCTGGAAGCTGCCGCAGCCGTGGATGTGCCGATGGAGGGAGTTTCGGCGGCTGCAGAGCTGAGCACACCAGTGCCCCAAATGGAATCTTTGAAGGAGGACGAAGAGCAGCAGGAGGAGGAGGATCCCAGTGATGCCTGGGCCAGGTTTGTGGAGCAGAGGTTTGGAGAGAAGGTGGATCTGGGGGCTTCAAGTGCGCGGAGCAGCTCTGCGGCTGCCGCAGAGGGGACAGCGGACTCTGCTGTGCCTTCCTGGCGCAGATTTGTGATGCCAGGCAACACTGGTGAGACATGCAGCCTGCATGTGTCTTTGTATTCCAGCACGTGTGGTGTCCAAATGAAGCTGACAGTCTGCCTGAAAGTAAGGAGAGATACCTTAGTTGCTGCTTGCAACTATTGTCTGCTGGACTCGTTGCTGGGTTCCAGTCCTGATGTGCTTGTGAATGGTGTTGTGCAGACGACATCAAGGCAGAGGCTGATGCGGCGGCCAAGAGACTCGCCGGAGAGACGAAGAGCGTTGATCTGCCTGACTTCTTCAACATGAAGGACCCGAGGTGAGTGTCTATTTTTACTGCAGCAACACATGGCTCTGTATCCTCAGCTCATCCATGCCTCTTAGTCAGGGCTGCACTTGAATTTGAATATGAAGTTCTCCTGTGCGTCAGGAGGGAGCTGGAGCGGCTGCTGCCGGAGACCGCGCGGCGCCATGACCTGGCGCAGTCGGCCTTCATCCAGCCGATGCGGGACGACGCCGATGCGCGCGCGGCCGCCACAGCCGCCGCGCCGGTGTCCTTTAAGGCCAGCGCGCCGCTGGAGCCGTCGACCTTCGAGCCCGCGCCGCCGCCGCCGCGCCGCGTCACCGTCGTCGAGCCGCCGATGGACCGCCTGGCCAACCCGGTCACTGGCTACGCCAATCTTGGCCGCCCCCGCAGCGTGAGCTCCTTCCTCTGTCTGCTCCCTCCTATATTGCTCCCTGCGTGCTTCTCTCCTCTTGTCCCTTTACTCTTGGGCCAGGAGGCACCCTGTTGTTGGTGACAGGAGCTCGTTTTTCAACACGCTCACTGTCTTCCGGTTTTCAATGTGAGGCACACTCTTCAGTTTAACTCAAGTAACCTCACCGGGCCCCACAGTGTGAGCCCCGCCCTGCTATAGTCGCAAGGGTTGCATCGTTGTATGTCTCTATTGCTCCATTGCTGGCCATTGCTGGCTCTCCAGCGTGATGTCCTTTGTATCACTAGATTGCGCAGTCCCTTCCATGGCTGTTGCTAGGGGCGTGGCACCTTGTGCTGGAAATACGGTGCAACAGATGCTGATGTTTCCACCTCACGAGGCAGAATTGCTGCTGGGGTTCCTATTGCATGGGCACACCGTGCATCTTGACGGTGCTTTTCATTGATGAGTGCTGCAGGCATCTAAACAATCACACAATCCATTAGTAAGACTTCTTACTCTTGATTGCTGTCCTGCAGGAACGGCTGGGGTGGCAGCGCGATGACGGCGGTATGGGCGAGAGGGCGCGCTTTGGGAACCACCAAGAGGCCCCCCGCCTACACCCCACGCGCATGTTCTACCCAGGCCAGACCTACGACCCTGAGGTGTGTGTCAAAAGGCATATGCGCTCATCTGTCCATGATTCCCTCACGTAGAGAGAGTCACCAAGCTACCATTGGTCTTCTCGCCCTTTTTACTGACCTGAGAGTCTGCATGCCATTGTTTCCGCACTGTCATCTCTGCGGAAAGTGCACATGACCCGACATTCTCATGACAAAACTGCCTGTCTCATTGTCTCCTCATTCCGGCACGTACATTGAAACACTTGCGTGCCAGCCTTTGAGGAATACTTTTAAACAGTGGGTAATGGGCAGCTGGTCCATGGTTATGCATGCATCACACATCACCTTGGCCCCGGCTGGCAGGGGGCGGTGAAAATTTTAAGCACCGTGCCCACAATTGATTGGGTCTTGCTTGGATCAGGCGAGGCCAACAAGGGGTAGGATTTTGGCACGTATTTGAATGCAGCTTGTTGGAAGACGCAGCTTGCCTCTTGGCAGGAAAGGTGTGAAATGATAAAAATAAAATATCACTTCAGAGGGACACAGAAGGAGCTGAAACGCCAACCATAACAATCTCCTGTGCACAGGACCTGGTGGACTCTGGAGAGCAGGTCGGCTGGCGCAAGCACGCGGTCAAGGTGGCCACGGACAAGGCGACCAACGGCGTGGTGCGGCAGAGGGCGGATTTCCGCGACCAGGGCTTTCTGAACAGGTTCATCAGCGAGCTGGGCAAGCTGCCGCCCAAGCGCACCACTCGGCTGCAGCAGAAGACGCACCGCCACCTCTGCCGCCAGATCAAGGTGCTGCAGCCGCTCCCATTTCTCCGCCGTGGTGTGCTGTGAGGTCAAACTGCTGGTTTTGGTCCATGGCCTGATGTCGCATCAGTACTTGATGCATCTTCAGTATCCTCTGCGCAAGAACCTGCCAAGCTTGATGTCATCGCTCTGAAAAGGTTGCTGAGGGATGCATCAATTCAACGGCTGCTGCTGCTGGGCGATCTTGCATCCAGAGATGATAAAAATGCCGGAGAGCTCCCAAGAATGTGAGTTGAACCTGTCTGTACACTAGGGACCAAGTGTTGTGTGATCTGAGCGAGTCACGGTGCCCTGCGCAGCTGGCGCGCCAGATGGCGCTGCTGCCGATCGACTCGCAGCTGTCAGCCGAGTACCTGGAGCGCACAGGGGCAGTGCAGAGCAAGAATGTGACATCAGGCGTGGAGCACAACCCGCACATGCAGCGAGCGGTGTATGGGACCAGGTTGCGAGCGTGATTCACCTGTTGCTCAGCATAACTTTATTCTACACCTGTGTCGATGTGCAGCAATGTCAATATACGTCCTTGAAATGAGCGCGTGCAAAATGTGCTGGTGCCCGAAGCCACGGCCTCTTTAAAAGTCATTCAAGCGTCAGCATTGGCTACCTGCAATCATCCTTGGCATTTAAGTCTGGACTCGTCTACACACCCTCAATCCTTAATTAAGCAGCAAGGCGCATCGACAGCAAGCAGGGAGTAAACCAGTAGGCTTTATTGGTAACCACTAAGTACTTGTCAACCAGCAAAACCATCACACGCCACTTAAAAATAATGCAGCAAGCACGGCTGCCACATCCTAAGAATTCTATAAATCTCCTAGAGAAGCGACACACAGGTCCCAACAAGCTTAACTCAGAACGCAATGCGGATGCTCACGCATGCATGCTTCCTTGCGGTAGCACTTGCACGATAGCCTTTCACATGGACTAGGAATATGAATGGCATGTGATTTTCCCAAGCATATGCAGCAAGAAATGTCTGGCAGCCCTTGCAAGCGCTCCCTCCATGCCAACTGTCAAGAGCAGGCAAGAGACTGGGCCGACACCGTCTAGTCCAGAAAATATATGCCTCAGGCCAGGCCAAACATCTTTATCAAACCTTCTCTGAGAACATGGCAAACTCGGTGATGCCCTTGAGGCTCGGCAGCTTGGCCAGGAGCTCGGGGGTGGGCTCCATGTCTAGTCCCAGGGCCATGACTGCGTCGTTGTCGGGGGTGACAGACACGGACATGAAGCTGATGTTAACTCCAGCCTCTGCCAGCACTGTGGACACCGCTGAGATGACGCCCGGCTGGTCCTTCTGCCGCGTCTGCACAGCAGGCCACAAGTTCGCATGTCAGCCTCTCAAGCAATGGGGTTTGGGACAGAATTTTTTGGTACTGAACTCAGACTGGCACATGCGCATGGGATTCATGCATGCATGACACTGAGACGGAAGGCTGCAGACGAGACCAAAGTACTTTTGTCACCAAGCCCTGATGGTTTCCAGGTGCACATGCCAGGCACTCTGCCTCAACCCACATGGGCACAGCAGCAGCATACAAACAAGATCATTTCTAATTCCATATCAAACCTTCCATTTTGGGAAGTTGTGCGTCCCATACTTGGCCAGTACAGGCCCTGGGAAGCCTGGTGCACAGCGGGAAAGGGAATAGAGGCCCTGCTTCAAACTGCACTTCAGAAGAAGGTAAGGGGAAGCGCACCAGGAGGATGATGCCGTCAAGGGAGAGGTCAACGTCAAAGGTGCCGATGCGCGTGAGGTAGGGAGCGGCGCCCTTCACCGTGCCGGTGACCGAAATTTTCCGGTCAGCGCCGAGCGCTGCGCTGAAGCGCGTGTCGCTGCTGCCCAGGGCGATGCGCAGCGACTTCAGCACCTCCTGCATGCATGCAAACTCATGTGTCACAAGAAGCGCTGTGGAAAGTTTATGGCCCGCACAATCCCGGAAGCCCTGAAGTGCTCGCCTGGAATATAAGGGACCAGGAATGGCTGTGCCGCTTCTGAATGGAAGGCATGCGTGCCTTTCTTGTTGCTTGTCGCTGCACTGCTTTGCAAGTGGCCAGTGTCCAACAAATACTTCAGCATGCTGCACTACTTGGCCAACTGCAAGCGTGTAATTATGGCCCTGTCGCACCCTTGAGACGTCACTGATTGCAAGAGCATCTACCAGTCATACATACGTATATCTCTGTTGTAGGCAGAAAGGGAGCATTAAAACCGTTGTTAGTGGCTGGCATGGGAGCTCCAGGATTGCAGCAAGGTGGGCAGGGCGGTCACCTTGCCCTCGGCAGGCACGGTGGACTCGATGATGCGCAGGCCGCGGTTCTTGGCCAGCAGGTCGGCGTTGACCAGGTTGACGTTGGCCGTTGTGATCTGCTCCAGGATGCCCTTGATCACCATCGCGCGCAGCAGCCGCGTGTCCAAGTCATCTGCACACCAGTCTGACTGCTTCAATATTCGTGCAGGTTTTGTCGGTCTGCATGCAACTACAAGCGCCGCGGTCGCGCAAATCCCCATTCTGAATGGGTGCCCACCCAGAAGATTGCAGGGCGGCCCACTCCCGTGCAATCACTGAAAAATTGGTAGAATGGTGCAGCATTCCTGACTCTGTTGAGCCACGCAGTGCGTGAGGATAATGCACAGCAGTGTTAGTCGAGATTGACATCCCATCCTAGGCACTCTCTGGTGCACTTTGCATGCGCAAAGATGTACGAAGACATTAACAATAACAGGGATTGACGTCGGGGGGCGTACCTCCGCGGGGGGTGGCGTAGGTGATGTGGACGTCTGTGAATCCGTGGCTTCCCACCAGCTGCACCGCCGCGCGGCCCAGGCCCAATGCCAGCGCCACAAACGGCTGCAGCTCCGCCAGAACCTCTGCCGGCACCATCGGCGCATTCACCGCCGTCGCTGCCAGCTCACCCTGCACATCGCATAACTCGCCAGTGAAAGAAGACAGATTTACTTTTAATTTTTTAAATGCTTCTCAAAATTCTATTTTAATACGGCACCGAAGGTGGTTCCACCAGCAGTCAGAGGCTCCCAAAAATGCACGGAAGAGTGTCACTCCTCAAAGAAGGTCTTCCTGTTGCCGCAATTTACCATGTGCTCCTTTCAAGAGGACAAAGGTTGAACAGTTTCACCCTCCAGGACGCAAAGGTGTGGGACAACGAAGTCCTGCTGCCGTGCAAAGCTTCCTTACTGCTTGTAGAGCCACAGAACAGCTCATGAAACTCACAACAAGGAGATTCATGTTCACAAAGAAGGCGGCCAAGGCACCTTGAGGGCGGACACGACGGCCTCGGCGATTTCGACGGAGACGCCCTCCTGGGCCTCGGTGGTGCTGGCGCCCAGGTGCGGCGTGCACACCACGTCCTCGCGGCCCACCAGCGGGTTGTCTGCCGGCGGCGGCTCCTTCACAAAAACATCCAGCGCCGCCTGCCACACAGCATCTCTGTCATCCCTCATCCTATCTCCTGGCACTGCAGGTGTCCACTCCAGTTTACTGTCCATGCATCACTGTCTAGGTGAAGCTAATGAATGGTCCCACACGTGCCCCATCTAGAACCATAGACTTCACTTTTCAAATGAAGCAGTGTTGTTGCTTCACAGCTTCCAACCCACCCACTCGGCACCCTTTGCATGCTGTGGCTCCTGGCTTATCCCCTGCCTGAAATGACTCGTACGAGAGCCGTGCTCAGCAGCATGTGCGGTACTACTTGCCAAGCTCACAAGTGGCAAGTGAATTGGAGGCGTGCGAGCTGAAGGAATTCAGATGAGGCAGGGGTCGGTAGGGGGCCGAAAGGGATGCGCGCCTGTGCAACGATGCCGGCGTCGAGCGCACGAACGAGAGCCGGCTCGTCGATGACACCGCCGCGGGCAACGTTGATGACGCGGGCGCCCCTCTTCATCTTGCTGAACGTGTCATCGTTGAAGATGCCCTGCGCAGAGTCCGCACAGGCATTCCTTTCATCTCAAGGTGTGTACCTTGCATGGTTGTGCATGAGAGTGGCTCGAGGGGGTGACCAAGCGCCACGGTTTTCCCTGCTAAAAGCAATGAGTACATTGCAGCGGCTCTTTTGGATCCCGCCTGGTGTATTGTGTGTATGGCAGCTGTAGTGGCGGCAATCTGTCAATTATCATGTCATTCACCAGCAGACCTACAGTGGTTCAAGCAGGAGAACAAGATAAATGCCTGCATAATCCGGCAACTCGAGAAGGGGACTTTGCACAGAGAAGGAAGCATGGCTGATGTGCACCTTGGTCTGGGGGGTCATGGGCATGTGGAGGGAGAAGAAGTCGCCCTGCGCGAGGGCCTCCTCCCAGGACACCAGCTTAACGCCCAGCGCCTGCGCCTTCACCTCCGATGCGTACGGGTCGTACGCTATCACGTTGGCAAAGCCCAGGCCGATGCCCCTCCGCGCCACCTCGCTGCCCACCTGGAGGTATCAAAGCACCTCGTCAGACAGCCTCTACTTGACGGCTCAGCAGCTCCGCGCAGCTTCCGCGCAGAGAGCAGCTGTAAGCGGAATCTGGAATTTGCACATGGGCACAGGCTTTTTATATATCCAGGTCAGTCCTTGCACAAGCCTTTTCTGCACTTTCTCACCTCAGGCAAGCTGCCACCGGTGGCCAGGCATGTGCATCGGTAGTGAACATGATCAAGCCCAGGGGCGCACCTTGCCGAAGCCCATAATGCAAAGCGTCTTGCCGACGATGGAAACTCCCACATACTTGGAGCGCGCCCACTTGCCGGCCTTCACGCTCGCATCGGCCTGCGCCACGTTGCGGGACAGCGCGCAGATGAGCGCGATGCCGTGCTCCGCGGCCGCAATCGTGTTGGCTGTCGGCGCGTTCACCACCAGGCAGCCGTGCTGTGCTACACACAACAATTCGCGCATCAGGCGCTGCCAGGCAGTCTCTCACAGAAGACTCTCGATGATATGTATTACTGTGCGAGACGAAGTGGGTGCACTGATGCAAAATTGGAGATTGTCAGGCATCGTCAGCTGGCAAGGAGCAATGTGCAGCGTTTTGGTGGCTCCATCAGGCATGCACGCTAAATTGATTGTCTTGTCACCCAGACTGGTAAGTTCAGCAGAAAGTATCAGCAAGGTGGCAGGAGAGGCGTATGGTGCAGGGTTCAATGGATTGACATGCGATTATTTTGGGGCAAGAGAGGGGCACATATCTGTTGCGCTCGCCAGGTCAACATTGTCCACTCCTACGCCAGCCCTGCCGACCACCTTGAGGCGACCCTTGGAAGCCTCAAAGACCTCCTTTGTGACCTGCAAATAACACCATGATGAGAAGACACATTTTCCGCCCAAAAGGGATGTGTGCATGCCAATAGGGCGTGCACAGGTTGGGCAGCAATGCACAGAAGGACAAGAGGCATGCCTGTGTTGCCGAGCGGATGATCAGAGCGTCAGCTGTGGCTATCCTTTCGCACAGCTGCTCTGGGGTGAGGTCGTAGGCTTTCTCCACATCCCCATGCTGGCTCAGGAGATCAATGCCTGCGCAGCGCCACTCATCATCGCAGCTCCCCCGACTTTGTGCAGATGTGTACCTTCACTGCAGTTCCAGACGTATCACAAAGAAGAGGGCGTGTGCATGTTCAGATGTCAGCTTACCTGGTTCACCCAGCTTCTCTGTGACCAGAATGGTGGGTCTCTCCGAGGCCGCCACCGCCACAACTGCAGGGTACAGTAAATGTCATATGCTCCCCCACGCAGACTGGAAGGCCACTGAAGAATTTTGCATTCGGTTGTGACCAGTGAAAGGGCTTCAAAGATACTAATATGCCGCTGTGCAAGAGTGCAAACGTTGCAGCAGAAGCCTGTTCACACCTGGTGTTGCTTGGAGGCGCGAGGATCGTGTAGGAGTCTGTATCTGCCCCTTCAAAAGAAGAGGAACAAGGCAGACCTGCAAGATACACAGTGAATCCTGATATCAACCCTGCAACTGATCCAGTGCCTCCTCATTCAATAAAATCGCATAGTATCAAACATTTTCGAATTGCCATTTGTACCAGATTGACTGCGGTACAAAATTGAGCTCTTCTCAGAGAAATAGTTTGGCGTTGATTGAACACGAAGGAACATCCCAAGATGTACCTGCGAGCTTGTCGAAGCAAGGCGCCCCCGCGATGTGCGTTCCTGTCCGTTCCAGCTCTGCATGTAGCATGTCTGGCAGGCTGCAGGAATTGATATCCTGCAGGGTCCACTGACCCGCATCACGTGTTGAGTTGATGGTGCCTTCTGCATCGCGACAATTTTGCACACCTCGCAGGACACAAGTGACTTCGTCCCAAACTAATGTCAGCTGTGACTATTTGGGGTTCCTCCTGCCCAGTTTATTCGTGATCAGTGATGTTTGCTGCCTTGCCTTTCCTCCTGTTTCAAAACGACAGCCGTCCCGGCCTGATCTGGCTATCAGCCTAGATAGGATCCCTCATGAGCCCTGACCCTCGTGTGACCCTGAATAGAAGCTGCGATCTAGAATCTTTTCCGTTCAATTCTCGAAGTCTTTCCCCTCGTTTGACTAGCAGCAAGGAGAACAACGTTGCTCACCGCAAACGGGCGTTGTAGGCATACTGAAGTGGCACGCTGCGTTTGTAAAGCCTTTTGGTTAACACCCATCACGTCTGTCTTTGGGTAAAAGAGTGGCCTCGGACGAATTTACTTTGTCATAAGGACTTCCAGAACGGCGTGTCGCAGGCTTGTAGCGTTCTGGGAGGGACTTCGCAGCACGCTGCGATGCCTGCACAAAGGTGATAAAGCTGTGTTTCAGCGCGGGGGTCCTGGAAGGGCTTGCCTGAAAGCATGCATTTTGTTCCCTGGTGCCCTTGGATACAAGATGATAGTACATGCATTGCTCAATTCCTCGTTTGCAAACCAATTTCAGCAATATTGTGGGACTCTGCAGGCCACACATAGGATCGAAGTTTTGCGAGGGGACAGGATTGCCAACCAAGGGTGGACCAGTTGGACAATTGGCAAGGAGCATTGGTCATCGTCAATGTGTGCAAAGGTGCGGGTGGTGGTGATCTGGAACTCCACCGGAGCAAGATTGGAAGATGCGTAAGTCCTTGTGGTGACCAAATTGAAATTAATACCCGTTCCGGGCTCTGAAAAGAAGGGTATCCGTGATGCAGGCGTGCATTATGTCCCCCAACACTGGCACTCTTGGCAAGCCCCAGGGAGCACCCAGCCACTGTGAGGGGCAGTGATGTCAGGCCAGCAGCTGCTGGCGCAGACAGCTACAGAAGCGTTCGACTGGCAGCCAGATGGCAGGATGTGCAATCCGCTATCAACAAGCAGCCATGCATAGACGCGGGGACAGCTGCTTATGCCCTGTACCGCCTTGGGTGCTTGTATAGCTTCATGACATGGCAGCGACAAGCAGGCATGTCACTCCACCTTCGTCTTTACTAAAAGCCAATGAGGTCCAAATGTTGGAAATGATAAGTCTGCACGAGATCATCACGCACATGTGTGGCCAGTAATAAGCTGACAACTGTGATTGCTGTCTGCAGCGTTGGAACAGTCTGGCCTGATTGAGCGGCTGTTGGAGATTGCTACCAACAAAGTCAGCGCATTTGGGGCCACAGAAGTCACCCTCACTCTGGATGGCCTGGCTCGCTTGAAACAGCGGCCCTCCTCACTGCTCCTGGATGCGCTTGCCAAGCAGGTCAACCCCATATTCTTCTGCACCTTCACATGCACTATCTGATGGCACAGCTTTGGCTGAAGGCCTTCGATGCATCATCGACCTTGGTCTTCTTCATACTGATGATTTATGTACACCGCAGGCTTGCACGCATGCAGCAAGCCTGCAGCCCTCACAGGTGCCGCTCATACTCTGGGCGTTTGCAATGCTGAACTACAATCCGCTGGTGGCAGTGCTCTCAGCCCTGGACCAGCAGGTGGAGCGGCTCAGCTCCCAGATCACTGCCCAGGTGTACCCTCGTGCTGGTGTTTTTTATATGGTACATTTTCGTTTGTGTATGATTGTCGGTGTGATTAGTGGTGAGATGCCATTCACGTTCTGAGGTGCAGTTTGAACGTCCTTTGCCAGAGCCTCAGAAGGAGTGAGCATTTGTCAAAAATTCTCTGGCAGATGACGTCCAACTGCATCTGGCGATGTGACTGCAAATGCGTTCACTCGAGTGCAAAAGGCACAGTTGTCTTTCACAGTCACTAGGAGATGCACAGGGAGCCCAGGCTCACCTTGCTGTATTGCTGCAGGGCATCTCCCTGGTGCTGTGGTCATACCAGACATGGCGGCATCACCCAGAGGGCAGCACACTGGCAGCCCTGTCAGCAGCAATCCGGCAGAGAGTCATGAGCTTCAAGCCCAGCGAGCTTGCCACCTCCATGGATGCCTTCTCAGCACTGGGTTTCCACCCAGGCAATGATGTTGTTCAGGTACTTCCTTCCTCTTTTTGCTTTTTGCTTTTTGTGGGTTGCCACTCTGGCTGCCCTTCTCATGTGCGGGGCACATTCCTCACCACAGGTCTGGGGTATGGGTACACCAGCATTACTGTAAACTCATGTGCGCATGTTCTGCGATGTCAAATGTGAATTTGGTGGTCTGTTGAATTGTCACAGGCTGTGGCATCGCGGGTGGGCTATGTTGCTGCTCCTGCAGCGCTAGCAACAGAGGTGGTGAACCACCGGGCGATGGATGCATGGTCTGTCGGCTTCCGCCGCGCAGCTGCAGACGTTGTCAACGCGAGCAGCAAAGGTGCAGACACACTGCCATGCCATGGTTCCTCATCATGCCAGGTTACCTTGCCTACGGCATTTACTGCAATTTGCGCCGCAAAAAATGCCTTTGTGCCCAGGCAGCTTGTGAAACCACCTAGCAATATTCAGGGGTTCTGCTATCCTGGATGTGGTTATCACACAGTATCATAGCATCTGCGGGAATTCTCCTGAGGAAGAGCTATTGAAATGCAGGCGAGGCTGCCAAGGCACTGTATGCAGCGGCGCGCACGTCTGCAAAGGAGACGGCCGCGGCCGTGTCGGCGTCCGGCCGCGCTGCAGCTGAGGGGGTGAAGCGCAGGGCGCAGCGCGCAAAGACTGCCCTGAGGGAGGCTGGCGAGGATTTGGCGAGGGCACCAGCGGTGCGAACCCCACTACTTCATGCGACCGAAATGGGTTCTTTTGTGATTTGGACTGCTCTTCTCACAAACACAACACTCCTCCTAAGGAGCATGACAGGCCTTTCAGGGATCATGGCAAGTGGCTGAGAGATCCCATTTGATTTGTACTTTGGCAGTGGGAGGTCAACTGAACATCAGAATTGTGCCCATTTGTGCTGCTGGGGGATTTCTCCATGGTGACTATGCTGAAATCTTCCTTGATTCATTTGGAACCCAAGATTACAGCATATCTTGCAGGTGCCATCCTCAAAGGGACCAAAGCGGCATGCTGCATCCTGTCGAGAAGTGCAAAATTTTGAAAACCGGCAGACTGAGGTGTGCGCTTAATTCCTGCAGGGCCTTGGAGCATCCATGGAAGACTGGCTGTACGAATTTGGGCAGCCCAATAATGCACGAACCCCCATGCTCTGTGCAGCAGTCGCTCAGCAACCCCAGATGAGCCGCAGTCGCTGGCCCATCGGCAGAGAACCTGGTCGCATGATGCATGCTGACTTATAGTGTCAGCGCATAATGCGGCGGCTATGTACGTTTTGCTTGTATTTTTTTTTGTCCCCAGTTTTGCTGAATGGGTGTTCAAGTTTTGCCGGTGATGAGTTTTTATGGTTGAAGCTTGGATGTGTGAGCTTGACCACTACTTATATGCCATGTTGTGATGTCAATTGTGAAGGAGGTGCATTTGTGTGGTCAAATTGTGCATGACTATAGTTCAGGTGGTCTCGAGATCTGTGATGCCCATTGCTGGCACTTGTACACCTCTCGATGAAGCTTTACAATACCATGATAATTATTGAAGACCACTAGTAATGGCAGCGCAGCTTTCTGCCCTGCCATAATTTCCAGAGCAACCAATGAGCTTGCTTCACACTTACAATTGGTCACCCACACTGCTGTCAAATCACGGCATGGCCTATTCTGAAGTTGTCACAGTGGTGTGATTTTGATCCAAAAAGTAGCCTCTCATATTCTCAAGGTACATGACGTCCGAACCCTCCAAAGTTCCAGTGCTACTTGCTCATGCGACAGCTGTCAGGGCCTTGCTGGGCTCATACCACGCTCCAGCCTCCCTGGCAATGAGGCGGGCAGGAGTCACAAACAGATTTGCACAGTCCGGTTCACCCAGGAATGCTGGTGCCTCATCTGATCCCGCGCACACAATGGTGCTCCCGCTACCTGCAACCAGTACACACACTATTGAGGGCAGACAATGGATCTGCTATGTGATACCTCCTTTCCCCAAACTCAGGTGATGAGCATTTTGCCTCGTGCAGGAAGCAGACACTCCTGATGACAGCGAGGCCCAACAAGCACGAGCTTATAATGCAGCTGTGCGCTTGGAGTAGTGGAGTCAGGATTGGATGCAAGCAACGCACCTGTCATGAAGACAGCAGAGAAGCGCCCGTCGCTGTCGGCGATCAGCCGCTGCTTCAGCTGTGCGAGGGATGGCAGCACATCGAATGCTGGCTGCTCCAGATCGTTCACGCACAGCTCTGGATCTATCGCGCCCCTGGCTGCCAGACCCCTGAGCAAATCCAGGGGGTCTGCTGTGCTCCTCCTGGCCAGATCCAGCGCTCTGAACACCTCTGGTGTGGACAGCCCCACTGGAGGCTTCACCAGCAGCAGCGGTGTGGTGAGGGGCAGGGGAGGATCCACATCCTCCACAATTTCTCCCCTGCGCATCAGAGAACAGAGACAGTGAGTACTATATTTGCTGGGCAGAGAGTGTCTCCTGGGCACAGCACCGTACATGAGGCTCGCGGTGGAAGCTTGTGAAACGCAAGTTGCACTAGGAAGGGCTGGGACTGTACTGAGGTGAGGTGTGCATCTCAACCAGCACAGTACACCTTCTCAAGGAGGACAGAGCCATTGCTCCTTCAAGCTTGAAGCACCTTGCCGCTTCGAATTACATGCAATGACCATCAGAGGAAGCAGAAAGCTATTGATAGGAGGGAGCATGCCTGCCGGTGCAGTAAGCGGCGCCGCGAGAGAAGAAGACAGAGATGTCCGATCCGATGGCGCCCGACCAGTCCAGCAGCTGCGCATTGGTGGCCGGCCGCCCACAGAGCTCATTTGCCGCCCAGAGAGTGGTTGCTGCATTCGCGCTGCCACCCCCCAAGCCCGCACCTGCCCGCACCATGCACTCGCCTCAGAAGGTTGCCTCATGCCACCATCCATTTGCTAGCACTGTCGGATATGAGGGCGGTCACGTTCTTTTTGCAAAACGGGCGGCCGGAATCGTTGAGCAATCGGCTTGAGACAGACACATGAAGACCAATCAGCAGATTTTGGGTTGGCATGATGTCAACTTGTGTTACTTGATGCGAAGTGGCGCAGTACCGTGAGGGACCTTCTTGTCCAGGTGGACTTTGAACCGCTGCTGGCTGCCTGTCCTCCCCCTGAAGAGGTTCAGGGCCTGCATGGCCATTCCCACACCTTACAACACATGATAGCATTCTATCAAGTGTGTGAGAAAATAAATGTGCATGATCCTCGGGTCTGTGCCAAGTGGGCAATTACCTTGATCACCAGGTTCGAGCCATCTGTGGGAATGTCAGCCACATTGCAGGTCAGCTCGTCGCTTCCTGAGCCTGAAACTGGCGTAAAATCCATGCTGTCTCCCAAATCTATCACCTGCAGACCAACACGATCCAGCAGATCCTCACAGCAGTGCTGCACAGATGGCCTGGTCCAGAGATTGTACCAGCAGTAAATATATGCACACATGTGTCTTCATCTATGTGGGCAATTTGGTTGCCAGCATCCTTACATGGAATAGAGAAGCAAGGTCATGGTATCCATCTTCTCTTCGGCGGACAACGCGAAGGAAGAGATTGATCTGCGCCCAGCACTCCAAACTTGAGAGATGACAATTATAAAAAAGGGTACAGTCCTCACAAAAATGCTCTCCTTTCTCGGGTCCATGCCAAACTCTCATTTACCTTGGAAGGTGAGAAGAGACTAAGCTTGCTGGATCTGCATTGAGCTGATTGATGGCAACTGCGGTGCCATCGTTTTGCTTGTCTGCTAGTAAAGCTTGGAGGGGCTCTCCTTTGTTCAAGTTTGTGCTGTTTGGAAAAAGGGAAATCCTGATGGGCACAGCTGGTGCTAGAGCTGTTCATTTGCAATTAGAAGGCTTTGTAAGCATACATTCAGTCGATTCGATCAATTGTGAGGCAAAGTGGGCCAATATCTGAATTGCTTTCGAAGGATCTTGACGTTTCTGACGTTTGGCATTTCATGATGGATAAGGGATAAGTTGGTGACTCAGCTGCTGGTCTCCTTTGCACTCGCAATATATGCATCGCTGCAAAGCTTGTTAATGTTGAAAGGACGCTGAATATCACTCTGTAAGGATGTATGCAGCGATCGATCATCACCTGGCAGGTCGTGTGACTCTAGCAGGGAACAACCAAGCATCACCATGTACTAGACATAGTCCCAGGGCCGGGCGTGCAGCCCATCTGAATGCAGGATCCAATGTACAATATAACACATTCGAAAGATTGCCAGAAAAGCGAGGAGTGCAATGCAGAGCAGCTGAGCAACAGGTTATTCAATCGATGCTTATTGCTTTCACTATCAGTAGCAAATACAAGAGAAGCAAAGATGACAGGCTTCTCTGCTGTGCAGGAGGCTCAACCCGACCAGATAGATGTCTCTGGTATTTTCGTGGACACAGCGTTCCGGTCCACACCATGGGCTCAGGAGAAAGTGGAGAGGGAGAGTTCTCGCACAGCAGCCAGGATCCTGTTTGTCAGTGAGAGCAACGTGTGCAGATCGATCTTGGCAGAGGCAGTCACACGCCAGATCTTGGACGAGCGGGGACTCTCAGAGCAAATACTATGTGAATCAAAGGGCACCAGGCAAGCATTGTGCCGCCAACCTCTTGCACACTTTGAAATTCATGCCAAGTCCTAATGGATATACCATCCAGCAGTTGCTGACCGCACAGGATGTACTGCTGCGGTGCTGTTTGGCTGTCATGCTTCACAATTGATTGGCTGATGCTACTCTTGCAGGGACTACAATCTGGGTGAAGGTCCGGAAGCAGTGGTGAGCGAGGTGGCTGCTTGGAATGATGTCACTCTTCCAGAGGACTTCAAGGCCCGCCACTTCAGCCCAGAAGAGGACATTGTCCAGTTTGATCTTGTGGTGGTCATGGACAAATTCACTGCAGCTGATGTCCTCCGAGAGGTGTGCTGGCCAGTCGTTCTGGCCTGCCTGTTCTTAAGTGTGATCTGCTACCATACATGCAAATTGAGGCTAGATCAGGTTGTGACAGCCGATTGTGACGGCTGGGGCTGTTTTGGATCATCATTGTACATGCTTGTCCTTATCATTGCGAGTCTGCCAGCATAGAGTGTCACTGGGGTTCATTTTAGACCCTCAAGCTCGAATAAACAGTCTTTTGTGTTGAGCTTAAAGTGCATTACTTGGTCAGGTGAGCGTGTTTGACACAATTAACTCAATGGGGAACTACTCGAAAAGGGTGAGGCGGCTGGGCGAGTTCCACCCCGAGCTTGCCAAAATAATGACCCCGGACGGCCAGGACATCGATGACCCCCTCTATGGCAACAAAGGCGGCGTCACAGAAAAGGTGAGCACATCTTTCCCTATAATGTTGTTTGCCTGTTGGATCGGCAGGCAGCACAGTACCAACCACACACTTGGCACTGCTCAATTGCGCATACTTCTACGTTCAATGTGAAGTAATGTTCCCTCTCTTGGGTTACATTGTGTTAGCTGCATGATCAGGCGTACGCAGGGAACCTTCACCCTGAGCAAATGTGTAGCAAGCTTGGGCATCTGTCGCTCAATCGTGAGTGGCTCTGCGTGCAATGCTGCAAGTAAGGGCTTCCAAGGCCGCGAGCACTCAATGGAGACGGTTCTTCAGATGGGCTTCCGTGAGGGTGAAAGAGTATCTACCCGGCAGCGCAAGGGACGATAATGGTTAAATCGCATGCTGGTTTGACAAACCGTCACCTCACAGATATTGGATGCTGCGCAGGAGGCAGTGGAAGCTGCGTTGGTCACGCTGCGCGAGGCATGTGAGGGATTAGTGGACTGGCTGGAGCAGCTGAAGGGGGCTCTGCAAGAGGGAGAGAGCCTGCGCGCAGCCGTCAGCCGAGCCGTGCGCGAAATGAATGAGCTCGAGTGGCTTGTGCCCCCGATGCTGCAGAACCGCTGAGATCATGGTTAATATCCTCTTCATCATGGATGAACTTATTGTCTGCTGCATTCAAAGCCTTGTTGAGAACGGATGGGACTTTCTTCTGAATAAATCTTGTCAAAGATCTGGATCAAAGGCCACGGTCTGCAGCGTGTATGGAAAAGGAACATAAACGGATTCAATCAAGTTGTTTTGTGGCCTGAACATTTGGTAGCAATGTGAATGCGTGGAAATGTGCTGAAACGCTGGGATTGGATTACTATCACACACATCACATAGTCCTTTGCAGCTTGTGACCTGCCTTGCCCAAACAAAAATATCAAAGTGCCCTACTGTTTCAAAGTCTTGAAAAGCCTATTCATTTCATTCCCTTTGTCATGCCTCATCAGCTTGCAGGCTCTCTTCCAGGTATAAATACTCTACTTCAACCCATAGCAACCTCTCATCATCACAGACAGTTGTCCTTCATAAGAAATGTCCTGCTCTAAGCCACCCCATAACATTTTCCAGTTGAGCGTCCCTCGACAAGTGAATGCAAACACACTAGTCTCTGACCACTGAGCTTACAAGGTCCATAGCACACTGTACAGTCCTGCACCTGTACTGCCTCTTAGCTACAAGCAAATTCAGTACGAAGTGTTCTTCACAAACGGAGGTGGTAGAACTGGCCTGCAGGAATGTAATACAGGCTGGACATGAAACAGAGAGCAAAGCAGGTGCCTCTTGGGACCCTTCAAAGAATAAGTGCGAGTGCCCTTTGCAGGGACAAGGAGACGACAGCTCTTGGCGGACCACAGCTCCATCTAGGGAGCTCAGTATTTGCGGTCCATCCAGGGAAAGAGATGCCGCTTGGGGCATCAGTCAGTTAGTCAGTCAGTCACTTTGGATCGCTCCAGCCGACTTAGGGCTGCTGCGGGACCTGACTCTGAGTTCCAGCAGAGTATGCTGTACTCAGTACGGCCCTAGCATGGTTGGCCATTGTGAACAACAGGGCCGCTGGTACTGGCTGTTCAGAGTGCGATAAAGGAGATGATGCCAAGAACCAATCAAGGCGGGGCTTTCTGAAAGATGAGCACCCAGATCTGGTTGCGCAGCTGCACCTCACACATATGATGCTAAGCATCAAGGACCAGGAGCCTCCTGGACCACCCAGAATCCTTCAGCCCACTCAGGAGAGGCCATGCGCGACTGCAGCTCCAAGGTGAGTCAGCGGCGCGCGTGGCGGCGCGACCGGCCGCGGCGGCGGCCGCCGGCCGGCACGGCCGGCGTTTCCGCCACCGGCGTCGTCTCGGTGGCCGGAGCCACGGCCGCCGGTGTTGTCCCGCTCAGAGGCGCGTCGGCCGCAAGGGTGGTTGATGTTGCAGGCGCGTCGGCAGGGACTGTGGTTGCTGTTGTGGGTGCGTCAGCGATTGGTGTGGTCACTACCGGTGTGAGGGCGGGGCTTGTTGTGCCGCTGACGCCGCTCACTCCGCTGACGCCGCTCACTGGTGTGGGGCTGGGGGTCTTGGGACCCGGTACAACCACCACCTGCATGCATGCAAGGCGGCCTTGTGGCTGGTTGAGAAAACAATAAACGGAGAGCTATCACACGTGACTCTGGACCTGTTGGGTAATCAATGGCCACATTAAAAGAACGGGTGATGGGTTTTTCAATGTGGTCTGAATGCCAAAAAAGGCGTTGGTATGTTTTCAAAAGTACAGGGAGGCCTTGGATCTAATTGCAAACTACGCATTGCTCAGGACAGCAGTGGGGAATAGCTGAGTGAACCCTCATGTGCTCGCTGACATGACACAGCCATCCTGCCAGCCTTCCTCCAAAATGGCCTGAAATAATGCGTGCGTGTTTAGATGCGCCCAGTAAAATGTAGCCAGCTCAAGACACTCCCCAGGAGCATGCAGGGACTGCCAGTGCGCGTGTGTCGATTACGTCAGCGATTATGTCAGCGCAAGCTGAAAGAAAGAGCGGTGCTCACCTTCTTGGCGGGGGGCGGTGGCGAGTGTGGCACGATGATAATAATCTTCTTGGGCGGCGGCGGAGGTGGCGAATGGATCTTCTTAATCAGGATGATCTTGGTTGGTGGCGGCGGAGAGGGCGCCTCCTTCTTCACCACAATCTTGGGTGCTGCGCACACAGCCTAGACAAGTCAGCTCGCCGCTCCAATTGGATGCCAAACAAATAGAGTCCCAACAACGCCTGACTCAGCCAAGGAACAAAATTTTGCTTCAAGGTGCAATACGGAGCTCCGCTCATGAGCTAAGGTACTACAGAGTTCGTCATGCTCCACTCAGATGCACATAGTTCGTTTGTTCACATGCTTACAGGCAGCTTCCTAGATTACAATTAATTTTAGACTACTAGATCCATTGCAGGGAAACTGCTGCTGTCCCGAGATGGGCCGTCCTCAGCAATGCAGGATCACAAAACGAAAGGGGAGTGTTTTATGTGCATGTCGGCAGGGTACTCACTGGGACTGTGTGACTTTTTGACGACCACTTCTGGCGGGGGAGATTTCTTAGCAACAACCACAGTCTTGGAGGGCGCGGCTGGCGGATCCGATGGGGGTGGATCCGAGGGGGGTGGATCTGAGGGGGGTGGATCTGATGGGGATGCGGGTGGATCAGACGGGGTGGCTGGCGGGTCTGATGATGACGTGGAGTCACCTGCAAGCCATCAAAAACATTAGATGTGACTTATGATAGCTTGCAAGGAACGGCTGCCTAAACAGTTTGAGCACCAGGACGCCAGAGGATTATACATGGCTTTCTTGGCAAGTACAAACTTTTGAGAAGCACAATGGCGATGTCAAGCAAATATACAGTATCCCTGCCATGGCAGGCATCAACCTTGCAGAGCACTGATGCGAATCCTGGAATTAAGGTGAGTTGGTGGACAAATCTCACTGGATCTGCAAGCTGCGGAGCACCAAATATCTCCTCTCCTCTACATCTTTCAAAAAGCTTGCAAGGCCCCAATACTCAAGAGAGCCCAGTTGCACTTTTCAGGCTGGTACTTCCACGCACTACAGTCACTGGCACGATCCAGACTGGTAAATCCAAACCCCAAACTGCTTCCATGTCACACAAATACCTCAGAGTTGAGCACACCTCCAGCCGCCGCGGATGTTGATGTGGATGCTGAAGTGGAGCCCTCCGAGGCAGCGGCAGCGCCGGCGGCCGCCGCGGCCGAGTTGGTGCCGACGGAAGTTGACACAGTAGTTGAAGTGGAGGGGGTGTCTGATGAAGAAGCAGGGGTTGATGACGAAGAAGCAGGGGTGTCCGATGACGAGGACGGCGTGGAGCCAGAGGAGCTGCAAATGACACCACAGAAGTTCATTGATGTTATCACAATTAATACACGCTTTTGCTGCCAAGAGGCAAGGCATGTCCTGCAGACAAGCTGCAGGCAAAGGCTGCCGCAATCCTGCCCCCGTGTTGGCCTCGCCGGATCCAATCAAGACCTGATCAACCATGGGCACGGTGCTCACTAATTGCACCGCCTCCGCCAGCCGGGGCCACACCAGGTACTGGTCATTTATTATGGAGCTTCAAACAGACAAGCATAATACCAACCATTGGTCATGCATCACTGAGCTGGAAGTGGCAGCACACTACTATTGATCATAATCCACTGAGCTGCAAATGGCACCAAACGATTCTCTGAGCATCACACAAAAAAAGGCACATTTGACACTACTTCCAGCCGTGATCAGTGCTCATTGAGCTGCGCAGCATGCATGCAAATGACACTGCGACAATCACATTCATGATCCAATTTAAATACTATTTTAGTGTACTCGGCCTGTGCAAATATGCGCATCAGCCTGCCAGGTTCAGCAAATGTTGCAAATGGGCAGGGTTGACATTGCACCGAGCAGAATAACAGCACACGAAGCAATGTAATACCGCCCAAGATGTGCAAGCGCACACTGCGGTGCAGAGCAGTAGGACGATGGTTGTCTCCTGCAAAGATGAATGAAGGAGTGTACCTGGATTTGTCGGCGGTGACGGATAAAGAACCTGAGCCTGACCCCTTCGAACTGGTGGCGCCTCCGCTACCGCTGAAACTGAATTGCTGCAGCACAGCACATCACATTCAACTGTGATCCCTCCATCTCTAAATCTGAATTGGTGCAGACTCAATGAAGGGTGGGCGGGAGGAGCACAACGGGCTAAGCTTTAAATTGTACTGGTGATGCATGGTAAGCGAGCTTGCTGCAGGGGATGGTCTTCTTGTATGTCACTGCCTTTGTGAGCACTGATGGTCGAGGTGGTCGCTCAAGAAGCCAGTGACATCAGCATCAGAGGTGGAAACGATCGTGCTGCACGCACCAGCAAATTGCGAAGAGGTGTCCACAGCGAAGCCTCATCTTCAGGCTCGTTCGTGCCGTCACCAAGCTGGAGAGGCTGCTGTCCTATCGCCTGATTGATCTCGTTCCCTAATAGCACCTCAAACCATCAAGAAAAAGCACTGCAGTGCGCAAACAGAACAACACACAAAGAGAATAGGTCGGAAAATTTCTGCTTGATTGTTCCTTTTGGATCCTCAAGAATCCTAGACAGGGATGGCAATCCTCAGCCGCCTTTGCAATGGAAACACGTTCAGCGTCGTTTTGACGGCCGATCACATGGCAATCCCAGTCCAAGAAAGCAAGAGAAGCAACCCATCGCTGGTGCCCAAGCACGCTCAGCCGATGGCCCTGATCGGCGCCTCTGGATTAGAGCACTCGCCCACGAACAGCAGTCGCCCTGATTGCATGGATGAAAAAGGGCGAAACACGAGACGTGCGCACCTGCAAACACGGCCAGGAGCAGGCACGCCAAAGCGGCGTGTCGCCTCATGCTTCCTAGACTTGCCTCGACCACCTATCTGTCGTGAGATGTCCCCGACTTTTTAAAGAGAAGGTGAATGGCACACCAACAGCGATTCAATGCTAATCCCACAATGTCTGCATGCGGTCGCCCTGCTTTCTTTGGGAAGGATCGCCACGTGTAGGGCCTGACCAATTTTGTGTATGTCTGGGGGTCAGACTCCTGCAGGAGTGGCAGATTCTGAGATTTCCCATCGATGCATGTGACCCACGGGGTTGTGCACCTTGGTTGGCCAGTATCTAAGACAGGCAGGCTCGCCATCTTCTGGGAGTAATGTTGCTACAAGCATGCATGCTAGTAGCAAGGATGACTACATGGGCAATTGCAAGTCACGTTAACAGCATTACACACAGCATGCTTGCAATTCTACAAGCTTGCGGGCAATTCCCATGGCTGCAGCTGCACAGTAGCTACAGGGTCTAATCAAAATTGCACATGTACAGATCCAGACACCTCTATTCAAGTGTTTTATTCTTAATGACAGACTGATGATGTTGACATCAACAATTAAAGCACTTTTAGTCTACAGACTGATGCATGCGTTCTGGTGTTGAAAGACAAGCCGGACCCCAGTGGCAAAGCACAAGAAAGCCAGAGGTGAAAAGCTCCTAGCTAAAGACTGGCAGTTGGCAACTGTCTAGCTGCGCTGTGTGCCTACCGGACATCAAAAATGAATCCATCAGATAGGAACTCCGAAATCTCTCGCTGACTGATCAGCAAATCGCACCTGCAAATGCAGCAACTGGTGGAGGCAGCGCAAGAATCGAGAAGACTGGAAAGCTATAATTCAGGTGTTGCTTGACGTACCTAGTCCTTAAGGACTGGAAAACGTGTAATAATAATAACAATAATAATAACAATAACAACAACAATACTAATAAATTTAGCAATATTCAGATATCCAGTTGCACCGCCACGTACTCATTGCAGCCGTCACATCAGAGGTCAAGATAATGCATTAGAAAGGAGGCCTGCACACGACCGTGTACTTGGATAGAATTTGTGGCAGAACAGATGCTCACCCCATGCTGGCATCTGTGACGCCTACAGTCACGTGCATCTTCTTGCCTGCGTGGCACAACACCAAAACATCAGATTCTATCTGGCAACAGTCACAGCTGCTGCAGATCCTTTCAAGTGCGCGGATTTTGGTGGCCCCGGCATGGTTGAAGAGCGAGCATTTGTCGAAGTGCATGAGTCATCAGAACCTTAAATAGAGTTCAAATCAATTCTTAAAAACCTCTTGTTTTCTGTCCATGTTGTACAGAGAGACACAGAAATTTTATGCTGTGCAAAAGAGCTGCGCTGTGCAGCTATTGGCAACGGAGCTGTTCTGTTGAGGGCTCACCTCGCAGCTCATAGGTGAGGTTCATGAGAGGGATCTTCTCTGTGGCGCCTGCCACCACTCCACGCACTGTTGTGCTCCGCCTGCCTGCCTGTGTGGGCCAGCCGGACTCGTCCAGTAGACCCAGCTGCCTTGCCAGTGCCCGCCTGATAAGTGTGCAGCCACCATTCCCTGCAGGAACAATTACAAATTGTGGTGAACATGAATTCAGAGGAAAGAGATGCGAGTGAGTGCCAGAAGAAGAACCGAGGGCTGCCATAGATGAAGTTCACACAATAATCTGAAGGCTGAAATCCATAATACAGCTTCAGCTGACCTTTCAAAGGAGGACAGCGCAAATTTTGCAGTCTTTGGTGCACCTCCGATCAGGCAGTACCTTTGCTACCAAACCCGCCAATTGCACATTTTTCGGTAAGACATTCATGCTGAACAAGCAACCAGATTTCGTCATGCAGATGTTGTCAAGTATGCAAGGCCTATCACAGAGGACGGTGCCTTGTCCGGAAGGGAAAACTAACTTCTGAGGTCTTGCACATTTGTGATGACACAGCACTGATGAGTAAGCCGCGCACCGCTGTCTAGGAGGGCGTGCGCAGGGTGGCGGATCAGCCCGACGTCCAGCACATGCACGGTCTCGTTCAGGCGCAGGCGCATGTCCGGCGCTGCGTTTGGGTCCGGCACATACGCGCCCTCACCCCCAAACATCCAGTTGCTGCTGCTGGCAGCGCGGCCAGCGTTACCTCCCCAGTTCCTCTCGCGTAGCCCCAGCTGCCTTGGAGGCCTGCAACACAACAAAGTGACTGCCACATCCCTTTGCACTATTGAGGAAGAGAATACAGATGTTTTGCCTGGATCAATCGCATCCATGCAAACCAAACAGTGCTCTATGATACCGGTAAACAAGGCGCTGCACTATTTTGGGCTGGATTGAAGTTCAAAATCAAACAAGACTCTGAGATGTTCAAAGCGCTGCAATGCTACTAAATAGATCCAAGGCATCAAAGCAAAATCAAGAAGTGCTGCACAAATTGTGCTGAGGCAAAGTCTGAGCTGCCGACTGAGTACCGCTGCATTGCTCTCACCTGCACTGGGGCTGCTCTCTCCCAGAAGTGCTAGCAACTGCTGGTGCCGGCGCTGTTGAGCCCCTGTGCGCATTGCAGCTGCGCTTTGGCTGTGGTTGAGCATCCTCGGCATCACTGTCGCAAAGGTCAATCACCTGATTTTCCTGTAGGACAGCAAGCATGGATCTCCTCAGCTCCCCGATATGTTCTTTCAGCCAAACAAAATCCGCAAATCTCGGTTGGTCCAGTGCTTGGCTATTTGTCAGTAGTCGATTGCCAAACCCACCTCTGCTGCCCCATTTTGGTTGCTCATGTGCTGCTGAGCATCTGCAGCAGCCGTGCGGCCGTTCACGCCACTCCTTGCCGGGCCTGGCGCATCCCTTCCTTCTTCAGCGTCGGCCTGTTGTGCCTCCAGCTTTTCCATCAGAGCATTGATTGCTGCCTCATCCTGTATGCTTTGCAGGTGCTCCACAGCATCCTCATAGGTGCCTCGAGGAGCCCTGGCAAAGACTCCCAGGCCATCCAGGTCAGGGTCGTGCTCCTCCTCCTCCTGTGGGCCTCCCCCAAGCAGGCTGCGAGAAGGCCCCTGGAAGGGCCTCTTCGGCTCTGGCTCCGCTTCTGCAAGGCATCAGAAAAGAAATCGCAGCTTCCAAACACATTGTTGTTGTCTGTCTTCTCAACCTAATAAGACAATCAAAGCACAGAGCAGTGCAGGAGCCAGAACCTGAAGCACAAGTTCTACAAAGATCAATCACAACACCTTGTTGGCCGCCTTCTCGTCCTCTTCCCCTGCCTCGGCCTCGCCCTCTACCGCGCCTGGCCCTTCCTCGGCCTCGGAGTTGCGCCAAGGTGACGATGGGCATGTTCTGACACTTAGGATTGAGCGAGCTCTATGCTCATGGCTTTCAAGCCCTGCCAAAACGCGCATATACTATGCAGAAGAGCTATATCTATCGAAGCCTGATAGATCGAATACATCGAAGCCTGAGAGATGCGCCATATGTGTCTCACACACCCATCAAGGCAAACCTTGTACTGGGTAGTGACGCAGTAAATTGAAACAACTTCACGCGGTGGATATGCAAACACCTCAAAGATACAGCTGAGAATCTGCGATGTATTCCTGTCCTAAAGATTTGGCATAGAATACATCGCCAAGCATGCAGCTGCTGCTGCGCATGCTTTGTCCCTGCCGTTCCCTCCTCTCCCTTTGCCAACTCACTGACCCCGCTCTGCGCATCGACGAGCTGATGCTTGCTCGTTACTGAAGCGGACATGCATCTAATATTCCTGTAACGTATGTGGTTGCTTGCCGCTAGAGCAGCAGAGAGGGCGTCTAAGCAACTTAGGTCTAGACAGGGAGTGTTGAAGCTCTGTGCGATGGTCACCACACAGGCGCCTCTGGCTGTGCCAGATAAATTGCAAATGTATGTAGATACTGTCACAATCCCAGAGGATCCTCAGAGCAATGGATCGGCTAAGATCATCAACACTAAGCAGGTGAGGGGCAACCTCTGAGTGTGATCTTGCTTCAGGAAGTGATACTTTCACGTACTTTGTCAATGTGTAATGCCCCTTCTGCTTGCAATGATTAGAATTGTACAGTGCATCTATAATATCTCTTTGAAATCCTGTTTGAAGGAGTTAATTGTTTGCAACACAGGATTTTATGAAGGTATACACAGTGCTGACGGATGAGCTGGTCGCTGATGAGCTGATTGCTGGCCAACCGTCCTTCTCAGCGGATTACATGCGCAGGGTAATTGCTTCTTTGACCGCGCTCTCTGTAATGGGCAAATGAACAAGTCAACGCTCTGCTTGACAGCAGATTAATACTGATATCAATTGGGATACCCACTTGCAGATGCTGGACTACAATGTTCCAGGAGGCAAGCTGAACCGAGGGTTAGCCGTGGGGGACATCCTGGGACACCTACAAAAGGACGAGGCAAGACCCCTCAACAGCACTGAAATGGTTTTCATAGACGCTCCTTGACCCTTCATCTGCTTAAATTTGCTGCGTAATTAAACTGCTTCATGTGCTTCTGATCCGTCATTTGTTGGGTGCAGGTGACAGAACAGCAAATGTTTGAGGCAAATGTTCTGGGGTGGTGCATCGAGTGGGTGAGCATCTCTTTCTCATGCTGACTGTCTTGATACCACAGGCACTTCCACCATGCTCAATCTTGACGGCTTAACAATCTGACTGTCTCAAATCCTCTCTATGCAGTTGCAAGCTTTCTTCCTGGTGGCAGACGACATCATGGACAACTCCATCACTCGAAGGGGGCAGCCCTGTTGGTACAGAGCCGAGGGGGTGCGCCTGCTTGCCTCCATCAGCCCAAATTGACAGTGCCTTTATACATCCTTTTGCTTTGTGTGCATGGAAAGCTGGGCACCGCCAAGTGCCGCTAATGATCTGTCAGTGCTTGGTGCTTCTTGGGCTGGCCGGCGGGCACAAGCAGGTTCATAGTTCAGGGTGTGTCATGGGCAGGTTGGGTTGGTGGCATGCAATGACTACATCATTCTGGAGTCCTGCATCTATCGCATTTTGAAGAAGCACTTTGGGCAGAAGCCCTACTACGGCCTGCTCCTAGACTTCTTCCACGAGGTGCAACCCTCTCCCATTGCACTCCCAAGCTGCTATCTTCTTAGAATTTGCAGCCCATTCGAGATCAGGAAACACCGTATTGCTTGCCTGAGATTCCAGTATCGAGTCACACCTCTGAGACGCATGAATGACACTTGTAATCTGTATGCAGACCACGCATCAGACAGCCCATGGGCAGCTTCTGGACATCACCACAGCGCCCATTGGCACAGTGGATCTGTCCAAGTACACCGAGGAGACCTACCTGCGAATTGTCACCTTCAAGACAGCTTTTTATTCTTTCTACCTGCCTGTCGTCTGCGGCCTGCTTGTTGGGGGCACCAACAGCGAGGCTGCTTTCAACACAGCCAAGGACATCTGCATCCAGATGGGCCAGTACTTCCAGGTGTGCATGAAAATAGTGTTGCTAGTGTAAATGCCCTATCGCATTTTTAATTGCTACTCTGGATGTGATGTAAGTTTCAAACATGTTCAGGCAGTCAAGTTGTGATTTTATGCTTGACCGACCTTGAAGCATGAGGGATCTGTACCCCGCGAGAAAAAGCAATCCTGCTTGACACGGATGTGTTGTGTCACAGATCCAGGATGACTACCTGGACTGCTATGGCAACCCAGAGGTGATCGGCAAAGTGGGCACTGACATCCAGGATAACAAATGTTCATGGCTCGTGGTGCAGGCTCTTAAAAGAGCCAGTGCGGCCCAGCTTGAGGTCATAAAGGTCTGACCCGTCCTCCATCTTGTTGCATGAAGTCCCTACCTCTACAAACTCTGCTGGTGTATGCTACAATGCTCTCCTCCTCTGGCACTTCCCTCTGTTGAAGATTCTACATCTTGCTGCAGTGGCTGTGTGCCTGAGGGGAGACAAATTTATTTGGCGCAGGAGCACTATGGCAGAGACAATGAAGAGTCCATCCAGAGGATTAAGGAAGTCTTTGTCGAGTTGGAGTTGGAGCGGGTGTTCAAGGAGTACGAGCAGGCCAGCTATGAGAAGCTTAGCGCAGAGATCTCCACGCAGAAGGAGCTGCCTGCAGAGGTCTTCACGGCGCTGTTAAAAAAGATCTACAAGCGACAAAAGTAAGAATAATTACCATGCCATGACTGAAGCGTGTGTGCTGTTTGTTGAGAATTGAGAGCGCTGCATCAGTGAGCCGTATTTGATTACATACTACTAGTAACTAGATAAATCCCTGGAAATCATGGTGCAATTCTGCCTACTGGCACACTTTCAGCAAAGCGATGCCTCAAATTCTTGCTTCTGCACCTCTTTGATTGGGCAGAGCTCAAGCAGGTGACTAAATAAAGCACATGATCAATTTGAAGATCCTGTTCTGAGTACTGGAGTATGTCTTCTTTGGAGCCCGCAGTGTGATCATAGCTTGTCACAGCACCATGCCTGATCATGATATGACGCATGTGTTCCTCAGAGATACTTTGGATCCTCCCGTGGATATATATGCTGAATCCACGTTGTCATTTACACGCGCACTGTGCTGCACAGTGCGCGGCGCACACTGGTTGCTGCCAGTGCATGGCTAATCTATTCCATGGAGTTGTCCTCCCTGCTGAAGTTCAGGTCTAAACAGTTTGGCGCAGAGTGCTCCCTATTGTAAGTGGATTGAGTAATCTGTACAGATTACTAATAGTACATAAAGTGTAGTACATAAAGTGTGTCATGTCAAGGATGTCGAAGCAAAAGCATTCCTCGCGCCCACACCCTGGCAGCCTCTGGTCCATCAGATCAGGGGCGCTGTCGAAAGGTTGAAAAGGGGAAGGATGATGGTATTACACGATTGCAAGAAGTCCACCACCTCAACCGTCTTGCTCAGTAGCCTTGCACTCAAATACACGATCAAGGCTCGAGCCTATCTTGGCTTCATGAAGGGGCAGAGAAGCCATCTCAGGCAATCGAGTCCTTCATGTAGCAATTTGCGAAAGAGTTTTAAATAAAGAAAAATTTAAGAAATCTGAACCAATCTAATAAAGCACCGCACGCACGCAGTGACATAGCGGCGAGACTCCAGATCAGCTAACTACCTCCTTATTCTAATCACATTGTCATTGGCTGCGAAGGCATCTAAACAAATCCAACTTCTCCCTATTCTCTGCGACTTGATGTAGAGGGCAATAAGATCAGGCTGGGCTTCCGAAAGGTTAATTTTCACCGATGCTTTACTAGGTGTGATATGTCCACAATATAAAAAGGACATTTTCGCTCGATCACTGGGTAATAGGCTTCGGTTATAAATCTGAAAATTTACACATTGATCGGCTATACAGCCGCAAGATGAGTGGAGTTCACGTGGAAAATGGAGATCTGTCAGAGCCAACGCTGCAGAACATCCTGGATCATGACACACTAAAATGGATCTTTGTGGGCGGCAAGGGAGGTGTAGGGAAGACTACCTGCTCTTGCAGGTGAGCTCCTGTCTCATTCCACGTCTGTCAACTGCTGCGAGCTGCCAGCAGCTTCCTCAGTCCAACTGTGGATGATTTGAATCTATAGGAGAGAAATTTGAGCATTTTTTTGCCAATTGCACACCTTGATTCCCACCTTTACAAAGGATACCTGGTCCTGCTATGGGCTGCTGGGCATCTAAAGTGTACATCTCGCGCCTGAAGCTGATTGCTGACTCATGTTCTTGTGTGCCAGTCTGGCGGTGCAGCTGGCAGCTGTACGACGCAGCGTGCTGATCATATCCACGGACCCTGCCCACAACCTGAGCGACGCCTTCAGGCAGAAGTTCACCAGCACGCCCTCCCCCGTGGCCGGCTTCCACAACCTCTTTGCAATGGTCTGTCCGTCCCCATATCTTGCTTTACAGCCACTTCGACTCACATGATGATGAGCCTGCTTAGAATTTTGCGAGGCATTTTGCATCTGTGCATGCGTGTCTCTTCTCAGCTGCTGGGAATCAGTTACTGTGTCTGTTCAACAGAGTAAGCATGACGCACATTGACAACAGTTTCTAATCACCACAGAAGCAAACAATTAATGGCTTTTGCATGCGAGTCTCTGCACACGTCACACAGCCGCATGCTGTAGATCACCATCGGGTCAGATCTCTTCCAAGTACATGCAGATAGAATGAAAGTACTTTCATTGCTTCGCCAGGAGGTGGATCCGAACCCGGAGAACGCTCGGCTGGCGGCCGGGGGCGCAGACGACGGCGATGCCTCCTTCCTGTCTGACCTGGCAGGCTCCATCCCCGGCATCGACGAGGCCATGAGCTTCGCCGAGGTCATGCGCCAGGTGCGCGCACATGCACCCTCAACCTGACAGGGGGTCATTAAACATTATTATCAGGTGTTGTATCCTCATACTTGTTGCGTCCTTGTCATGATGTGTTCAGACCCACCTGCACTCTCCTTCCATGGAGCTGCCTGCGAGCCGATGGATATGTCCAGGTGGTCTTGTTGCAGTAACGCTACTTATGCAAAAAGCAGCACCGACAAGGCTTATCGCACACCCTTGTAGCTGCAGCTTGTAAAATGAGAGGAGTGTTTTGTGTGGCAGGTAAAATCGATGGACTACGACTGCATAGTGTTCGACACGGCTCCCACGGGGCACACGCTGCGGCTCCTGCAGTTCCCCTCTACTCTGGAGAAGGGGCTTAGTAAGATCATGCAGCTGAGGGGCAGCCTTGGGGGCGCCCTGAACCAGATAGGGGCCCTGTTGGGGACCAACATAGAGGAGATGCAGAACCAGCTGGTGGGCAGACTAGAGGAGCTCAAGGTGTGTACTGCAGAACATCTCTCTAAAGCTAATGCGCTGCTGACAGCACTCTACATGCACTTTCTGCCTTGTCCACTGCTGCCAAGCTTCTTGACACTCTTATGCATTATTGCAACGGTGCTCCATTGCTCTGCTGCTTTTTACCTCATCGTTATGTTGTAGACTCGTTGTCTATAATATTGTTATGAACACTGCGCTCTCTTCCTGCCAGGGCAAGGAGCGTCTGCAGACAAGCTGCATGCGGACTCATTGTTTGTGTGACCAGCAAGATTGGAGAAGCTTATTATGAAGATCTAGGGAGCCAGGCTGATGGATGCATGTTTGTTGTGGGTGCACAGGGAGTGGTGGAGGAAGTAAATAAGCAATTCCAGGACCCGGACCTGACCACCTTCGTGTGCGTCTGCATACCGGAGTTCCTCAGTCTCTATGAGACAGAGCGGCTCGTGCAGGAACTGGCCAGGTTTGACATAGACACCTGCAACATAGTCATCAACCAGGTAAGCATTCCATTTGTCACCAACAGCTCTTGCGCTGGCCTCAAATGCAGGCACAATAGGCAGATCACCATTTTGCTGGTGTCTGTAGTATATTGCCAAAGCACTTGCATGTGCTATTCCACAGACATGACAGATTGTCCTTCTTACACCAGTTGCACTTGTCGTATGCGGGTCTTGGCAGCTTCCTATGTGACTTTGCAATTGCATTGCTGCTGCATAATGTTTAGTTCCGATGGCAGCCCTTCCTGTCATCTCTGGCGCTCGGCGCTCGCTCCTCCTTATGTCCGCAGCTCATTGCTGAAATTGCTGAGTTCATGCGTGCAAATTAAGCATGCGACACCTTGCTTCTGGCAGGAGCAATGTGTTATTAGGTTCACATATGTAATGCTCACAGTTATTTGCTGCCGTGCGCAGATAATCTTTGAGGAGGAGACGGGCGGCTCTAGGCTGCTGGCGGCGCGCGTGAAGATGCAGCAGACCTACCTGCAGCAGTTTGAGGACTTGTACGAGGACTTCCACCTCGTCAGGATGCCTCTCCTAGAGGAGGAGGTACCGGCCTGCCGCATGCATGCAATGTTCCTCGCTGTCTCTTGTATACATGGATTTGGAGGGGGAAAAAGGCAATTGTAGATGCTGCAGTGAAGGTACAGCACAGCTGTCTGAGCAGGTACCAGCTTGCTGCATGGATGCAGCATTTTCCTCAACCAAGATAGAGGACCTATTGAGCCGCAATACTGTCCTAAAAATCCGCCTGGCTCTGAATCAGATTCGCTGCAGGACAGAGATCACACAGCTGCAAGCTTCACCTCTGTGGGTACTCAACTGGGAAGTTGTCTGGCTTTGAAAAGGGGCTCTGATGACTGGGCAGGTGAGGGGAGTGGATGCCATCAAGGACTTCTCCCAGAACCTGATGCAGCCGTACAAGCCAGCACAAAAGGGGAATCGCATCGCTGAGCTGGAAGCCGAAGTGGCACAGCTGCGAGCTCGCTGCGCACAGCTGGAGGCACAGGCTTCCAGCAAGCAATGACTCGTTTTTGGAACGTGCAATAACGAGGAACTTTGGAGTGATGTTTGAAGTGTGCAGAATTCAATGATGAGCTGTGACAGGGCATGTGATTGATTCTTGCTAAGATTTACAATCTGCTTCAGATTTTCGCGTCAAGACAGACCCACAAATATTTTTTGGAAGAGCACCAAGGACATGACACTGTAAGAATCTTGAGAGCAAGATCATGATCATCTGTAGCAACGTTGGTCTAGTCACGGAAACCTAGACAGGCGCATGACATTGATCGCATGGCTGCTGACAAGTATATTGCCAACCTACTTATTGACAGCATGCCTCATTGATCAAGGCTCTCTTACCCTGGCGCTGCCAACTAAACCGTGCAACGCAGACATCATCGCCCAAAGGAATGGTGCCCAGTCCCGTGCTTCCTGCCTTTATCTCCATTTATGCTTCAGGCTCATGTTTGCAACATCGTGCTGCTGCATGTCACATGTCTCCTATCCATCGTCTGCCACACTACAGCACCTGTGACAGAGCTAAGTTGCTCTCCGGCCATTCACTTCTTCTGCTTCAAGTCCTTCTTTGGCCCTTTCTGCTCTGATTGGGGCGGTGGTGGCTTGGGGATAATGGCTGCCTGCCCCAGTATTCGCGCAACAGTCTTGGTAGGTTGGGCGCCCACTGAAAGCCAGTACTGCACCCTCTCGATGTTCAGACCCACGTGCTTGTTGCCGTCCTTGCCTGTATCAACCGTCCCTCTGAGTTGCATTTTAGTGTTTTAGACTTATCCAAAGCCAAGAATGCCAAATATTGGCCCTTGTAGTCAAATATGAGGACATGGCCAAGATGGGCATGCTGAACAGCTCAGGTGTGCAAAGGTCCTTTCCCTGAGCGGTGCTCACCTGGTATGGGATCAAAGTGTCCAAGAATCTCTATATGCCTGCCGTCTCTAGGAGATCTGGAGTCAGCCGCAAAGATCCTGTAGAAGGGGAGGTTCTGCAGGCAGACAGTTCTCAAGTCAAATTACGGCTCAACACGCCAGGAAATGACAGATCAAACATGAATTTGGAGTAAGATATGCACCTGGAACTCAAAACAAAAGAGAATTCATATTCACCTTGCGCCCAAACCTCGCTAGTCGTAGCCGCACAGGCATCACCTATGATTTGCGCATCCCCACACCTAGGCAATGCTCAGCACGTTCTTCAATCTGCACCCGGCGATCGCTAAGAATATATTGATTTGACTTTCATCTGTTCAAGCCGTGTCTTTCACAACCATGCAGAAATGATTTGATTTGTTATAAGCGCCAAAAAAATTCATCGTATCCATGATTCGTTCATAGCAGCATCAAAGCGCCTGTTCTCGTCCGCTCCCAGAAGCGAAGTATGCTTGCGCACGACTAGTAATGAGCTGAGGAATCGCTCGTGAACTCCGTGTGACGAATTGTTTTGCCGTTTTCTGCTCGGTCATAGATATATTACTTTTGTTTAGCTCCAGAACACAAGCGGTTGGGCATTCACTGCTTCAATTTTGCATCAGAGGCCATTTTAGGGTTCATGATCTGGTCGCGGGATCGAGTCCCTGCACAGGAAATATCTTTTTCGTTTTGGGGAACACACCCAGGTGGCTTCCAAGCTTCCGCCTTGATTGGACGCATCACAAATGACATTCTGTCGATGATCACATGCACTGGCCTTCCTACATCTTTCTTTTTCAAGGATGGTTGGTACCAGCTCGATGGAAGTTTCGATGCGCTCCCTTGTGAACGACTTTTGATGACTGTCGTCAACGACCACTTCGTCTAGAATTGCACTAGGAGCATCTAGGAGGAATCCTTATACAACGCAAAGAAGCGTTTTGATCTATAATCTTCCAGTAGATCGGATGCAGTAAGGGTGGGCGCCTGCTGTACGCTCCTGCTGCACGCGTGGTGGTGAGTATGAGCGTGAGCTTTTTGGTGCCCGAGAGTTACCTTCTTGTTCTGCCAGGCGGGTGCTTTTAGACTGGAATAATTCATTTTCTTTCGGCATATGGCTGCACTCAGCTTGCTAGATTTTCTATGTTGGTATGTAGTACCCTTGAGCTCGTCCAGGGCAAGGGTTCATTGTTGTTCACATTGTATTGCGATGCATTTAGCAGCTTCTATCGGCACATGGTCTATGAGTTCTTCGACCTTACTGAAAACGCCTGTAGAAAGGTCATAGAATGCAGTGGTTCATCCAGCAGAGCTCAGCATGAGAGCAGAGCACTTGGCAGGCTGTCGGCTCTGCCTTCCTCTGCCCTGTCCCTTCTGCCTCAGGCGGAATCCTTAGACAAAACCAGTCTTAAACTTAGCAGAGGATTCCTCTACTTGGGCAGCTCCAAGGGCAAGGCTTTGGCTGCTTCTAGCCTCCAAGCCTCCAGCTTCAGGCGGCTACCACTGACAAGCTCTTTGCATGTGCCTAGGGGGCAACCATGAAGAGGTCCCTCACAGACCTGATCAGAAAGAAAGAGCCCGGCAGGCAGGGGTTCACAGACAGCATACTGTCCCGCGTCACCTCCAAAGCCTGGGAGAATGATGCAGACATAGAAGACCCAGGAGCAGCTGAGAAGAGTGGCAAGGTGAGAGCATGCACCCTGACCCAGCTCAGTGTTGTCCACTGGACCATACGGTGCCAGCTTGACCTGTTGAACATAGAAGCACCAGACAGGACAGGCAAGAATGCAAAACCAGGCCTGGCTCGGTCGTAGGGGCCCATTTTCTTTCGTGTATGATGAGAGACAGACTCTGTGGCTTGTGTCAAGGTCTTGAAGACCTGAGCACTGCCAGTAGTCAGGGTTGCTGCAAGCTCAAGTTGCAACAATGAGTCCACATTCACCATGTGCCTGAAAGCCTGACCCTTGGAAGGAGCTGAGATTGTTCACAGAGCAATGAGCAAGTTGTTGCCTGTTGGCGCAGGCCAAATGGAGGAGCACCCTCATTCTAGGCTTCCAAGCCCTCGGTGTTGTGTATGGTACGCAGCTGCCATCATCATGTACTTTCTTTTTTGCACCCAGCCCTGCAACAATCACAGCCGTGCACTGCTACATTGTATTGAAGTCACGTTTTTCAAGGTGTATGGAAGGCACTTGGGAAGTGTTCACCCCGCGTGACTGACAAGTTTGGCTGCATGCAGGTGACATTGGGACATCCCCGCTGTATGTCATCTCATCCACATTCCTGGATGGAGCGCCCTCAGAGGAGGACATCGTGGGAGTCATCTCGCTCATCATCTGGTCCCTTACAGCGCTGTTAGTCATCAAGTGCGCTGCTCTCTTGTCCCCTCGGCCTCAGCAGTGGAACTCGTCGCATGCAACAAACAGTAAAGCTCAGACTCTGACATGCTGACCACTGATGTCCGTTGCTTTCATTCGAACCCCATTGGCTTTGACACAGATCACCTTCCAGGGCGTTCACAAATGGGGCCTTTGGCCTAGCACAAATGCGAAATTGTGCTCTAAGGCTTCTATCAGGTACAGCCTCAGTAGCAGGCATTTGTGCTCATGATTCTGTTCTGTGCTGCAGATATGCCGCCATAGTGCTGAGAGCGGATGACAACGGGCAGGGAGGCACATTCGCGCTCTATTCCCTGCTCAAGCGTCAGGCAGAGCTGGGGAATTCTGGAAAGGTGCGCTGCTACCTCACATGCAAACCCACCTCTTTCAGTCCTTTATTCTGATTGCTCCTGCCATCGGGGGACCGAAGCAACGATGTGCTCCCAGCCTCGTCTCGCAGTTTCTATTCGCTCCTTTGGAAAGCTCTGAGGCGAACGTGCTGCGCTTTGGCAGCCACCGATCTGGAAAAGCATTGGCTCTGTGCTTGGGAGTTCTCTGAGTAGCAGGGAAGATGTTCAGTATGGGAAGGAAAGTGTGCATAATTGCAACCAGACCCCAGGCCAGATCACTGGCAGCCAAAGGGAAAAGCAATAGAAGGTGGCCGGGCCCACCGTCAGTGACAAATGAAGCTTTCAGGCAGGCATGCAAGCATCGTTCTATGATGAATCTTATGACAAGTCGGCAACCCCTAAGCCAGGAGCCATAGGGCATACATGCAGGGCGCCACATCTACATAGGGATTCACATGACAAATAAAGGACATCGTGTGCTGTGTGCGCAGCTGATGGAGTCGGACAGGCACCTGTCGCAGTACAGCATCGGGCGCGGGGACACACGGCTGGCGTCTCGGCTGTCCCGGCGGAAGCGGACGCAGTCTGCGCCCCCCGGGGGACTCCCCACCGTCACCGAGTACTCCACCAAACTCGTCGACTGGCGCCAGCGCTTCATCGAGGTGCCCCTTTTCTCTCAATCCCCTGATTATAAATTCTTCCTGAAAGGAAGGGACTCTAAGAGCATGGAAACAAAAAGTTGCAAGCAAAGCGTTGCATTTTGGGGTGGGTTGAAGGGCATGCTAGTCAGATGTTAGGGGGTCATCAGTTGTTTTGCATTCTCATCCCAGAACCATGACGGGGACACCTTTGGATTTCTCAACATCCTGAGAACCAGGATGACCTGCCATGCATCATTAGACCAAACCTGTCAGAGAGGGCTGCGAAGACACTGGCTAATCGAGGGCCTAGCAATAAGGCCGTCACGTTTAGGAGCAGACAAGCAGAAGACATGGAGCGCTGACGTGTGCATGCATGCGCACGCAGAACCGGCACACACAGAACATTTTGCGCGTGTTGGTGGTGGCCGGTGTTGGCATGATCATGGGCGATGGAGTGCTGACTCCCGCCATCTCAGTGGTGTCTGCCTGTGAGGGCCTTCAGCAGGCCAGCGCCAACATCACCCGCTGTGAGCCTCCTTGCCTCCTTCCCTCCTCCCTATCATTTATTAGCCCAGTGGACCCTGAGGCTTGACATCTAAGTAGGGCCATTTACTGCATGACATTTATGGAAAACAGGATGCATGGCGTAACTGCCATGAGCATGCGTGGAAGCTCTTAAGGGGTGTTGTCTTGTTGCTTGCTCTTGCTCCCGCTTGCGCAAGTGTTTCTGCCTTGGGTGTGCATTTGAGCCACTTGTCCCCAGCGCTACACTGTTCTTATGTAGAAAAAATGATTTTCAAAGGTCGCTCAATTTAGGTGCCACTGGTGTCCTTCACTCCTAGCTTTGTGTCAGTCTCTCTCTCACTCTCTTTATCCCGGGGTGTGAAGTGGGTCCAGCATGGAAAATATAAGCGTGTCATGTGAGAAGTGGCTCTTTGAGGGAATGGGAGATCCTCTCAGCGTCTGACCGTTTCCTTCTGTACTCGCAGCGATGATCGTGATCATCGCGATTGTCATCCTGGCGGGGCTCTTCATGATTCAGCAGTTTGGCACCAAGTTTGTGGGCTCCCTCTTCTCGCCCATCATCCTGGTCTGGTTCCTGTTCAACTCGGTGGTGGGAATTTACAACATCGCCAAGTACCGCCCCGTCATCTTCAAAGCCTTCGGGCCAAACTACTGGTTCTCCTTCTTCCTGCGCAACCAGAAGGGCGGCTGGCAGGCTCTGGGCGGCGTCGTGCTCTGCATTACAGGTGCTGGGTGCTGCCCTGTCACCTACTATATATATATAGAAAGAGGAAAGCAGATATCAAGAAGCGCCAAGGAATTGTTTGTTTCATGCTTCTTGTCTTTGTTCTCTGTCACATCCTGTGGCACTGACTCCAGACTGGGCAATCAGAGACCCTGAGACACTCATTAACACTGTTGTGATGTATGGCACTGACTTGATAACCCGACACGAGGCTACCAGGCTCTGTGAAAACAGCAAGTAAATTAGGATGCCACAGGAAATGGTGCAGTGTTCACAGACAACATGCGTGGCCCAACATCAACCAAAGTCTGCATCCCTCCCTTGCTGTAGGCTAGAGGAAATTTGCATCCATGCTGAGATTGCCCCTCTGCCCGTGCAGGTGTTGAGGCGTTGTTTGCTGACCTGGGCCACTTCAACCGGCCTTCCATCCAGATCTCCACCTTCTGCATCGTCTACCCAGCCCTCATCATCACCTATCTAGGCCAGGTGCTCACTACTAGCCCACCACATGCACATGCTACCTTTTCACCTGACAACGCACGCATCACGTACATTACATGCACAGCGTCGTGCAGACTCTGAGGCTGCTCCAGCCACCAAAAGGTGTTTCCCTTGGCATCTAACAGGCTCGTTGTCAGAGGACATCATCCCACCTTTTGTTACTGGCGTTGCAAAAATTCTGAAAACAGGCATTCACCAATCACCAAAGCCAACACAGTCTCTAACCACCCCCCCACAATGGTCAACACTCCCATTTCCGCTTTATAATCTTGATCTGTTGATCTTTAGTTGATTTCCTTCTGCATGATGTTGATCTGGGGATCCTAAATCTGGTGAGATCCATGCGCAGGGCTCGTATCTGCTTGCGCACCCGGACGCGTACGATGCAATGTTTTGGAAGTCGCTGCCTCGGGGAACCTTCTGGCCCATGTTTGTGGTCGCCACGCTGGCAGCCATCATTGCCAGCCAGGCGCTCATATCAGCTGTCTTCCAGATTGTCAGCCAGGCCATCGTGCAGGGCTTCTTCCCCCGCTTCCACGTCTACCACACCAGCCGCGAGGTGAGCTCTCCTCTGCGCGAACTTGATCATGAAATGACCGTGCTCCCCTTTTGCCGCAGCCGGGGCAGTCTATTACACATCACTGCTGTGTATGCTGTGGTAGGGTGCTGTAGGGTGACCTGGAGGTCATCTGCTTACCAAAGATCAGAGGAAAACATAGAGTGACCCAAGGGTTGATTTTGACACGGCCTTTCGTGTAGGACTTGACACCTGCTGATACAATGGGACGTTCTGGTGGTCAGAAGTATGTGGCACACAGCGCAGGCCGTGGCTGTGAGACATGACAGTTAACATTATTTTAGGTCTGTAGGTCTGTGTGCAATGATGCCAACTGTGTTTGTTTCCTTTGCGTGCAGCACCGTGGGCAGGTGTACATCCCACTCATCAATTATCTGCTGATGGCCCTGTGCCTCATCATCGTGGGCACCTTCCAGACCTCCACCAATATCGGCAGGGCCTACGGTGAAACACTTTGCTTCTTTTCCCTCTCATCTCCCTTTGATTCCTGCCCCATGCACCAGCAGTGTATTCAAGCATCACGACGCCTGCTTAATACTGTGCTTTGCCGGTTCTGCCTTACTGCATCCCATCCTGGGAAACGTGTCCATGGTTATTTTGCACAGTCTGCATGGTGATGAATGGCTTGCATTGTGGACAAAGTTGTGAATCGACTAGCATGGGAATGATCGTGCATGCATTGTCTGCATGCTACTGAAGCTGCTCGCATGGTGCTAAATGTGCTTGCTTTATCTGCATGGCACTGGTTTTGCTCACGCAATACTGAACCTGCTTGGGATGTCTCAATGGCACTGAATGTGCTTGTTGTTGCGCAGGCATATCTGTGCTGGCGGACATGTTTTTGACGACGCACTTCATGACACTGGTGCTGATGACCATATGGCGCCTGCCCCTGCCACTCGTCGTGCTCTGGTACTGCGTGTTTGCTCCCATTGAGGCCACCTACCTCTCCTCCGCCCTGGAAAAGATCCCCACAGGTCCGTGCACACAACACTCCCTTCCCCCTGTTTCCGGCTTTGCAATGCCTCTGAAGCTCCCGCGCTGTTCGCTGAATCTGCATCTGACGTGTATAACCCACAGGTCTCTGAGCACAACACCCCACCGGTCCTCCTTTATGGTTTCTTTGCAGTGTGTCTTGTGTTCCTTCCCTGCTCCTTGCTCCTGAGTTGTAGGCTGATCAAATCTACAGGTTCCTGCACACAATACCCCACCTGTCCCTTTCCATGGCTTCTGCTTGGCATTGCCTTTTGTGTTCCCGCGGCTGCTCACTGCACCTGGTGTCTGGAATTTGACCAATGATGTGTCCCTCTCCCTGCCTTCTTTCCTCAGCAGTCATGATTTTGTACATCCGTGAAGTTGTAGGGTCAGATTACCGGTGCACAGATTTTGAGTGCGTACACTCTTTGCCAAACCCACTGGGCCGGAAGACATCCCAATACACTGGCCTGCCTGAATCCATGTGATGTCTGATGCACAAAATCTGTAGCTGTCTCCACTGAGCCTCTTCTGGATCGAGCCCTTTGGGCAGCTGCCCTATGCCATGACTTGGGGTGACACTGCAATCACTTGTAGAGACTGGCCCTGGAATTAAGACATCCCACCACGCCAAGTTCTGAGTGCATCTTGTGTCTGGCTGGCGCAGGGGGGTGGTTTTCGGTGATGATGTCGGGCATCTACACATGCATCATGCTGCTCTGGTTCTGGGGCAGCTCCAAGAAGAAGGCCTTCTACGGGCGCAAGAAGCTCAAGCTGCACCAGTTCCTGGCGCTCATGGGCGACGATGGCAAGGATGAGCAGACATCCATGACCATTGCATCCCAAAAGATCGCCCTCAAAGCCTCTGCCACCAAACTCAAGCGCGTGCGCGGTGCGGCTTTTTCCTCTCTGCAATGGGGCTTGAATTTTGAAAGAGCTTGGTTTCCTTTTCTAGGATTTAGGATAACCCAATTCACCCTTGTGACCAGATCACATCACACAGAATTTTCTGTCAGTTGGCATACTACCTCCTTGAAAGAAGGACAATCAAGATTTTCAATGACGAGCATGTTTGGCAGACCTGGCATGGATCCTCAACATGCTGGATTCACTTGTCCCGGGGGAGAGTGTGCATCACCCGCTGCAAGCTGGGAGGACAGGGCTCCTCTGTATGCTTCGTATGCAAAGGAGAGAGTCCTCTCAATCTGCTGCGTGCGATGCGCGTGCTTCATGGCAAAATGGGTATTTGCAAACTTGAGGAAGGGAAAAATAAAGAGCAGAGCTGCGGAGGGAGTGACACGCATGAAAGTCAGGCTGTGCTTTGTGTGGTGCTGGCAAGGAAAGGTATTATTTTGTGACATATTCAAAAGGAGCGTAGGCCAAGGAGGGTTCAGTCTTCAACCTTGGAGTGTGTTTGCGCAGGCGTGGGCCTGTACTATGGGGAGGACATCCACGGAGTGCCCCCGGTGCTGCTGCAGATGGTGTCGCGCACGCCCGTCCTCTACGAGGTCAACATCTTCGTCACCAACCGCTTCGTGCCCATTCCCGAGGTCCTCCCCTCGGAGCGCATCCTTGTCGAGCAGCTGGGCGTCTCAGGCTTCTACCACATTGTTGCCAGGTGAGGGGTGATTCATTTTCCTGAGGAATGTGAGGGCAGATAATGATCCGAGCTGTCTCCGCCGCATGTTTGCAGCCGTAGTGAAACTGGGGGTTGCATGAAAGCTGTAGCAACTCAGCAGACTGCGCGCACAGGCACTGCGCATTATGATAGAAAGGGCGGTTAAGATACTGAGCATCGTGCCCCCGGTTGATTGGGGCTTGTTTGGTAAAAAACTGGCGAGTCCAGAGGGGTTTGGGCATGTGGCAGCCTTCACCTGTAGCTCGTCTGCAGGCGCACCTTACCTCTGGCAGGAACACCGTGTAATACTGCTACTGCTTACAATTAACACCATTGTGGGTGCACGTCAGGTGCGGGTACATGGAGGAGATTAGCTGGAGCTTATTGAGAAGGTGATGCAGGTGTCACCTGAGGTAATACAAGGTAATGCATCCTGCTCATCTGTGATGAGATATTTTGTCTGTGCACGTCAGGTACGGGTACATGGAGGAGGTGAAGCAGGACGATGCGTTCGTGCGCGTGCTGCTGGAGCGCGTGCTGCACCTGCTCCTCATCACCCTGCAGGAGCGGGCGTCTGCCATGCCCACCCTGCACCACGACCTCGGCCTCCCCGCCTCCCACAAAGTCCCCGTGAGCGGCCCCCTTCAGCCCTGCCCATTCCTCACAGACAGCACCCTTTTAGTCCTGCCAAGTCCTTGTAAAGAGCAACCTTTTAGTTCTGCTATTTCCTCCCCTTGCACTGCAGTTGTCATCCAGGGTTGCCTTGTGGGACCAGATGCATGGTCCCACAAAGCCCCCATGACAGGTCCTGAACCCCATGCTGATCTCAGGACAAACTTCTGAGACGTTTCATGTGCTGAAGTTTGCCTCTCGTGGAGATTTGACCGACACTTCAGTCATGCATGGGGGTTCCAGTAAGCCAAGAGCTGTTCTAGGTTGAGGAGGAAAGGTTAACGCAGCCTCAGGACCTATTTTTACTTGCCATGGGTGAAACAAGCTCCAAGGTTGTAAAGCAACTGCCTGAACACTCTCCAGTGCTTGATTGATGTTTGGGTGCTTGAGCTGCTGTGCTGAAGCATTTTGGCTGTGCTGCAGCCACCCTCGGACACCAACTTCAAGGCCAGGGACGACAGCGCGAAGCATGACACGCCCTTGACGGCAGGTCTGCCCTTCATCATGGCAGCTCACTCATCCAAATTACACATCACCTGCTCCATACCGTGCTATTTGACCGGACAGGTAGAGGTCCTTCCGAATTTTAATCTAATGATTTTAATCTTACAGGCGGCGCAGCAGCGGAGGTGCAGCTCACGCCGGTGACGACGGTCGCGGCGCAGCCGACTGCGACCGCCGCCGACGGCGCGCCGGCCCCGACGCTGGTGGAAATCCTTGGCCAGGGCCGCAGCCTGAGCCCAAGCGACCATGTGCCGGAGCCCTTTCTGTACCGCAACCTCGAAGAGGTTGCCAACAAGCTCGGTGCGCAGATAACTCCTCGAAAGTCTTATTGGGAATGGCATGTTGGCAGCCAGAGGCAGCTGCGCAAAAGCATTTGCACAAGGGTCCAGTCAGGGAGTCCTATCAAACGCATCCATGAAGCGAAGGCGAAGTACTCGCAAGCTTCGCGCAGAGTGCATCCTGCCATAAAATGCGTGGGTGCTGCTGCTTGCGGCTGCCGTGCCTTTGCCTCTTGGGTGCCGTCTGAACTTTAAGGTTGTGACAGTCTTTGAATTCAAGAAAGGCCCAAAGCAATAAAGGGCTGCGGTCGGACTGAAACCCCATTCATTTACATCGCAGCTACTGCACCAAGGGAGGTGGCAGATCTATTTCATTTTGAATGTAAAATTGAGAAGCTCTCATGTGAGGGTAGAGAGGACAGCCAGAAGGCCTCACTTATACTGCATTTGGACAAAATTTTTCTCTGCTGAATCATCATTCCTTTTGCCTCTGCAGCGACGGCGCCGAAGGAGGTGGCGGCGCGGTACCACAGGGCGGCGATAGTGGCAGATGAGATCCGAGTGGTGAAGCACGCGGCGAACCAGCACAACGTGGTGTTCATCCTGGGGCACACCCACGTGGTACTGCCCAAGCGCATCCCCTTCTGGAGTGTACCCCGCCGCATCCTGCTCGAGCTGCCCTTCAAGGTGCGATTTTGCTTTGGACCTCATAATCTTGAACGACTGGTGTAAGGTGGTGGCATTTTTCCAGATTGGTGGCAAATTTGGTGGCAGTGATAAAGTGAACGTGCAACCGCAACACTAATTGGGATGCGCATGCGGCAGTCCTGGTTAAAGGAAATCAGGATCAATTGGAGACAGGGGTGCGGTGCTGAGCAGCATGGCTGCATGCTGCTTTTGCATGGTCCTGCAAGCGCCTCCTGCAGGCGCCCATAAATAGACACTACTGGGGCAACATGTGCTATGACACAGCGCTGCGGGCCTTGTCAGATCGTGAGGCTTAAGAGGGCCTTTTCTGGATTGGTAAGTGCTGCAAAGCCGATGTGTCATTTATTGAATCTGACCGAGTTTTGTGGGGATGTGCAGATGTTTGCGGATGCGTTCTCAGAGCCAGCAGACAGCATCTTCAACATTCCCTCAGCGCACCTGCTCGAGATCGGCCTCCCTTACACTCTGGATGCATAGTCATCCCCAGAACTGCACGCTCTCCATTTGCTTCTGTTCTAGATTGCAGCAGGGGCAGGCATCATGTAGCCACCCAGGGGTAGAATCTCCTGGTGTGGGCCCAAAAGTGAGCAGCAGCAGTGAAGTTCCCCAGAAGTACTGAGCTTGGGGTTGCACTGGGGCTTTCTTACCAGTGGCAATCTTCTGGGCACTTGTGCCTGTGAGTTATGATGCATGGGTGGCTGGTGCGGTGAAGCTGCGTCGCGGGAGTATGATCCCCTGCAACGTAAATTTCGTTAGCAGGGAACTGAATGGGCAGGAACTTGCGAATAGGTGGCGACTGTGCGTTTGTTGTTTCGTCCAACTGACCGGGGTGCTTGGGTTATGTTTTGTTTTAGCAAATCGTTGTCTATATATACAGGAAGGACTTGAGCACAGCACAAGTGATTTGAGTCTGCATAAGATGAATTTGAGTTCGAAGCAATGTCATATGCAACGACAGTACTAGTAGGATTGTTTTCCACTTGAATTCAACATGGTAAATTGCCTGATTATTTTCTCAGTATCTGGACTTTTGCAGGTGGACTCATTTTATTTTTGGTCTTTTGGGTCTTTAAAAATATGTTGTCCTTAGAATTCATTTGTGTAAAAACTCGAAGCCATGACCAGCTCGCCAGTATTATGGTACATGATGCATCGCTCATCTTCTCCATCAGGACTCAGACTCTCTATGCACTAAAGTGCTGCCAGATACGTTCTGACAAGCCTTCCTTCACAGAGCACCAAAACAACTCTCAGGGCAAAATGAAAAGTCCTCTACCTCATCATCTTCTCGAGCAGGCCTTTGAAGGCAATTTGCAACCAATAGACGCTGTTGCACTTTTGCAAGCAGAAATAATACCCGGAGCAATGTGCTCAGCACTTTGCATTTTAAGACGCCTCCACTGCCTCATAAGCCAAACAGCTCACAATAAAGAATACATTAAGCACAGATAACCCCTCACGCAAGAGCTTCAATTAATGCCATCACATTGACACCTCAGCCTGCCTTGTACAAATGTGCCACTCCTTCAGCTGTTCCACATTCAATCTCTCCACGGTAGAGTGCCAAACTGCCAAATGGTCCACTCAACCTGGTAGCAAAGAAATCTCTAACGCTCTAGGGATCATTGTTGGCGTTTTTGGCTGCAGCAGAGGCAAAGTCGGCATGCTGCAGCAGCCACTGGATCATGCGCTGCATCACAATGTCCTTTTCTGGTCCCATGAAGAGCTCGTGGTATCCACCCTCCACCTCAAACAGCGTCACATCCCTGCTGCTGGCATTCCTCAACAGCCTCTTCACCGCCTGCACAAGCATCACATTAATTCTTACACATTTGGTATAGTCATCGCAAAGCTTGGCCTGCATTCTTCAGAAACTGAGGCAGATTCGACACCAGTGGGGACCCACCGCTCCACATCAAAACTTCCCTATTGAGAACAAATACACAATGCCCCGGCAGGATCTGTTCATGCTACAGACTTGCACCACCAAAGGTTCCTCTCAGGTCGCATTTTCAAGACAAGTACCTTCAACCACTAAGACACTCACCCCTAGCGGCCTGATCATCCTCTATTGCTTTGCAATTGCATGCTTAGTCCAAGAGTCCTCTGAACTTGAATGCTATGCACTTTCCCCAGGGCGTGCCAGCATATGAGGTAAAAGCCAAAGTCCGCCACAGCTCCTTCTCTTGTTGGCCTTGCCAAGCCCAAGCAAGAGCCGGTCAATCATGGGCACAGCGCTCATCATGAGCACCGAAAAGTGTGACGTGCAATTCTCAGCACGAAGGGGTGGGCCCACCTGGAGGTCTGCTAGCCTGTCCTGGGTGCCATGGTGAGCATAGATGGGCAGATGCAGCGAGCTCTCAAGCCTCGCCACGTGCCCAAAGGCCTTCAGGATCTCATTGGCTGTGCGCGCTCTGAGGTTCCCCAGATTGTTGTAGGGATCCTCCTCCATCACTCGGATCTGTTCACATGCATGCACACAACTTCACAATTCTGCATGATCTTGATAATTACCAAGGTTGTGAAGTCCATGATGGTAGTTTCATTCCCATTATCTGCGTGCACCCGCAATGCACCAATTCACCTCCACTGGCAACAAAATTTCTCGCGCAAGCTCAGCATATGGTTCCTTACATCACAATTGTGTGATCCCCAGCGGTGATTTCATAAAAATGATGACAGAGGATTACTAGCGATGGCACATCTGTCAGTGTGCTGCTCAGAATCAATGCGTGCCTAATCAGGATTAGAATCGGGAGTGACAGATCACACACCGTGGCTGCATCGGCGCTCATGTCCTCTCCTCTCACTGCGGGTACTATCCTGGCTCTGGGAATGGCTGTGGCCAGCAGATTGCCCACCATGGCCTGCATCCTGCTCAGACAGTGCAATCTGGTGAAACGCAAACATCTTCAAACATGTCCAGTCAGCTCAGTACTCCATATGACCGGCAGATTTGGCAGCGCCGCTTCCTGAGTAAGGGTGCATGTCAGGATCCCATGTGACACAAAGCAGCGCAGCGCGATCCACAGGAAAGTTGCAAGCCTCTGTGAGTGGATTGGTCACCTGAGATACCAAGTCATCTCTACGTGGATGGTAGCTGTACCCAGAATGATGCCATCCCAGGGGCTCTGATCACGTAGCACTGCATGCAGCGCTACCAGAGATCCCATGCTCTGCCCGCCCACGAATATAGGTATGCGGCTGCTGTACTGAAGCTTCACATCCTTTGAGAACGCCAACAAGTCATCCACCTGAGCGGACACCGTGCGCAGGCCTCTCAGAAACCGGGTAAGACATCACAGATAATAAGAGGCAACACAAACGTGCAACAGGAAGCGCCCATCTTAAGACAGCACTAGAGGACTTTTCGTACCCCAAGCAAGCTTTGGAGGCCTCGATTAATGGAGAGGAATTTATGGACATAGGCAAGGGGTCAATTGTTTGGAAGCAGCGCACCAGATGCTGGAATTTCCAGATCAGCGCACGGTCGCGCTGACTGGTGGGTTCGGAGCGGCCGTGGCCATGGCAGTCATAGGCATGCAGCGCTATGCCGGCATCTGCCAGCAGCTTGAACACTGCAGTGCATAACAAATGAATCATAACAGCAGGAGTAATCTCACCTAGGCATGTCAAGGCTTATGGCTGCATGAAGGAAAGCCAATTACTGCAGACGAGGCAAGTGTAACACAGTCTAGTACTACTTCCATCACAGCTTGAAACATACGTTTCGGCATAAAATAGGAAGCATGAGATTGGCGCCAGGGATGTGGTGATTCAAGCGCACCGTATTCGTATCTTCCAGTGTGCTCCCCGTACCCATGATGAAATATGAGCAGAGCCTTGGGAGTTCCAGGGGGTACGTATTGCACACAGTGCAACAGCTGTCCCCGTCCGTTCTGGAATGTGCTCGACTCTAATCTCATGCTTGTCTGGCAATACAATTTGAATATATCGTGCGGATTGTTCGTATCCTAGCTTCAAATTGATCACAGGATCCTCGAACTAGCCTCGAGGAAGGCGGGATCAGGATCCTGTAGTTGGACTCAAATAGCAATGCTCAACGTCTATTGAGCACCGACAACTGATGTCGCTGTGTCCTGCTATGCTGAGTGCGGAGGCCCATTCTAAAAAGTGTGCAATAAATGAAATGCAATATATATTTTCCTTCCTGGGCACGTGGCGGCACATGCAGGGGTCATCAAACCATGATTTTCAAAGTTGACGAGAACACCAGCGGAATCAGGTGTGGTTATCGCGAATTTGTCCAAAGGATCGTTATTGCAGTTGATTCATATTCTTGCGATGGCACAGCAGATCGTAGTCCAGGCCACTGGCAAGAACGGCAAGCTCACCGAAAACTTCGAGGACAACCTTCAGATCACAAAGGCACCCGTTCCGGCTCCCAAGGATGGCGAGGTCCTCGTGAGAGTGCTGTACAGGTAGCCTATTCAGTTGAAGCTATATCCATTTCATCCGTTCGTAGCCTTTGTCGAACTACTCGGACGTGATGCGTTCGATCAAGTAACTTATTACGTGAAGAGGTCTGAAATTCCAGGAGACATCCATGTCACTCAGTCTCCTGGAGTTGGATGATTCGAAATCAACGTGTTTTGCTGCTTCGCTGATGACAATAAAGGGCACCCTCACTTGGTCATTCGCTGAGATCATTGGCTGAGATCAACAGTACATTCCGCAGGCCCGTCAACCCCTCCGATGTCTACAGAGTCATCGACATGCCCGGAAGGGCGCCGGTGGACCTGCCATTCGTTCCAGGCCTCGAGGTAAGGCCGCTTACCACTGATGTAAAGTGCTTGCTTGACCCTGACTTGCCTGGGATCTGACAAGGAAATGTATGCAAGGTGGGGCTTCATTGAGGCATTGACACTCGTATCTGTCTGCATAATAAAATCGACGTTGTCACGGCAGGGATATGGCGAGGTCGAGGATAATGGTCCGAACACGTCTGGCGATTACAAGAAAGGTGACAGAGTTGTGGCAGTTCCATGGCCATCCAGGGCCACAGGTCAGGGCACCTGGCAGCAGTTTGTGGCGGTGCCAGAGAATGATCTGGTGCCTTCCTCTCCTCCTGCTGCCCTCTTCCTGCATGGCTCAATGTATCCTGCATGAAAGAGCATGCAACCAGCAAGTCCGCTGTAGGCAAGAAGCAAAGACTAGCAGGAATTCTGATCTAGCCTTCCATCTATGCAGGTCAGAGTTCCAGACGCAATTGACTCCAAGGCGGCTTCGCAGTTCCTCGTCAATCCTGTGACTGGTGTGCGCTTATTCACCTGCATGTGCACATTGGACCTCATCCTGTGACCTTCATTTTGCCAAAGGTGACTCCAAAGAATTGCTGGCGATTTGTTGGCACCAGCCAAACCAACTCCAACTGCGCATGTGCGATGAAATTCTGATCGAGCATCAGGCAATGACAGGATCTTCCATGGGCACATGCCTTAATTTTCAAGTATTTTGTGATGAAGCAGTCCCTGAAAGTCTCTGGTTGTTCCATGGCAGCATATGGGCTGGTGGAGGACATTGCAGTACCAGAGGGCAAGTGGCTGCTGCAGACAGCGGCCGGCTCGGTGCTGGGCCGCATCGTCATCGCGCTTGCAAAGAAGCAAGGAGTGAAGACCATCAACGTTGTGCGCCGCAGCGCGCAGAAGCAGGAGCTTCTGGACCTCGGGTGAGCTCCTTTTCGAGCTGGCTGCTTTCATGCTGACTGGTCTGTGGCTCTTGAACCTTTGTGCCGCATTTACAGCTCCACATAAGGAGCGCATGCACTGTGCTGCATGCATTAATAAGAAAAGTGTGAAAATATGAAATGGTAATTACATGGCCTTTCCCCTGCGTTGTGTTACAAGCTTGTCTGCAGCGCATGACGGGGATCATGTGCTCATTGCAGGGCCGATGAAGTCATTGCAACAGACACAGAGGACCTCGTTTCGCGGGTCAAAGAGATCACAGGTGCGTGCATGCAGGCTTCACTTCTGCTGATTGACTTCTTAGTTGTGCCCAATGTAGAAGAGCGCCAGAAATAGTCATGCCAACATTGTTCTGGCCTGCTCAAATCCAATTCGAGCTGGCCAGTTGGAGACTTGAAACAATAGCAGATACACAAGAGATGAAGACGAGAGATTAGCTTTTGTGCAACCTAGTGCCTTCGTTTGGACCAATTGAAGTTACAACGTGCACAAAGCACTCAGCCCATTGCATCTTAGAAGCTTGCGGGAACCTGTGAGAGATTGCCTGATTGCATGCATGCAAAGCTCACCACTTGCATCCAACAGATGGCCTCCCATAGTATGCAGCTTGGAAAGTGGGGCATTTCTTGGAAATTCGTGCGTGTTGGGGACTTCCATAGTATGCAGCTTGGAGACTGGGCATCAATTATGATCTTTGTCACGGCACATGGCCGTATGCACCGGCCGGTGCTTGCCTATGTGCCTCCACTGACATGCTCAGGAATTGGTGTGTATGTGTGTGATATACAGGCGGGGAGGGGGCGCATGGCGCTCTGGATGCAATTGGCGGCAAGGCAATTGGCAGTGTTCTGGACTCCATTCGGGAGGACGGCAGAGTGTTGCTGTATGGAGCGTTGGGAGGCCCAGAGGTCTCCTACAACGTGCTTAAGGTCATTTACCAGGTGCGGATGCGAATGACGCTGATATGGCCACACTGTTATTATGAATTTGCAAGCTTCTCCTTCCAGCTTCTGTAGAGTGCACATGAACCAGTTGGTCCAAATTGGATCTGCAGAGTGCACAAGAAGCAGTTGATGTTGATGGGGTCTGCAGTTCTGCAGGGTGCAGGTGAGTAATTGGTGCACATTGGTTCTGCAGGCAAAGAAGGTGGAAGGATGGGTGCTGTTCAACTGGCTGTACCGGGGTGGCGATGACGGCAAGAAGAAGCTGCAGAAAGTGTGGGACCTCTTCCTGGACGGCACTATCCAGCCCTACACTGGTGCGCACAATCTGCCATGCTATGCCGCATGTGCGGTGCTGCAATGCTCCTTCAACAGCTGTCTTGCTGGTGCAATGGCATTGCAAGGGGAGTGCGTGAGGGGGTCCCTTGAGATATGATTGCGACCCAATCCTAGGCTGCAGACGTTGTAGGCCCGCAGATGTGGCTGCAGACACCTGCGTGTATGGCATACACTGTATGCCCTGTGGACTTTTACTTCAGATTTACCGACCTGTATATCAATAATGTGCAGTGCTGCGATGCTCCTTCAATACCTATCTTGCTTGAGCGGTGGCTTTGCACAGGTGCGGGGGTCTGGAGCAGAGGAAAGGCCTTGCAGAGAATAAGGCCTGAGCTGTAGTCTCCACATATGCATTGTTCGGGAAAAGAGTAGGCCAAATACACGCTACTTATCAAGCATGCAGGGTGCATAATTCTGGTGCTGAGAGTTGATACCGCTCACTGCTCAGGTGAGGTCTTTTCTCTGGAGAGGACTGTGGATGCAGTGAAGGCATCATTGAATGTGGGCCGCGGAGGCAAGGTGCTGATTGAAGGCTGATCATAAGGGGGTTTCCAGGGATTGCATGATTTTCAGGATGTGCTGTCACAACTTGAAGTGTTTTGCTTGATATCAATATCAGTGACACCGTCTGTATTTTTAGTTGCTGCTGACTGCATGCATTGGAAGTTTTGTGCTCGGGAAAACTTTGATGACTAACACGTCTAGGAACATAATAGAGATTGCCAGATAGTTGCTGGCACGCAGTGATGCTCTCATGTGTTTGCTGTTGATTCCGAATCCGATTCCGAAGAAGGAGTCTTAGCTAGACTTGCGGCGGTCTAGATGCATACATCCAGTGTTGCTGTCAAGTAAATGGTTGTAACTTGGAGTTTTGAAGTTCAAGTATGTTGAAGCAAAATTTAAGATCGACCTTAAACCAAGTGGCACGTGGGTAGGAAGCCGCCGGCATTCGTCCTGGAAGCTGGAGTGTTTCTTGGACTTCTCCACGCCTAGACAGGCAACGCACTTTGCATGCAGGAAGTAAGACGGCGACATTCAGTGAGGAGACAAAAATAGGACTCTGCAAGAATGCGCAGTAGTTCTTGACGCAAAGTGCAATTACATGACTCTAGCCAGTACTGCGATGCAAAAAGCAACAGAAGTACTATCAATGCTCTTAACTGGCCGATGTTGATGGGTAATTCTGGATCCCTCCTGCAGCACAAAAGCACAAAACTTACCGATCAGGTAGCTTGCGAGTATGCATCTGTTGTTGAAATCGTTACCAGTGATTTGTCATGATGGGCTCAGCGCAAGCTTTGATTTACGCGAAGTCTTGTGTGCGAGAGCATGCACGCGACCAGCGTCCCAGATGAGCCAATCACGAGGAAAGGTGTCCGCTACATGCGTGATGATGGTCAGACACTAAGGTAAAGACCTCAATAATGGAAAGTTGGTGACTTGCAGGTTATTGTTGTGGCCCCTCTCTCCTTGCGGTCCAGGTACCGCACAACTGTGTGGCATTTCGGCGAAGGGCCCGCCAGTGACTTTTCTTACCGCCAGGGAGGAAGAGATCTGTTCTTCTATCCTCTAAATTACAGGTACAATTTCCTGGCGTTCTGTTTGCCGATAGGAAATTGATAGAGACATGACAAGGCAATATGCGCACGGCTTTTGGGCTGTCCAATTGTTTTGACTTGTATCCGCTCTCTCAGGAATGCTGCGGTCAAAGAAGCGATATTTTCGACTCATAAGACTGGAAGATTTCGTACTGTTCGTCCAGGGCAAGCGCTTACATCCATGGGCAGGGCTGTGAGATGATGATCAGACCAAAGGACGCATCTGGCCAGCTGGAATTTGTGGTGAGAGCACCATCATGGTGAACATGATGCACTGCACAAGTTTGCTTGCAGCGACAGACAAATGCCAAGCACAAAGAACCTCCACAGAAATTCTAAGCGCAGTACTGCTGTGTACTGCTTTAGGTCATATGGGACAGTGGGAAGGAGTTTGCAGGCAACACACCCACAGCCCCCTTTGCCAAGCTGGCACTCTTCATCGGCACCCTGGACGTGACTAATGGCGTCAAGGTGAGCTTGATCTCCCCAAGAAGTCACTGCTTTGCTGGGGGAAGATCCCGGACTGGCACACCCAAATGGACTCCGCCCGAGCTAATCTTCTTGGCATCACATTTTGATGCAAGCCCTTAGCAGCCAGCCCTTGACCATGAGGAGGAAAGTGCTTGACAGCAAGCAGGGATGCTGTTGTGATCAATTTTGAAATTGTTCAGATCAGCGTTGTTGATATTTAGATTTCAGGACTGAATTCTGTGTTTGTGGGGCTCCTGTGCAGGCCTTTGGCTTTGATCATCCCATTGTGCAGCTGGTGCTATGCAGATCACAGCAGAGGCAGCAGCCGGTAGCCCCGCGTCTCCCAGAGCTTCCCCAAGGTATGCATGCCTGCATCAGCATGCACAGCCCTGCGCCCCTGTACCTTGTACCGTCAACTCACCTCCCCAGGAGCTTTCATCATCTTCTCCCTTTGTGATCTTGGGGGATGTACCTCATCTGTCTCTTGACGAATGGAGTGTACCTCACTACTGCCCCATCCGTATCCAGGGTTTTCTCCTTAGAGTGGCTTCTAGAAGCCAAGGTGGCTCTCAACAGATAAACGGGGCATTTTTTGGCGCATAAAGCTACCAACGGTATCCCACTTTGATGCCACTGTTTGGCTTCTATATGATATCTTACCGGTGCCACATTTCATTTCATTCCAGTAGTAATTCGCCCAAATGCACCAATTTCGGGAGATTATCTCAGAAAATTTTCTTGATCCGTCTCAGTTTTATAGCCACCACGCACTACAGCACAGCTGTCAGTAGCACCCTTTGTACTTCTCGTGTCCTCGACCTCTGTGGCTTTCATTCTCTATATCAGACTCCACTCCCCCGCATGCTGCACCGCGCAAGCATCAGAAGCTCAATGCACCAAGCAGGCTCATTGCAGAAGGCCGCGTTCTGCACACAAGTGCTGAAGTCTGAAGGCTGTGGCTGTGCGGAGACTGACAGAAGAGATGCATGCTGCGCAGGTTTTGGCGTGATGCAGGGCAGGCCGCAGGTGCAGAGGCAGTCTGCAATGGCAGGCCTGCGGCTGCATCCCAGCAGCCCTCTGCCGCGAACTGACACCTCCACTCCGTCAACGCCGCACCGGCTGGCGAAGCGGTCGCCGCCTCGGCGGGCAGCTTCGCTGCGCGACTGGCACATGGAGCTGAGCGGAGCCATTGACCAGGTGTGGTGCCATTCTGCTCTAAATCCCATTCCCTCAAGCTTGGCCATTGTATATCACACAATTGCAATGTCATGGCTGGTCAGGGGCAGTGTAAACTTGGGCACCGTGCTCGAATCCGACAAGTCCAGCAAGGGTGGAAGTTATGGTAGCCTGTACCTGTAATCTCTCTGCAGATGCACCCTGCTCCCTGGGTGTCTAAGTGCGTGTAGAAAAACCAGGGAATATTGCAGTCCTTCGGCTGTACAGTTATCACATTTCTTGACACCTGTGAGCGGCGCTTTGCCGGTCAAAGTGTGCAGAAGCTAGCCCACATGACAGCCACACTGTAGAAAGTCCTGCCTGCGTCCCCCCTTGAACACTTGTGGAAGCACGACCTGCAAAGAAGCTTGTGTTTCCCACAGGATGCATGCCTGCCAGTGTCTTCCACAATGCGGCTACCACATCTGAAGGCAGCCTGCCAAACAAAGCTAAGACGTCATCAGTTAGGATTGCCTCTTCTGGCGCAGGTACAGCAATATGGTAGCGAGCCCAGGCGGCGGCGTGACATTGCCGCCGCAGACGTGGCGGCGCAGCTGGGCCAGGGGGTGCGGGGGACCACCGGTGGCCACCGCCGGTCCCCCCAGGCCCCCCGGGCCACCAGGGGTTGGACGGCGTTCACTGCGTATGGATTGGAAGCGCGCGATATCGTGCGCGCCGAAAACCCCGGCGCCAATGCCGCCGACATAGAAAAGGTTGGCAATTTCCATTTCCGTTTCCGATCACAAGTGAAAAGGGTTGTGTGTGCACGTAGGCAGAGCTTTGATGTCTTCATGGCACAAGGTATCAGGGAATCCAGGGCCGGCATACTTGTGCTTTCTGCTGTGCCTTCTGATACGAAGCTCGCAGTCTGATTGACAGCTGGTGGTAACATTGACCCCTCTACTCAATGTTCATGACTCCCTCCTTGCTTTTTGCCAAGCACGATCAGACAGTGGAGCATGATGCACTGGGGCATTTGTTCAAATTTCGAATGTGCATGTGCAGCTGGTGGGTCAGCGGTGGGCGCAGCTGCCGGTGGAGGAGCGGCTGCGCTATGCTGACAAGGCGGTAGGCCACAAGCGGCAGGCGGCAGGCAACGCCCCCGAATGGCATCTGCCCGGCCACGCCGCAGCTGCAGGCCAGTTCACTTATCCAGGTTGCATGGTGTCCCTGATTTTTCTGCTTGTGCCCAGCTAATAGGTCGGCTACAGTCCGAAGGGAAAAGGAACATACGAGTTCGTTTCTTCTGGCAGAACCGCAAGTTCCTTCTCCTCATCACGTAGCTTGCCCAGTGAGTGCTTCACCTACCTTCCTATGGCGAAGAACACCTTGTGGGCGTCAGCAACGAACAGCAGGTACCACCAGGGCACCTCTTTAGGAGACAGGTGTGAAAAGTCTAAATGGTGGTATGATGTGGCAGCAGGTGGTGGGGAGGGGCTGCAGCGGGGGACAAGCAGCAGCCTGCGCACAGAGAGCGCTGCCACGCCCATCAGCAGCTACAGCTCTGCCCAAATGGCACGCAGCCTGCAGCCCCTTTGACATAATGACCCTACACACCGTCACATGCATGATGTTTGTGTGTGGCCTGGACTGTTCCTGCACGGCATGTGGATATGTGTGTCCGCCCTCCTGGATTAATCCTGGCCAGACAGCCGCCTACAGACGGTGCAGTTGTGCCAACATAATATCATAGCTTTTGTGTTGTTGACAATGACTAACTGCGATGTAATGAATATGTGATGCAGGCGCCGCCGCTGAAGCGCAAAGCGCCGGAACCGGGCATGGCGCGCTCGGAGAACTCGTTGGATTCGCCGCCGCGCAGCAAAATGCCGGCCCACTCCGGAGACTTCTACTATGCTCATGACGGCCACGGCGACGTGAGTCATCCTTGCTCACTCATCCATCATTGGACTGCCACAACCCTTTAGAGCAGGGATATCTATGTCTCAGTGCGCTAGATATAGGAACCCTTGTGGGCCCCTTATGGGAACCCAAGCAAGCTTGCTTTACAACAAAGGGTATCACAACAAGCTCTCCCTTGCTGCTAGAAATCAATGCTAGATATTGCTGGTCGCATGCCTCTCTGAACAAAGTGTGTCAAGACCATATTGCTTAAATAAATTCATCTGCCCGCTCCAAACAGAGATCATGAGGAGCAGGTAGGTGTATTGTTACATGCCGTGTGGTCCTGGCATCTTCATGAGTTGTGCGGAAGTCGTTGTATAGATTGTGTACATATTCCTCTACTTAGGTGAACACTAAAATAGCACACAGTGCACTCGACGTCATTTTCTTTTTGCTGTTTGCTCTGATGCTTGCAAAGGCATGAAGGCAATGCTGCCTGGACTGGAAGTGGGAGGACAACAGAAAGGAATCCAACATGCCTGGGGATGTGCTGATGCAGGTGCTTCCAAAGCCGGTCAAGAAGAGGGAGTCTGCGCGCAACCTCTCCAGCGAGCATCATCCCCTTGGGTCCGACGGTGGGTTGCCAATTGCATTCTTTATGACACTGCAAGCATCTCGAGCCAAGCAAGATCAATCAACATCAAGCAGGGTCATTTTAGGCCTCACCTTGCGTGCATGCATGTCTGCTCTTTCTTCTGGTATAGATGGCTGAGACAAGGGTGGGAGCTGGTAGCATTCCCTGAACGACTTGTTGTGCCAGTGGATGCTCTTTGACTGAATTATCTGGTGGATGGGACGAGGCCAGGTGGGCGCTGGGGAAACATGTCGTTCTTTGAGTGTAGCTGAGGGTCACCATTCCCGGCTTACCCACTGGGCAGGGTGTATGGCGGCTGCATGCACCTGTGCGCCACAGATTATGCCTTCGCTGCAGACTTTGACAGCAATTTTGTGATGCAGGATCGGACAACAGGGCGTGTCCACTGGCGCGGGCAGCGGAGGCATCTCCGGAGGTGGAGGCTGGGCAGGAGGCGGTGTCTGTCAGCAGGGCGGCTGCAGCTGTTGGAGTGCACGAAGGAGACCTCATGCAGGGCTTCCCAGGTGGGTCAACCCAAGGGCTTCTTCTGCTCTGTGCCTGGGAGCTTGTGCTCAGCTTGTGCTTGCATAGGCACTGACGGTAGGAATTAATACTGCGGTTCATGTGCTAGAAATAGCAAAGCTATTGCAGGCAGGCTATTACTGGTTTGTACCTGCGTCATGGCACATCCCTCTTGGAATAACCTTGCTGTATCTAGTTATGCACAAGCAAAGCGCTGCGCATGGCAGGCAGACAAGTGGAAAGACTGGGAGCATTCTTGTGCATGATTTGGGGCAGGCAATCACAACCTACAATCACCTGCCTTTGTATTTACGCGAAGAATGTTCCTGTTCAGAGTGCACAGCTTGTTACTCATGAAAACAACAAGGCATGCCTGTCTGTCTTCCACCTTCAGAAGTACAGATTGCAAAGAAAGCCGAGTCAAAACAATTGCTCCAAGCGATTGCGGCAGGATGCCATCATGACATCATTGTCATGTCATGCTAGGCGCAACATTTCATGACGGCCCTCTGGCGCAGGATTCACTCCGGCTCAGGCGGTCCAAGGCATGACAGCGCCCAGCTCAGAGGCAGCAGCAGAGGCTCCGCCCCATGCATTGGACAACAGCCGCAGGCCCACGAATGACATAACTAAAAACCATGTGCAGTAATCACTTCCATAGGACGAATCCTACTATCAGTCAAGGAATGCTGAACTTAATGCGAAATGCAGACCACAGTTTTTGCTGCAATTTTTTCTACAGTGGGTTATGTAGCACTCTCACAGTGACTCCTTGGAGTGCGTTGCTCATTAGTGTTTGGTGCATGCTTGCGTTTCAAATTTTTCATTTGGAAGGCCGGCAGCACTCTTGTGCCCAGGAGTGCGGCCCGGGTAGTTGAACGTATGATGTTGAGTGTTCGACAGGCGCATGAAAGTTTGGCCAGGAGTGCAGCAAAGGGTGGACACTGATGGTCAGGCAAAGTGACTTTCCAATCTACTGTGCCGCCTCCGCCTTTTGACACCACCCACCAAACATGAACTGCAGTGGACGCAAGTGCGTATTGCCATGCTGGCGTCTCCTGCATCTGTTGTTGCCTGCCATCTGCAGCTAGAAAGCATCCAGAGAGATGTGTTGGCGTGCAGCTATCTGTCATGCGCCGTTTGCCAATGTCTGTGACTGTCTTGAAGTCGAATTCATGAACCCATTCAAGAACACACATTGACAATTGCAATGTGCTACATATCAAGGGGCTCTCAGATGTTGTTCAAATTTCATTGTGCAATTGACAACATGTATTGTGTTATCATCTTGAACGATGTGCATGATTGACATGCGATTGCCGTACTTGCCCAGGCTCATTCAAAATCACAATCTACTTCTTGAAAGCTCCCAGACAGAGCTTCCCCGCCACTGTGGCGCTATAGTCATTCTTGTCAGCCCCGCTGTATTGCGAACACATCAACAAAGAACATAAAAAATAGCACAGCCTGACAGCAATCAGCCCGCCACGCATGTATCCGGTTGCAACAGCTCTACAAGTGTCCATGAAGGCTCATCGCACAATGCCTCCTCCCAAGATGCAGCCGCTCTTTCCAGCAGTGCTGCATGGGCTGTCTCCAATCTTATCGTCTTACCCTGCAAATAAGACTAACACATCAGCCACTCACCCCATCTGCACTTCCATATTTTTTTATTTTTGTAATATAAATATATATAGGGACGCCTAAGACGTTTTTGAGGACGCGTAAACCATAAATCCAAAATAGGTTTATTTCCGTTTAGCGAGAACTGCTTGAAGCCTGTGCCTCCTTCTTTTGCACATCAGACCGTGGCGCAACAAAGCCAGTGTCAGTCATTTCGATCAAGCAGGTGCACCACCGCTCTGTCCAGAAGATTGGGGGCAATCTCCAGACAGTCTTTCCTGTTCAGAGGACATTTTGTTTCGAGTGTGGACAGGACAGAGATCCAGTGGCGCACAGTGAGAGAGGAGGCGGCCTCCTCCATTCCCTTGTTGTGCCCAAGGCAGAGCACGCATGCCACATCGCCGCCTGTCTTCTTCACCTCCTCCACCACTAGCCCCTGAATTCAGGCAAGACCATCACAGTCGGTGGGGACTCTTTGGCAGCCGCCTGGAGAATGAGCAGCCCTCAAGCTCAGGAATAGCATCATCCCTTGTGGATAGCTCTCTGCACATCGCTTTCCAATATCAAAGGAAAGATGCACGCTGCAAGGCTACAAAGTCTTTGTAAGCAATCACATTACCCACGTGTATGATTGGTCGCGTGAGCAGACACTGCTCATTAATACAAACAGCGCCACTTTTTTCTTTGGGTGCTGGAACATCTTGCAAATGTTTCATCTGCCCCCCAAACCAGCGGCCATTGGTTTAACACCAGGTCTCCAGCCTGCATACCAAAGGACAACCCCACAGGATCGCAGGGGCTGCCTGGAAGCTGACCTGCAGGTGCTGCCGCAGCTGCCCATCTAGCGCGGCCACGGTGTAGAGGCTGCCACGAAAGTGAGTCACCGCCTCTCCGAAGGCCGCCACCGCGGCCGCCATCGTGGACAGCGTTTGGCGCGTGCGCGATGAGTCGCTGCTCATGATGAGGTCCGGCAGCCAACCCCTCTCTGCCAGCTTCTGCGCCACCTGCGCGCCAGGGGCGTAGGGTCATGCCATGACTACTTACCCCACTCATCCCACAAATTACTCTCCTGATGTGCGACGGATGAGCAGAGCGAGCTGCTGATAACACACTCATGCATCGCTCTCAAGCCATGTGCTGATATTGATCAGCCCTCGAGTCCTTCCTAATATCCAGGGCATCGCTTCACGGCAGTTTTTGCAAGCTTGGTCACATCCATGAGGGAAATTCCTGACATGCTTTTTGCTCCAGAAAGGACGTGCTGTCTGCAAACAAAGGGCTCCCTGCCCTATCTTAAGAGCCTGTGGGCAAAGTAATTAAATATACTCTCTGTAACACAGGGGAGGTTGCAATGCGGTAAATGAGGAAGCCTCACTTCCATTGCGCATGCTCTGCCGGCCTCTGTGATGGGTCGGTCGTGGTCGCGCACATTCTGCAACCGCTCCTCACTGTCCGCGTGGCGCATCATTATTAGTCGCCTGCACAGCACATTACACATCCAGGTCAGCAGTTCGCGAATGCGCCTGACACCTCCTGCCAAGCAGTCCTGCTTTGTTTGGACTTGTGTTGCAGGTGCAACCACACAACATCCATTAAATAGCAGCCCTCACTTGGCCAGGGTGCTTCTTGGCCAAAAACGCAGTCATTGTCCATACACATCAAGGGATGTGACAGTATAAATGATGCACCTCTTGGCTAGCTTCTGCTCTGCCTTGGCGCTGATGATGGGCTCCGCTGTGGCTACTAGGCACCGTACTGGCCCACAGCATCTCTGCCGGTATCTCATGCTGTGAGATCTGTTGGTGCCACTGTGCGCGCCTAGGTGTGGCAGCCTCGAAAGGCTGCAGGCCTGCGACAGTAAGATACGCATTTATCAGAAAAAGCTGACATATTGATGCGTTCATGAATTTGGAGCAACTGGTGTGGGCCTACACTCAGTTTGTCGCAAGTCGCAGAGCTGTTGAGGATGCACAGATACAGGCACATGCAGCGTTACCTGCCGCACGTGTAGGAGATTTGCTGCAGGCATTATGTCTCCTACAGTCGTCACAAATAAGATTGCAGCGACCTGACAGTCCTACATCGTGCCGTTTGGGATCTGTCAAAGGCAACTAGCGATCGGCTCCTTAGACTCCAATTTCCTCTTCCACCTGGATGATTGGAACAGATTTGAAGGCTTTAGCTTGGGCAAAGCCTCCTGACAAGGTCTGTCTGTATAGGTTTAGACACATCTGCGACAAAGGGTTTAGTGTTTCCTGATCTGGCCAGATCCCTCATGAGGTGATCACTCAATTTTTCTTTTGAACAAGCTTTCAAACCACTTTACAGTTGTTGTCAGCATACCATTTCCTCCAATAGGATGATTCAGGACCATCCTAGGGATGTGGCATTCCCACTAGGAGAATGCCCTTCCATGCATCATGCCAGCCGCTGCAGCTGCGGCAATAACATCATCATCCATCGTCTTGTTGTTGCCGCATGTGCAGCACCACAATCATACACACCATTACCACTGATGCCCCAAAATAACTGGTCCTACAGTGGCTGGCCGTCCTAGAATGAATGTGTCAAGAAACTTGGGTGTCCTGCGCCAGGTGTCCCAGTAGGTCCATTCACCCTGTGTACGAGGTGAGTCACGAGTGAATAAGCTTCAATCCGCGTGGCCTGTTTTGGACACCCAGCGATCTGAGGCAGTGCGGCCTTGCTCACGCTGTCGTCAGCGGTTCAGATTTTGCAGTCATGACCCAGGGAAGGATTTCTGTGAGGCCGTCGGGGTGCTGTGTCGTGGCTGGTGGCGTACGGCCGTCCCGGGCACCAAGCAGTCTGACGCGCTGAGCGTGCTGGGCTCCGCTCGGGCTAAGAGGTACGGCCGTACCGACATCAGGCTCCGAGGCTAAAGCGGACGGCTCCGAGGCCGTGCAGCGTGCCTGAAGCACCTTTCGAGCAGGTGAAGCCCCTGGGATGCGGTAGACCGCTGATCCATGCCGAGGTTACGTTGCCTTGCCCTTTCCAGCGCAGCAGTATGCAGGTTTCTGCTGCCTGTCCTGTGCTTGTGTGCAATATTGAATTTGTACACGGGCATGCTCCTGGGCTGTGTAAAGTTGGACATTGCGGAGCAGTCGCGCTGGATACCGCTGGTTTGCCCAGAGGCTCCCAGATGCCAGCCCATCAAGTACTGCGGGTGTACGTAGCCCGTACCAGATAGAAGGCCCTGCCTTCCGGCGCCAACGCCCCATGTTTGCGCATGCAGATTGATGTCTACGACTTCGAGCGAGGAGAGAGCGCCGGTAAAGCGACAACGGGAGGACCCGCAGGCTGGACCTCCTGCACCGCAGCAGCAGTGGACTGTCAAGCGACCGAGGACAGGCAGTGCCACAGCTGCTGACATTGCAGCGCTCGTTGGCTCTGCCACTGCTCCTCAACGCTCCGAATGGGCTGCAGCGGCAGGACAGGGGCCCAGCGGTGAGTAGCCATCCGTATTTGACTACCTGGCCTGGGTTCCTTAGAATAATCTATGCAGGTGGACACTTCGATGCCTGCTGCAACGCAAGTGTCCTCTTTCTTGTAACCTTTTTCATGTCATAAATGCTACATGCGATGCCTGATTGAAATTGTGAAGAATATCACCTTGTTCTTGCAGGTGGCCAAGGAGGTCCAGAGGTGCAGAGCACCAAACAGCAGCGCTCTCAAACGTCAGCTCGGCCATTCACTTGCCAGGTGCTCGTCCATGTTGTGTCCTTGCCCAGGGAAATTGTCATTCATTAGAAGGGTTTCATGCCTTGTGGAAGTTGAGCAGAATGACATTGTTTGAGGGGTCATCGTAGAAACCTTTCTTTGCAAGGAGTACGCCTATTTTTGTCCTTTTGTAAACCATTGCTCTCATGATCGGGGACTGCAGGTCGAGGACTGCACCAGGGATGTGTGTGAGCTCAGCACATACCATTTTCGATACCGGATATGCAATGTGCACATACGGCTGCCGGCATTCATGCGGCAGGGCAAGTTGCAGCGCTTCTGCCAGCAGTGCGGCCGCTGCCATGAGCTCTCAGAATTCGAGGGCAGTCAGCGCTCCTGCCGCGCACAGCTAGACAGGCACAATGCCAGGTGATTGGCCCAAGAGTTTAGTTGCTACACGGCTCTGTGAGGTCCCAATTGTTGCTACTTCTCTCAACAGAGCTCAAACATTTTGATGTTTTGATGCTATGTCCTGTGGGGAATAAATGGACTAAAAACTTGTCAACGATCTTGCTGTCAGGAGGAGGCAGGCCAAGAAAAACGCAGCGGCCGCCAAGGGCCCGGGGGCCGGCAGCGCAGCGCATGCAGCAGGCGCCAGCGCCTCAGGCCAGTACTCGAGCAGCACCAGCCTGCCGGCGTCCAGCAGCGGTGGCGGCGGCGCCGTCCCGCGCGGCGGCCGCTCTGGAGCCGGGGAATCCGGCCTGCTCGGCCCACGGCGCAGCCGCGACCCGGCACGGTCGGCCGCCGCGCCGGGTCTGTTCTCTGGAGCCGACGACGAGGACGCCGCCGCCGACGCGGCGACGCTCCTCTCGGTCAGCCAGCCGCGGCCCGCGCTGCTGCCGCAGCCCGAGCAACAACTGTCCGCATCTCGCCTCGGCTCCTCGCGCCTCTCCGCCTTTGCGCAGTACAGCGGCGAGCCCGCCGTCGGGGACGCGGCCGCGGCCGCGAGGACCGGCAGCGGCGCCATGCGCGCTGTGACCCCCACAGATGCCGGCGAGCGGCGCCTCGGCTCGCAGATGCTGCGGCAGGGGTCGGAGAAGAGCCGTCAGCAGCAGATAACCTCGTCCTCCGAGAGCGCTGCAGCCGGCGTGTATGACACATCGCCGGGCAGAGCCGATGCGGAGGAGGCCACGTCGCAGGCAAGGAGGCAGTCCCAGAGCGTGGGCGAGGAGGCGGCCTCGTTGGGGCCTGCTGTGCGCCGCAGAAGTGGCAACTTGCCGGCTCATGGCAATGAGCGAGTTGGGTCCGCGCCTGGGCCCTCGGGCAAAACCAGTCCGAGTTCCGGGGCAGCTTCGCGGTTCCTTGACAGCGCTGCTGCGCAAGGGTTCGCTGCAGTTTTGAGCAGAGGTGAGCTCTAGCCAGGTGTTGGATCACTGTTCAAAACAATGACTGTGAGTTGATTGCCTTGTGCGTCTTTAGTGTAGCAAGAAAATTGCAGGCATTCTTCGGAGAGCCGTAAACACTCGAGAAGCGTGTCGGCTGCCCTTCACAGGGGCTAGAAATGCTTGAGGGTATTCAGCCTGTGCTTTGGTGATCTGTGTGCGTGCATGGCAGTTGCAGGCGAACCAAGCAGGGCGGAACAAACGAGACCATTGCTACACGCGGAGGAATTGAGGCCAGTAGCCCAAGCTCTTCCGGCAAGGTGTGCACCCAGCCATGTTAGTGCACCTATCTCTAGAGCTCAAGCTTGTGTCATTTCAAGCAGCCTCCTGAAATGCTATCATTCGAGTCGAGACCTCTGCAGAGCCTGAACATGGTTGTTCATTCAGGTTTGGAGCGAATGAAATAGCAGCAGCTAGGAGCCCTGGTGCTTCTGCACTGCCTGCACTGGTGACAGCAGCGGCTGCCGCTCTACAGAAAGCAGCTGCCGAGCAGCCGCCAAGAATGCATGACATCGTTCCAGGGGTTGCAGCAGGCGTCCAAATGGGCCCCATTGAGCCGCAGCCGACTCCCTTCAGCGCGCTGGCATCGGCAAGCTTGAGCGAGGCACCCACGACGCAGCTCTCGATCAGCCCGCGGGCTCCCGAGGCCATGTCTGCAACGTTCCCTCCCTCCGTCTCGCCGGCCGCTGCCACCGCCGCCGTCGACCTGAAATCCGGCATCCAGGCGTCTCGGAGCCTATCTGAGAGCATGCTGCCGGGGGAGTCGCCCCCCTCTTGGGCCGGCACCGCCAAGCGCACCGCCTCTGTCGCCCGGCCACTGGATCAGTCTGGGTTAATGTCGGCTACGGGTGCTCCATCGGTCAGCAACCCGGCCGCCGGTAGCGCCGAGCTCCTTGCCGCGCGGTCCCGGCTGGCGTTGGAGCGCAATGCGATGGTGCTGCGCGGCCTGCAGCAGAGCATGGCGGCCGACGGCAGCGGCCGCAAGGTCAGCAGCTCTGCCAGCATAGCGCTGACTCAGCGCGGCAACAGCACCCAGTCCAGCATGGACCTGTACGTCCCGGACGCCGCCGCCGCCGCGGCAGCCTCGGCCTCCGGTGCGGACGCGGCTGCCGCCCGGTTGCCGAGCGCGGACAAGTCCCCGAGCAGGCCACCCCCCTTCCCGCAGCCGCCGCGAGGCGGCCAGCCGGGCCGCGCAGCGCAGGGGGAGGCATCGCCCCAGCAGCAGGAGCCGTATGAGGACGCCGTGCGCCACTGGCTGCACTTTGGGCAGCAGATTGCGGCTTCCACAAAGCTGCCCGGGCCCCAGGGTCTACTGCCGCATTCGCTGGGCCTGCAGGCTGTAAACTACCTCGCCGGGGAGGTAGGCGCTGCCGCAGCGAGCGGGGAGGCAGGAGTGCAGGAGATGCCGCTGCCTGTGCAGCTCGCTGGCAAGGAGGATCGCCAAGTACTGGCCGGATCGCTGCCAGAGGGGCTTCGCACCGCGCTGGGCCTCTCTATGGGCCAGCCGGTGGGGCAGCCGCAGCGCAAGGGCACCCACATCGACGCCCCGGCTCTCGCAGCTGCCGGCGAGGGCCCGGGAGCAGCTGTCGCACCTCCTAGCCTACTCTCCCAGGCCGAGGCGGCCGCGGCGGCTGCTGTGCAGCCGCCGCAGACCGTGCAAGCGCAGCTCGCGGCTTCCGCCGCTGCTGCCGCCGCGCAGCAGTCTCTATACCTGCCTATGGCCCGCTCCACCGCCCAGATTGGGATGGCGGGTGCAGACCAAGCTGGCGCGGCCGCCGCGGCGGTCGCAGGTGCTGAGCAGCTGCAAGCGGCCAACCCGCTGTCCTACCAGTTCTACCAGATGCTCCTGGGCTCTATGGCCAGCGCTGCGCCCAAGCAGCAGCTGCAGCAGCAGCAGGCAGCATTCCTGGAGAACGTGGCGGCCGCCAATGCCGCCGCCGTATCGGGCGTGGCTGGGATGGACCTGTCAGCGCTGATGCGCGTCACGACGCCGGCGGACGGCGCCGGTGGCACGGCTGCAATGGCACAGCTGCTATCGTTTCGGGCGGAGGCTTTTGCGGTGCACCTGTGCGTGAAGCTGTTCCACTGCACGCCGGCGGACCTGCCGGAGGACGCGCGTGAGCAGCTGCTCGGCTGGCTCAAGGGCGCGCCTGCCTGCACCGAACTGTACATCCGCAGCGGCTGCGTCCACCTCACCGTAACGGTGTGTGCTTGCTTCACACGGCCCTACCGACGTTGGGCCCCGTCATGCATTGCCTTCATAGCCTGTCTTGCAGCCGATGGAGTGTTTGCATTCATTCACTCCTGGCGTGTTTGAGACAGACATTCTCAATCTTCGACCCTCAATGTACGGCCCAAGGCCTTCATCGAAGTGTATGTCATGCTAGCATTTTACAAGTAATTTCTCAACGTGCTTCCTGGGTCCTGCAGGCGTACGTGGACGTGGTGACATACCAGCAGGTGCTGGCAAACGGCGCAGCGCAGGCAGCGCACCATCTGATCGCGCAGGCGAGCCAGGTTTGGCGCAGGGGGGTAATGCTGGTGGAGGTAATGAACCGGGCGGTGCTGGTCAGCGACGGCGTTCCAGGAGCCGAGTTTGGCCTTGACGCGGTTTGTTCGGGGGCATTCTCTCATGTCGAGCCGCCGGTTGCGATGGCCGGCCAGGTCTGCGTGCTGGAGGCCCACGGCGGCCCCGTGGCCGCCGACGTCGCCGACAGCGCCGTGCTCTGCCGAGCCAACGGGCGATACTATGACACCCAGGTATTGAAATCGATAGCGGTACAGATCCCCTGCAATTCGGTGGTGGATGTCAGTATGTAAAAGCTTTACTCCAAGCTCAGAGAAACCCTTCAGCAACACTAGCTCATGTGTGAGGTCCTTTCAGTCCTTTCCGCTGGTTTACTGGCCTAAACTTGACCCGTTTTCCACTAGGGTAACTTTGCCACTCTCGTGGCAAGCTAGCGTCGGGCGGTGCTGCAGAGATTGGGGGCTTGGAAGTCTAATTCTCCATGGAGTCACGCTGAAATGCAACTTCGTGTTGAGCAGGTGGAGGAGGTGACTGGGCTGGCGGCTGGAGCCGGCAGGAAGTTCTTTGTGCGGCTGCCGCCGGATATCCCTCCAGGGGTGGTCTACCTGGAGCTGCAGCACGGCCCCTTTGTGGGCGGGGCCTGCCCTGCGTTAGTCATGCCCCCCGAGCGGGCGGCCGCCGCCGTGGAATTGCTACAAGCGCTACGCGCCCGCGACGCGTTGCTCAAGGGCGGCTGGCTCCCTGCAGGTAGTAATGTTCATAGGCCGACTGCTGTCTTGCGCTCTCAGTGTGAGAGTCTCACTGGCCGTTCATTGTGTGGTGTTCGCCTCGGCCGGATCATGAGCATCTTTTGGGGCGAGACCACAGCGGGGAACTTACTTTCTTTCAAAATGTGGCATGCAAACTTGGCAAGACACATGTGCCCCACACGAATGCCCTCTGTCACATAGGATGTTGCAGTCACATAGCGAGACAGAGGGAGAACATTTCTAAGTAACCTGGCATGCAAGACAGGCGAGACATCCTTCCCCCACATGAATGACCTCAGTTACAGAGCATGTTCTGACTGGCTGCTGGTCTATTGTGGTCGCAGATCAGTGTCTGGCGATCTCAAGGGCCACGACCGACGCACTGCTGTGCCAGATGGGATTAGTCATGCGGGCGCTGAGTCATGGCACGTCTGATGTGGCGCCCTCAAGCGCCCTGCCGCGTCCAGAAGGCGTCCCGGAAGCCCTGGTACTTGTCAGTTCTCTGCAGCAGCCAGCTTCAGCTACGCTTGCCTATGGCATGCTCCAGTTTGCGTGAGCCCCCCTCTGCAAACTTCCTTCTTGTACCGCCCAGCCCCTGTTCATCGCTCAGGCTTCCATGCTCTCTAAACATTGTCCGTCCTGCTGCTGACAAGAGTTGCTTATTTTTAGTCGAGTGCTCTTTGTCGGCGTTTCCTTTTGGACGATGAGCGTGATTGTGGATTGCTGCATTTGGGCGTGGGCCCTAAAGTCTCAAACTAGTGCTGTGGGCACTCGCGCTGTCGCAAGCTGGACAGTGTCTGATATCTGCATGTGTCGGCATGCAGGTGCACATGGGGTCTGCCCCACCTGTCCAGCTTCCTGCTGCAGAGCATCAGCCTTGACAGGTCGACATCAGCAGCTGTGGGCATGCAACAGCCGTCACCTCTCACCGTCAGCACTGGTGCGTCAGTCGGCAAGGACTGGACTGTGTCTGTGCCGCACAGTCCAGTCCTTATGGGGGGGAGCGGCTTGGATGTTCTGGCAAAGCTGGCTGCAAAAATTGGGCAGCAGACTGTGCCAGCTGGACAGGCCTGACCCGCATGCTTGCTGTTGCCAAAGCACCTGCATGACAGTCGCAACCAAGCAGCCACAATCAGTGAGATCAGCTCTGGTCTGATTCCATGAGACAAGAACAGTCAAGAGGCCCATGCATGCTCTGCGTGGTGGGCCCCTCGACATCATGAGAGACTGCTGGTCAGAGTTGTTGCAGCTGAGCTGGAAAATAACACGCGGATGTTCTCTTTTGTCTGGCATCTTATGCATGGTGGCTCAACAGCTGCCACTGCACAATTGGCCATGTGCCTGCAGGCTCCTTATGCAGCCAGGTTGCTGTGGTTCTTTTCCGGACATCCAGGTCAGACGACTTTCAGTCACGATCTTCGTTCACTGCGCAATCGCGAGCAGTATATTTACACCCCAAGACACGGCGAAGCACAGTGCTACGGCCGGTGGCTGCTTGCTCAAGCAAGCATGCCCGCATGCAATCTACTGGTATTTTTGGACCAGACCATCGTTTATTCTAGGCTGGACAATGCTGTGGTTGCCATTCCAAACACAAGTGCGCTTTGGGCAAAGAGCTTGAAAGCATGCACAGGCATGGTTAGGTCATCCTTGAGAGGGGCATTTCATGCAAGCGAAACAACAACTGGAAGCTCATAAGATGAATGGTGGTTGCTGCTTTTATCCTACCAATGCAATTATGGAAGTGTGTTTATGTAGCCAGGGCCCCTGATGCTCTGGCATCTCTACAGTGCTTCGCGCTGCCACTGGAGGTTTTAGGGGAGAGAAAAATTATGGTTATCGGTCTGCCTGCATATTCTCACCTTTTTCAAGCAAGGGGAGCCAACAAAGGTAGTGGCAGATGCAATATTTGACGGGGGCAATTCAGGCTGCAGAAATTTAATATCCGCTTCTATGCGATTCCCACATGTTCTGCGGGCGTGCCAGGGGCGCCGAATGCAGATGTCTGATGTATCTTGGGACGATGGTCAATACAGCTTTGTGTTTGGAGCTTGCTGCAGAAGTCGGAGGTCCAAAAATATAGCGAGAAGTCCTTGGACAGCTTTGCTGTCTGGGGTATTCTGGTTTGAAGGGGTAAGGTTTTTATGCATGAGGGGCGTTTGTTGCTTTTGAGAAATAAGGGATAAGGGTTTTGGGAGACTTTGGCGCTTGACAGAAAGGCAGGGATAATTTATTTGGCTTCTGTGTAGAGGCCTGGACAGCAGGTGTTCGGCAAGCAGGTTAACACTGAGAGCGTATTGTGAGCCGGCAAGGGTAAGAAATGCGTACAAGAAGGGTGCTGTCAATCATTGGCAAAGAATGTCTTGTCTTGAGTACGGTGCTGTGCACACACATGTGTCTTGCAAGGCCCCTACATGTATCCCAGGAACTGCTCCTGTGGTTGATAAGTGGGCAGCATGCAAAGGGGAGCAGTGGCAATGTCCAAAGGGTTGTTATTTATTCAAGAAATATCGTCCAGTCTTGAGTGGCAAGTTGCAGCATTGACCGAGTGGTTGGCTTCTGATGAAGGTAGACTGTGTGAGATGCCAGTCGGATCCTTGTTTAGGCCGCGGCATGTGTCATGCTTAGTCAACTGTCGATTAGGCACTGCATGGCGCCACGTGTGGATTAGGCACTGCGTGCCGGCAAGGTGCTGTTCAGTTGCTTGTGTTTCTGACTTACCGTAGCCAGTATCACCAGCGTGTGATGCATTCATTGTCCTGCTTTCAAGCTGAGTGACATGTTCAGATTTGGGGTCTAGCCCGCACATGTCTGCCAGTGCAATTGAGGGGTGTGAGGCTCTTGCGTTTGTTTGTGTGTGCGACAGTGTCTCACCACGTGGATGCACATTCTTTCATACATTGTTTCAGTTGTGCATGTGTGGATCAGTGAGTGCCTGTGGAATCTTGTGTAATGCCTGACTATCGCATCGCATGCAAATGCTTCAAATTGTTATGTCTAGTGCTGCCGGATCCCCCACTCACAAAATGGCCCTGCTTTTTATGGCTGCATTCCTTCTTTGCTAAACGAATCCGCTTGAAAGACATAGATGCACATGTACAGCTTGTGCAAAATGTCATAATTTTACCTTGTGCAATTTAGCCCTGCCAAAAACCAAATTAACCGCAGCGTACTGACTTCCTCTCCCGTGCATTGTTGCCTTGCGCCTTTATATATGTACCACAGTAGAAGCCTACCACTCGGATCATTCCAATGCCCTGCCTGTGGCACTATGGCACGGTGTCCAACATTGCCTGCGACATGACCATCAGCAATGCAAGTCCATTGCCGTGACCTTTCTCATAAGGCTTTCTGCAATGGAGGTGAGCATTTTGAGCTGCACTGTGCTTACCTCAATGCAGCAATTAGGACTACAAAAGATGCAGCTGCAGAGGCTTCACAGGAGGGCAAGATTGCAGAACTTCTCATCATCGCTATGCCAACAGAAATCAAGATCTTCAGTTGTCCAACGGTGACTGAGTCATCAGTCTGCCTCAACTCTGCCTTATCCTGCATCAGGTTGCTACTTCACTTGCCCTATATGCAACGCAGGCCCCAAGCTGGCTATGCGCCAGGAGTGTGACACTTCATAGGAGTATTTTCCCAGGAACAGGCTCAGGCCTGCCTGCACCCTGGCCACAGGCATTTCACAGTAAATCTATCCTTGACTGTAGGTACTTCTGCACATCCCACTTTGCTGCACATCTGTTGGAAGGCAATCACACGTCTGTATGATACTCTCATGCTCTTGTTAAGTAAGCCCACCGGTAGGCCACCTCATGACCAAAGGCCAGAGAATCACATAATTTTAACACTCTCATGAGAGCCTCCGGCCCTAGAATTGTAGGTCACTGGCATAAACTTTCATGAAAGTTTCCGGCCCCCGGAATTATAAGTCACTTTGGGGTTGAGGATATTCTCCACCGCTGAGTCGATGCTGGGCGCTGCGGCAGCGTTCCCTCCCGTCACATTCGCCGCCGTCCGGTCGAAATTCAGCGAGAAGGGCTGGTTTGCATTGCCCGACGCTGCCGCCACACATGCACAGATAAAAAAATTTCAAAGCCAGCAGATACGGTCTATGGGTCAGCATCACTGAACCACCACACCCGCCGTGTCTTGCAATGTGAACCACCTTATCTTGCTTGCGCATTTTTTATGTGCTGCAATCCTCACCGGGAAAGAACTGATGTCTTCATTGTGTGGCGCAGCACTAGAGAGGAACAGCCAGTACTTCAAGTGCATGTGGTGGCCAGATCAGATATCTGGCCAGCAGGAGGCCTCTGCCAACACTTGAAGCATGACATGTTGTGCCAGCAGAAGGTGCGCAGTGCATCGCAACCATGTCGCAGCAGTTATGAAGTTTCAAGACACTAACATCTTACGCATGCACAGCTTCTGTGCATGGAAAAGGGCTAGTAGATTGATTGCAAATCAATAAGTCAAGCGAAGGGACACACACCTTGAGCCACGGGAGCAGGTGCGCTGCCGGTGGAGATGGCAGCTGCCTGCGGCGGGGAAGCTGGGGTGCTGGATGAAGCTGCCGGTGCCTTTGCCGCCTGCCCCCCCACACATGGCACGCGTATCAAGACGATGCAACATATAAAGCGCATGTTCCATCATCAGGGTGTAAATCAAAGATTTGATTCATTGTATTGTACAAATGAGTGATAGCCTGCCTGAAAGATTTTTAGCAGGGGTGGATCAGCAGCAGATCTCCCATCAGCAGCACTCAAATATATCAAGCATGCACGCAAGCAATATGACCGGTGGAGAATGTGCAAAGACAGGGCATTCTGGAAGAGATCTATATAAGTGACGCTGGAACGCACCTAGACTTGGAAGGTTGGAAATTAAGTGTGATGTTAAGCAAGCAAACAGAGCAGATGGCACACAAATGACCAAATGTGACAGGGCAGGGGTGCGCACCGCTGAAGAGGGGACTGCAGCAAGTGTGCTGGGAGGCGTCGCCTGAACAGGCACGGGCACGGTCACCGGGGGCGTTGCCGGCGCGGCCACGGGGGTCGCCAGAACAGGCGCGGCAGCCGGCGTCGCCTCTTTTGGCTCGGGGACCGTCGCCGGGGGCGTTGCCTGCACCGGAGGTGCCACGGCGGGGGTGCTGAACGCGCTTACAGCACCCGATGCAGGGGTGGATGCTGCAGGAACAGCCGCTTTGGTGGGTACGGCAGCAACAGCCACGGCGGCTGTTGGCACGGCAGCTGCCAATACAGCAGGAGGCTGGCTGACTGGCTGTCCGGCGGACGCCGGCTTGGCAGCCTGGGGGGTCTGCGCTGCACCTGATGCTGCACACCACAAATCATTGTTATTCTTGCGCGCTGTTCCTGCCAGGAGGCAAGGGCCGTCTGCAGATCAGCTGCAGGTAACAGCCAGAAATGGCACTCGGTATCTGCCCGGTACAATTTTGCCATGACAGTAACACGCTGGAGAGTCCTACACAGCAAAAGAATAACAGTGCCCTGTGCTGGGATACCCTGTGCTCTCAAATGCAGTGACAAAAGATCTAAATATCTTCGAGCTGGTGGCTGACCTGGAAAGGTCAGCGTTGTGAAGTTGGCAGCAGCCGGGGCTGCCGGCACTGCGGCGACAACAGGGACGGTCGTCGCATTCGCAGCCGCCACCGGCGCAGCGGCCACAGCCGGGGCCTTTACGGGCGCCGCAGTGGCGTTCACAGGCGCAGCGGTGGCGTTTACGGGCGCTGCGGTGGCGTTGGCGGCGGCCACCGTCGGGATCTGCTGGGGGCCTACCGGGGGGCCCAGGAGCGGTGCAGTGGCGTTGCCTGCCGCATCCGGCGCCGCGGCTGTTGCGTTTGCCGCGGCGGCTGCCGGGAATCCGAGCTGCACTCCTGTGTCATAGTCCCCCGGTGCGGCAGTGGTGATGGCCCCCCTGCATTTTAAGAAGAAGTTCTACATCAGTGCCGCAGAAGAATCACACCATATGTTCATTATCCCTGAATTTTTACAGCGAGCACAATGCTTTTAGCATAGTTGAAAATGCTGCTCTGACTCTTGTCAGATCTGGTGTTCATGTGTGCACTTCAAAAACAACCCGGTGACTTGAAACATGCCATGCTGGCACGCATGCATGCTCCTAGCCACATTTGCGGGCTGCGCTCCTCTGCAAATTTGCAAGACAAAACCAGGAGTGCACTGCAGCTCTGTCCCCCTCTCCAGCTCTAGCATGCAGAGACTTTGACTTGAGGATATATTATGACCATGGGTATACAAGAGGCGCACATGGCAACGAGGGGCGCGCTCCCGTCGTTGGGGGTGATGCGAACATCTAGAGGGGGTGCTGGGGCTGAGCTTGTTTGCCAATTGGCTCCCCAGGCAGAGTCCATCTTAATCCAGCTGCCAGATCCCTGCGCCAGGTGTACACCACTTAGTTTACTATCCCTGAGAATGATGACAATAGAGTACGTAATGCATTAGATCTGCTCTCAAAGAAACTACCTGCGGATGCTCTAGCATCAAGGACCCCTTGAATGCACAAACATTGTACACATGTTTGTCAAGTGCACATCATTGTGTTCGTACATACAAAAGTATACATGGAATGCAACATGAGATGGTGATAATGTGATTATGCACAAATCCCTGACACTTCACGGTATAGTTCTCACCGATTTGCTGACCTCCACAGATTTCACTCCATCGGTGCCACCCACCTGCAAGCAGACACAGGCACTTTCAGCAACACCTTCCATGCAAGCACAAACAGACACTCTCAGCAACACCTCCCATGCATCATCAGGCCAACTCGTATTTCAAGGGGCCGTGACAGGCTCATGGCCATCAGTGCTCGCTCAAATTTGCAGTTAACATCCTCATGATCTCCTGTGAGACCTGTGAGAACATGCCGTCCCTGTTCTTTGCATTGACTGTGCACTGTGACTCTATTGAAAAGCGCCAAGAAAAGGTGCAGAGGACTTTATAGTCTGACCTGAATGAGCACGAGGCGCAGGTAGGACCCTGAAGCAGCCGTCACTCTGGCAACAATGTTGCCGGTGGGAGCACATGGCACCTGCATGGACGCAAAAAAAATCAAATTCACCAGTCTACCCCTTTCATTCTGCAAGTGACTGCCTCCAATATTTTAGCCACAGGTTCTTACAGGTACTGCGCAGGCGCAAACCGCCCTGGAGTCCATATCAATCTCTTGCATATCAAGCTGTACACAGCAATAAGCACACAAATTTGGCTTCTTAAGAAAGGCGATGTAACCCCTTTGTTCATGCATGTAACAGCTTTCAGGATATCCAAGCAGTTTTAACAGTCTGCACAAATGACACCCGCCTTGCATCTGAGTACTCAGCCTGTAGTACAAAACACTACAGTACTCAGCCCCCAGCCCCGTTCCTGTACTTTGTCTAACGGCTTCCTCTATGCTGCGGGCACTGCAGAAATCAAGGGCCCCATTTGGCTTAGGAGACTTGCTCAGGACCTGCTGACTCACCTTCTGCCAGCTGATTGCCATCTGGCCGTTGGTCGCTGAGATGTACTTCTCGTAGGTGAGAGCATTGATGTTGATCTGGTTGGCCGCGCAAGCCTTGCAGGTATCAGTCACGAGCACCACAAAAGGGGCTTTGCTAGCGCAGCCCTGCATGCAATCAGCAAAGCATGGGTTTGTGATCAGCCAAAATGACAAAACTAAGGACCGCCCATTGTGCTCAAACATCACTGCTTTACAAATTGTCATTTTCATTCCTGTGTTTTCCGGCCACCAACATTCTGTATGAGATTCTGTCATAATAGCGCTTCAAGATGCTGGGCCACACTTGGGTAATCGACTGAAACAAATCTTTTGAGGGACGGTGGGCTCTACAGGTCAGAACACACATCCTTCTAATGCACATGGGGGGCATTGAGCATAGAACAGGGGCCTGATGAAATCCACTGAACATGCGTCCAAAGATGTTGGCAATCCGAGTGCGCATGCATTGTCTTGCGACGGTAATCAGACAGGATTGGGGGCATGACGCGCATTCAAGACTTTGCTGTCGGGTGGGACTCAGAAAGCCTTTCTTTTAATTCCTCTGTCAAAGACACTAAGAGAGTAACTACAGGCACCAAGCGCAGATGTCGCATGAGTTCTTCCTGTGGCTTAGCAAAATCAGAATTCAGATACAAATGGGAAATTCGCACCGAGCCGGTGCAGGTGACTTGGATGCAGGCGCCGCAGCCCCACTTCTGGGGGCTGCCAGATGCTGACACAGAGTTGGAGAATCCCAGAGCCGCCACCTGCCAGTACGGCCAAGATGTCCGCGGGATGGCCCCGTAACCGCATGCGCCATCGATCAGCCCGTAAATTGGCGTGTTCGGATCGCTCCTGTCCTGCACAGCGCACATGCACACTGTCAGCTGCAGCTTCCACAGTGAATTTGCAGGCATATTTTATCTGCCCAATCTAGGGTAGCGCCAGCAAAATTTGTCCCCCGCTTGCTGCGCCCGGCCCAAATCCTCATCGCGCTGAAACACAGGGGCTGGGAGCTCAAAATATCAGCGAATTCACAAATAGATGAAGAGTAAAAATTGAAACTCTTCAAAGTAGCGCCTACTTACGCACCGCTCTAGTTTTTAACAGCGGGAGACCCGGGGACAGGAGCACAGTCTACCTCCCCTTCAGCGCAGCGGCTGCCTTAGCTTTACAAAGTTCCTGCCATGGCCTACCCCCTTTCAGAGCAACGGCAGGTGAGTTCTGTGGTGCATCCAGGCTGGCTGCTACGATGCAGCTTTGAGAGCAGCAGGTCCGTACTCAACTTAGCACAGCTGCACCCCGTAGTATTTTGAACAGAACAGGAGCAACCCTCATCTATGGAGTGAGCTGCTGGCATGCGCAGCAGGGTGTGTGCAGAATTTACCTGTCTGCCGCCGTACTGGGTGGCAAAGCCGCTGGTGGGTGAGTCATAGGCTGCGCCTGAGGCATCCGCTGACATCACTGCCAGCAGGGTGATGCTGAGCCACAGGCCGTGCATGGCGCGGGGTGCTGAAGTCCTCAGCCTAAGACTTGTCCTGATGTGCCTCGTATGGGATGATGTCCTGAATGCGTGCCCTGCATCAGTACTCTGAATGTTCAGAATGTGGGATGGGATGGAGTGGCCAGCTGTGGAAGGCCTTTGTGATCTTTGCATGTTTTGCCTTGTTATTTTATGTACGTCAAATCTTTGGATGGGCTTTCAGAAGTGAAGGAAAGTGCTGGCGTGAAGAGGTCCTATAAGGTAGATCGCTGCCTGCCTAGGGGATGTTTTTCTAGTCCAGCCCTCGTACTACTATTGTTCAAGTGCGCTCAAGATGCATCAGTAGATCTGATATTACTATTGGGGCGCTCTAGTGCGAATTTGACGCAGCACCAACGCAGCCAGCACTGCACCATGCGATAGGGTTCATTCACCTGTTCCGCCAGGTACATAAGCTACATCTCTAAACAAGATCTCATACCAGCACATGTATGGAAATGCTCACATCCATATCGCACCTGAGAGTATGCGTCAGACCCGTTCAAGCCAATGCCCTGCTCAGTCGGACTTGCGCGCAATGACCTTCATGGGCGGCGATGCACAGGTGTTTGCGCCTCAAAAAGTCAGAATCGTCAAATATCTTACGATTCGTGTTTTCTGATGACAGCGTCTCCACAAACCTGCTCACTTTGCACCTTAGCCAGATTGCGCGCAGTCGTCTATGGGGGACCGATGTCCTGGGACGAACGTCAGCTGCGGTGAACTGGGGGGTCTCCCAAAGCTGCCAAGAATGCTTGGACTTGTTTTGAAGCCTCTACGCAGCTGATCAGGCTTGCAAAACTTGGCCAAATGTCATTTGGAAGTCGACTGCTGCTATTTTGACCTTGTCTTGTTTCTGGATCGCCTTTTTATCTGCAAGCAGCGAGCTAAGTCCGTCAGATCCAGGTTGCATTGTCTTGCGATAATATTTTGATGAAGTAAGATGATTGAGGCAAACGTAGCTTGACCGATGATCATCCATTGGAAGATGAGACTGTCACTTGACAAGATGTTGATAAGGCAGAGACGCTGGGGGCCTTGCCCAGCTGCTCGTCAAAGGAACAGATCAATCAGAATTGGCAGACGTCTCATACACGTTCACGCAGGCATGTTTGTGCCTTCTGACAGGTCATCGACCATCATTCCCTTCCTTCAAAGCCTTGACATTCGGTGCATGGACACGCACCATCAGCAGAAATATCATGTCAATTTTGCTGTTCACACACCGATTGGACAGTGTTTATACCGTAGAAAAAAGTTTCTAACAGCTGCTGTGTACCCGTCTGCAGCTTTGGGGGAAGGAGCCCAGAACGAAAGGCATCCGATCTCCTGCGCACCCTCTTCACCTTCTGCGCAGCAAAGTGCGTCCCGTGCGTGGCATTCTCATACAATTTTGATGTAACAACGCGCCATGCTTCAATACAGCCACCCTGGACAAGGGAGTTGACCCTCTCACTCCCACTCAAGATTATATCGTCCCTGGTTTGCTCATGCACTGATCTTGCATGGGGTGCAGGATTGTCTTGGCGCAGCTGGAGGGATCTGGCAGAGGTGGGTTGGGTTCCTACAACACTGGGGCATACGAGGACTTGAGCAATTTTCTGCAGGAGCACCCGATGCGAGACGGGGATGCCTGGCTGGAGCTCCTCTTGAAGAAGAACGAGATGCTTGGTGCGGCTCATGAGCCACAGACTCACATGTTGTTGTTTGCCCATGCAGCCTTCACAAACTTGCCGGCATGCACTCCGCACGGAGCCTGCAGGCTGATGCATCCTGCCATGCATGTGCAGAGTATCAGGGCTGATTGCGATGTGCTGCTTTTGACCTGGGTGTAACAACTTGTAACCTTTCTCCAAGGACAGCTTGGGGCCTCCTACAAGAATGAGCTTGAGTGAACGTACGTCACCATTGAAAGTGGCCTTTTCTGTGAGGCTGTCAATGCATTCTTCTGAGGGATGTATGTCTCTGCTGCAGCTCTGCGGGTGTTAGAGGTCAGGAAGGCATACTGCGAGGAGGATTTCGAGTGGGACATGTGCCGGCAGGTGGCGGCCAAAGACATGCATGAGGCCAATGTGCGGCTGCTCAGAAGCAGGGCTGAGGAGGCGTTCCTGCGCTCCAATTCAAACAACCCTGTGCCCCCACCTGCTGGGAGTGGGGACTCCCAATCATGAATCTTTGGTCTTTTGTTTTTATGGCACCCTGAAATTTTTTCTTATGATATTTGTATAGGCATATAAGGATCATTGTTCCTGCACTGATATTGCGGCGTTTGCCGCTACGCCGGCCTGTGTGGTAAAAATTGTGTGATTGATGGATTGATGTATAATGCCCAAATCACCCCCAAACTGGTTGCTTTGCTTCTAATCAAGCTGCTGCACTATGTCAGCCCAGGGGCATGAAGTTGAAAAAATGATCCAAAGATGCTAGGACACCAACATCTTTTTGATCCAAAGTTGCAAATTTGATCAAGCCAAATGAGATCTTAAAGGAAGAATGTGACATCTTAAAAGTGTTGCCCAGTATTTACTGCAGCTGTTGCACCAGCTGCCTTTGCAGAGACTTCATCATCCACAGCAGGCCCTCTTGCATGCGCAATAACAGCTGCTGCAAATCCAAGCTTCATTGCTTGCGCGCACGAGATGCGATACCAGTATGCACACTGTCCAAGAACTAGCATACATGCAGCAATTTCCTTACTTCTACTGAACTGGAACGAATCGCCTCTTAAGCCTATTCCTACATAAAAGACCGCCAACTTGTTTTCGGACCAAAACTAATTAACCATTGCATCTGCCTTGGTCACTGAAAGGTGCCCAAATAGGAAGGGAGGAAGGAAAGAAGTTTACACATCATCCAGGCCAGCCGCCTAGGGCTGATTAGATGTACTAACAGCATCCAAATGGTGAAAAGAATCCATGACAAAATAGGAAAAGCATGATGCTTGGCACGATGCAGATTTCCTTTCCTCACTGAACAACAATGCCAGAATTTCTTGATAGGCATTGTCCTATGCAGGTTGCTGCACGACAAGCTTAAGCCAGCTAACGCCTGCCTTTCATTTCGATTCTTGCATACGATGCCCTTCAAATCATTCAAGAGCTGTTCATGCATGGGAGCATTTCATGACTTTCGCAGTTCAACATGCTGTAGCACAAACGATGCTTTTGCATTTCATTCTCAACAACTGCAGAAGTATTCAAGAAGAAAACAAGTTCCTCTAGAAGGTAAAAGAACTATCCTCGGGCACACATCAAAAAGGCATGCCCAGACTTTCATCAACTCAGGCAACAGAAGAAGACAATCAATTAGGGACACCAATTGTATTCCTGGATGTTCTGGAAGAGTACCAGGCAAGGGAACAAAGAGAAGCATCACTTGGGCAGCTAGGCCATTACCACTTTTGCAAACTTTATCATTCGTAGGAAATAATCTACCAGAACCTGTCTTAGACGAGGATCTGCAGATTATGAGAAGAGGGTGGACTTGTCCAATTTAACCAACGACTTGGTATGCAGGCTGCGACCGAGACAGGCCCTGGGGAGCACTGGAGGTAGGCAACGCCGCTGAAATGTTGCCAAAGAAGTCCTGCCCGTACACCTGCAGCATGACGAAGCAACCCATGAGCCAGAGGACTTCCTTTCAGGCCCTGCAAACTGGTCTTGTGCAGTTTTGCTTTCCTGAACCGTTCACTTCTCCGCGAGACATTTCTTGTGTGCCATAGCAGCGGCATGATCCTATCTGAGTGTTCAAAGTCCTGCTGAGTGCAGCTCAATTAGCAGGAGCAAAGCACCAATCTCAGTGACCAAATCTCTGCTGATTGCAGCTCAGTAAGCATTAGGAACGCAGTCATATAAAGATCACAATGCTGAATCACATTCTGGATGTCTGGTATCAACGGGGGTGGCCATGCCTGGTCAAAGTCATCGTTGTAGTTGAGGCCCAAGCGGACAATGACCAGGTCTTGGGATGGCACCACGATGACTCGCTGCCCCATGAGCCCATTGCCATAGAAGCTGTCCGATGGAGCGCCTGCACATACAGAAACATCCATTGATACCAGTGTCATCCATTGATACCAGTGTGTACATTTTGTTTTTTTAACTATCACAAGCCCCTGCAGTTCTTTCTTCAATCAGAAGCCCCCGAAAAAGCACACATGACCTGTATTGGCTGGCAGTTGCGCAACAATGCCAGACATGTCTCCTTGCAGTTGCAAATGACAGACCCAATTTGCACGTTCCTCGGATGATCTATGATCTACCAATTGGCCAGCTCAGACCAGGTGCAGTCATTTGGAGGACTTACCGGGATATCTGAGCCACCAGCCGGCTCCATACTTGCTGAAGGCCTTTGTGGGTGCCGCGCTGTACTGCACCCAGCCCTCTGGAACCACCCGCTTGCCATTCCACATCCCATCCTGTTTGCAGTCACACCCCAACACCCTGAGCTAATCCCATATCCAGCCATGCAAGTTATCTTGGCTTGCCTTTACGCCCATGACAAGCTCCCATCACCCACTGCTGCCATGTACTTACCCCACTAATTTGCTGTGACCCCAAGACGCACAAATGCCTGGTCACAACCTACACGCCAGTATAAAAAGTGCAGAAAAAATGTGCCAGATGGTTCAAGATAGGTGAGGAAACCAAGAGGAATGGGAGGGGCACCTGCAGGAAGAGCTGCCCGAAACGGGCCCAGTCACGGGCAGTGGCAAAGGCGTGGCTGCCGCCTAGCAGAGTGCCCGAAGGGTCCGACTCAAACACGAACGAGCGGGCGCCGATCTTCTTGAACAGGCGGTTGACTGCAAAGCTCCAGTAGGCAAGGTCACTGGTGAAGGACCGCCTGCAACCAGCCAGCTAAAATTTGTGGTACTTTCTGAAGTGATGGAAGCATTTGTCACTTGGGATTGTTTTCTTCTGCAAGCACATTCTACAACCCACCCTGCAAAGCAAGGTAGTTCTCTCTGAAGATTTCAATGTTTCCCCATCCGCCTTCCACACACTTCCAACTGATGGGAATAGGGCGTCCCATTGCCTTAAACCCAGATCACTCAGACTGGCCAGGGGCTCTATCCTGAGATACTACCCCTGCCGCAAGAAGTATGAGCCTCTTTATACCGCGATGAAAACCATGTCAGGTCAGGGATAGCTGCATACAGAGGTGAAGCTCAGATAGGGCTGCGTACCGCAGGTTGTACTGCAGCAACTGGAAGTTGCCAGTGGAGTAGTTCCAGACGGTGCCAGGGGTGCAATTCTGGGGCAAGGCCCCCACGAAGGCCGCTGCATTGGGCGCCTCGAAGAGCGCCTGTGCCACGTCGTTCAGGGGCACTGTCCTGCCCCCGTCGGTGTCCAGGCCCGCTGACTCGTTCCAGTCTATGCCGCTCACCATGCGCAGGAGGTTGTCCACTGCGCAGGGCACATCGCCAAAAGTTCAGTGATCTTACATCCGTAAAAAGTGGGTTACATGTCATTTGCAGTTGGCAATCAAACAATTCATCTGAAGAGTGTCCCCAGCATGGGGTCGCACAGGCCCCTTAGCATTATGTCTGCTCTGCCCAATTGATGCATGCTTTGCTGGTGTCACAAGGGGCTGGACTGAGGGTTGTTTAAGTGCTGGCTATTTTCATCCGCACGGCTGCGAGAGCAATGCCTTCGGTCTTTGTCGACATCTACAGAGTGGAGACTGATTATGGTGACATGGCAGCTGCAGCAAGGGCTGGGTGTTCAGTGCCTGTCTCTGCACCGATTTGACAAGGATCAGAGATGCCCTGATCCATACTGAGGTAAGAGGGCCAGGGCACATCTGCCCTTGCAGTGGCAGTGGAGAGGAAGGACCAACCACAACGGACCACGCATGGAAGGCGCATGCGCAACGCATGCAGGGCATACGGAAGGGAAACAGCATCAGGTCGCCTGATTCAAGCGACAGAATAGGGCAGTCAGGGACAGGACAGGGTGCTCAACACCTCATTTGCACACAACACAACAGTGACTCATCACTCCTCACTCTTCCACCACCGCTCCTCCAGCTCGCGTGATCACTCCTCTGCACAACAGTTCTTTACCCCTGCAATTTGCGTGCAAGGGTGGGCGCACGGGTGATGTTGCGGGCCGCAGTCTCGGAGGCGTTCCAGACGGGGGTGGTCGCCAGCTGGCGCACTGACAGGCCGCCGTCGCCGGCGCGGATGCCGATAAGCGCTGACGTCACACTTTTTGCCAGGCTCCAGCTGATGGAGGGTGTTGCCGCGCTGATGTCCAGGGCCTCACTGTACTGCTCGGCTATCAGCTTGCCCTGCATGGTGTCAGAAACACCCAGGTGCTGTGTAAGAAGCATCGCTGGAAGATGGAATCATGAAGATGAAATTACGGTGATATCCGGCACCGGTATCAGCTTGCAATGGCATCCCGCATGCCCCGCTGCAAGCACTGCTCGGTGACACGATCATGCACCGTTGTGTGCGCAAGTGTCCAGGGCCTCAAAGTAATGCCCTGCCCTGTGCATTGTGAACTCACAGGCCGCAGTGCAAGCAGTGCTCATAGAGTGGATCCTGGACTATGTGGGCAGTATACAAGGGAGTACAGTGACATGATATGCAGGCAAAGCCAGGTGTCACGAAAACCTCACCCAGCTGATTGTACCAGTGCAGCAAGGCATTGGCTACTTTACACCTCTGGCAAAACAGCGGAAGAGGCCCTTGCCTGGTAAATGACCAGGATGGCTTTGGTGTGGCAGCTGTCGACGAGGGCAGGGTCCTCAAAGTATTTGGCCAGCGTATTGTTCAGGGCCTCATAGTCCACGCCTGCTGTCCTGTTGCTGCTGTTGGCTGTCGCATCTGCCCACTCCAGAGGAGGCGCCCATGGGGAGCCGTCATCCACATACACTGGCTGCGTGCTTCTCTGCAGAAATAGCCCAATCCCCAATCAGATCAACACTTCATTGACGCAATTGCATTGGCAGGAACTTGAAGGGGCAAACACTTCATTGACAGACAAACCCAATGTCGGTCATAGACGGGCAAATGTCAAAGCTGTTCACATGAGGCCGCAGGTCCAACACGGCCTGTCAGGGTACAAAGGCATGCACTTTTGGACATGGGACTGGATATATATACTACAGCAAGCTGGTCATTATCTTGCTGTCACCTGGTCCTGTACTGTGCGCTGGCAGCCAAACGCGGGTCCAATGTCAACAACGCTGGAAGTTGAGTTGACCACAGTCACGTCCACTAGTTTGGCAGTGCTGTTGACTTCAAAGGTCCCCGGACCGCTCTTGGGCGAGGTCAGATTGAAGATGGTGTGCGCTAGGCAATTGTACACGCAGGCGTCCGAATTCCAGACGCTCTCAAAAGAGCGTTTCGATACAAACTCTCCTGCAAATGATTGGGGCAATTTAATGCATTCATTTGCGTGCCGCAGGCAAAGTCAGACTTTGCACATCCACACATGCACTGTCACATGTGTCCTGAAAAGCGGAGGGCTTATTCCCTAAATTGCACTGGGCGACCAGTAAACATAATCGTAGGTTCACATACATTGGAGAAGACGTCTGGCAGGTTGACTCTTGTGTCCTTGTTGACCATCCTTAAATGAGCCAGCTATGAATTAGCAAGGAAAGACGCGAGGTCTCTTCCATCTATACGAGATTCCTGATGTCACGACATCAAGAAGCACGTGTATCGTTGGAAACATTAGTATCACACCTTCACAGAGCGTGTGGCCGATGAAGCCTGCGACTGTCTGGGTTGCATTGCCCAACTTTCCCGAACTCGCCAGTTCCAATAGGAGCGGCTGCATCTGCTGGCCACTCGCATTTGTGCATATGCAAATGATTGCTAGAAAGGCTAGCACCGCTGTAGGGCTCAAAGTAGCCCTATATTGTCTCGAGGAGGACATCCTTTGGTCGAGAAAGCGATCTCACGCCTGTGGCCTGCTCACGAACTTGATAAAGCACTTATAAATCTACATAAGCATCACCATAAGTATGTTTCTTCATCCAAGTGGAAATTTCGACTTCTGTTGACCTTGAACAAGTCGTGTCGTAAAAAGCCCCCAGGACGTTGTTCAGTCATGCATCATCTACCCAACGGTGCTGCAACTCAGCACTTCTGGTATATCACAGATGCACCGTACACTATCAAATGTGGCCGAATTTGTCCGTGCTCTGCCTTTCTGTTCGATTGCAATCTGTGCCTCCACGGCCGGTCTTGTAATTTACGGGCTTTACACCGGTACCGCGCGCGGTACCATGATTACGGATTGCATGTGCTCTGTGACAAATTCTTGCTCACTCTTGGACACCCGAAAGTGGGGTGTGCGATCATCGATTGAAAATCTTGGTCTGAACCGGTCATGAAGGAAGCGATAGGCAGAAGCCGGATCCGTTGTCACTTGGTTATTACCTTCAAGTAGATCTGCAAGCTATATAAGTCCTCCTTCACTTTGTGCGCTCAATTCGCGGGCAAGATCACCCGCCAGAATCATGTGAAGCGTTTGAGATCTGTAGGAAATTCTGATGTGCAGCTGAGGTTTCCCATGCTATTGGCAACTCAGCCTAGCAACAAAGGCTTTTAGACCGCCATGTGCTATGGCGAAACCAACCATATTCGAGATTTAAGCGGGAGCCCTTGTTGACTTGCGCATCAGATACATTAATCGTGAAACACGTGCAAAGAGCTCGCATCTGGAGTTGGTTTGGGTTTTAGGCCATCATCCCAAATAGGCTGGATCTTTTAAAGTGAGCGGTGAACAATAGCAGCACCATGTTAAATTAAGATATAAATCATGAGTGCGCCGACTCTCTTTGCGGCCTTGGCTGCAAACCTGACCACGAATAGCAGTGCCCCTGCCCCAGGGCCTGCACCTGAAGACACAGAGGATGTAGTGGAACAGTACAGCTTCAACACAGGTACGCCACACTTGCATGGCTTCCATCGTCTTCTTGTGCATCAGGGACGATGCAATGCCATAATAGTAGCCTTTAATGACACGGCGAGCCCTGCTCTGTATGCCAGGCTCTGTGCATGCACTCTGGTTAACTACAGTAGGGACGTCTAAATAATCGATTCAGGTGCAAGAACCCCTTAGCAACGGTTTTATTGTGTTTTGTTGCAGGGTTGATGGTGCTGCTCATGGTCTTGTGGAGTGCCATCGGCCATCAAATCGCCTCAAGGTCAGCCCTCGCCCCTGCTCATTACCAGCCCTCAACATCTGCAGAAGTCTCCTTCTCAGCGTTGCGGATGCTCAGATGCTCGGTCGTGTGCGTGTGCCAATTCACCATAAGTTTTGACCGGTGTCGTGTCATGTGCAGGACGAAGTACCTGGGCGAGTGGAGTGCTGCATGCATCTTGGGCCTGCTGACTGGACTGGTCATCCTCATCATGCAGCGCTACATGTCTGCCGATGTCGTGCACCAGCTGCTCACATTCAACCCAGCAGACTTCTTCACGTGAGGCTCTCATTCTCCTCTGACCCATCCGCATTTTGCATGGTGTACCAGGATGAGGTCCCTCTTGTCCTCATCTGCATTCCCCATCATTTATGTCATCTACCAATCACATCGGGCCCTTTCTTCACAAAGGTGAAGGATCATCTTCACTGAGTAAAGCTGTGTGGAATACAAAGAGATTACCTGTCACAGGTGCCTCCTCTCGCATCTTGTGGATTCCCCGTTATCTGCCAATGTCTGCCATTCACATCAGGCCCCATATTCATAAGGTGAAGAATTACATTCACTGAGTGACGCTGTGTGTGGCATACAGGTATCTGCTCCCGCCAATCATCTTTTATGCGGGGCTGTCAGTAAAGAAGAAGCAGTTTTTCCGCAACTTTGCCACCATTGCCTCCTTTGGCATCTTTGGCACCTACATCGCGTTCGCACTCATCGCCCTGGTCCTGTATGGCCTGGCACAACTCCCCAATGTCCTGGACCTCTCGGTGAGTCATTTTGCCTTACTCCATTTGTGTGGCATACGCTGTTTATTTCCACTGTACACTGCTCAACTGTGCTGCCAGTGGAAGCTTGATCATGTCTTTTCATGCTTCCATCGGGCGGGCGTTGCTTTCAGCGCATGCATGTCACCTCCCTGGTGATCACACTGTATGTGTGAAGTCAGCGTGTTTGGCTGGTGTCTGCAGGACTCGCTGGCGCTAGGAGTAATCTTTGCGGCGACAGACAGCGTGGCGGTGCTGCAAGTGCTGCGGCCGGACCGCGCTCCTTTGCTGTACAGCCTGGTGTTTGGGGAGGGCGTCATCAATGATGCCACGGCCGTCGCCCTGCTGCGCGCTGTGCAGGTGTGCCACCGTGCTGTTGCTGCAAAGGAGATGCCTTCTATCTGTTTGAGGCGCTGAGCCAACCTGGCACACGGAACCCACAAGATTCAGAAATTACAAACCGCATAGACGAGGGAAAATTCCACATGCATGTTAGCCCTCCAGTGGCCCTTTCCAACTTGGCTGCCTTCTGCAGAGCTGCTCGCTCTCAAGATCTGCGGTAATCATCAGGCAAGCATTCAAGCGCGCCTCACCCAAGTCACAGGCCGATGCAAGCATGAGCTCTTCGAAATCAAATCTAATCACTTTGAGAACCGCTTTCCAGTGATCTGATTTACATGCTGCAGGAGCTGGGCACCAGCGAGAAGGATCTGCACGCCAGCTTAGTCATCACAGTTCTTGTCAAGTTCCTGTACCTGTTTGTCGCCAGCATGTTCATGGGCCTAGTCTTCGGCCTCGGGACCTCCTTCCTCATGAAACGCTTCAAGTCCAACTCAGTGCCTCAGGTCCGCCCTCTCTTCTACTGTTCATCTTCATTTGATGTACCTTTGTTGTGCATCATCCATGGTTGCTTTCAACATGAAGTCTCTGCATTCATCCTTCCCAGGCCTCCTGTGCAAAAATGTAGATTAGCAGCAGGGGTGATGCTTTGCCTGCGCTAGCGTGGAGGAGGCACAGTCTTGCAACATATATTGCTTGAAGACACGTGTAACCAAGGCATGTTTAAATACCTCCTGGTCTGTCTCACCAGCAGTGTTCTGACTCTCTTGCACTTCTTGGGATGCACACAGGAGGTGGCCTTGATCGGCATGCTGGGCTACCTGTCCTATCTCTGCGGGGAGCTGGCGGGCCTGAGCGGCATAGTGACGCTGTTCTGCTGCGCGGTCGCCATCTCGCATTATGCGCTGCACAATATCAGCGCCCCGGCGCGCGTGACGCTCGTGCGGTCTTGTCAGACGCTCAGCTATGTGTCTGAGGGCGCCATCTTCATCTACGTAGGGATGGACACGCTCGATCCTCTCAAGTGGAAGGTGAGTGTGATAGACTGGCATCTCTAGGCTTGCTGAAATCATGAGATCGGCCCTGGTCTTGTTGTCCTTGTTCCGGTGATGAGTGCCAGTGCTTCTGAGAATGTGCATATGCAAGCCTGGATTACCTGTCTGTGAGATAGTCTTTCCTTGTGCAAGGGCTGCTGGGCTGTGATATCATGATGGGTGCACCGTACACTCGAATCTTCTTGCGCTTGTGTCAGCCTCCAAAGATCCCCAAGCAATTGCTAGGTCCATGTGACTGGTTTCGGTGCTTCTGGAACCGGTATACAACAAGTGTCATGCAGCCCTTGGTGGCAACCTGCCCTTGCTCTTGCCAGGCAGGGAAAGTATTGACCTAGCGAAGGTGGCATCAAGGCAGCATGTGTTTTGGGGGCATCTCTGCCTTCTGAGGAGGGGTGGAACAAGGCAGACATCTTCATCCATGGAGGGGGCGTGCCTTACAGGTCTGTCCTGAGTGATTGTGTTTCTGTTGGGCCGCAGAACACGTACTTTGGGGAGACGGTGTGGCTCTTCTGCGTGCTCCTGCTCCTCACCATGCTGGGCCGCGCGGCCTTCGTGTTCCCCTTCTCAATGCTGCATAACTGGTTCTCGCGCGAAGAGGAGCGCCTGACCTTCAATGAGATGATCGTCATTTGGTGCGGCGCCCCGCTTGCTGCAGACTGCGTTTTCCCTTCAAACCTGAGAGCACCGCTGCGAAGTTGTTCAATACAGGCGTGCATAGAAGTGTCACCTTGCAACCTATCACACTGCCCTCCCTTTGCTTGAAGCCTGCAACAGATTTGCGAGCCCATATGGTCTGGCATCTCTGCCCGGAAATTAGTAAGCAGGCAGACAGCCCAAGTATCAACTCTTGATTGTCTTGGACAACTCTCTTGGAGCTGCTGTTCAATACAATCTTGTTGGGTGGGGAGAGATCCATAAAGCTCGTAAGGGAGCATTGCAAACCTGTGAGCACCTCTGCGGATATCCAGGAGAAATGGCAGCATGCTCAGGCACACAGCTGCCAGCCCTCAGTGTGAGCGCAACGGCTTGCATTCGGCTGATTGGTCTGATCACCCACAAGAGCTTGTCATTGGCAGAGAGTTCTCAAGAGGTCAAAGCAGCTGCTCCTAGCCTCGAGAAAGAAAAACTGCCGTAGAACAAACAGTACCATATTTGCATGATATGGGGTGTGAGGGGTGCAAGGGTGTGTCGCGCAGGTGGGCGGGGTTGATCAGGGGGGCGGTGTCAGTGGCGCTGGTGTATTACTACTTTGACCCCAAGGGCCAATCAGAGGACTCACACCGCGCAACGCTCATCGCCACGACACTGGTAGTCGTCATGTTCAGCATCACGGTCTTTGGCGCCATCACAAAGCCCCTCTTGGACCTGACCCTCCGTGGCAGCAGAGGTGCTCCTCCCTCTGGAAGCATGCTGCGCATCCCTGGCCCGTCTCCTGCCTCAGATGAAGGCCATATTCTTCTCATTGTGATCTTATCGCTAAGAACGTCTCGATTTCACACAAGCCTGCCTTCTTATATACAGACGCCAAATCTTGATCAAGTGGATTAGCTTCTTTGCCACGCCCTTCCTGTATAGTGGTGCAAATGAATTATCGTGCAGCATGCAAGGTATACTTTTGCCCTGCTCAGCAGAGCGCTTGATGGCATTTGTTTAACTTAATGGCAACTATGTGAAGGTGGCCTGACGGTGGAAGGGAACGCCTCCAACTTGGCGGAGCTCATCCCCCATCACAACCACTCCAGCCTGGACGGGCTAAATCCAGTGGATGTCATGCGGCCCAGCAATGACAAGTGCGCGCCCTGTTTCCCGTGTAGAACCACCCTGTTTCAACGTCCAGACAGATATGAGAATCTTGTGGAAGGCAACACTTCTGTTTTATTCACAGAGGCTTGCTGCCTTGATAAGAGACGTGATGTATGTTGCTGTCAGTTGTAAATGCTGCTTGTTGCACCCATCCCCTTTCTGCTACACATATTCTAGACAGATCTTCACTCATGCTGCCATCTTGCTAGCATGGCAAAATGCTCCGACCTGCTCTGTCGGACCCCGCACCCGAACTCCTGCGGTTCCCTACTTCTACCTGTAGATGTGCAGCGTCATGCAGGTTAGCAAGCAATTCCCTTGGTACAACTGGGCACCGTGGGGTTATGCGGCGCCAGAATAGGTTTGCAATTAAATCCCCTTTGACCTCATCTGGTGCAGGGGCCCTGCATATGCGGCGGTGGGAGTGGCGCAGGAAACGGTGTTTCCCGTCGAGGGCAGCGGCCTGCGCCGCAGCGCGTGGGCGTCCTCCTACGACTCACTGCCCTCCAGCGCTGCCCTGGACGACGGGCTGGACCCCGAGCCTGCTCCGCTGGACAGGTGAGTGTTTTAATCTCCCATCTATGTGACCACATTGAGCATCTTTGGTGGTGTGTAGTCGCCCCTGCATGTCTGGTTTTTCAGGCCAATCCCTGAAAGCCACTGCTTGTGTGTGCATTTTGTCATACAAGTCATCTGACCAGAATGGCCAGATCTCGGCTAGGGTGAGCCACACTGTTTTTGATGGGAAGCTTGGTTGCGCAAGCCCTGGGAATGCCGTTTGCTCAAGCCTGCATGCTTTAGCACACAAGTTTTGCTTGCTCAGATGGGCGTCCCTGGTTGCAACACCCCTCACCTTGTCACTATGTGGCAAGATTTCCGCATTGCATTGCCAAGGTGCAGTGCTGGGCAGAAGCATCAAAGCAGACAAACGGAATAGCCAGCTGAGGTGGCTGCTCACCCTGTAGGCAGTTTGCTGGCCCCGGGAGAGGCTGTTTTAGACTTGCTTGGTGGCGAAGACGCTCTCATTGCTGGAGGTGCCAGGCTCCCAGAGCTGCAAAGGCGATGCAGAGATGGGGATTTGTATGCCTGGCAGGAACAACCTGACAAATGCACTTCTGACGAGGATATGCGCATTTGGCAGGAACCACCGGACGGACAGCGGCAGCGGCGGAGTCAGCGACTTTCGGCCGCCGCCGCTGACGCCGTCCAAGGCGCCCTGGCCGGACGCGGGGGCCGGGCCGAAGGATGCGGTAGGGCACAAGAGGGTGTCTCAGAACAGCGGCGCGAACACGCATGCGCGGGTCGGGGAGCCCGCGGGGTCGTCAGGGGGAATTGAATTGGTGGAGGGGAGCTATGCGAATGGCGCCGGGCTCGGCAGGTGTGCTCCTGTCTTAGTCTTACCTGTTCATTTGAAGACTGCATGCTCACAATAGAGTGCACAATGGTGTTGGAGAGCAGGCCTCTGTGTCCGTTGTTGTGGGCACTTTCAAAACTCCTTTGTCCATCAAGATCGGGTCTAGGGTACGAGGTTGGTTGCAGACCGGGTTTTTAACACGGGAATTACTCATTTTTGCAGGTCCGCAAACCCCTTCGGCTTTGACAGCTTTGGGCGGCAGATCACGGGCGGTCCGCAGCGCCCCCGGCCGCCCCTGCCGCACAACGGCCACCCGCAGCGGCCTACGGTGGACTTTCTCACCCCTTTGCACTGTCTTGTGTCTCCCAAGCAATCCTAAATCAGGTATAGAGGCTGGCAATCTGTAGTAAAGAGTGCTAGCTATCCCTGTGCTTCTTAGCACTGAGCAAGTGCACGGTATAGCGCACTGTTGAGACCAAGGCTGCCCAAATCATGCAGACTGCGGACGAGATGCAGCTCCTCGTTTCACCTTCCTTTAACATTTTCTGGGATTCTGCCAGGCCAAAACAGCTGGCAGAACATTTTTTGCCGTTTTGCCAGTATACCAAGAAAAGACCCTTGAAGGTTTTGTCACCCACCCTGAGTATTGACGTGGCTTGCAACCCGAATGTGCAATCACATCGGCTGCAGGGGCCGCCAAAGTGCTCAGCAGGAATGCATGTAGTGCTGACATGGCTGGAAACTTGGCTGAGCAGTTCCATCGGCTGCAGGGGCCGCCAAAGTGCTCAGCATTCCTGCCAGCATGCAGTGCTGACATGGCTGGAAACTCGGCTGAGCACTTCCATCGGCTGCAGGGGCCGCCAAGGTGGCAGGGAAGCGGGGAGGTGCCACGGCAGCCGCCGCAGCCGCCGACGGCCGCGCTGCTGGGGGATGCAGCGGAGTGGAAGGGCGCGCCCAATGGCGCCTCTAGCGGCAGCAGCACTCCTGTCAGCAGGGCCCGCGCCAACTCTGGCTCCCGCGGCGGCCCTGCCTCGCAGACCGGCAGGTGTGGATGTGTTCCTGCCGATGGAGAGGTCAATTTATGTTCCTTGCATATCAGCCTCCTGTCCCATAAAGTGCACGATGATGTATTATACTTGTGAGGCTCCAAGGTTTTGGCTGAATGTCTTGCAGCATGCTGGACTTCCGCACGACATGAGAGCAGCTTCCCTCATGAAGCTGACAGGCCTCGAAAGCAACCAATCTGCATTTCAATCTAATCTTGCATGCTGCCAGCAAATGACACTTACCAAAGGCCTTCGCATATCTCCCCTGCCGCTTGTCTGCAGACGCCCCTTGCCTCTGCCAGCAACAGCGTGTGATATCAATAATAAATTCCCCTGCAGGGCGGCGCAGAGCCCCCTTTGGCTGGCAGGCTTCTGCAGTACAGAGGCAGCAGCTTCCCTGATGAGGCGGACATATCTCCATTCTTTGCTTGCATTGTTCCCGCATGCTGCAAGGAAGTGACCAACACGCTATGCCTTTACCCTGCAGGGCGGCGCAGACCCCCTTTGGCTGGCAGGCGGCACAGGGCAGCGCGGACGCGCAGCAGCACCCGGACAATGGCCCCGGGGAGTCAACGCCGTCGGCTGCGTTCGGGTGGACCGGATTGGACGAGCGCACGAGCTCCGGCCACCGCCCGGCCGGCCGCATCAACCGCTGGTGGACCACCTTCGACGCCGCCTACATGCAGCCGGTGTTTGGGGGTCCCCCCGGCCGCCCCGGCGGCAGCGGCGGCAGGGGGTCCGATGCCGACCCCCTCCTTCCCGTCAGGGCCGTGCCGCGCGCGGATGAGCACGATCTTGTCTGAGGCCGTGCCCTTATTGGGCGGCAGCTTGTAGAAGCACCGGCTGCATGAAGGAGGGCACTGCTGCAAACATATGTGCGCCATATATGTGCAACTGCCGTTCCCCCAAACCGAGCAGTGTGAACTTGTTCGAGCTCAATGGGTTGGGACGCTTAATAAGTAGGTAGGACCAGGCTGAAGGGTACAGGGTCTGATTTTGCAGGCAGGGTGGTGGTCCACCGGGTGCACACAAGAACTGGGCATGCGAGAATCGCTTGCGCATGTAGCACTAGACAATTTTACTCTGAGGCCAGCTCTGCTTGTTTAGTAGCCTTGCCAGGTGTACGATAGACTTCTTGACCGGTGGCCACATGTCTTGCAGTGTCAACTTTTCTGCCTTTGTGATTCTCTGCTCAGACACTGGACAAACCCTTTCAATGCCTGTAAGCTATGGATATCATGGTGCGCTGGCAAACATTGATGATGTGATCGTATGTGGCCCACTGCACAATTTGCAAATATGACTTTGAAGCATTTAAGTAGAAATGTCAATCTACACTTTTGAAGCATTATGAGCAGTGATCAAGAAAATTGGCACCCTGAGGAGCTCAGTCACCATGTTGTCATTGCTTTCAAAAATGAATCCAGCATGTTCCCAGGGAACTGGGCTCAGTATCCTTTTTGGGACCAAGGCAATGCAAGCTCAGCATGATTAGATCACTTATTTTGCAGCCACAAAAGCCCCCCGTCGGGTTCTTAATCACATTTCGACCGCACATACTAATGACACCAGGATGCTGTGGCACCCTTGACCCATCAAAGTTGATCACCAAAGGGTCATCAAGCCCCTTGAATGTACTATGGAAGGACATAGTACCTAGTGCCTTGGCAAACCTAGGACAACAAAGAATATCCCACAATGCCACATGTCCTTTTAGCACACTCTGCACAAGCACCTTCTGCCGTCCTTTCACTGTGGTATGCCAGGGCATGGCTTGTTTGGGTACAAATTTGTCTATGCCCCTTTCGCTTGCAGCTTAACTCGGGCAAGCTCGGCCTGGAGCTGCTCAATCTGCGCATTCTTCTCGGCCTCAAGCTGCTTAATCTGCGCATTCTTCTCAGCCTCGAGCTGCTCAATCTGTGCATTCTTCTCAGCCTTGAATCGCTTGAGCTGCGCATCCTTTACAGCCAAGAGCACATCCATCTGCAGCTCCTTGCGAACAGAGTCCACCATGTTGTTGGCATTCACCCGTGCACGCCGGATTGATGCCTGCATGGCATCGTCCCATTGCTGCATACAGGCTCCAGTCTGACCGCCGACGTGAGTTTTCCCAGCAACATCACAGATGCGTGCAATGGTCACATGCAGGCTCACAGGTCAGCCCTGTTTTGATCCTTGTGGTTACATTCTGTCACTCACCTTCCGCCTCCTGCCGTGCTCCTTCTGCAGCGCTGCATTCTGTGTCGGACCCGCTCTCAGCACCCTTATCCGCAGAGCCCAAACCTCTCTCAAACAGCCCTTCAACCGCAGCGAGGTCTGCGGCTGTGGCTTCTGCGCCCGTGGCGGCAGTGACTGCATCCAACTCGTTCGGCAGCCCTGCCCTGTCAATTGAGGACCAGGCTGCCCCCGGCGGCCCTCAAGTGGGGCTTCAGCAGCGCGTAGACATGTAAATACAAGCCTTGCTTGTCGCCACCAGGGCGCAATCAATGCAGAGCCTCGGCCCGTTCTCCCATGCACTGTGTCAGGATGGCCAAGAGGGCGTCCTCAGGCATGTTTGCAGCGCGCAGTGTGGCCGGTGGGCGGGGTTTGGGGAGGAAGAGCGGGAAAGATCTTCTCAAGTCTCTTCATGTGGGGCTCCAGGCAGAAGTACTTGGCCAGGAGTGCCAGGCTTACAGCTGCTGCGTATGGCTCGCCACGCCACTCGTCGCCACGCCAGTCTCGGTACGCGCGTGCCAGGTTAAAGATGCGTGCCATGGCGTCTGCCTGTGTTGCTGGGTACTTCACCGCCCTTAGCAAGCTGTCTGCCCGGTGAGCTGACATTTGGAGGTGAGTAGGTCGAGGCAAGGGCCTGCGGAGGGAAAGATGAATTCCTGGAAGTGCGGCCTACAGGGCAGAGCAGAAACGAGCCAAACACAGGACAAGGCACAGGTTCTCGATCATAAGATATCTTGCTTTAAGCTAAGGTAACGTCCGTCACATTTTAGGCAGCGATGCTGGTAGTGCTCAAAGGAACCGTACCTTAGGCATGTCGAAATTATGCCAATTCACGAAGTCTACTTTAGCTCTGCACTCTCCCTGCGAACAGGTCTCGAGGAGTGCTGGCAGGAAAGAAACTGGAGCTTCAGGCGTTTAAATGTTTGTCGTTCGTTTATCTTCCAAACTTGTCCTGTACTGCGCCAGTCGCACACAAATCCAAACTCAACTGATATCCAGGTTATGTGCTGAGGATTTAAAAAGTCCTGCTTGGTTGCGATTGAGACAAATCAAATTTTGAGTGCTGCCTGCATTCTGGCAGGGTGCATGGGCCGTGAGTGCCCCCCGCCAGGGAGGACCGATTTTACCAACCTTGGAGTACGAGGGAGGGACACCTTGGCATCTGTCCTTAGCCAGATCCTCCACTCCCGATCACCTCCAAAGTCTTTTCATCACTCTCGCAGACCTTTTTTGGTGGTCTGGGCGCATGCGAGGCACGAACTGTGCCAATCTGACCCACCTGCCCGGCTCAAAGAAGAAGGCTGGTTCCAGATGACAGCGTACCACTCTGGAATGGCCGCTGCTCGGCGCTCGCCCGTACATCTGCCTTGGATGTCGCTGCACTTGATGCTTGCGGCTCTCTTGCTCCTTGCACAGGCCGACGCACATCAGATGAACCAGGCTGCCAAGCTTAACCGGCGCCTGATGCAAGGTGATGCTAATAGATCCTTACAGGGATCTTCATGAGCACTCCCTTGTACCAGTCAGGATGTCTCTTGTTTTGAGGAAGAGCTCTGCTACTCATCGAGCTTGACTTGTGGCTTTTCTGTCAGGGCTCACTCGGTCAGGCTTGATGTGTCACCATCTCAATAAAACAAAGCACTTAAAGAATATCGACGGAGTACGAAAGCATCTCCTTCGAACTCCCTATATAAGTGCCAGGCAGCAGATGGTCACAGGCTCAGCAGTATGGCAACCATGCCTTGTGCACCATATAACATGGAATTGGCAGTACATGGTGATTCTTGTTGACGTGATGTCAAATCTTATTTCACTCGGGCTAATATCAGACATTTTTGCTTGCTGCAGATTTTGCCCCGATCCCAGCCCCTGCTGGAGCGCCCCTGCCTGAGGCCCCACCCATCACCCTGGGCACTCTCCCCATCATCACAACCCCAGTCTTCATCGCGCCAGGTGAGGCACAGCGCTGGCTCAAGTTCTAAAGCAGCTCTGGCTGCTGCACAATTTCTTTGCAAATGTGCATATGAGCATGACAACGTGCTGTACCATGGTGCCGTGGTGCCGTGCTTGGTGCATGCAGCCTGACGTGCAAGCGCCGCAGACAAAAACATTGAACAAGATCAACGCTGCAGCCAAGCTTTATCGCATTTCAGTACGGCCCTGTCTCTCGCAGAGGTTGTTGAAGTCGGCAGCCTGTCTGTCAGTGTCCCCCCGGGCCCTTGCTTGAAAAGGTCACATGACTTGGGGCAAGAGGCATGGCTTTTGTTATCCACGCCGTTTCAACCATCAGTGCCTGCTGCGACCGCTTTCATATGAGCGCTGTTTGTGCGCCCACTGCCTGCTCGGCTTCTGCTTACACCTTGTCTCTGTCAGATGTATCTTCAAGAGATCCAGCCTAACTAAGCTTGTGGCAATGACGAGTATGCATGGTGCGCATGCAGCTGCGGTGGAGCCCATTCTGCCGGTCGTGGCCTTTGCCCCGGCGCCCATCCCCACCCCTGAGCTCCTGCCTGCGCCGCTGCCGGCACCGGTGCCCGCGCCAATCGAGCCTGGGCTGCCCATCCCCGCAGAGCCCCTGCCCCTGCCAGGTGTGACATGCACAGTACTGCAAATGAAGGAGACTCGATATCAACTGTTTCGCAATGCAGCCAGTCCGAGGTCTTTTTTGCTACTCTGATTGGGGACAATATTGTTGACATGACCGGTTCTGTGTGGTAGGATGCCGCTCTTTGAGTCAAAAAAGATGTATAACTTCATGCTAGAGGATGTTGCTGCTCTGAAAGGCAACGCCAGCAGCATGCAGTTCATGATATCGGCTTTCAATTGCTGACTTGCACTGAGCAATGTCAACCTCACTCAATCTGTCAGGTAATCTGCTGAGTTGAACATGGGTGACTCACTTGCTGAATACATAATATTCTCGTAGAATTCTCATTTGCTGAACACATTGTCCTCTTGTTTTTCCTCTCAGAAATCGTGCCCAGCCCACCGCTGGCGCCCGTTGTGTTGGCCGCCTCGGGACCCCCCACTGCCC
>JADEYI010000077.1_pt1 | contig 187207 bp, 257 predicted proteins | sample 8542331 | NCBI WGS metagenome assembly JADEYI01 (sample SAMN16510988, study PRJNA670497) | mine drainage metagenome | isolation source: biofilm near Copperflume 1 | place: Germany: Marsberg coppermine Kilianstollen | collected 2018-02 | reverse complement strand
ACCCTAAACCCTAAACCCTAAACCCTAAAACCCTAAACCCTAACCCTAGACCCTAAACCCAAAACCCTAAACCCTAAACCCTAAACCCTAAACCCCAAACCCCAAACCCCAAACCCTAACATAAACCCTAAACCCTAATCCTAAACCCTAAACCCTACACCCTACACCCTACACCCTAAACCCTGAATCCTAAACCCTAAACCCTAAACCCTCATTATTTTCTTATTAGATCAGTGTGGTGACCAGTGATCAGTGGGCTATTGTGCATCAGAAGCAGATCTCCTTAGAGGGGGAGGGATGTTACAAACTAGATTACAGATCTCAAAAATTAGAGATCAGAAGACCCACTACTCCCAGCCAGCTCAGCAGCTGGCATTAGTATGCTAATTAGGCAACCATTGCCACGTGTCCAAGAGAACCTTGGACCTTGGACAATGCATAGCGTAATAGACAGCACAAAAGGCCCAAACAGAACAGTGACTACCACAATCAGACCCACTTGATCTGAGATCTGTAATACCGACTGCAGGGTTGGTATTTTAGAGCAAAGGATATATATCCCAGCAGGATATCCGGCTGGGCAGCAATTAGAGATTGATTGCTCAGTGCTCAGTGTCCAGACCAGCTTATGGGCAGAGGCTGTGATTGCATTATGTTGGTGATATCAGGCAAGGGCATGTAAGTAAAAGGTAGGCTGCTCAACTTCGCATAGTACTGGCCAACCTCTAAAACAGTCATGCTAGAATCTCACAAGTTGCTCTTTGAGACAACACTTGGCTCCAATTGAACAGTTTTGCAGTCCAAATTTAACTAAGTGGGCAACACACTAACCCCTTCCTGCTTTCGAAGTACATCAAATATGGTGTCTCAAGAACCCGTCGGATCACAAGTCATCGTCGTCGGAGTCAATGAGGTCAGACACTCGAATGCTACGAAGGGTGGAAGGCACTCGGTATGCGTGGCGGCAATTGCATGGCTTGTACTCGCGCATTGGGTGCAGTGTAGACCTACATCAGCAATACAGGGCGGCTCACTGAGCACTTCTATATTTATTGTAATCCTTATGCACATACAGAGATGCATATAAGGCCGTACATGCGCTCAATGTGCAGCCCAAAATTCAGGCAACATCATGTTTTCGTCGTTGTTGTGTCACAAAATAAGAAAGTATCACATGTTGTACAATGAAAGGCTCTCAGATGATGTTACTGGGCAATTACTGCGGAGCATGCAATCAGCTGCCACTTCAATGGCACATGGCATGTGCACGCATTAGGCCTGGGGTCCCTGTCCTGGGACCTAAACATGGCTGAGAAGTGTTGAAGCTCCTATAGGAAACATGTGTAGGATACCTGGGGGACTGGCCGGAGTCAACATCTTGGTTCCAGGTGCCGGAGACGGTGCGCTGCCGCAGCAGCGAGCTCTTGGTTCTTATGGGTGACTTTCTGGCTGTTGCAGTGTCGTTCACTGTCACCCGCTTGGGCGGCGCAGCATGCCACTCACCCTCGCTGCTCTCCCTGCATGCCAGCAGAGTGACAAGTCAATAGCACAGCAACGACGTTATACTGTATGTGATGATACTGATGGCACCATCCATCATTCTAGCACTGCTCTGTGCAAGCATAGATTCTAGCTGGTGCTAGACCCAGCGGAATACGGCACAGTGCACGTTCTGGTGCATCACCACTGTGAGGTTGATGTGGCGCAGGGGCAGCGATCTGCAGCTTCCAGAGCGCAGGTGAGTTGCTGCGCCTTGGCCTCAATGGTGGCCTCGCACCCAGCCTTTGTCTCGGCTATCTTGGTGAGCAGCTCCCGCTTGAGATGCTCCGCCTGCACACAGCGTGGATGGTTCATGCAATTTCATGCACTCTCGGTCATGGTCCCCACAAGAAATCATAGTCCCCTTTTCAACATGGTGCACATGCATATGCATACCTCCATCAGGGTTCAATGGATCGGCACCTCTGCTTTGCAGCATCAATGCAGTTATAAGACACCCCTTGAATCTTCAGAGGCAAATGCCGTTGCATGCAGATGGTTTGAAACCCAAAAGGAGTTCTGGGGTCCACAGCGCTGTACATGCAAACCAGTCTGGGTCAGCGCTGAGAGCAGGTGCGCGCCTGCAGCAGGAAGCGGTGCTCAAGGTCTGCGACACCCTCACGGAACTCGCGCTCAAGGACCTCCACAGAGCGCTGCAGCATCGCCTGCTCCCGCTCACGCACTGCAGCCAGCTCCTGCAGAGCGCGCTCTGCATGCGTCTGCGCGCTCGCAATCTCTGCAAGCGCACCAGTAAGGGCATGTAAGCTTCCCTGTGTCCACAATGCTGAATCTTGTGCAAATCTTGTCAAGCATCAGTTTCAAGGTGTTTCACTGGCAGGCAGGTCTCTGCCTGCTTGGAACATGCCTTCTTGCTTCTTGTTCTGATGCCTGACAAGCTGGGCAGAATTTGCAAATCTAGTGTGTCTGCTATGCTGGTCTGAACGACATACCTTTCTGCCTCTCCGCAAGGATGCTCTGCAGATGGCCCTGCAGGCGATGCTCGTGAACATCTATGCGTAGGCTGCCTGCCATGGCCTCCAGAGTTGCCAGAGCTCCGTCTGCTGTCAATAGTTGCGGAGCCTGAAACACGAATTCGTTATCCGCCATATTTATAGCGCTTCTCTCAAGGATCCACTTCCGATACGATTGGCAACTGGGCCAATCACTTACGACATGCCGTGACTGAGCATTACGAGCGGTAAGCCCTGATAGATGCTGCACACTATCCACAATGGAAGTTTACAGATGACAACATGCCTCCTCTGTAGTGAACTTGTTCTGAGCAATATAAAATTGGGGATGTGAAAAGAACTTCTTTTTAGTGCCACAGCGCTAGAAATAGCTAGGGCAGGGGACAATTGATACATCTGAGCCATAATTTGATCTGGCAGCTAATAGTTCATATGCACCGAGGCACAAGATCATTTACAAGTCTTCATTCTTTACCCAATTTCTCTCGTGTCCTGTGACAGTGCACAAAGGCAGAAATGGCCTTCCAGGACTGGCGCACACCTGAAAGCCTGACAACACTGAAAGCAATCCCTACTTCTTCCTTCTGTCCTCGCGATCCTTTTCCTTGCCCTTCTTGCTGTCCCTCTTCTCACTCTTCTTCTTTGGAATGGGCGATGAGCTGTCCCTATGCCTGTGCCTTCTGCTCCCTTCGTCTGCACCACTCCAATTTCTCTCAATATCCCACCGATGGCTCGTGGGGGAAAACACTGACTGCCGCATGTGCAAGCTTCTGGCAACAGCCCAATAGAAGAGGGAATTCAGGAACAACAACACCCACCTCTGGCAGGGGAGGCAGTGCGTGAGCGCCTGCGTTTGCGTGCAGGGCTGCGGCTCCTGCTGGCAGAGTGTTTCCTGCTGCGCTCCTTCTCCCTCTCCTCCCTCCTCTCCCTCTCACGCTCGCGCTCCCTGTCAGCGCACAGCGCACAGCACAAAGGTCCTTTTGTGCCATGCCGGTGAGACGTAATCACTGCAGCCCCTCAGACGCAATCTAGCAATCTCAACGGTGCCTCAGAGACATGCTGGCAATCCTATGACGATGTGGTGGTCACACAATTGCTTGACTTTGTGAGGAACCGTTCTGGAAACGACAGCGTGAGCTGACCTTTCTCGGCTCCTGCTGCGCTCACGCCTGAGGCGATCCCTGCTCCTAGACCTGCTGCTCCTTCGCCGCTTCCTGATGTCTTCCTTTTCACTCTTTCTATCCCGCTCCTTTTCTTTTTCTGCTTTGTCAGCTCTCCTGTCGCTGTTCGCATCTCTGCCCTTTCTGGCACTCTCCCGCTCTTTCTTGTCCCTACCAGAGTCCTTCTCCTTGTCCTTCTCCTTCACTTTTGCTTTCTGCTCCTTGCCTCTGTTCTTTTCTCTGAAGAGAAATGGAAACAGAGTCATCTCATTACCATTAGATTGTGTACAGATGATGCTGAGGATCCAGTTCGTTTTCAATACATAGACCACAGCACCTTTTGCAGGCATACACCATAGCAGTCCGAAGTTTTGGCCTCAACCTCTTTATGAAAGAGCATCACATCGCAGCAGGATGTGCAAATGCATACCTTTCAGTATCCTTCAGCTTTGCCAAGTCTTTGCCTTGACTTCTCTCCTCCATCGGCTCAGGAGCAGCACCCGGGCCAGCACTTCCCTCAGCCATGCCCACCTCATCTCCTGCTGACGCTGGTCCTTTTTCAGGCTCCGCATCTGCCACTATCCATGCACAAGCACCCAGTAAGGCGGGCTGTACACCAGTCGACAAGCAGAATAGCACTGTTCCCATAGTCTGCATTAAGCCAGCTTCCACCAGACAAAATCATACCGATGCACATCGTTTTGTGTTTTCCACCTCTTTCAGTGCACGTGAGCAAAGGCAGCACTTCCTGTTCTTGACCGATGTGAAAAGCAATGCAGTGCGAGTACCTGGCTGGTCTGCAGGGGCGTGCGTGACTGCGCGCAGCTCCAGGCGGTGGCCCTCGGTCTCGCGCGAGCTGTTAGCGCCGTCCAGGTGGATGCAGTAGGACGGCGGCGGGTGCATCACATCAACCGCCAGCACCACAGCAGCGCAGCGCTTGCCCTCGCGGTCAATGTACCACACGCTGCACTCACATGCCACATTCACTTATCAGGGGCATTAGAAAGCTGGCAGCACACCTCGCTATCTTATCTATGGTGTGAATGCAAGTTGAAGTCCTGTGCCTCATAAGCCTTGTTGCAGCAGCCCTCCGGAATATGGATCAGAATGCCGTTGCATCGGGTAAGAGAGCCCTAAGCCCAGGAATTGGGGTCAGATCCGTGAAGCCTCACCTGTCTCCCTTGCTAAATATCGCTGCAGCGCCATTGGCCACCTGGGCAGTAAATCCTGCAGCTGCTGCAGCCGCTGGAGCATCTGATGCTTGTGGGGGCTCCTCCCCACTGCTGGCACCTGCCGGCGCAGCTTCCCCAGCAGAGGCTGCTTCCTGCTCCTGCTGCATCCCTGATTGCGCGTGACTCTCCATCTCCTCGGCCTCCTGTGACAATCTCACGACAGGATCCCCTGTTTGTCCCGCAGCAGCTGCTTCAGCTGGAGCCACCTCAGCTTCTTTGCTGCTGGCCTCTTGCGCAGGCACCTGCTCCAGCTCAGCTTCATCGTCTGAGGCATCCTCTGAGCCGTACCCCAGCCCCAATGCATCACCCCCTCCACTGCCTTCATCCTCTTCACTGCCTGTTGCAACAGGATGTCTTTCATCAGAAATAACCCCTCGCATCACCCTGTTTGGCAACCACAATCCAAGATTCACTAAAATACAGCCTACAGCACACCACCGAGCTGGAAGAAGGATCTCAAGTATGCACCACAGACATACTATTATTATTATAATTTAGAGACCTTGTGGGAGCCACCTGAGGACATAGCAAATAAATACATCAAGGGTGGTTTACCTTCTCGGGTCAGGACAACAGCTCCGCCAGGAGCCGCCTTCTCCTCCTTACCCCCAGTGAAGGTTGGTGCAGACTTGCTTTTCTGGGAAGCTTTGAACACATCCACAGCTACCTCCTCTGCAGAAGCATGGAGAAACAATCAAGACTGGATGTTCTCGTCCAAAGAAAACATGCAAGCCAGCTCAGGCCGAGCCTCTAGGATGCTAACTTGGCAGAAGGTGACGAGGCAAACGCACCGAACATTGCGTCAGTAACCTCCAGCAGGATGGCGGTCAAATTGCGCTTGACGAGCGCATTGAGGCGTTCCCTCCGCAGCTCCTCTGCCCGGCCCAGCTGGGCTGCTTCCTCTTCCTCCTCCGATGACTCACCCCCAGCTAGGCGGCCGTCGCTGCCTGCTCCCGCCGTGCCACCGCCCCATCTGCAGGACAACAGACAGTACTTGCATTCAGCAGTGAACACATTCATTTACAGGACTTGAAACCCACCCATGGCAATGGATAGGGATGCTTTTATACGCAATTTGCAACACGCAGGAAGAGCCTTAGGAAGGGACAAGGATGGCCGAATCACAAAACCCACCTTGCGCTTCCCGCTTGAGCTAACCTGCGGGACTTTGCCTGGTCAGGCTCAGTGTCGCTGTCGCTACTTTGTTTGGGGGCTGTGGGAACATCACCGCAGGGGCCACCAGTCAATGACGCAATCAAGAAAACAATCTGTTCAGGCTTTCAGGCTTCCGTTCTTCTTTCACCCCATCCGCACAGACCTGGAAACTTGCACTCCACACTGCCCGTAGGGACATGGGTGGGCAATTTGTCTCACAAGAAAAACTTTGCCAACACACATGAACATCACTGTTGTCCATCAGCACCAGGCTGTGAAGACACTGTACCTCCAGATGCATTGAGGTTAATACCACGCTTGAGCATCTCTGCGCGCAGCCAATTGGGCACCGTCTTCTTGGGTGCCGGTGCTGCTGATAGGGCACCAGCCATCCCCAGCCCTGAAGCAGATATGGACGACCATCTTTGCACAATATCTAACAGCCGCCCAGTGCACAGTTTTGAAGCTATAAGAAAATGCGAGACAAGAGTGAGATTAGGGCAAACATCACCTGGCCCAGCTTGGCCATAGGGCATCTGGATCCCATGGACACCAGAGGGAGCACCTCCACTGTAAGCATGAAACATGATCTGGCCTGACGAGGGCATTGGGTACTGGGCCTGCAGAAAACCAGTGAACTTGCTGTGATTGCCCTGGGAGCAAGCACGATTGAGACGATGCAATGTAAGAAGGTAACTGCACTGAAATGCCGAGAGGAAGGGATGCCTGTGGTGGGTAGGGCTGCATGGGGGGCTGCGAAGGGTTGAGGACTTGTTGGGGCATCTGCTGCATTTGCTGCTGTTGGTAGTAGGCCCCTAAGTCCGGCTGAGGGTACTGAGGCTGTTGCAGTGGCTGCTGAGCGTACTGCTGTCCCCACTGCTGCTGCTCATACTGCACACCACAGCCATCTATAAGGACACAGGAGACACAAGAAAATCCCAATTCCATTTCTAGGGGAAGGAAAGATCCCTCCATTCCATTCCTCAATGCAGTATGTGAGAAGGATTTGCGGGGTGCTGAAACAAGTAATGCACCCACTCTATGCCAATGGAATGCCATAGTGCAGCGTCAGCAAGCATTGGCTAGATCTGCCACCTGATTGGGCTGCTGGTATTGTGCAGGTGGATATGGCTGCTGCTGTTGCTGTTGTTGGTCATAGTACTGTGTGTAATACTGCCATTGTGCCCAGTATGCGGCTTGCTGCTCTGGATTCATGGCCGCATACTGCTCCTGTGAGAGCTCTGCGCCCTGCTGATCTGGCCACTGCATAGAGCACAGCAATCTGTAAGGTGCCTCTTTTGAGGTTTCCAAAAGACTACGGCTCCTAGAGCAATCGTACAAATCTTCCCAAGCTTAAAAGAGGGCTCGAAAACCAGTGCATCTTCCAGCTTCCTTATCATTGCTGTGATGTGTAGAGTACCCACCTGCTGAGCTGGGTCTGCTGGTGGAGCCGGGGGCTGGTCAGGCAGCGGTGGCGGTATTGGGACTGGTGGGCCCTGAGAGTAAGGCGGAGGGGGGTCCTGCAAGGGGATTGGAGGATCTCCAGGGGGCGGCATCGGAGGTGGCGGAGGCGGGCCCCCCTGCAGGCACCCCTCATTGCTACCAGCGCACGGCAGTGTCGCACAGACTATCTGATCCATCACCCTCCCGCACCATTGCTTTACTCTGACCCTGTAAAGCAATATTATAGCACAGTCATTGGAAGCATGGGCATACCTGGCCAAAGTCACTGCTGACAGTGTATTGACCTGGTGCATTCCATGCGCCTTGCCCATCACCAGCAGGATACATGGGCTGCTGTCCAGGACGCTGAACACCTGTCAGGCCACCTCAGGCTGCTCAGGATCTGGCTTCAAGCCCAAGTTGTGATAGCAGGGCGCGCAAACGTGACTGAGGGTGAAGAGAATCGCTTCAATTGATGTACCTAGTTGGTCACCAGGAGTTGGGGGAGGTGGCCCGCTGAGAAAGTGCTGATCAGACTGCATGTTGTGTAAGATTGTCTGAGACAGTTCACGCCAGAATCATAATCATGATACTCTTGCTGTGAGGATCAAAGAGGACCGTCCAAAATAATACGTCCCGTCTACGGCGAGACTATCACACCCTCGCTATATCATAGGAAATGTCGATAATGCAATACCTGTCTTGCTCTTTAGATGGTGTCGTTCAGCACAGTCTCTGGCACCTGTCTAGTTAAGGGATGTGAATATATCTGGCTTTCGGATATGTATGCTTCCTAAGCACTGTCTACGTCAACACCGATGACTCCATACATTGCTCGAGAAGTGTGCTGTTCACATGAATCGATCGCCCTGCAAGCTTCAAGATTGACTGGAAGAGCGGGGGGACCTGCAGCCTCTGGCACATGCTCTTCACGTTACCAATATCAGGGATAACAATATTAATTGAGTGCGCGTTGCGTTCCCGATCTGCAGTAGCGATCGCCATCTATTCCGTCCTCGCTTTGAAACCGTATTTCAGCTGGAAGTAAAAATAACATATATTGTGATCAGTTCTCAGATAAACAAACAGCGCTCAAACGCTGCCTGCAAGACACTCAAAAAACAACTAAATAAGTGTGCATCTCCTGTCTGTTGTACATTCTGTGGGGAGATCTTGGCGACACTAGCCCAGCACTTTGCTTCTTTCAAGTGATCTACAGAATGACTCGTTTCGTTGGAGACGCAAAAGATGTCAGGGATGGCAGGAAAAAGCTGTTTCCAACTAGCAAAGAAATGAAAAAGAACATGGAGATCTTCAAAAGGACAGGGAAGCATCCTGCACTGGAGGCCAGCAGAAACTCTGACTCCCTGCCACCCCTTCCGGAAAGAGACATGAATCGCCCTCATGTCTTCATTGAAGTCACTCAAGGCAGCGAGAATCTAGGTGGGTGTGCCCCTGAAAGGTTCCTTGAAGAACAGGACATCTTTTAGACCTTACAGGGCAACTCAGCCGCTGTACATACAGGCAGTGTCACTGTGAATCATGCTGCTTGGTTGTCAGTGATATGAAGACACCATGTAGCAAGTGCTGTTTATTTGCAGGCAGGATAATCGTGGAGGTGTTTGAGGACCAGGCCCCACTGGCTGCACGCCACCTGATAAACAGGTGCCGTGAGGGCACCACGGATACCCTCCAGCACACCTATGTGCACCGCCTGCTGCCCGACATGGCCATGTTCTTTGGCACCTCACGTGGGTGCGCTCAGCTGACTCGCCTCAGTCGCATGATTGGCTGCCTTGACCCCACTGCCATGCCTTCCATTTTTTCTTGATAGTCCTGTTCCCTCAGCGGGATTGCAGCCACGTCTGCCACGCAGACCCTGCTGCACATCCATTGCATATGTGCTTGCCTTCACTGGTGTATTGAATCGTGGTGTGGGAGATGCCAGGTACAAGGGTGCTGGTGTGCGTGTGCGACGATACAATAGGCTGCACCACAACCATGCAGGGGTGGTGTCGCTCTCGGGCGATGGCTCTGAAGTAGCCATCTCTCTCACAAAGTCCATCTCGCTGGACAGCGACTACCAGGCGAGTCAGAGGCTTTGCATGGAAAGCTTTTTGCCCTCTGCCTCATTCTGAAAAGAGACAGCAGTGGACGTGTCCTTTTGTGCCCTTCAAAGGGCCACCCTGCTGTGTCATTGAACTCGACTTATGGCAACAGGTAGTCATCAGCGCGAATTCTTGCTCTTCAAAAGCTCTCTCGGCACCAGTGGTGAGAGTGAGCTGGGTGCGCAGGTGGTGGGGCGAGTGCACAGGGGACTCGAAACTCTGGAGAAGGTGAATGAGGCTGCCACCGACCCAGATGACATTCCCCTGCAGAGAATAAGCATCACTTCCTGCGGTCTCACCGATGCACAGGTGCGAGGCCAGTCCAGAATTGCTTCAGGCCGCATTACACCGTGTACCCAAAAATACATGTACTTTCACGTCCCTTTTGCAAATGCTGACTGGTTGAGCTGTGCTCTGTCATCTTGAGGCTCTCCTGAAGTGTTTCTGTAATTTTTCAAGGACTTACTCGTGCGCATAGGGCACGCATGAGTCGCTGGAGGAAGCAGCTAGGAGGGAAGCGGAGAGGAAGGAGACCCCTCAGCAGGCTGCAGCAAGGCTGCATGCAGAAAGCAGACAAGCCAGAGATTCCGTCAGGTGACCCGAAATACCCTGTATATCAAAAGCGGTGTTTAGTACTACAAGATGCACTGCTTAGCTGCATGGCTACCTTCTACTAAACACCTGAATGTGGCAGGGATGCACTGGAGACTGGCATGCAGCAGAGGAGGAAAGCTGGGGAAGGCGCTGGTGACAGGCAGCCGGCCGTAAAGCGCACCATGCTGGCTGATGTGCTTGGTGATTCCAGCGACGACGACGATGAATCAGAAGAAGATGAACCAGGAAGCTAGGCCTTACCCATTCACCAACGAGTGTGCACAGTAGACTCGATTTATCATGGGCAATGGCAACGCATGTGGTTACCACAAATCTACATTGCTTGCAACAGTGGGAGGTCCAATTTTGAGGGTGACATTATCTTAAGCAGATATGGTGTGACGGCATCACTGTGACCCCATCCACCTTCAATGCATGTAAGAAAATTAAATACTGAGCTTGCATTGACAATGTCAATTTGACATTGAGCTGAATAGGCATGTAATGCAGAAGCTGACGGAAGCTGACTCCCACATGCTCCTCTTGGCAAATTTTTCATTGCATTCCACAGAGGGCCCTTGCTGACACGGCAATCTTTTCCGCGAAAACGGGAGTCATTCAAAATTCTCAATTTAGCAGAAAATGGGAAAGGAAGGCAAAAGCAAGAAGGCGCATAAACGCAAGAGAGATGTGGAGGATGACAGCGACGATGATTCGGGATCGAGCGGTGCGTCATGCTAGATTTAGATCTTCCATTCCGTACATGGATTCTGAAAAGACCAAATGTGCAGCGTCCGGGTCACTCCAGCAAGGGGTGTCCCACTTAGCCTGCCTTTTCACATGGTTTTTTACACTGTCATCAAAGAGTGCAATTTGACGACAAAATGGTACTTTCAAAATTGTTAAATCCATTAATACTCGTGTGTTGCAGACGAGGAGCCTAGAAACGATAAGTCGAAGCACAAACACAGCAAAAAACACAAGAAGGAGAAAAAGCACAGGAAGAGCGATGAGGACAAGCATTTGCTGAAGGCAGCTAAGAAGTTCTTAAAACAGAGTGCGCATCGCTAGATATACCAGTTTGTTACAATGTGCTTGAAGTGTATATTTGTTGGGAAGACTCTGCTGCCTGGTGAGTTCTGGTACTGCTGATACAGAGCTCAAGGGCGGCGAGACTGGAGGTAAATCCGGCACAGAAGAACACAGCGAGCCCCTCAGAAAGAATAAAGCAATCAACGTGCTGACTGAGGATGACTATTTCAGGAAAAATGCCGAGGTGCCGCTCTTTCCAACCTGCGGAATGATATATCAGCGTGTTTGTGTTTTATTCCTGTTCAGTGGATGCGTACTGCTTGATGCTCTTCACAGCCGCACCAAAATACACCAAGCTGAGCTCATAGCAGGAGTCTGCCCACTGCTGCACAGGCACGCAATCATGAAACGAAGAAGTGAAAAGAAGCCAAGCGCACATGGGGTAAATCTGCAAAATTCTGAATTTCTGCATTTCACAGCGCTTATGCGGTGGGACTGCCTGTGCGCAGTTCAGCGAGTGGCTGCGAGTGGAGAGGGGCCAGTTTTTCAATGAGCTGAGCACTGAGGAGACGCATGCGCTCTTTGCCGGGTTTGTTGCCGACTGGAACGCGCGTAAGCTGCCAGCACGCTTCTACCGTGGCATCACCGACACATCACTGCGCCGCACCAAGCACGCCTGGGGCATCAGAGGTGAGTGCTGGGCAGATTACATGCCATTCACTTCTTGTAGCTGTTTTCTGCCATTGCTGTCAAGTTGCACATCATGCAATTCAGGACTCTGTATAAGGGGGAAAGCGTGACTCCAGAAAGATGTGGAAGCTCAGTTAACACTTGCAGAGGACGGAAAGTTGTGACCTGTACTATCTGTCCTCCTCCTTTCACAATTGAGCAGGAGTTGTAAGAGAATATCCCTCCCTTTGCAGGAACTGAGGAGAGCGGGAGGGCGGCTCTGGGGATGGCAGCTGCGCTGGAGGATGACAGGGAGACCTTTGGAGCGCAGAAGCAGGCAGTGGCGGCCGAGCGCAAGGACTGGCGCGCTCAGCAGCAAGAGGCGCTGGACGAGATGCTGCCCAAGGCAACTGGCAGGTGAGTCATCTCGAGCCTTGTTAAGCCACTTCACTTTCTTCATGTTGTTGCAGTATGACACTCTTTTTTGCCGTCAGGCAGTGACAAATAGCCGCCAAGAGGTCCAGTGTAGTATTCTGACTTTTGAGCACTCTTCTTGTCTTGTCGCAGTGTCATTCTTGATAAGTGATGAAGCTGAGGGGGAGGCCTGTGATTGTGAAAAGGGAAGGGATTGGAGGCTGAACGTTAACGTTTGTTTTGATTCTGCAGGGAGGCGCAGATAGAGAAGAAGATGGCGCGGCGGGAGGCGGCACGGGAGCGCGATGCATCGCCTGACATCGTGAAGCTGCCAGGTGGCGGCGATGTTATGGGGGGTGATGACTCGCTGGAGGCTGCCAAGGCCAGGCATGCATTTCCTTTTCTGCCCGAATCCTTGCATGCCCAATTGACAGGAATGCTGTAGACTCCTGCAGCCAGAATCATGCCGCAAGCACTCTGCTCTGCACCCAGCTGAGTGAAGCAATGAAGCACTACAATATGCTGCCAATAGTCTGGATTTCCTGTTGTGCTTTTGATACCACAAGAGGATTTGGGTTGCAGTTATTGTGCATTTGAAATGCATGACTGCGCATTTGCTTTGCTGCAGGGAAGCCAAAAGGTCAGATTGGCGGATGAAGCAGCAGATGGCAAAGCGGGAGGAGGTGAATCACAAGCTATCAGCTGCACAGGCAGCTGAGGATGCAAAGATGGCCGCTTTCCGGGCCATTGTTGCTCAGGGACCCATCAGCATCCCAAAGAGGCAATAATGACAGCTGTGCACCGCAATCTACACGTCACCACAAGAGAATGGAATTTGTCTCCACTGCTTTGCTTGAAAGAAAGCCTTGCACATGCCATTGCTATGCAAAGTTGCAGGTTACTGCTTATTGTTGGGTGCGATTTCAATTTATGGTCTCAACGTCCAATACTAGCTGCAACTGTAACAACGACTATTCTGTCTGTCTCTGAGCGCCATGAGCAAGTGGGCACTCTGCTGTACTACATGTTGAAGCACAACAAGTACAGAGCAACAAGATGCATGCTGCATATCTGTACACTATCCTGTTGGTTCAGTTCCTATCTTCTTGGAATACTTCCCAACTTCCGGCAGGCCCAGCACATCTTGCAGCGACAGCCCGCCTGAGCCCCACGGAACACGCCAAGGTGATACTCAAGGTCTGAACTTTCAGAAATGCCGACGTAAGACAGCCCTAAATTAGATGCATCTGGGGCCGCATCCCCCTGGCTGCTGATTGACCCTTCATCCACGTACTTCCTGTTCAAGCTGGTGCCCTTCCTGTCAAAAGCCTCCTGCAGCTGTAATGTGCCAATCTGGCCCCTGACTGGCCCTCGAGACCGGTGAAGGATGTTGACAATTGCCAGGTCCAGGCAGGTGGCATCTGCATCCTCAAAGTACAGGCCAAGCGTGTCGACATAGATTTCCAGGCTGGTGAGGCGGACGTCTCCCGGTATGTTGATACGGATGTTCATGTCGCTCTTCATCCATAAAACCTTCAGGCTTGAAAAGATGTGTGGGTCTAACAGCATGGGCTGCATGCCCTTTGAGAAATCCAGCATCCCCACTCCATGGAGGCGCAGCTCCTGGATGCTGCCTGCAGTGCACTTGTGTTTTTCGAGATCAACCAAGCCAGAGTCTGAGCAACTATCATCACACAATGCCTCAACACGGTCAACAGACGTTTCCTGCACTTTCAAGGAAGATGAAAATTGCACCATGTGATCCCATCAATGCATCGGACATCCTGCTGAGCCTTCCTTCCTCAGAGGGCAGTCCCTCACCTGCCGCCATGGACAGAAACTCTGGTAGGTCCTGCACGTTCACCACTCGTAGCCCTGTCTTGCGCGTGACGGTCCATGTGCAGGTGCATGCTGTCAGCTGCTTCAGGGCGTCCTGCCACTCAGGACCAATCACCTGCAACACCTGATCACTGACACACCCGGAAGTATCTACAGGAGATAAAATAATATGGTCCTCCTGACTCCAGCAATGCATTGGTGTGTGATAACGAATGGCGTAGAGGCCCCGATCTACTGTGCACATGCAAAAAAGGTACTGGCATCAGGGCAGAGGAATCAGGAACGCAAAACTGTACCTCGTCCATGACGGAGGCTTCCCCTTTCAGATCCATGCGGCAGGAGGGCGGCAGGGACAGCTTCTCAGGGATGACATCATCCAGGCGCACATGGCGCAGCCTTACTAATTCCCTCAAGCACAGCTCAGGCAGCACCGCCTCAAGGTGCTCACAGGATAGCAGCAGGGTCTCAAGGGAATGCAGCCCCTGTAGTTGGTCATTCACGCCCTTGAAGTCCACTGCACAGCACCCAGCAGGTTGTCGGATCAGCCTCCGAGCACATCAAATTATTTGGGAAAGTATTCGTGTCACAGTTGTCAGGACAATTGACTCATGCAAAGAACTTCCAAGTGCCATGAAACATCTTATCCGCAAGGAGACACTGCCACAAAGGAGCAATCAAGTCTAAGAAAACATGGTGTATATATGTTCGGGAATGGGGATGCAACGCACTCATGTGCAGCTGCAGGTGCATCAGCTCCTCGAATGCTGGCAGTGGTGGAATGCGGGGGATGAAGAGGTTCAGATCGGCGAGGCGGCCCATCAGGGGAAGCCAGCACGCGCAATGGAACTCCAGCGGGCCGTCTGAAATGTAGATTGGCCGTGCGCCGTCGGTGCTGCAGCGATTCTTGGCCATCATGGCTTTGTAGGCCATGTGACAGGTCACAAAGGAGCCCCTGAACACTCTCAGCGCTCCTGGCGCACCACACTGGGAGGCTATCGCCTGCCAAAGGAACCAAAGTCGATTGACAATTTGGCTGGTGGGTGTTTGCAATCATGCATTGGTGTTTATCAATTTAAAGAGTGATGGAAAAAATGATACCTGCGACACTCTCTCCAGTACCCCAGTTCCCTGGAGATGACGAAAGTCCAGAGTATCCACTGAAATCTTTTTAACGGTCGGATACATAGTGATGTCAATGCTGACAGCTTCCCTCCAATGGTGCAGCATCCAGCTTGCAGGCCACAAAATTCCAAGTCAACCCCAGCACTTATTTGATGTAATGCTTGTTCGAAGAGAAATTCAAGATTTGCGTTAAGATTTGTACCCTGTAACAGCCTCCATGTTGCCAGGCACAAATCTAGAAATATTCCATTTTGAGGTTGAGATCTCCACATGGGCTGGCTGCAGCTGATGAAGAAGCTTGTTGACGGAGCCACAGCCTTTAACCCACTCCCTGGTTGTAAAGTGATCAGAGATGCGCTGCCAGACGTCGTTAGGCAGCTGCATCAAACAACCTGGTTCGGCACCTTCCGACATCTCAGCGTGTCTTACCAGATCTTCGGGCCTTGTCTTCATGAAATTCGAGATTTTATTGCTTTGTTACTGAGATGCAGATAATATATTGGATCAGGCCAGCTTCTTGTCCCGTCGAAGCTGACGTCAGTCCACCAAGGCTTCAGTCCCTTGAACTCCTTTAATTGCACTGTACTTTACAGCTTGCCAGCAGGAAAGATATCTGGGTCCGCCATTTCTTCATGTAATAAAGCAGATCAGATAACGAGGCCCTGTAAGAGTCAGAAAAGTCTCATTCTTTTCTGTACGTACATCCACAGCTGTAGCTAGCTCTACATGCAAATATTGCACGAGGCGATGTCGAGAGCGTGTCCTGTTTTCGCCGACTTCAAGACTTTAAAAGAATCGATGTTTCATGGCTTAGCATTGATCGGCTTAAACGTCAATTGGAACGAGATCTATCAATACGATGGGTGCCGAAACTCGCAGTCCTACCGAAGCTGAGGAAGATGCGCCAACAACAAGTGGCATTTCCTCAACCCCAGGACAAACACAACGATTGCGAGAGCTGGCGACAACTGACAGACAGTAAGAATGCAATTCGAATACTCCTAAAGTGCCTGTCAAATATACGTAATCACTTAAGGATCATATGTTGATGAGTGCACACTGATCATGCATGTCAATCGAAACACTCCATTTGAAGTTTAAATGGACACCAGGCTGACTTTGGAGGAGAGATGGGAGCTCGCATGTAGCGTTGGCATAGAGTGCATACAGCCCGAAGAGCTGAAAAACTTGCTCGACAAAAAACCCAATCCTGTAGCATACGATGGCTTTGAGCCCTCAGGACGCATGCACATTGCACAGGTAGCCCCCTCATACTTACAACGGTTCTGTGACTTGCACATCTATATGTTACGTGCATATTCCTGGCGAGAGTCTCCGCCAGTCCTGATCTACACTGGCCGCTTGCAGGGAGTTATGAAAGCCCTCAATGTCAACAAGCTCACTCGATGTGGAGTCATCTTCAAGTTCTGGTGAGTGTACTGGAGTCTAGAGCCTCCTCCCAGTCCTGCCTCACAGGGATGGTACACCTGGAATGTTCTCATGTTCCTTTGGTGGCGTTCCAGTCCCTGCACACTCCCTGAAGTGTGATCACATGTGAATGCAGGGTAGCAGACATCTTTGCACAGATGAACAACAAGCTCGGCGGGGACATCGAAAAGATCCGCACCACTGGGCGCTACTTTGTGGAGATCTGGAAGGCCATTGGCATGGAAGGTATTGGCGAGAAGGTGCAGCAGCACACCCTTTCAGTCTTCTATGTCCTTGCTACCTGACAAGCAACCAAAATGGCTTGGCCATTACGTGTGCACATGCACCAATAGGACTGACATCATCTGATGTTGAGAATCTGCACAGAGCTGTGACAGAGGCTTTCGTTTTTGCAGGTACTATTTCTCAATGCGGGCGAGGAGATTGCAAAGCATGCGCGCGAGTACAATGACATGCTGGTGGATGTCATGGACAGCTTCACGCAGGTCCATCCCGCTTTGACATACCTCCACAAGTCCCTGAACACTGCTGATATGTCCCCCTTCTCTGCAGAATCCCCAGATCTCCCACTAGTGGAACCAAAGACCTCCCTGCAGATGTGAGAGGTCCCAGCGAGTTGAGACCTGCTTTGGGCCATTTGACCTTAGGTGGAATTGTTGGTTTGATCACTTGGCATGGACCATCTCTATCATAATTCCTTGCGACTTTGGAGTTGATGATTACTGCGGATCGTCCAGCTGATTCTGGGCGCAGCAGGATTTGAATCTAGGAGTTTCTTTGAGACTGCGAGAATATTCAGTCAGAGACGATTGGCCACGCGGCTGCTGCGGGCGCCATTTTGTTTATTTTTGTCCTGACGGCTGCCAGTTTATTGCAGGACCGCATTCTGCGCTGCACGCAGATCATGGGCCGCAGCGAGACGGATGACCTGAGCCCTGCGCAGATCATCTACCCCTGCATGCAGTGCACCGACATCTTCTTTCTCAAGGTGTGCAGAGGATAAAACACTAATTTGAGTGTTGTCCAAACAAAAATACAGCCTACAGTGTTGTACATATACTAGGGGACCCTAGATCAGTTGACCAGAGGCCCCTGCATGTACCAGCCATATCACAGCCAATGATAGCTCATGCACATCAAGTGTGGACGTACATGCACTGTGGAGTATAACACATGTTATCATTGATCGACTGTACAATCCATCTGCACTCCTGAGAAGAATACTGTACCATCCCTGATTGCCCCAGAGGGTTTGAATTTGAACTGGGTGTGCCTGATCAGGCGGACATCTGCCAGCTAGGCCTGGACCAACGCAAGGTAAATGTGCTGGCGCGCGAGTACTGCACCAAGATCAAGCGCAAGCTCAAGCCTGTCATCCTCTCCCATGAGATGCTCCCAGGGCTGCTCGAGGTCCGTACCCTTATCTATATGACTCTATTAGCAATCTCGTCTTTTTGTGATGCATTGAAACATGGCGTCCATTGGATGCTGAAATGCCAGCTTGACAGGCTAATCAATACGATGCCTGAAAGGCAGCGATTGGAAAGATTAGCAGCAAAAGTTTCTGTCTCTCAATTTCCATGTCCCGGCTCTTCGGTGCTTGGTCCCCTCGTGTGTAACAATGTGCTGACTCAAGGGAGGCACATTTATGCCTTTGATCAACTTCTGATTTTTTTCTGCTGCACATGGAGGTTGATGGGTGATGAACCCTAAATTCTCACCCAAAACCTTTTAAAATCTAATTTAATTAGATAAAATATAAAATATGGTGGGAAACAAGCGGAGGTAAAGTGCCTGCTTGCAACGCTGCAGGGTCAGGAGAAGATGTCGAAGAGCGACCCCAACTCTGCGATATTCATGGAGGACAGCGCGGCTGATGTGGAGCGCAAGATAGGGAACGCCTTCTGCCCAGAGCGCCAGGTGGAGGGCAACCCATGCATCAAATACATCACCCTCATCGTCCTGCCCTGGACCGGCAGCTTCAGCGTAGCTGCAAAAAGCGGCGGCAGAAGGTGCGGTCCTGAGGCTTCTATCACACATAAGCGTGATTCTCAAAATTCCATTTGCTCAATTCCTAAGTAAAGGAGTTTATTATTACATGCTTGTTCCAGCAGTCAGGGCTAGGTGCTTTGCCATAATCTCTCAACAGGCCCTCTCCAGCCATCCCTGTCTTGGCAGTTTCTCCACCAGTGGCATGTCAGTCCAATGGAATCAAGGTCATCAGTCAGGAATCAATCCAAGGTCATCCCTGAGGGAACTTCTCATGAAATAAATGCATTGGACAGTTACAGGGTTTGACAGGGCCTCAAAAAATATTTCAGCGTGGCCCAGAGCTGCCACCTGCTTAGTGATTCTGAGCAGATGATTGGAAATTAACCTGGTTGGACCAGAAGTCCATCCCAGGACCCAGAAGGCAGAGGCCAAGTCCGGGAGGGTTCTCCCTGGGAAAAAAAAGTACAGGAAGTGTGTCTTGAATGGTGCTGTGACGTTTCAGGGAGTACCTGGATGCTGCTGAGTTGGAAGGGGATTACTTGAGCGGCGCGCTGCACCCCAGTGACATGAAGCCGGCTCTGGCGGCTGCGCTGAATGCAATCCTACAGCCTGTGCGCGACCACTTTGAGAATGATGCGGAGGCCAAGCAGCTACTGCAAGATGTCCGCTCGTTTAAGATCACGCGATGATGTAGAATTTGAAAAGTGGACACGCATGTGTCTTCTGCAAAATTTGGTGGTTTCCGAGAATCCTGAAAGTGTTACGGTGCTAGCCGTCACGGTATGTATAACATGGTTTTCCACCGAGGCAATTGCATTGCATAGACCCCAGCACTGGTACCGGGCTTCATGGTGGCACAGGTGGCACCAGGGTACCACAATCCATTGATCATCAATGAGATCATGATGATTCCATCCCGATCAAGCATCAGTGCACGTTCTCATGCTGCACAGCGCTTGCTAGCGTGCCTGCGTTGCAAGAGCGCCCTTGCAAGGTCAAGTCAGTACAGGTCACTTGTGGTGTCCATGCAGGCCTAGCTTGCAGTGTACACAAGTGCTCCATTGTCGCGGTTTTGGGAGGCTAAGCTCAGGATCTTTGCTTAGGGTGTAACGCCATTAGAGGATCCTAGGGCAGGAGGTTAGATATAGAACCCCCTGCCAAGGGTCGTGATGGGGTGGAAAAGTGCCAAGGTTTGGGAGCCTATACAGGAGTGCGCTTTTCGAGCCTCTCGCTAAAGATCTGTATCCCGAGGGCAAATCAATGTATCCGTTGAGGAAACGGGGCTGTTTCTAGCTCCTTTCTTGTCGGCGCAAGTTTTGCGTCCCATCGGAAGCAGAAAACAAAGTGAAATCTTCTTTTCTGCAGAACACGCGCGTTTTCGAGACACCATCCGGACTGGTCCGGCTTAGTTTTGTTGTTTGACACCTATTGAAATCAGGGCAGACAATTGAAAGGTCTTGCAGCCTTTGAGTTTGTGTTACTGTTCTGAAAGAATCCGCTTCTTTCAGACATCGTCCAAACAAGGTAATTTTAAAGACTCGCCGTCGGAATTTATTTGGCAGCAGAGTGCAAATCAAGAGATCCAGCAATGAGCGTGGACATTTCCTGATACGCAGATCATCATTGCCGTATCAAAGGCAAGTTTTTCTGGGGGAAGAAGCTTCCAACGGGGCTAAGTCATGATGGGGCCAAGCTTGCAACTGAGGCCCAGGGAGGCCTTTACAGCGTTCAGGACGCCACATCTCCAGGGAAAATACTCTAGGAAAAGTCTGCATGTGTGCGCTGGCGTGCTGACAGCCACAGGGCCGCGTTTTCAAGCTGAAGATGTGACTGTGAAGGGCACCCTTGGAGAAGGATCCTACGGCCAAGTCTTTGAGGTAACTTGCGACCGTTGATTGCATCATCCTTGAATTTGAGAGTAGAAAATTTGAATGCATCGCTCCTGTTCAGAACTGTCGTTCCTCAAATTCGTTTATCTGCCTCAGGGAGTGCTGAAAAGGAATGGGGCCTCTGAGCATGTGGTGCTCAAGAGGGTGAAGACGAGAGTGGAGGTGTGTGCTGCTCCTCAATAAACCCTGCAGACTTCGAACTCGCTGCTTGAACAAACCCCATTGTTCCCAGCCCAACTTGCATTACCAATTCAGCCCTCCTGCACTTAATTGGGAAGAACCCCTGGAACGTGACTGCTATCTGTCGTGTCTGGTCACGATCCAATTGCAGAAGCTGTTTGATTTACACCTGGGACATTTTCACAAGCTTCTCAATTCGTTTTGGTGGCAGGGCGCTGAGGAGATGGGCCAGATGGAGCTGCTCCTGAATGTGTACGCGGCCTCCAAGGCAAGGGGGAGCATCGCCGACTTCATGGGCCACTGCGCTGTGCAGCCAGAAGAGGCCAACCACCGCCTCACCCCAGGCCTCTGGCTGGTGTGCATCAGCCGCCCTCCCCCTAGCGCTCTTATAATGGCAACCACCACCCAGGCAGCATCGCAACAGCTGGCTGAAGCCAGCGATGATGAGAGCAGGCTGAATGCAAAGCATTCAGTGGGATGTTTGGGGTGTCCGATTGCTTTTTTTGTGTTTATGCTTGAATGGTAATGAAGCCTGGCCCAGAGGCATGCAACTCAATCAGATACAGGCACATCCATCTTAATGCCTCTGCAATTTTCAGCCTGGCAGCAGTGAGGATCGCGTTTGTGCGATTTCAAAGTCTTCGGTGAGATTTGTTGGAGACGTGTATGAATGGGTGCAGGTGTGGAGGTATGAGGGCTCCAAGACGCTAGCGTACTATCTGAAGCGGCGCGACTGCATCCGCGCGCTCGCAAAGGACCTGGCTGTGCCCGAGGAGGCCGTTCCGGCAACTGTCATGAAGCACATCTTCGAGTGCCTCACGGTGGGCCTCTTTATCACACCCTTTATGGCATGCATGCTGTGAGGCTTTCTGCCATGCCCTGAACACTAACGCTCACTCCACACAGGGATGATTGATAGATTTGCCAATGGGAAGGCACCAACACACAAAGTTTGGACTTTGACTGTTTAAAATCGCTCGCATGTATCCTGTGTTTCTTAGACATATATTTGTATTCTGTGGTATTGACATCCAACGAGGTTGCCGAGGCTCATGCATCGCAACCTGATGCAGGGATGGAAGGATGGAAAGATATGCTTTTGCATCAGAGCAAGGCCGTCAGGGGGAGATTCTTGCTCGTGCTGCAAAATAAATTTTGTCTTGTTTTTCCACGCCGCTATTGGGCTTGCGCCTGCAGCCCATGCACAGCAGCAGGCTGCCTTAGCACCGTCTTGTCTAAGCAGCTGTTCACTTCTGCATGGCAATGGGTCACTCATCACAGCTGCTGACAGGGTCATTTCCTGCAACAGGCGCTGCACAACGCTGGCGTGGTGCACCGCGATGTGAAGCCCCTGAACCTGGTTCTGGCCGAGAAGGAGCGCCGATTCAAGCTCATTGATCTGGGCGCGGCGGCCGATCTGCGCAACGGCACGAATTACACCCCCGATGAGTCCATTCTGGACCCCAGCTACTGCCCCCCGGAGCAATATTGCCTGCCCACCAGCGCCCCTCACCTCGGCCGCCAGCTGGCGCCCCTCAAACTCGCCATATCCCCCCTGCTCTGGTCCCGCCACAAGCCAGACTGCTTCGACTCCTTCTCCACAGGTGTGACTCCCAGCATCCTTCAGCTCCTTTTACTGTCATACCATCTCCTTTCATCCAGACATCCTGTATGCTTCTGCCTGATCACTACATTGGCATGCAACCTTTGAAAAGCTGCATTTCCTTTTGAGAGCTCTGACGTTCAATTGTCAATCAAATTCAAGATGGGAGATGTGTCAAAGACAGACCGGTTGTTGCTGGCCTTGTCCTTTGCAGATCATTCTTCTTATGGATGGTGAGGTCGCAGCACTGATGCGAAGCTGTGCGCGCAGGGCTGGTGCTGATGCAGCTGGCGGTGCCCAAGCTGCGGTCGGCGGGGTCGCTTCGCGCGTTTAACAAGCAGCTGCAGGCCCAGCGCTGCGACCTGGCCGAGTGGCGCGCGCGCGAGCGGCTGCCGGCTTTGCAGTCGGCCGCGCTCGACGCCGACAACGGCGCCGGATGGGACCTCGCGCAGGCGCTGCTGCGGCCGCGCAAGCTCGAGGTGGGCTCGCGGCTTGCGCTAACAGACTGGTTCCATGTTTTGTTTTGAACACTCAACTTTCAGGTTGCACTCTTAGGAAGGCTGATGCAAGGGCTACCGCAGCTCTACGCCCGTGGTGCACTTCTACCTTGGCAGTGGTGGGCACTGTATGGCAATTTCACCTGATCTTCTTTACACGTTTGGGTTGTCTTGAATGGATGCTGCGGACTTGCAACAATAATTTTGTTGCATCCATACTCGCACACAGCTTGCCAGAGTAGTCCTTTCAGGCAGGCTTTGGTGGACCATGACACTGATGTGTGTCAGCCATGCAGGTCAGAGAGGACGGCGGCGTGGACTTCATCAATGAGGGCAGAGGCGCGCGGCTGCGCATCTTCGCAGCCCTGAAGCACCGCTTCCTCAAGCAGGTGCTGCACTCCATCAACACTGTCTTTGAGCCGTCATGACCCTCTATACCTGCCTCTTTATCTTGACTCGCCATTTCCGGGGCCCGGAGAAACCATTTATGGCTTGCATGCTATTGCGCTTCCATGCGGTTCCACACCTGAAACCATCGGATTACTACTTAACCCCATAATTTAGTCATTTGCGCGGCGAGTGCAGGCAGCGCTGCCGGTGGTGCAGCCGGACATTAAGTGGGCGGGGGGCATGGCCGGGGGGACCGGGGAGGTGCTGGAGCGCGCGCGGCAGGGCGGGTCCGTTACGGACGCGGCTATGTCCATCTGGCGCCGTGCCACCGGCAAACTGTTTGACCTGGAGTCGCGCATCGTCATGCAGGTGTGTTATTTCTGCAGGCAAAAGTGTTTCCAGTGCTGCCCTCACCTTACCTGGGCAAAAGGCGCTGGTGCATGCTGGGCCCTGACAATCTGAGTTCTGTGTGGCCGTGACTCTTGTGTTTCAGTTTGTGCGCAGCTATTGTCGCAAGTTTGCAAGCAATGGGCATGTGCATGAAAATGGGCATTACCGTGGAAACACAAGGGAAGACATGATCCTGAGGTCGGGATCCAAATATCACTGTGAGTTCGAGCTGAATTCGCTGGTCAGGCGGAGGCGCTCGACCAGCAGACCACAAAGATCAAGAAGCTGCAGGACGACCTGGACAGCAAGGATGGTCGCACACGCGCACAGCTGGAGGCTCAAATCGCCAAGGAGAGCTCCGCACTTACGAGCATGCAGGTGCAGGCCCCTTCACACAACCTGTGCAGTTCCCTTCCATCAAACTGAAGGGCGCTCATTTTTCTTAACCATAATGCTTCAGTTTGCACAAATTGGGTTCTGAACACACATGGTTTCAATCCCTGCGCCTATGCCAATGCATTCTGCCATCAGACATGTTTCTTTTCCATACTTGCCAGTAGTTTGGTGCAGCTGTTGTCCCAGGGTTGCACATAAACTATGCAGGATGATTGTGCTATTCAGCAGAGCTGAATTCGAACCGTTTTCTCTTGCAGGGCCAGCTGACCTCTCTCACAAAGGAGTTCACTTCCACAGCAGCTTCCGCGCAGCGCACGCTGAGGGGCCTCTTTGGGGGCAAGGCGGCCAGCAGCGCGCCTGTCCCAGAGGGCGTTCCTACGGGGAAGCTGCGCCCCGGCTATGGCGCAGGAACTACCGGGGGTACTGCAGAGGAGAAGGCTGCGCGCGGCATCATGAAGAGGGTGACCTTGGCAGAATTTGGCGTCGTCGGGACCGGGCCAAAGAAGGCGGAGCGTGTCATCAAAGCCCCTGGTGCGCACCTACCTCTCTGTTGCTGGACTTATTAAGAGTTATCAATTCTTGCACGTTGCACAGGAGCCTCTGCTCTCTTTTTATTTCTGTACATTTGAAATCAATTTCGGCGAGAGGAGAACCTGGAGGAAGCTCATGCTGCATGCAGCAAGATAAAATTGTGCTGCATTATTTCAACATGCTCGAGGCTGCCTGATGCTCTGAAACATTGGTAATAACGAAGGCATTTCTTGCGCAGAGGCAGAGGCACCAAAGGAGGAGGAAAACAGCGCGAGCTCGCGCGCCGGCAAGGCAATTGCGGGCGCGGCAGTCACCGGCCTTTACACTGGGCTAAAGTTCACAGGGCTGGCAGTGCGCGTGGCCAGCGGCCTGGCCGCGTCCATCGGCAAGGACGCTGAGAAGGCGCTGTCGCGTGCCGATGCCGCCCCTCGCGCAGCCACGCCCGCCACGGTGAGTCATACTGACTGGGCCCAATAGTAACCGGGCTGATGGCCCGCATTCAATGTTGGCCTGATGCTGACTTGGGCACAGGAATCCGGAGATATATTGTTCCTGCACAAAAAAAAGTCAGGAAGCATGTGGTACGGCACATACAATAGTACATACCTCCCATATTGAACGCTGCGCGCAAAGCATGCACCAAGGCACAAATGTTACCAAGAACAACTTTTTAATTGCGGGGATGTTGTCTGGTCGCTTGTAGGGTATTTGCTTGTTTCACAGTTGCAAATCCATCAAGATATAACATAACTGTGGCGGCATTTCTTACGCAGGCGTCTGCCCGGGCCGCACCGGCGCGGCCGACGCGGCGCGCGAGCGCGGCATTCATGGAGATGCTGCGGGGGGCACGGGGACCCCCAGTCACAGCCACAGCCGCATGGGCCGACGTCTCGGCACAGTTTGAGGCCGACCCGCGGTGCGTGGCCATTGCGGAGCCGCAGCGCGAGCAGATGTTTGTGACGTTCAAGGAGGCGCTCGCACAGCTGGAAGAGGCCAAGGCTGCCAAGGAGCGCGTGGCCGCAGCCGAGAATTACAAGGTGCGTGTCGCACGGCTCTGAGCCCAAGTATATGCAATGTCTTGCTTAGGACCTGCAAGTTGGACGTGTAGCTGTGACGAAGGTGCTTGCTCACAAACTTGAATGCTAACACATGCTGACTTATGCTTGGATGCTGCTGACCAGGCAAGCTTTACTTCTGCCGTACACAAAGTTATTTCGAAATGCTTGTGCATGGCTGGAACCTGTGGCTCTTGCTGATCGTCTGTTGTGATTCTGACTGACGCGTACCCGTCTTATCGTGGTCAGCCATGCAACGGCATGCCTTCACTGCAGCTGTTGGGGGTTCAGTGACTGTTCCCAGATATGCACAAGCTGAATTACCCTTGTGTATAGTAAAGCTGAAAAATGTCTTCTGCATGCAGGCGCTGCTGCGCGAGCTGGGCATGACAGCGACGAGCGAGCTGCGAGCGATGCGGCAGCAGCTCAAAGAGCTCGACCTGGCCGTCCCCGCTGCTCTAAAGCCCGAGGAGCAGCAGCGCGTGTTCCTGGAGGTGCGGGGTGAGCTGCGCGCGGAGGCTGGCTTCAAATCCCTGTTGGAGGCCACCCCCGGCATCACCGCCGGCACCAGCTGGCCCCTCGTCAAGCGCAAGGTGTGCTGCCCTGCCCAGATTTTCAATGTACAGGGTGCATCCTCTTTGGGCGGAGGGCGCACTTTGCTGCTTGCCAATAGGTGTGCGATCACATGATGCAGCTTCAGCCTTCTTCCTTGACATCCAACTATCCAAATAAGAAAGCAACACGAGGACAAGAACAAACCCGGCGAGTTATGATGCTTGGAGCTTGCAAATGCTCATGCTCATGCTGATAGACATCGTGTACCAAGTATTGCGATGGAGATTGTGCACGTTATCACTTTCAGTTCCTGAGGTTTCACGTTATTTGATCTGAGCACGCTGCGTGCAGATGTGGACGGACCCGCGGTTTGAGGCGGTGCCGGAGCCGCGGCGCGTGGCGCTTTTCCGCGAGTTCAAGGCGCTGCTGAGCGAGGTGGAGGCCTACCAGCGCTCACAAGCCTCCAAGAAGGCCGAGGCCGACCGCGCAGCCGCAGATACCGAGGCCAAGCGTGCCGCCGCCGAAGCTAAGGTGAGCAGCCGCTGTTGCAAGACGCAACGAAATCTGCTTCTGTGTGCAATCCCTCATAAAAACACAAGGTTTCCAACCTGCATACTTGTTTACCTTGAATCACATTCAGTGTTTGAAGAAGAATACAACGTAGGCAGCTGAACTGCGTCAGACAGGTGTCACGAAACATCTCTCTACAAGGAATTGACACACACAAGGCAGATCTGTGAGACCTTGCAACAGCGGCCACCTGGAGTGCATCAGGCGGGTGTGTGGGTATTGGAACATTGGAGCATTGAGCATGGCAGGGTATGGGTATATCTGGGTGGCTGATGGGGTGTGAATGGGTGTGACAGGCCAAGAAGGACAATCTTGGAGGCCTGCAGGATGAGCAGGCGCGGCTGAAGGCAGAGTACGACCGCATGGAGGTGCCCTCCTATTCCTTCAAAGTTCAAAACACGTGCCTCATGATGCAGAATCTGCAGGCTCTTCATTGCCCCCTGGGCTCATCAGGCAGCTGTGGCGTCGTGGATAAATGCTACAACTCCTTAGCATGTCACAAAAGTCTTTGGAATTGCACAGATTGTTTGGAAAGTGACGTAGTAGCGACTGAACAGAGTGTGCACTCTACGACAGGCGAAGCTGCGCGACATGGAGGCGCGGCTGAAGCTGAAGGAGGCCTCGCTCTTTGAGGCCGGGGGCGTCGCTGCGACAGCCGCGCGCGACCGCGAGGGCAACGTGGTCTTCCGATTTGACGAGCAGTACGCCCCTTCTTCCTGATGGCGCTGCAGGGCATGCTTTGCCTAGATCAGAGAAACATTTCCTTTCAGCGGGAGCTGCCTGCAACCTTCTTGACCAGCTTGTTGAAGCCGGTCTCGAGCTCTGGCTTCTTGATCTCCCGCTTGAACCTCGCTGTCAGCGCTACCTCCCCTTACCTAATGACATCTCAACATTCTGTGCACAAGCCAATAGGTGTTTCAATTTACTTGAGCACTGTACAGATAGCTGCGCGGACGTCCCTTGCAGATTGACAAACTTTAACGCACAACAATGCCTTGCTGACTGACTGCGCTGGCATGCAGGAAGGAGGAGCCTTCCCTCAATGGCAGTGGGCTGCCCAAGCACTGAAGCTGAAACTGGCAGGGGGGCGCACACCCTGGTTCCTGCTGCTGACATCAACAGCGACTTGCGTTTGTATTTTGCAAGTCCAAGAAATCTTTGGCGAGGCACATGGACATGCAGATGACAGGGGCAAGTACAGTATGAAGATTTGAATCAAAAAGGCAAGGGCCATGGTGATGACCTCCAAGCCATATGAAGACGAGGAAGACTGTGTTGAACATTGAGCTCTCTGGGAAGAAAAAACATGATGAAGAATATGAGTGGGAAATGGTACTCGGCAACAGCTGCACATGTCTATGGTGTCTCGAGCAATCATGGACGTATGCAGATGGGATGGTCTGACATGGTGAGTCAGAGGTTTCTGTGAACGTGGAGGACAAAATTGTACACTGGGTGTTGGGGGCTGATTGAAAAGCCACTTTCTTGGTGCCAGGAAAAGTTCTTGGTACCTGTGTGGCTTGGATCGCACCGTCAGAGAGATAGAGCAGCAGCAACACAGATATATTCTTTGAGGCAAAAGTGTATTTATATTGTGGCGCGTGTGTGTAGGATGTATTGAGAGGGACCGCTTCGTACTCACCAGAAGCAAACAGGCTGCGTGAGCTAGCTGCATATGCATGCATGTAGTGAGAACATTGACACCGTGAGCATCTAGAGGTATTGTTTGGGGTATTCAGTGGCAAACAATGATGTCATCCATTCTTTATATTCCTCCGTGGTGGCAGAAGGAACTAGGGACGTGTGTCTTGCAAATGGTCATCACCTGCACTGACGGCATTATCGGCCAACCTGCACACCCTGTGACTTTCTCTCTTGGGTTCGGCAGATGCTGGTTCTGTACAGGGAGGCATGTTATGCATTATTGGATTAATGTCAAATGATGGTTCCAATGAGGAGAGGTACATTGGGTAGTCTCAGACTGGGTCCATTTGCTGCCAGCAGCCAGCAACACAATTGTAAGGGAAGATTTTGCAGTCTTCAGAAAAAATGTCCTCAAGCGCTGAATCAGAGCATTCTGGTTGGCGTACATTTTACTTTAAAGCACCTGCTAGAATTACTCAGTGCCCTTGCATGAAATCTGCAATTGCTTGATATGACCGCTGGCTCATGTCAGGGTTGGCATTTGGAGCATACATCATCATGACATGCCCCGTCTCAAACTCCTGCAACTGCGCATCCACCCTGCATGTAAGTTACATGATGTCACTATTCTTTTAGTGGCATCAGACACACCTTATATCTACCGTGAGCTTACAGAAGAGCCACGGCAAAAAGTGTGATTTAACGTCACAAAATAGACAGATGGACTCTCGTGAAGTCTGTTATGCGCTGCCAATTGCCAAAATTGCTTACATAGGCCTAGGAGTGTACTGTGTGAATTATAGTCATGCAATTCAATGGGATAACAGCATGCGCACCCTGCTTCTTGCAGCCGCTCCGCATACAGCACGCCATCATCCCCGAGAATGTCCCTGTCAGAGACTATCACGAGGGCAGGAGGCAGGCCCGACAGGTCCGCTGCCTCCAGGGGAAATATGGCAGGGTCCCTGCTGTATTTATCGACATCCCCCAGGTACGCGCAAAGGGATGCAAGGCCTGACTCGGCAGTAACAACTGGACCATCCTTGAATTCCAGGTGAGAGCCTGTCAGCGGCTCAAATATATAACGGAGCACCTGCACATACAAACCTCTGCTGAAGGTATCCTTCAGATTTGAAGTTCGAATGCTCAGAAAAAAACGCTTCCTGTTCCAGAGAGCCTGCAAGTTTACTACATCAGTCACGTCGCATGGCAAATTCTGCCTGACTCGCATCCCGAGAGTCAGCTTTCAGCATGAGTCAGCATTTACACACTCAGAAGATAGCAAGCAATGTCAACAGCACTACCCTTCTTCACTACCCGAGGTTAGTATGCTGTGATTGGGGCACGTCATTATCAAGAAGATTAAATTCACGCACCGGGCAGATCAGGATCTGGTAGTCTAGGCGAGGGAAGGAGGTTTCTTGAGCCCGCAGCGCCAGGCACGCCGCGAGATTGGCGCCCGCGCTGTCCCCTGCCACTCCAAAACTGAATCTGCCCGGCCGTACCCCAAGTTCAGGTGCATGCTCATACACCTGAGATGCAACAATGGAGTATTTTACTAAGTATATTGTTGCTGCGCGCCCGCCACAGTGTGTATCACACTTCTGGGCAGTCCCTTTTTTGTCCGGAGGGTGCAGTCTAGAAAGACATCTTACCTGCAGCGGAAATCAATCGGGAGTTGTGCCTGTTTGCTGGGTTGGCACATGCAGATGCATGTACATTGGCAGGCTTGGCAATAGCATGGCATTGCAGGGCTGTGAAGCACACCCACTGTGCAGCGGTGCAGCAGTCGTCCAGTCCTGCCGGGTAGGGATCCTCTGGCGCCAGCCGATACTCCACAGATGCCACCAGAGCCTGACAGCAAAGCATGCTACAATCGGCGCTCTGATAAGCCTGCCTAGTATCTTCTACCTTCCTACCAGCAAGAAAACAGACATGGTCAGTGTGCCAAAGATCCAAATTGGCACAAGTTCCTCTCTTTTTTTCAAATAGGAATCGTGCGGTCTTTAAATTAGCACCGTTAGAAAGACTATATATATTGTGATGCCGCTGATCACCTGTGAGGTGCTGGTCAGGCGGCGGCAGACTGCGTCATGGGATTTGATGCTGCCCATCGTGAAGCCCCCGCCATGGAAGTAGACCAGCACTTGTGATGGGGCCTCCTCGGACGGCTGATACACCCGGACTGGGATGTCGCATGCAGCACCTAACACCTTCACATCAGTCACCTGCGCAGCCAAAAAGAGGCTGTTGATGGTTTGGAAAAAATTCCGAATGCAAAAGCACAAATTGGCATGTGCATGACCACCCGATAGTATGTATGGGGCCCTCAACAATTCAGTCATGCGGGACGATGTGATGCATTGGACGCAATACTGCTGGCTGGCCACTTTAGTCAAGTGACGATGTGAACAGTCTGCATCAACCTCTCGGACAGTGGGAATATGAATTTTTGAGTTGGAACGGCGCAAACCCGGTATATCTTATCTAGATTGTCGAATAACATGGGTAGATCCGTGTCCATGAGCGCTCGCTGCTCTGATAGTGACATTTCTGTCTTCATAGCCAGGTCTGCATCAGCCATGGCCTGCACACGAAAGAGGGCAATGAAGGTTCTTGGAATTTGACAAAGCCCCTTTTATTACGACCAAATGTTCCACATCGATCTTGCACAAGATTTTAGTGGATCAATTCTGCGATTCTCGAGGTCTGATTCGTTTACTCATTGCTCTTAGGTCACGCTTCACACTCAAAACGGACAATAAAAACTCATTTGGCAACCTACACGGCATCATAAAATTGTGATAGTACATTTTGAATGAGACAATTCATTCCAGGGCTTACTGCGTTGCTCTTGGACGTTGTCGGTGGTCTCGGGAGAAGGCTGAATATCCTGATCACTGGACTCCTGACTCTAAAACAAAAGAAAAGGATCCCGGATTTGTGCTGAAGCCAGCACCAGTTGTCTTGAGCATGCCTCTACTTGACGGAGGCTCCAAGATCTTCCAAATCGGAACCTGGACGAGGAGAAGCTCACGCGATGCGCCAAGACAGGCAACCGAAGTCCCCCACCGGAAGCTGCTCCTGCAGTTAGATCGCAAATGTTTCGCATGGTTGCAGTCTGCAACTTGCTGCAATTGCATGTAACAGTTCAGCTAGGCATGGTGTGTCTGCAACAGACTGTGTTCAGGATATAAGTCATACGCTCATCGTTTGGACCAGGCGCGGGATCCTTCCACAATCTGCTCAGGGCTAAGCCTCGCTGTAGTCTGCCCCCGAAAACGTGCACAATTCGGTGCGAGAAATCCCCACACAAGTGTTCTCACTGGTGTACTTTACACAGGGCCTCTAGATCATCTGCAGCTGGTGTCACCACCGTTGGAACGGAATTAAAAACTGGACTTGTGTTTTCCTGAACCGCAGGGAGATTTGATGGAGAGACAAGACTTAGTGGAGCAGCTTCCTATTGAGGTTTGGAAGCAGATTGCGCGGCACATGGAAACTAAGGAATGGGTAAGGTCAGCTGGGGGAACCTGCATCGCCCTGAGTGCCCTCAGGGAGGCTGCAGCCCACCGTCATCAGCGTGCATGGCGCCTTCAAGTCGGCTTTCATCTTGCATCTGCCCATTATCAGCCCGCCGGACACTGCTAAACCCAGCTAAAAAGGTCCTCGCAAGAGAAGTGCTCCCAAAAGGGATAAGCGGGTCAGAGTCAAGCCATCCCTTAAATACACTCACTGTGCGGCTCCAGGCGCTGTATGTATCACAGCATGTTCCCATGTTTATTTGGGATAGACTGCCTTTTTCAAAGCTTGAGCACACTGCAGATGTGTCGCACTCCCTTTTGAGACACTCTAGCGGATTTTTTGCTCTGTCCGTAGCTCCGTCGTCCTTCTGCTCTGTTGCGAGCAAAATTATTCACTAAATGTATAATGCCACCCGCACGTTATCATTGAGTTTATCTCACTTCAGCTCTGCTGCGGCGATTGCCCATCCTGTTTATCAAGTCCAGGTTGTTTGACTAGATCCTTGGAAGACGCAGAAAACTGAAGATGGATGTGACCTTGCTGATTTCCACACACATCCGCGAGCAGCCCGACTGTAGCAGCTGCCTGGGGTCTGCATCACTTGAGCTTGAGCGCCTTCACTTCCTGGTGCAGCCGCCTGGCCTCAGCGTCACTGGCAAAGTGGTCGCGCACAGGCTGCAGGATTGCATTCAGCGCAGCCGCCAGTGCCGGCTTCATGTCGCTGGGGTGCAGTGCCCCACTCAGGTAGTCAGCCTCCACCTCAGCAGCATCCAGGTACTCCCTGAAACGAGGAAGCCACAATCAGCCATGCTTGTTATTAGCGAGGCCGGTGCTCAGAACTGATTCTGCCATCTGATTACCGGGGCTGAGGCAACCAGCGATTGATGCTAAAAAAGTGCTTTTTAAGGAACTCAGGACACTAGCTACACCCATAGCAGCGCATGCTGCAAGTCTCAATTCTCACTGCAACAGACTAAAGCCATGGGGAGTCAGGCAGGCAAAAATGTTCTGGTCAGTCACGGTATTCAGGCTAAAAAGCATGCGAATAAATATACGTGGACTGAGGGTGAAAATCCCATGCTGGTTGAAGACAGGTTGCGCAGTGATGTTGAGAGCGCACTTTTGGCGGCCGTCCTCCTTGGAAAAGGTGACGGTGAATTTGCCGGCCCAGGGCAGGACGAGGGAGGTGATGTAGGCGAGGCAAGGGTTCTCGTGGACCCCGAAGCCCTGGTCGTGCAGGGGGCAGAACGCCTTTTTTATCTTGCGTTCCACGTCCTGCTTGCTGTCATCCATGTAGATGCCAGAATTAGCGTCCCCCTTCACAATCTGCTTCTGACCCTGCGCGACACATGCGCGTCCCAATGAAGCGTCGCACAAGACAAGACATGTCCTGTCAGCGGCTTGTTGGTGCGCCCTCAGCAATTTCTGGGATGAGACAGCTTAGCAGCAAATTGGCGAGCCTCAATGGTGCATTGCACAGCAAAGGAAACAGGTGTTGTCAGGGAAGGCATCTAATTGGTATGCACTTCGGGGGGAAGAAAGAGAGGGGAGCAGACCTGTAGCAAGCCCGGGTGCCGCGGGTAGGTCAAGAAAATGGGAACCTTCTGCCCCTCCCTCTTTGCGCAGAAGTCCCGCGCCAGCACTTGCACTCGTTCTGTGCGCTCGCCCTTTGGCAGCAGACAGATGTCCGCCTGGTCAGGCAGCAACATCTGTCAGGCAGTGGGATTTGATGGGTTTCAATTGTCCTCCCCATGAGACACAGTACAGGGAGGCCAAGCGCTTGCATCTTCACAGGTGGAGGCCACCGTCTAAGGCACCAGCTTCAAGGGAGCAGCTATCTAGACGAGCATGTAATTAAGTTCAGGATCCAGTAAATCAGCAAATGAGGTCGGCTGATATGCTTAGATTGGGGTTTGCACCTGCAGGTAGAAGCCATGGGCGCACTGCTTGCACAGATGAGCGACCTCTGAGGACAGGTCATCGCCCCTGGTGCCCACGCTCTTCAGTGTGGAGCTGCGCGCAACGTCCAGCCACAGAGCATTGTACTCCAGTGGTGTTCTGTCAATCTCCTCACAGGCGCTCACGAAATGCACCTGACAACATAGGATTGATCTGTCAGGTCCATGTGATGCCGTGGATGGCAGAAGGAGCAGCAGAAATTATTGAGCACCTGCTCGCCAATGCCCTGCATGCCAAGAGCCTTCCAGATCTCTTGAAACAATTGTGCCGCTGACTGTATCTTCTTGGCACCCTTGGATCGAGCGCAGTCATCAGCGACCCTGCTCAGCACCGAATACAACAGATATAAGCTATTATTATGCATTCGGCCATAAATTCTGCCACTCAGATGTATCGCATAAAGGGTGGTGCGCACCAGAATTTGGTCGTCACTCCACATCTCGTGAGTTTGTTGATGTAGAGAGCCTTCAAAACACCCTGATGCAAGTAGAGTAATGTCACAACTAGACCCCCGGCACCTCGGCATCTGTGTCATCAGCATAATTGATCACAAAGAAATGTTAATTCCTTCGAGAAAGGAGGCACAGGCGTGCCTGTTCGATGTCCATGCGTCCTGAGGGCTCAAAGCCATCGTATGCTAAAGGACTGGGACTGCTGTCAAGTGTATGTTTAAGCTCATCGTGCTGTAAGCATTCCGATCCGATGCTAGATGCCAGCTCCCACCTCTCATCCAGGGTCAACCTGACCGAAGAAAAAGTGCAGTCAGGCCACAGCAAATCACAGAAGCGGCAGTGGTCAATCCATTGAAGCACTTCAAATGAATTGTGGAAAAAAACAGCGAAATCTTACTGTGCTTGTGAGGCCAGGCCTCGCAATCTTTGTGTCTGTCCTGATGGATTGGAAGGATCACTCATCGTGGATATTGGAAGTAATGGCTCAGCTAAGGCCTGACTATTTCTTCGAAAAATTATTCTCAATGCTGCGAGATAAGCGCTGCTCCATTTACTCGATTGTCTTGATGATAGTTCGCAGTCGGCGGGTAGCTGAGCTCCAAATGTATACACGCTCCCGACACCGCCTCGTTGAAATTTGTTTTCAAATTTGCAAGGTAACTCTTGAGCCAGAAAAGTGCACTTTCGTCTTCCCTTCCCTCCCGAAGTCCGCACTAATTCCACAGCTTTCACAACGATGGAGTTTCAAAGCGCGGCAGAGCAGTACTCCCGCCATGGATCCATCCGGATGATGTCGCAGATGACTCTACTGTAGAGTCTCTACATGACAGGCAGTGTGCTGCATGTGAGATCTCTTGGGTTGTCATGACTGTGGGAAGTGCTTGCAGCGCACATCCTAAGAGCTTCCTGGCTTCTGCGCCCAGAGGTGTGCCCAGCTCTTGATACACTTGTGTACTTTCTCAGCGCTTCATGCATACAGAGTACCGAGATCTGGTATCTTGTGGGCCCTAAACTCCCAAAAGCCTGCAAGGGGAGCCTGAAGGGGAGACCCAGAGGGCAACTCTGGAGTGGGCGCCGGCCCAATGCAGTCAGCAAACATCTGCAAGCATTGCCAGTAGTACTATTTGTACAGGTCCGCAAATCCAAAACCAAAGGCCATAGGGCATGCATGCAAGACACCTGCAGCCACGTCTGCCGGGCCTATAAAAATCTGCAGCCTAGTAATTTTTCACATTTCATCGGATCTCAAGCACCAAACCCTGAAGCACTCCCTGCACAGTATATGTACCCCTAAATATCCGATACCTCTGGCCTACCTTGAGGGTATCTTGCAGGGAAACCCGAAGTTGGGCAGACACATCACTGCTTTACATGTCCGAAAGGTTTGCCAGCGTTTTTACAGATGTATCTGCAGACATCACTAGTGGGCAGCATGCACTAGGGCGCCCTACAAGCCGGCCGGTGAAAGTGGGCATACAGCCACTATTGCCGTGCATGACGGTCATGCAAGACATTGTGTTGAAGCTTGGAATTTCAAGATTGCAACTTTCTCAACGCACTTAAAATTGTTTGAGCACTCTTCTTTTCCCTCAAAAGCTGTTGAACACATACTTGCAACACTACATGCGTCCCGCAGCAGGACTCCTGCCACATAGTCTCACATTGCAACTCCTTGCTGTCTCGCCTCTGCTGTACCCTAATGGTATTTGTTGATAATTCACAAAAGACACAATAATTTTACACCTGCACCTGCTCGCCAGAGCCTCCCATCTCCTTCAATTGGTCCTTAAACTTGGGCAGACCGTCCTCAATGAATTTTCCCAAGTTCTGAGTCCTGGCGTCTTCGCAGAACACATGAAAGGCCGGCTTAAAGTCAAGCTCTTCCAGGTTGGTGGCCACCATGCCCCTGAAAGGCACTCCATCTGGCTGGTGGAATAGCTTAAACCCGCACTCCTGCATCCAAGGTAAAACATCTAGCTTGATGTATCGACGTTGGCAGGCATGTCAGCTCCCAATGTTAATCTCGCGATCTGCAGGGACAGGTGCGAATTGCCGCTGGTGTCCCTGGCATAATTTCCAGCACAAATCTATGGGTCACAATGCAGGCCATGCCATGGGTGGATATTTTCATATTGCTCTCGCTTGCTAGGCTATCTGTGGGTCCAGAAACTGCGTCTGCAAGGGGTGCACAGCCTTAATACTTTTACCAGGCATGCTGGGTTCCAGTCACTGCATTCAAGCTGCATCGCTCTTCCAGAGCCCAGATCTGTTCCTACGAACCTAAAGATTTTTAGAATGCACTGGATTGTCTCGCGCTGCTTCGTTGAAGATTATCAGGCAACGCATCAAGCCCCATCAGGCACCCACCTTGCAGAAATTGCGCCCCAGTGATGGCTTTCGCACGCTGAAGCGTTTGATGTGATCTGATCCTTTCGATATGCTGACGGCGTCCGCCGGATACAAGGCAACAGGCACGGGCGTTGTTTGGTGAAACTTGGCGCATGAGTGGCAATGGCACCATACTTGGACTAGTGGATTGCCTCTCACATCCAACTCGAATCGTTTACACGCACACTGTAAGCTGTATCGAGGCTCTGGGTTAGTCATGTTCGCCGCAGAATATCTGAGGGGAGCTCCTTTCCGAATGTTATGATGTTGTTGGTGACGTCACAGTGCTCCAACTGAGGCAGTCCTGGATATTTCTCTGTGTGCTCCTTGGTTGGGAACTGTTTCCGTCCAGTTCCTTTACATATCAATTCTCACAGCGCCAATGGAGCTAGCAGCATGCTGCACATTGCACAGATGTAGCATGCCAGCAACAAAGCCAATGCAAACTTATGTGCTTGCATGCCCATGGGCATTCTCAGATTTGCTCTGTTACAACAAGACCCTGTATCACGAGTTTCCAGTACAGCTGTATATTTTCCGCATGATCATGAACATTGTCTCCCACTCCGCTGGCCTGCAGGGCGAACGCCGCACCCACCATTCACACACCAGGTACTCTAGCTACGCAGCGGGCTCGGCAGCCTGAGCCGACTCAGCCGCCTGTTTTGCGGCCGCAGCTTCAACAGCAGCCGCCCTCTCCTGCACCAGCGCTAGTGTTTGCCGCGGCAGCGGGCCACAGCGATCAGAGCTCACAAATTCGGCAGCCTGAGTTGCCACCTTTGCCGGTAGCTTGTCTAGCGCCAGGCCTAGATTCCTCAGCGGCAGCTGCAGGGCAACACAGCGGCTTTATTGTCAGCTTAATATCTCAGAGCACCTAAGGAGAGTTCTCTTCTTGGAAGGGATGACAGCTGGCTTGCTGGGAGAAACCTGACGCATGCATCCATGCCTCTGCAGAGCCTGCCACATGTGCACCGCAGCGAATGGCATGCTGTAGAAGAGAATATTTCAGGCAGTCCTCTCGCTTCTACAGAAAGGTGACACGGAAAGCAGCGTCCAAGGCGCAGATATTCAACTTCATTGGACGTCAATCTTCACGTGACCGTAATGTTATTGGCCTTGCAAAAACCACACATACAAGCCTCACTTGAATGAACTCAAAAGCCGTGATTGTGTCACCGGAGCATACCTGCAGCAGCACGGGGAGGGAGTCAGGAAGCAGCTCGCGCACGCACACAATCCACCCTTGCCACTGCTGGCTGTCAGCCCACACCGCCTGCCCCACCAGCGTCGACAGAATCTCCAGCACAAATCCCCGCAGCTCGCGCGACGCCGCGTTCGCCTGGATCGTGAAGCGCATGAAGAGGAACGGCAGCGGCTTCCTGCGCAGCATTTTCCAAAATATCAAAGTCTTAGTGGTCCCCCACTGTACAGTGGACCTGACCTGAAATAGGCGCACGGTACCAGGACAGTGTGTTACTTGAAGAATTTGGAGGCCTGTGGGAGCACATGATGATCACCCAAACACAGGCTGAGGGAGAGGACCGATCTTTGCCACAGGCACTCAAAATCAGGTGTCCACAGGCTCCCTCAGTGTGAATAATATGGCACGAGAGTGTCAAGAGATTTACATTCACTTATCATCCGCAGTAACCTATAAATGAAAGGACAGTCCAGTTCTATTAGTGAAGAAGGGGAGATTTCGGCATAGTGATAGCAAAAACACACCTGACCACGAGCTGCTGCAGGGTTGAGGCGAGGGACTTGGGAGGGAATGCTGGCGCGCCGTCAGGAAGCTTCATGGTCAGGCAGGCCGTCAGCGCGCCCGCATGCTGCTTCAGGGGCAGCGAGTCCTTTTTCAAACTCAGTATCGCCACCAGGATCTCCTGCGGCGCCAGCAGCGGCTCCCCTGCACGCACAGGGCCTGGGCTGTTTATGAAACTATATTATCACAGGATGTCTCCTTTCTCAAGGGACTCCATCAGTCTTCAGCCACCCAAAAGTGCACCGCGCCTGACAAGGCAAGATGAGCACGGCAGCACTGGCAGTGCCATTATTCAAAATCAGAATGTGCTTCCCCCATTGGTATAAGGTATATTGGCTGCGGTGTGTTGCCCCTTGGGGGCATTTGTTACAGTGGAGCCGAAGGATCACAGGGACCACCATCAGAACTGGTAGCAAAATTACCCGCATTTTTAGTTTTCAAATTCAAATTTCAATCTCAACAGCACATGCTGCAGCAGAGATTGGTCCACGACCTTTCAAAATTCAAAAGTTGCATTCAAAGCACGCCGGTCGCGGGCTGTGGCAGCATTAGGCGCTGCAGCAGATGGTGCTCGGAAATTTCCAAAAGTAAATTTTAAATTTCAAGTCTCGTATCCGAGTTTGAAACTCACCGGTCTCAGGCTGCGGCAGGAGCAGCCGCTGTAGGCCGGCAGTGAAGCCGGCGGCGTCCTTGAGGGACAGCAATTTTGGCAGGTGCATCAGCGCCTCTTGCCGCGTCAGCCCGCCCAAAGCCGGCACCAGAAATCGCACATCCTTGCTGCGCTTCAAAGCCTCCATGCACGCTCCAACCAGGCTTGCCGGGGGCGGCTTGCTCTCTGCAAAATCAAAACAGCCAGCTCATTTAAGCCCTATGCCGGGTGGTAGGGAGACAATATAATGGGGCTTTTATCAATATGCTATTGTCAGAATTTGCCAGAGTGGCTTGCTCTCTGCAGAAAACCAAGAAAACAAGCTCTGTGAGAAAATATGCTGGGTGGTGGCATGTGGTCAGATGGCACTGGCCGGCTGTCGGCGCCCTCCTTGCAGAGAGAAGAGATATGGAGCGACTGAAAACGTGCCCGTGTAAGAATTTACCAGGGCGGCTAGCTCTCTGCCGCACAGTGGAAGTTTGTTCTCAGCTGCCAGGAAAATGGGGCATGCAAAAATTTCAGTGGTTGCTTTTTGAGGTCAGGAATATTGTCATGCAAAACTTTGGAGGTCAGCCTGTAGAAGATGGATGCATGACAAGGGTAGCGAGTGATGTGTTCAGCTTGCATCCATGATTACTGCTTTGCATGCAACTGCTTCCTAGGGCACTGGGTTTCTCTGCAAAAGGCATATGGAATTTCTTATGTTCGTTGCCAACATGTGGGGGGCGGACGGTGGCCATGTGTCGGGGTCCGGGACAAAGCTCATGGGAGTACAGGTCTTCAGAATATCATTAGTTTGAAGGTGGGCAGTGCCTGTGAGGGTGTGCAGCATGCTGAGCAGGAGAGGCAGGCTGCCTGGCGGCGGGCGCTGTCGCAAGAGTCCAACAAGCACCGGTGAAGCCGCGCCGATCACACGCGCGAGCCCCGGCGCCCTCTCTCGGATCGCCGCGCGCGCTGCCTCTGCCGCCTGCCACCCAAAACATATGAAGTATGTCACATTGCTGCATACTTTCCATGTACAGCACATTTCCCAGTCCTGAGGATTAGGGACATCAAGCAATAGCTGTGTTGTTGCTGCACTTATCCTACATGTGACCTGCGTTAATCTCAAATCTGATGTTTCAGGAAAATGGCGCTGAAAAGCACGCTCTCAGAAGGCAATTGCATTAGTTGTGGGTCACACAGAAAATCGCATATGATCTCTCGTCATACTGTCGGCTATGGGTTCATTAAATGACGTGCTAGCCAACGCATTTCAGCCGCTGTGCATTGAAGCTGTGATGGGCATGTTGACCTCATCCTTTCGGCAATTGTGAGGCCACCTTTCAAATTCAAAGACTCAAATTTAGACAGGCCCACCTTCCCATAGACCTGCATTAGCTGGTGCAGCAGCTCCGGCTTCTTGGTGCACAGCGCGCAGAACAGATCGCAGCGACTCTGCGCATCCTCCACGCTGCATATGTGATCCTGCGCTGCCGCCTCCACCAACGCACCAATCCCCTGCGCTGCCCCCGCCGCGTTTGCCGCATTTCCCCTGTGCACGCTCTTTTCTCTCCCTGACACCGAGACAGCTTCCTTGCCGCTGGTAGTTGCAAGGCCGCCAGACTCCCTGCGAGCGCTCGTGTCATCCGCTGCATGACTAAACCCCTCATCTTCCTTTGATACACCCTCTTTATTTTGCACCCCCTGGCTCCCCTGGCTCCTCTCCCCCCTGCCTGCATCCTGCACGCCATCACCGCCGCTTGCACTTTCATGCTCACCGCCGTTCGCTGTGACTGCTCCTGTTGGAGCTTCTCCGCTTGTCCGTTGTTTACTGCCTTCGGCCCCTTTGCTCACAGCCTCACTCTTTTGCTTTCTGCTGTCTTCCTGCGACGCGCTGCCAGCGCTGCCGCTTGCTGGATCGGATCCTGCCGCTGTTGCCTGATCTGGCGCGGCTGATCCGTTCTCCGTAGGCGTTGCCTCAGCCGCTGCCGGTGCCTCATCTGGCGCGGCTGAGCTGGTCTCCGGCGGCGTCACCTTCTCTGCTGACGGTGCCTGATCGGGCACCGGAGCTGCACTCAAGACAAGCGCAGCTGAGCCATTCTCTAGGGCAAGCGGCTGTGAAGCTGCCGGCAGCTCCTGCTGCGGAGGGGGCTCGAGTTCGCGCAGCTTTGCCAGCGCAAATTGCTCGATTGCGTCGTGCAGGAAGGTTTCCAGGTACAGCCGGTTTGCTGTCAGCCTCACCGCCTTGCTCCTGCAGCGCAAGACACCACCACCTTTTTACTTTTTCCCCTAATACATTTTTTTACATACTGCAATGATATGGCGTCATCTGGATATGACTGCCCCTGACAAATTGCGTCAGGCTGGGAAAATCTGGCAGCAGTAGGCGTTGCTCCGCTGTTGTCATGACCAGTCAAGAGAGCTGCATTTTTACTCCTTTGAAGATATGACCCATATCAGGCAATGTCTCAATCTAAGTTCTGGATCGCACACCTCATATCTTCATCCTGCGCTGTGGCGGTGCTCAAAACCATGTCCAGGACAGGGGCCCTGTCACTCGGACGGCCCATGATGATGTCACGCGCCGCCTGCATGCCATCATACATCCATTGATGGCATCGGTGACTTGCACGACATGTGTCTATTTGCAATCACCAATGCTAATCTTCCTTCAAACACTATGTTGCAAATTCAAAATTGCATTTTTGCCGCCGAAAAATTTGGGGGCTTTCATGCTTGGTAGGTCATGCTGGCACCTCAGGCCCCTGAGCAAACGATACACAGCAGGAAAGAGTAATGGCAGAAGAAGCCAGGGATTATAAGAGGATACTGTCATTTTTAATATTATTACACGGTTTCAGTCCTGGGTACCAGGTACGTCTAGCAACATCTGCATAATTGCTTTCCACTTTTCTCAATTCCTTTCTCCACCAGTCATGGGCATGACCACCCGCATCTAGATCTTCTCAGACGTAGTCAACCCCTAACACATAAAAATTAAACAATGACAATAAGGGGAACAAAAGAGCGCACCTGCAGTGAGAGGTTTGCCCACTCGTCGCCGCCACCGGCCACGTCGGCCAGAAAATGCGCAATGGCCGGCTGCGGCAGCGCCGGAGCTTCCATCAGCAGTTTTGCTATTGTGCGGTCCTTGGGATCCGTCTGCTGTTCCCTGCTCAGAGCGCAGCACAACCAAATTCTTTCCTTTCTTGCCCAGAGCCAAATACAATCATCACCGATGGAAGCGCACCATGGTGCCAACTGCTTGCTGGGAAGTTTCTTCACGCACATGCAAACAGTCAAATTGGCAGACCTTAAAGCAGTTTAATGCTCTGCAGTACCAAGTCTTTCCCTGACAATGGAAAACATTGGGGAGGGGCCAGGGCGGACATGCATAGGCATGCTTGCCAGCACAGCAGCCAAACTGCAGCTGTGCCGGACGCAGCATCCTCGGTAAACCAAACCTGACTCCCACATCACCAGAATCCAAACACCCTTTGCATGATACTTTCTGTTTAAACGCTCTCTGAGACGTGATTCACAGGATATTCCCCACCTGAGACCTTCCAGCATGGCGAGTAGCACAATCTCATAGGGGCTGTCCACGAGCGCCGCCGCCCAATTCCCGTCCCCCTCGGAATCTCCATCTTCCTCCCGTACAACAAGCTCTCTGCCGGAGCTTTCTGCAGCATCCTGTGTTTCGGGCTGTTCAGGCTCCGTTGCCTGTTGTAGCGGCGCAGCTTCTGCCATAACTTCGTCCTGTGAGCCAGCGACTAAGGCGCGAGAATTGGCGTTGTCGTCTGCTGATGTCATCGTCACGTCATCGTCCAGCGCTGATGCAAGCGCTGCCTTCCTCTGTAGCAGGCATGCCAAAATTGTGTCAGCTCTCCATGAATCACATTGAAGGCAACAAATCCTTATTTTGTGAATGAGACCAATCAGCGACGTACAAAAATGTATGGCTAGCTAGAGTTCTGTGAGAGAAACAAAGTACAGCAATTGAGAAGGAGAGTCGCCTTGAGCATCCATTCACTAATACCTTGTGTAAGAAGCTGCCTAGTACGACAGTGCAAGATTGAATGGCTCAATTAGAATGTGCTATAACATATTCGTCAAAAGGGGGGCGAGTCACCTTGGGCTGGGTGATGTGAGCGCTGGCGGCGGCCTTGGCGGCTGATGTCACGCCGATGCCAGCATTCGCGACAAACAGGCGGTACAGCCACTTGAGCGCCAGGTCATAGCTCTTGGGCTGATGAAAGCTGCCCAGCAGGTGCTGCAGTACCATGTCAGCCGCCATGTCACCCACCGGCGCCCTGTGATCCACGAACCCTCAGAAATTGATTTGAGCAGGAGTACAGCATTTCTTGCCATAAATGATTGACTGACAGCGCAGCTCTTCTGTGTAGCTTGCAGACTCATAGGTCCCCAGTACCTTTACAGGCCAAGCAGACCATTGTCCCTTGCTGAGGGACTGTCATCTGGACATTTTTAAGCCCAAACGCTTCGCGGATGGAAGCAAAAGTCTGATACAATTATGCCTCCATTCCAATGTTGTCTCTTCAGAAATCAGATAGCTACACTTCTTTGATGGCAGCAAAAAGTGACACAAAAATCCAAAAGAACCAAGTTGAAAATCTTGAGATCACCTGGTGGCCAGCGAGGCCAGCACAGACGCGCGCAGGTGCTGCACAGGGGCGGCCTCCGCCCCTAAGACTCGCCCGACGGCGTCCAGTCTCAGCGTTCCCTGCTGCTGCTGAGTCAGCGCCAGCGGTTCCAATTTCAGCACCGGCAGCTGCGCTCGCCGCAGCGCCAGCTGCCGGGGAGCTGCCAGGGGTTGTGGAGCCGCCTGCAGGGGTTACAAAGTAGGGCAAGATGTTCCACCCGGATTTCAAGTAGATTGATACACCACAGGGATTAGAGTAGATAAAGACCCCGCAGTGGGGGTTTGAAAGAAGGGTGAGAAATTCCATGGGGACTGATTTCAGGTCAAAGCATGGATGATCAAACATTCCACCACGTGAGTGTAAATTTACAGACTTTGACAAGCGGTTCACAGTGACGATCTCTGAAACAGATGCACAAGTACGTCACCAGAAAAGCAAGCTTTACACATCATGAGTTTGCCAGGTCGATATTTGAGAAAGTCACCTTTGGCTGTGGCTGTACTTCGGGCGGTTCCTGCTTTGGCACGGCGGCCGGCTGCTGCTGCATGGGCTCACCTGGCTCCGTCAGCCCCTGCAAAAATACAGCAATCCTGATTTGTACGCGTTTATGCACTGTTATAGCAGCCTCTTGAACAAATCCACGCCCATGTCATTTTGACATTACACGCTGACAATAAACTTGTATCCGCGGGCACATTTGCAACAGAGCAACACTGCATGCAGCTCCCACGGAAGCAAGCAAAGAATCCATTTTGCGGTGAGCCACTGGCGGCCACGTGCCAAACTACGCAGCGTCGCATATCTCACGTCTCTGAAAATATTATTAAGAATTAGGGTTCACCCGAACCGCCCGATTTTCCAAGGGAATTAACAAAGAGCCAGATGAGGCAACTAATTGACACCGCCGAGCCCGCCGAGGCCGGCCGGAGAGAAAATGCCGTCGCAAAAGTCTCCACCATAAACCCTAAATACAAGCCCACAAACCCTAAATGCCTATTTTACAAGGCAAATACCCATAAACAAATATGGAGGGAAACGATGAACGGGCCAGATGAGGCACCTGCAGCAGGCCGGCGAGGCCGCCGAGGCCGGCGGCCGGAGCGGGAACGCCGTCGCAGACGTCTTCCCGCCGCGGCAGGTGGTCTAAATTGGCGATGACAGCGTCCGCCAGCACAGCGTCCGACAGCTCAGCAACGAACGCCTTGAGGGTCGTGAGATCGTTCTCTGCCGCTAAGACCGCCATCACTGCCAGAACTTCTCGCAAGTCCCTCTCCGGCGTGTGCCCAGGGCACTCGTGCAGAAGCCGCAGTAGCATCGACGGCTGCGTGGGAAAACTACGACCTCAATTACTACTACTTTCATTTTTATCACACGCATTTCCAAAGTATAGGATCTGGTGCGTTGCGGCAAGTTATCCTATGGATTGGAACATGGTCATTCCATGACTGCATTGGTCTGTCTCGTTGACCTGGTCCCTGTGAATTACACCGTCAATGTGAGGGGATATAAAGGGCCCGGTTACAGGCCCATTTTGTATACGGGTCAATTCTGCAAAATGTTACGCAATATGCACATGCACACCAGCTCGATAGGGCCAGGAATTGTGTTGTCTCAAAAGCTGTATTCTGGGTAGGATTCTGAATTTAGAATCGAAAAATGTGCGGGGTAAATGAAACATGCAGATAAGTGGGGTTACAGCTACACTAACATATACAATATCCCACAGTACAGAATGGGCTTCGCCGGCATGAAGAACACATACAAGGAAACGCCGAAAGGAACAAATCTAGAAAACATGGCAAAGGAGGGATTAGAAAAAATTAACGGGCTTGGCCCGACAGCACAAAACATTCAAAAGACACTACAGTCTATGCCTATGTACAAGATGACCGTACTGCTAGTAATCACGCCTAAATCTAGTACATGAAATGCAATGAGTGCGAATGATAGATAGCAAGAATACACTTGTTTGCTTGACATGCTTAGTATTCCGGATATGACAGAAGAATGGCAATCAAAACAAATGGCCTTTCAGCACTTTGATGGCCTGCGAACAGTTTGCTTGCTGCAGGCCTTTCTTAGCTACCTCCTAGCTGCACAGCTTACTACCTACGAGCGGCGCGTGAGCGTTTCACCTCATACTGCGGTAATTGGGGCGTCGGCTGTGGCAATGGCTGAGCCACCACTGCAGGTTGGGGCTGTGCAGGTTCTGCTGAGGGCAGCCTCTGGCGCTTGGCTGACCCATCGCTGTCTTCGTCCTGCCTTGCGCGTTCCCTCTTAGCCTGCAAAGCACAGGTCAGCAATTTTCTCGCCCCTCTAGACACTCTGCCTCCCTTGTCCCAAGCAGCATCACACTGAAATGGAGCGTGATAAATTCCACTGCACGTGTAATACATCACTTTCAGCAAGAACGCACAGACTTCCTCGGTCAAGACATGCTCATGTGAGCAGATGCAAGGGGCTGAAGCATATGATTGGCATCGCAGCTACGCACATGCTGATCGAGGGTATCAAGTATGGTTGGCCTGTGGCATCAGTGCTTGTAACGTGCTTTTGTGCACCGAACAACATGTCATCCTGTAGTGGCAGCTGATGCGCGGACGGCAATCATGTTTGAGCTGGCTGATAAGATGCAAAGCCACCACTTTAAGGGCACTTGGAGAGCATGCTTTGACTGGCCTGAGGGCCAATCATACTTGCGGAAGGGCAGGATTATATTCGGCTATGTAAGAGCCATTACAAGGCGTAGGCTTGTCCAGTGTGCATCCAAGTGCTGTGCTACATATATTGGATCTGTGCTGACAGCGCCGGGGCGCACACAAGGGAGTGTGGCTTGATATATCGAAAAGATGCAAGCACTGCTGGTCATCTGGAGCTGTCATCACCTGTCTTTCACTCCTGCGCACTTCAGCATCTGCCTGCTCGCCCGCGCCCAGAGCGTGCAACGCCGCCACTATCTGCTCCCCACACACACAGAATTGCTCAACACTGACTTTGATTCTGGTAACCAGTGCTGCGTCCCCAAGAGCCAGTAGTCACCGCTGCTATTCTGGGTCGCATCTGCTTGTATATTGAGCCAAAAGAACAAGGGGCGAGTATCAGCCCTTGGCCGGTATTACATCCAACAAGCTGAAGATATGAAGAAGGGCCATGACCTTTTTAGGAGCCTGTTTAGGCAAGGTTTGATCTCAAAAATAATCAATTCTCTGCTGCCAGGACTGAGCAACAACGCTGAAGCAGAGATCCACACCTTCCGCTGCCACGGCAGAGCCTGGGGGGCCTTGCAGCGCAGCACGGACATGAGCGCATCTTTCACCGCCCTGTCCACGCTGGCAGCAACCCCATTCCGGTCATCCCCCTGAACAAATACAATGGCTTCAGAACAAACACCCCCATTTCGCATAATCTAATGCAGAAATGCGGAGGATACCTGCAGACCTCAGAGTCAGCTGATCTGCTCCCCACAAGTACTTTCCTTTTCAGCGCTCGGTGGTGTCTTCTATGCGCTTATGTACGTGGAGCCATGGACATCCCCAAGAATGCCCATCAGCACGACTGTGCAGATGTGAACCAGATTCAGTACATGCACATGCGATTGCTCTTCCTCCGTTGCAATGCATGAGATCAACTGTTATGGTGAAGGCAGAGTGTGAGCGGTATACAGTGGAGCTGCTCTTGCCAAAGGCGGCACATACTGACCGCTCCCCGATACTTGAGATCTTCAAGACATTGCTTTCGGTATTGGTCTCATGTACAAGCATTGGCACACCACACTGCGGATGCCATCATCACCATCATGCGCATGCAATTGCAATGAAACTCAGCACGCTGCAATCTCAGCAGAGATAAAAGCACGCACTGAGGAGCTGCTCTTGGCAGAGGCGGCGGACAGGAGGGTGGGCAGCACGCGGCCCAGGTATTGAGGCCGCTGCGCTGCCAGAGAGCCGACGGCTTTGACTGCCACAATGGCAACGCTGCCAGGGAGGTTCGCCAGTGCAGACTGCTTCACCATGCCCAGCAGCTGCAGCAGGAGCGTCTCTGCGTCGCGCGCCACCTGTGCACAGCAAGACATGGGCCCCACGCTGAATGATCTTCTTTACATTCGGCAGGATGCACGAAGATGCATGACACCAAGATAGCTGCTTACTTACGGCACGTTTTCCTTCCCCTCTGTAATTACATGAAGACAGCAAAAAAGAGACTGGCCTTATGCTGTACCTTGCGATCTCATCAGGGTGTTTAAATGTAGTCACTAAAAACTGTCTACTTGTCATGATACAAGTTGACTTGGGGCAGACAAAGAGGAAAGGAAAGCATATGCATGCGTGAGTCACACTGAAAAGAAGCTGACCTGTGCAGGGTTGAGGAGGGCGTGGTTGGCGAGTGCAAGTGCGCCCTTGGGGGCTGACTCAGCGGTGACGAGCATGATGACAAACTCCATGAACTTGAGCGCCGCGAATCGCACGCCGTCGGAGACGGGCTCCCCCGCCAGCTGACTCACCCTCTGCCGGATTCCCCCGCAGGCCTCCCAGACTGCCGCCACATCCGGGGGGACCATGGGACCCCTACCCAGAGCCAACGCTGCAGAATGCCCTGGCCTACATTTCCAGTTTTGTCGGCATCGTGAGCACTGCAGTCGCTCAACAACAGTAGGCTGGAACCAATTCTTATGGCATGGTGATCAATGCATCACTTCAAGTGGTTGTCGATTGAAGAAGCCCGCTGCTGCTCTGGTAATGCTGGTATTCTGCAAGGGCAAATGGCCCGCTGGACAAGCCTGAGTGCTCAAGCATTCGACTGTGTCTCTCCATGGACACTTCTATTGTTTGCAAGGTGGAGATCAAACATATAAGCTATGTGCAATTGACAGTGCTGCTCAGGTAGCACAATGAGATGGCAGAGCTGGGTTGTCGCACCTGAAAGCGATGGAGCATGCGGCGACAGCGCGGCGCACGACGGCGGGCGATGAGTCATCCAGCAGCTGACGCAGCGTGCACAGCACAGCGTGCAGGGCGGCCAGACTAGGCTGCGCGCGAACGGCAGCTTCCAGCAACTCCACCAGCTGCTTCCGCACCGGCACTGCCGGCTCTGTTTGCAGCAGCACCACCTCTGGCAAAAACTCCTGCATGCATGGAAAAATCATCGTGTCAACCAAAGGTAACATCATTAAACAGCTGCTCTGCCTAAACAAGCAGTCAGCCAAGAAAAAAGCTGATCCCATCCTCTACAGGATTCCAGGCACAAGATCCACAGCATGCCAAAAAATTGGTTCCTGCAAGTAAGTCCTGTGCAGTCTCCACCGCTCTCTCATGTGCATCAAGTGGCAAGGACCATGGTAAATGCACTGGATTGTGATGCGCACCGATAGCAGTGCTGGCTGCTTGTGGACAATGAGCTCTGTCAGGCCCTTCAGGAGGTCCACCTGTAGATCCACGACACACTTAGCAAAGGCAACTGGGTCGTCTCAAAACTCACCCTTATCCGTAATGACACTCTACGTGCTACCTAGCAAAACATGATTCAGCGATGCATTTTCATATAGTGCCTGTGTGATGATATAAAGACGTTTGCATCCAAAGGAGAGATCAGTGCCTTCTGGCTGGCGTCGGACGCCATCTTTGCATCGTTGAGCAGCTGAATGGCTTGGTTCCTGTCGGCTTCGCTCATGGTGATTTCCGATTTTCTCTGTCTGCTTCAAGGAGAAAATTTGGGCGTGGGTGGGGTCGCAAGCAGTAAACAGCAGCCAGGTCTGTGCTGCATGTTTTCCCTGGTGCCAGCAGATATTCTGTAAAGACAATATTGAGTGCTGGAATTAAATATATTTGAAGATGTTCAACGTAGTAGTATACAGAATATCTTGTGAAAACACCTGATGCCTTTGAGCATCGCACCTGTGCATCAAGGTCAGGAAACAAACATCACATCCCTGTGCACATTTGAGTTTATATATCCCATGCTAATGTTCCAAAGTTCCTTTACATGCACATGCTTCGTCAGATTTGCATCACATGTATGTCACAGATCGGAGACGATGTGCTGAAAGACTTTCAAAGCGCTTAGCTTCGTGCAGTCACTATGGAACGATCGCAACATCTAGAGGCAATCATTACCTACTAAATCTCACGCAAAAAAAAAGCCATTGGAGTGCAGCCAAGCTCCCTTGAACTGCCATGGACTGAGCGGTTGCCTGATTTTGTCATCTTGCTGCAGCTGGGACGCCGTCTTGCGCGTGCCGTCTCTCGAGACACGGCTTCAGCTTCCACAGCAGCTGAGCGTGCAACTGCTTCGTCATAGCTCGGGGAAAGACAGAGACAAGGACGGAGTCCAAAGCCAGAACTGAAACATTCCATTCAATTACATCCAGCTAGCACAGGCCTGTATCTTGGGCTAGTGTTCCGGCATCAAACATGAAGAAGCAACTCGCTCTTGCTGCGGCCATCTTCGGCCTTCTCGCCCTCGCCAGCGTCGCTCATTGTAAGAATCCACCTGATTCATTCAATCATTTTAATGTACTTGTACCATGTATTCACTGTTCTCAGAAATTGGGGTTGGCGCAAAGCACTGTCGTTACCCTTCGATGACCTCCAGGTGATTCCGGCTCCTCTGGGTCTGGAGGCTTGGGCAGCTCGTTTGGCGGTCGCAGCGGCATCTCCAGTGACATACTTGGCGGTCGCAACGGAGGCTCTGAAAACTCCGGTTCCAGCTTCAGCGGCAACTCTGAGCGCTCCCGCAACGTTGATCGCTGGGGCGGGTGAGGCCACTGGACACACAGGCTGCTGTAATAACCTCTTGACATGAGCAAGTACCATGAGTCATTATATTAAGCTGAAAGCATCCTGCAGTTTGCGCATAGAGCTTTGGGGTGATACCTGCCAGATTCTTGCGCTCGGCATGTGCAGCAACGTGACGCTCTGTGCAAGCCCAGCTCCTCTAAGCCAATACCTCATTCCCTGGACATTTTACTTTCATCGCTTCACTGTCGGGTACAGCGACATGGTTCTTACGTAGACGTTTCGACGGTGCTTCCCAGGTACTGGAACAGCGACAACCACTACTGGTGGAACGGTGGCTACTGGGAGGGCGGCTGCTACGGCTGCGGGCAGTGGATCTGCTATGGCTGCAACTACCCCTCCTGCCCTCCCTGCCAGTGGTGAGGCTTTCTGCATCTCTACAAACCTCTTCACATGATCCAGGACCTTCTGCACGAATGTGCAAATGACAGCACCTTTTGCACACTTGTCACTACAATCATTGCACGCTTCTTCTGCCATGAGGCAAGGCGCATCTGCACACAAGCCGCAGTGCACTGGCTGCAATATTGTTAGACTTGCCAGATTCCAGCAAGACTCAATCACCTGCGCTCGGTGCTGATTAGTCATAACACCCTCGCCATCCGGGGCCTTTTGCAAATGTGCTCAGCAAAATTTCAGCTCTCACTGCAGCATCGGATGAAAGCAGGACCAGCATGACTGTGCTCCCCGGAATGTTTGCAGCGTTGACTGGGTTTGAATGATTAAGCTGAGAGCGACGCTGTAATCTCAATGGCTTGGTTTTCTTTGTGCAGGTTCAACCACCAGAGGTGGGAGTGTGAGTACACAGAGACATGCAACCGGGGCTCTGGCAATGTGGGCGGCCGCAAGATGCTGTGAGCAATTCTCAAGATTGCAGTAGGGTACAACGTGAATGAAGACTTGCCAGTACATGAATTACTGATCAGCGGATGGCACCCGTTTTCAGCCGGGTGGCTGAGTGCAGCCTAGACACAAGGGGAATAGTATGATTGTGCAGACAAGGCCTTTTGGGATCCAGGGTAATGGGCAGACAGCAGTTCCTGGGTTTTTCCCCACAATACTTTTTGGACTTTGATGGTCCGAGGTGCCTCCTGGCAGCCTGGTCCTGGTCAGAAGCAAGTATTCCAATTGGGGGCATAAGACTATCCATAACTTGCTGGTAACTGTATATCTGCACAGATTTTTATATCTGCGCATGGGGGTGCGATGCCTCTTATGTATGTGGTGGGTTCAAGAATTTGGGGCGGCTTAGAGAACTGTGGATCATTGCTGCAAAGTGAGACGTGCAAAGTGAGATCTCTCGTCTAGACGGGCCAAGTGCTTATTCCAGGAGATATGCTCCTGTTTTGCTGAATGACTGCCAGAACTGAGTTTCCACTTTGCATTTTTATTTATTTATCTCCAGTTGTCTCCAGATGTTGTTTTGTGAGACAAAAGTGTTTTTAAGGGTTCATAAGCTAAGCTATAAACAAGGGATGTGATATATCTCCTTGAATAATTTTACATGATGCCCGCAAGCGGCAGTGAGACAATGTAAGAGGATGTTGCAATTGAGTGTGCAGAATGCATACTGACTGAGCACACAGCACCCTCCGCGAGAACCCCGGGGTCTGCTAGCCGCTAACGCTTGCGGCAAATTCTTCTTGCATTAATTATCTGTGCCATGCCCAAACTCCACACTGCTTGGCATCTGTCACATGATGGTCACAGAGTATGACACAGTAGCATTCAACATACTCATCGATGGCTCATGTGCGGAGCTGCAACACCTGCTGCAGTAATTATAAAACAGCTGTATACAGCTTACAGCTTATAACGTACGTTATGCACAGCTATACGCGTATAGCTGTGCATGCAGCGCGCTGCACAAAGCCAATGTAATAATATTGTGAGAATCCTGATCAGGTAGGCTGTCACATCTGCAGCCAAACTTATCTCCTGCTGCCAGACACTGCTGGCGAAAGCAAGGCGCATGCATGAGGTGCAAGCTGACGTGGTACTGAAAACCAACGCAAAGTCAAAGTCTCGGTCCCTACCAGCTCTCGGAGATCCATCTTCCTGCAGGGTTGTCGTACACATAAGGGACGTTCTGCCTTGCAGAGATATCCGGGCGCGCGTGTTCCTAACGCATCTCGGGGACAGGAGCTTTTGTCGGGGACAGCCGACTCCCCTTATCACTTGGCGACTTTCGACGATGCAGCGTTGGGCAGCTGCCTCAGCATTTGCCACCCTGCTCCTGCTGCAGGCTGCTCAAGGTGAGAATCACATCACAATGAAATCTGAAGCATCGGATCACCAACCTGGACGGTAAAGGCAACTCTTACGAGTGGTGCAGATCGGCCAGCCTAGCATTGCCTCATGGTTAGTCAAGTCGACGAAGGCAGCTAGAAGCTTCACAGATACTGGAAAGGAATTGGTTGTAAAACGACAAAAGATCATCATAGACTCCATCCCGCCGGATGGCTGGACATTTTGCAGCACGATGCCGAAGATTTGCTTCACGATGCTCAAGTCTTTGCTTGCCTTACCTAATCTCGTGCAGCACATATCTGTCTATCAGAGTCTTTTACTCCTGATTTATATGTAACGCGAGAATCTGACTGGGACCAGCCACCGAGCTGCTCTTCAGAAGAAGTACGAGAGCCCTGAACATGACGGGATGCTGCAGGGCAGCAGGGCACTTTCTATGGAGTAAGCGGCGGAAATGCAGGCCCCCTTGGCGGTTCACAGACAACCACCACTGGCGGTGGCGGTGGCGGTGGCGTAGGGGCCTTCCCTGGCACTCGATCTAGCCGCAGCAGCAACAACAATGGGTGAGGCATCTGCTGCACCTGGCATCACCTCGACTTTCCTTGCACATCTGAGCATCTCAACAACGTTACTGCTGCCCAAAGCGTCCCGTATCAGACTGATGCTTGCCCTGAACCTGCCTGCAAAGAAAGAGCTATGGAACCCCATTGAGAGGGATAGCTCAAGAAGGCATCATGCAGTGGCAGCTGAACCCTGTTAATTCTTTATCTTATTTGGCTCTCACTGAGTCTGATGTGCTTGCTTCAGGGACTCTGGAGGCGTCTCAACAAATGCTGGAACGAGCGGCAACACACCCGCGTTTCCCACCGGGGCCACTGGGTCAAACAATGGCGGCAGCTTTATATCTGGGGGCAGCAGTGGTGGGAGCAGCAATGGAAATGGCGGGAGTTCTGACAACAGTAACAATAATAACAACAACAATGACAACAGCCGCAACCGAAACTATGACAGATTTGGCGGGTGAGCAACACTCGCAGCCTGTTCAAATTCGAAGTTTGGAACGTCCGTTGCGCACCTGCATGCTTCCATCCCTGCTATGTGGCTACGATTGCAAAGCAAAACCCAGATCCTAGAAAGGCCACAAGATCAACAACTTGCCAATTAGAGAAGCCACGAGTGCTCATGCATTAATGCTGATTTCTCAGTTGCCAACATGCTCTCGTTGTTTTGTTGCAGGTACTGGTTGAATGGGTTCTACTGGTGGGGAGGTGGCTACTGGGTGAGACCTTCTGTCATCTGACGGACCTATGCCAGATGCACATTCACAAAAATGGCGACAGCACTGAAATGCTTGCACTGGCCTGTGCTGCCACTCTGATACTCACGCAAGCAGGAGACTCTGAACCATCCTATAAGTACCTTCACAAGTATAGCATAACTTCTATGTATATCACTTATCAGGTATCAGGTATTAGTACAGGTGTTGCTTGATGTACATGGTCCTTAGGACAGGAAACGTGTTGTTATCGTCCCAATGTCTAGAAGATGACTATACACATATATATACAAGGTACATACTGCTTAGTACTTATAATGGATGTAAAAAAAACCAGAATTCCCTGACGCAAGCTAACCAGGGGAGATGCATGCGCAGGTCGGAGGCTGCTTCGGCTGCGGTCTGTGGAATTGCTATTCATGCAATTACCCCAGCTGCCCCTCCTGCCAATATTATGACTCTGCCCAGGGCATCTGCGTATCAACCCCTGCCTGCTACGGAGGCAGCTGTCCGCAATGCCAGTACCTCGACCCGTCATGCCAATGCTGCAAGACTGTGTCAAACTGCAACGGATGATGTCTTGCCATCAGTACGTTTTCATTCATGTGCTGGAGCAGCACTTGCGACTCAAGACCTCTCTTGGCGCAGCTATTTACATCAAGCTTGAAAGGCATTTAAATTTCTGCATGGAGATCCGTGCAGCAAAGAAGATAAACAAGGATGTTGACAAACAAGAAGTACAAGTCATTTGCGGTTTTTGTACTTGGGGCATGAATGATGTCAATATCTGGAATGGGTGTACAATTCACTGCCAGCACAACCTGACAATGACTGTGAAGTAGCTTATTGCAGTGTGGAGGATTTGCTTTGCACTGTATCTCATAGCTATCAAGAACCTAATCTGTTGCAAAAATATCTAGGATGCAGATTGGGATATCCTTGAGGAGGCTACCCAACTTCAGCAAAGTGGATTTGCAATGCAGCACGAAGCTAATGAGCTTCTGTGCTGCTTAGTGTCCTTTCTTTTCAAGCAAAGGCCTCAGAACTGTAAAACTCTGTACACATCTACAGGACCTTAACAAAGGCTGCATGCAATGGCTTGCTTGGACTGCACTATTGGGCTGCATGCAGTAATCTGCACGATTGCACTGTTAATGAACTAAAACATGCGTTGCATGCGCCGCACTATGGCATTCAGGTCAGCCTCTTTCACAGTGTAGCGCATCAGCGATGGCAGCAGATCCCTTATGGTCGCAAAGGGCTGCTGCCGCAGCCTCTTTCCCTTTGGCTGCTCACCTTCCGTTGGCACCTCTATCTTGCACTGCAGCTCGTCCGTTGCAGTTGCTCCCCACTTGTACCTATGAGATGCACGTGACATCTCAGCGTTAATATCCAATACCAGAGGCCCCTCTTGTATTGCTGAGCATACCACCACTCATTAATGTTCAGTCATGCTGCTGCTGCTGGAACCCTCATGCATATTGTGACGCCAGTATGAAAGGAGAATTTAGAGTATTACTTGTCCCATTGTGTGGTTGAAGCTTGCAGGTTCAGGATCGTCGTATCTGCTCTTGACACCTGCCAAAAGAGAAGCCTTTTTAAAAAAATTACTCAAGCTTTAGAAGTGGAGTGTACCTGAAGTAGTGCCAGCTGGTGTGCTCCCAAAGGTCCCATCCAATCTGTTCCCCAATGCTCCACTCTTTTCTCTTCCACTGGTTCCGATTGTCCTCGCTGATAGCGTCAGCTGCCACAAAGACAGCGCACATCAGACAGGCAGCCATGCAACTTCAGACCTGTTAGGGTCTTATTTATCCACCCTTTTTGGCCAAAAATCAATTGTTTATTGCGGGTATTAGAATAACTACTACAGCATATTAGCATTGACATGGCCCCGGCTGGCGGAGGGCGGTATAAATACCACCGTGCCCACGCTTGATTGGCTCTTGCTTGGATCTGGCGAGTTGAACGCGGGGTAGAATTGTGGCAGCCTTTAACTGCAGCTTGTCTGCAGGACGAACCTGGCCTTTTGGCGGGAGTAGCGTGTTGTAATAATATTAGCATTGCTTGCAGTAGATATTGCTGCAAGAGCAATCAAAGGTTTTGGCAGGCACAAATGAGACAGTGGACAGGAGGTCTCACACCTTCAAGGATGGCTTTAGTCCTCTCGTAGTCATGCAGCGGCAGCTTCAGGCCGCGCTTCATGTCCACTACCTGCATCAAACGTCCAATAGCTCTCGATTCTCCAAGAACAGACTATGATATCTTTTGTAAGCAAGCAAAATCACATTTATCCTGGGCTCTGCAGGCAACTTCACCATCATAGCATAGACCAACAGACAAGCAACAGACAAACCCCGCAGAACCAACAAGTGTGTCATTTCTGCATGTCGGATTCAAATCTGCCGGCAGCAAGATTGCCTTCGGCGCTCTAGTCAACCAGGATAACAATAGAGGAAGCCACCTTGACTCCGCAGTCCTTGCAAACGCTGCCATGGTTCAGTGTGCGCCACTTTTGGCGCACTCGGGGGTAGTAATCGCAGTCGCTTTTGTACATAGTGATGAACGTGTCGTACTTGAATTCGCGCGCCACTTCCGTGTGCGTGGCTGAGAACCAGTCGTAGTGGAAGAAGACAACGCCCCATTTCGGGCGCTCCTCTATTACCCTCTCCATGCATGCCATCACCTGCATGCATGCATGCAAAGCACCTGTCAGAACGTTCCTTGTGACTTCAATCCCTCATCATACCCCAGATTCGGCAAATTTCGTTACTTAGTAGTTTACGCATTAATCTTTCTTTTGGGCTCGATAAGGTTATTTAACGATCCGCAAGCACTTCCCCGCTCATGGAAATTGGCAAATATGTCTTTCACACCTGCAAGCTCAAGACCAGTTATCTTGTGCAGGGTGAAGTGACCACAACGCTTCATGCATGTTCATGCGACGCTGCATGCAATGCGACAGCCTTGATCACCAAAGCTACGGGTGCATAGCAGCCTAGCACAAGTGTCTGCCAATCAAGTTCAAGACTCTGGTTAAGACATCAGGTTGCCTTCAGTGAATAACCCACAGCCTGCGTCCACCTAGCAAGTCAGAAAATGGCGTCTTGAATGTTTCGTGCATAACACGCATAACACTGCGAGGCAGCCCTTTCTCCCTACATGGCGCTCGTCCTGCCTTGTATGTCTTCACTCAATTTGGCTCAAAATGGGCAGATGGCAGGGGACTCTCAATCATTCGATTTAGATTCTCCTGCAGGTGCAGGGCAATGGGATGTGCTTGCCTCTTCAGCGAAGACCGCAGTGGCGTTGGAAGGCAGCAAGGCCACATCAGAGTGGCCCCAGAAGAAGAAGGTGTAATTTCGCTCAACTGCAATGTCCCCGATCATGTTCTGCGCCTGTGAGAAGGTCAGCTGCACTCGCGTGGAAATCACTTCGCCCACAAGCCCACTCACCCCTTCAGCAGCGCACTTAAAATCTCAGACACAGGATGCACATGAAGAGATTTCTTTTGTGTGCCAGCATGCGTGATCTCTGCACTCTTGCCCAAGGAGTTTCCTTGTGATTGCGTTGCTTGGACGGCAGTTGACAGGTTGCATGCCATGCTGCCACCCTGTTTGTTGGGACAATGGGTTCATGCAACAAAATAATAGACACGGAGCGTGCGTGTGCATTGCATGTGGTCCTCTCAATATTGCACAGAACATTGGTTTGCAGCTGGCACCAATGAATCAAAATTCGGAAGGCTGAGGCCCACCTGGGTCGTTGAGGATCAGTCTGTCTGGGGAGTTGTCAATGATGATGATGCGCTTGCCCCAGCCAGCGGCCAGGTAGGTCTGCAGCGAGGTCCAGAAGATCTCATAGTTCCATGAGAAGATTATGAAGACCGCAAAGTGGTGGTCGGGGAATGGCAAACTCCCATCCCCTCCCACAATCGCAGGCATAGCTGCTTGGACCGCTGCTATATCAACTCCCCCTGCTGCCTGCACGCCACCATGTACTGTGAAACAATATTCAAAAATCTAGTGCTGTTTTGAGGCCATTACAGGCATTGGGCCACCCACCAAAACTAAATCCACAATGTTGAACGGGGGCCCAATAAGATTTCTTAAACTACACGTGGCAGCAGACATGCATGCGTAACATGAGCATCTTTCGGTGGAGGCACAAGCAGTGGGCAGTTTCGCCAGGCACAGCATTTTAGCAATTATGGTAGAAGCGCTGGTTCACCTGCAGTGCGGGAGGAGGGACGGCTGCGCTGCAGGACGCCAGACCATCACATGATGAAGCAGGCTGAGAGAAAAGAAGGTACAGCTGCACCTGCAGCCACACTGAATCCTTATCTTACTTGCAAATGCAAAGGCCCTATTGAGAGCCTGTGTAAGCCACGTTTGCTGAAGAGGTGATCTGCATTGCTCAATGAAAGTCACATCAGAATGCAGGCTCCGTGTGGCTTGGAAGCAGATGCATGCCGGGCTCTTGAACGTGTGATCATACCAGATTGGTGCAAATCAGTAAGAGGACAGCTAGCTTCGCAGACCATGCCAGCCAGCCGGCTCCTGGACCTTCTGCCGGCTTATTCATGCGTTGGGACTGCAGCAGAGGCATTCCTGCCAGCGATCTGCTGCCCCCTTGCATTATCAACCGTGCCTTTGTCTAGCTCTCCTCAGAGGTCTTGTCAACAAAGTTAACGCCCCGATCCGATTCCCTTCAACAGCTGGAGCCTGTCTTTTTGACACAAGAGGGACCTGCTCAGTATAATTTGGAGAGGAGGAGCCTTGCCGCCTTTCCTGCACAGACAATATTTTCGTCTCTTTCACAGTGCTCAGTCCAACCTTCCCCCCATCGGCAGGGGCAATTTCGAACATATGAGCATAACATACCTCTGCAGTAGATGCTCTACTAAGGATCACGTTATCCTGGGTTTGCTTCACACATAAATGGCAATATATCAAGATGATGGAATGGGTGACGTCACTCACTGTGCAGCGCGTCGATCAAATTGATATCACGCTGCTATGGCAAAAATAAAAAACATCTGCTTTGTGCTATCTTGTATGATGGGTGTCTCAGGATTGCGTACTTCCATCCTCTGCACTTTGCAATCAATCACCTTTGTGCAGCGTAAAGAAAGAGTAGATGATAAATGTCAGCTTACGCTCATCAGAATAAAGTTCTTATACCTGATTGCTTCTGAAGAAAGAATTGTTTCGCAAAAGTTTTAATGCATGATTGATGCCACAGTCGGCGCCTGATCAGGCATTGGCCGGCCTGAAATTTTGGTGCGCGCTGGATTTGAGGGAGAAAAACGGACTCAAAGTACAGTGGCCAAGATTATAGTAGTTCCCAGCTGATACAGCACACATCCACCTCTTGAGTCATTCCTTTATACTGTCTCAGAAGCATCAAATCTCCCGTTGAAAATACAGCACACCTGTCTCTCAGATACTCGTAATGATTGAATGCCATGATATTGATTTATGGTCATACTCAACTCGCATTCTCTCGCAAGGCTGGCAGCTTCGGGTTCTCATGGTGATGGGTGACTTGATGTCGAAATTACGTGATATGAACCAATTCATCGATTGAGCAATACTACGTCCTGCATTGACGATCATATCAGCCAGTCTGTGCTAGAGAGGTAAGATCGCCCCCAGCAGTGTACCCGTGGCCTTGCTTTCCAGGGACATCTTGAACAATACTTTCCTCGTCCAACCCAATGTTCATTTGATCATCAAATCGGCTAATAGCTTTGCAGGCCTTGTCTCCTTGACGGCTCATCTGATCTCGCATCGTATTCGATTGCAGGAGTTTGTGGATAGGGCCACCCTCACCTGGGCCGGAACTGGTTGAGAACCTGGTTGAGAGTCGCGCAAGAAATAAATGATCCTTGCGCAGCACAGTTGCCACTAGAGTCGAACATAAACTCAAACAGTCGCAGATAGCATCTCAGATCGTATTTGTAAGAGCCACGTCCTGTGAGGCCAAAGGCCATGCAGCTGCCCCACACCTTCACCTCCAGCATGCAGCGCAGCAGCAGCTCAGTAGGCACTGGCATAAAGGCAACCATTGTTGCCCTTGTCCTTATCAATCTGGTGCAGCTCAATCTGCTGTTCCTCGGGACAAACAGCAGCCTCAGCTGCTACTGGCGATGCGGCAGCAAGCCCTCACAGAGCTCTGGCAGCCTTCCAGCAGTTGCACCGCAGAGTCCCAACAAAAACGAGAAAACTGCACAAGGCTTGTGGGATACACTGGGGTAAGCACCCAAGATCATCTGAACTTATGCTTTGTGGAGATTCAGGATTGAACCCATCCTAAAGCAGCGTTTCAATTTGCCACCTTTGCCAGAGGTCTTGGCCATCAGTAAATTGTGGTGCCCCTTTGCCCGAGCCAGGCTTGCACGTTGCACATACCTGCTACGCATCCTATACTAGGTAACCCCACCTGCAGGTCACCTGGTTACTAAAGGCAAGAAAATTGCAACATTGACCGTGTGTCATGTGCTTGCAGGAGGGGCGGTAAGGGCAGGAAAGGGGCTGGAAAGCAGAAGCCCCGCTACGCAGTATTTGTCATCTACTCATGGAATTACGAGGTCCTGCTGACATCTGTGGAGGGCTACCAGGCAGCGGGCTTTGGGGACAGCCTGATTATTATAGACAACTCCCCCGACAGGCGCATTGTGGGGGACGAAAAGATCAGGGGCATGGTTGGGGAGGTCCTTGCCACACGGGCCCGGCTGACATTCTCCCAAAGCCAGAACTACATTGCAGGCAAGCACCTCTTGCTTTCTAGCATGCCTTGTAGCGTGACATGTCAGAATCCAGCATTTGCTTCTTGCGGTGATCTGTACCTCTTCAAGTGCTAGGAATGATCTTTCACTTTGCCAAACAGAACAGAGTTTGGTCGAAATCTCCTGCTTTAAAGAGCCCAGCCCAAATTTTGACCAGTATCTGATCAAACTCCTGGCCAGTCATGGTACAAAATAGCCAGTGCCCAACTGAGGTTTTTCTTTCTCTGTGCATGCGCAGACATCGCGATAGAGAGGGGTTATGAGTACTATTTCTGGGGCCACTCGGATGTGGTTGTTTTCCCTCAAAATACTACGACATCATTTGCTGAGGTGGCGGTGACATGCGCGGAGGCCGCCATGTCAGCAAAGCCCAACTGGGGAATCATGTACTTCATGTACGACTGGTTCTCCGCCATCCGCACCGACCTTGTCCGCAAGGTAACACCCCCTTTTTTAGCAATACTTGAATATTAAACCAAGTATAATCTCTCACACGGTGCCCGTTTCCCTGGTCCTTTTCTCTGTGCCAGCATGCATGCACGACTGCAATCTATGGACACAATGCAAAATCGCACAGGGACTGATTTGTTTGAACAAATGCATGTAATCCCTGATGTTCTACACAAAGCAAGTGGCTAGCAATGCAAGCAAAAGCAGAGTGTTACAGCTGGCTAGAACTCGTTAGCGCATTCCTCCCTCTTGCTCTTTGTGCCATGGGTGCTGGGGTGAAGCGGTGATTATTGCTCTGTGCAGGTGCAGTATGACACATTTATAACGGTGTACATGTCGGACTGTGACTTCTATCCGCGAGTTCGTGCTGCTGGCTACGAGACCATCGAGTACCAGAATGTGAGCATTTCCTTGCATCTGCTCCGGATCTCCTGCTTGACAGTCTCACTGAAAATCCCCACTGATGCTGATCAGTCTTTCCTGTGTTCATGCAGGCTTGCCCAGACACTGAAATAAAAGTGTACGATCTGCACTCGCCCGTAAAAGTGCCCTGGGACGACTTCGCTGCGGCCAGGGAGATCTTAGACGCACATGAGCGGGACAATAGCAGCAGGTGAGGCCGTGAATGGCCGCAAATTTTGCATTTTGATTGTGCATGCCCGCATGTGCTGTGCGCATGTGACCATATGGATGCATCTGATGCCGTGGTGGCGCAATCTTGGCAGCACACACCCTCCTACTTGTGAAGCAATGACTGGGGGATTCAGGATCAACTTAGAGATCATTTTTTTCCAGAGATCATGCAACTGTCCGCAAAAAGCATGGGATTCTCTTTGCATGCTTTATTGCCATGCAGGATATTGCTCCATGTGGGTATCTGCTGGTCAGGTGTGGATCATATGTGCAGGTTCAACTGGAAGCTGGATCAGATGGGCATTGATGAAAAGCTGGGCTGGGACCTATGGGAGCACTCTTCATATATGTACTTCAGGGTGAGTGTCTTATCAATCTACTGAGTGTCTTATCGATCAATCTTTCAAACTTTTTGTTTCGAGCATATGTGGCTTTGTTTGGAAGGAGAAAATATACGGAGTCCCTGAGGGCTCTGCAAAAAGGCATCGTTAGCTGCGCTGCTGACAATTGCTTGTTGTGCATTGATTCACTCAAAGCAGTAGCTGTAAATGTAACCTTGTTGTTCCTTGTTGTCTTCCATGTATGACAGCAGCAACAGCTAAATGCTTACATTGGATAAACACTTGTAACTACACAGTTCAACGCCAAAGCACAAATGTCACACAAGTGGTGTTTGGGGCACAGGCAAAGTGGGGAGAGCTGCAGGATCCAAATCAGATATGCAAGATAGAGGTTGAGTCAGCCTTGACGGGGACCAAAACTCTGCCGCAGCAGCCCTTCAGCAGCTTGCAGCACCTGCAGAGCGACAACTGGCTGGACAAGAGGTCTAACAAGCAGTACGGCGTTTCAACCCTCAAAGGGGTCGAAATGCGGGACCCAGTATTTCCCCCTGGACCCTAAGGCATCAGCCGGCCTCTCTAGAGAGCCTCTAGCAGGGACGCGGATTGCTATTGTGCTTCATGGACAGATCCTTGAGCTTCATGTCTTTTGTGCCATTGACGATTAAGAAGCTGTGGACATCTGATCAGCCCTGTGTGGCTGGAATGATGTAATCTCTTTCTCCTTCTCTCTAGCTAGGTGGAACACACTGTTGCATGACAAGCAAAGCAGGGATGCTTGAAGCCGCTTTTGGCACGGGTGGAAATCTGTCAATCTGATTCCTGATGAGTTCTTACAAGACGCTACTTGGCCGAGGGGAGCTTGGCAAGACAGATCTGTCTCGAGCAGAACTTATACAATCATGCCATAAAATCTAGTGACACATGGCTGGCATGCAGGCACTTATTACTGTATTGACGCCATTCAGCTATCTGAAATTAATTAATGGTGACTCTTATATCTCCATATCCACAAAGCTATTCTCCCCTACTGATCTGGTCATGCAGAGCTCATGTAATTACTCTATAATATTGAGGGCGCACTGCTTCATCTGATGAAGCTGCCGTGATAAATGCACATCGTCATACGTGCGAATCATAAAGACTTGCGCTAATCTTGTGCTGCCAATCCAAATGTCAATCCCCTGATTGAGAGACTTCCTGGATGGCCTCCAGCAGTGCAGCATGCACTGCAGGTGTGGCAGACACAATCCCCATATCCAGATCCAGCCACCTCCCTTTTCCAAAGTCAAGAGGGGCTCCTGCAGAAGCACCAGCCACTGCCATCAAAGCCCATGCAATGTCACTCCGTGCGGAACGGACTTCCTTGTCATGCATCAACAAAGGCTAGCCATTCACTAAAGTGGTGCTGGCCACATTTGCTACTAGTAATATGCCTGGGCAATACAAGCTGACGCGCAACATGCCCCGTCTCCACGAAAGGTCGACACGGATTCTTTTACTGCAAAAGAAAATCTGACGATCTCTCTAATCTGCCAGAAAAGCATCACTCTCTTCCTTTCAGCTGAATGACAGCTGACCTCTGGCCTAATGCAGGAATACCAGCATGTCATGCAGGAGTGCAACTCTGACCCTTGTTGAGACTGTAGACTCCCCACGATTGATTGGCTCGCACCTGAAGCATCGCTGATGACACCGCCGGCCTCCTGCACGATGAGCGCGCCGGCTGCATGGTCCCAGATCTTCTCCCTGTAGCCTGGCCGGGGGAATCGCAGGTTTATCGCTGCATCTCCCCTGGCCAGCGCGCCTGCAGGGCATTGTCAAAGTTTCTAACACTCACAACCGTCGAACCCCACGCGTGTCCAGACAAGATTGTCCATGCACAGAGAGGACAAAGTGGCGCGCTAAACGCGGCTGACAGGAGCATGTCAGGAAGCAGACTTGTCATGTGGAGACAAATGATCATGCAGGCAATACTCCATCATTTCCTGCAGAAATCATTCTAACCCCTGAACAGGGGGGTTGTGCTTCTTCTCAACCCACTACGTTGACTGGCGCAAGTGAGCTAGCCCTCAGAGACCCATTCCACAAAACCACTCTGCTCCCAAATGCACAGGGGACTCTAGGTCAATCGTAAGTCCCCTGAAATCTTGGCGCAAGGGGTGAAGGAAACACACACACCGTATTTGGCCTGGCTGTCAATGCGCAGGGGCGGCCGGGAGACGCCGAGTTTGGCGGCCAGCTTGGCAGTGAAGCTGAAGTCGCTGTGCTTGGACTCGTACGACTCCATGAAGCAGATCTGGGAGAAGTTCTGCGTGTCTGACAGCTGCAAGCGATCCCGTGGAAACGCGCTGCCTGCACAAGGTTATAACCTGATTAAGATAAGCCTAACAATGCTCAAACTTGAAATAATGACAAGACAGCGCAATGCATCCAGCATGGAGGAATTGGCAGTGGTGTTTAAATATCAATCCTCTTCCTGAGGTCTTCAACAAAGGTCAATTCAAATGCCATGAGCGTGTGAGCCCATGTTCACCATTGGCAAATATGTGAAAGGTCAGCAAAGATGAGCAGATGGCGTTGTTCTAGGGACTACCTAACCCCTTCTCAGGTCAGGAATGCACAGGCATTACTTCCTCTGTCATGCCAGGCATGCACCAGCCTTTCCCCTGAAAGCGCTGCCACAAGCTACTGTTTGTCCCTCACAAGGTAATCCAAATGTAAAAATACGAATTTCAAAAATGTAAGAGCGGCTGCACCTGCCAGAGGCCCTGCGTACGAGCCAGCGCCCTTTTGCGCTGCGAATATGACGCCGACGCCATCTGTGCCGGCCTTGGCGGCTGAGTTGCCGGCGCCGTCCTCGTCCTGTATCTGCCCGCCGGGCAGGTTTGGGCAGCCCAGCACTCCCACCACAACCTGCCAGATCAGGCCAATTAAAAAAAACTTTCAAATATGAAGGTGAAATTCTGGAGAGCTGCGCGTGAACATTGAAGAGAACTGCCCTTTCTCACTTTCTTCTCTCACAAAAATATCGCAGGATAATGGCCAGTGCAATAGAATCCTAGTAACAGCAGCTTTGCATTGTGGCGCTCTGATGATGTGAGCAAATTTTTCGGATGACTTTTTTTTCAAAATCATTATAACTATAAGGGCTCTGCTCCTGTACTGGGGGCATGGGTGCAAGAGGGACTTCAAATAAATGGGTGACGTACCTGCCCCTGGTCAAGCAGGCCAAGGCAGACCGCATACTGGCGCATTCCCACAAAGCCCCTTGTGCCATCTATTGGATCCAGCACCCAATGCCTCCCCTGCAAAGCCATGCAGCAAGAATCTGAGGCTGATTTCATAGAAAACCATCCAATAGTCAATAGAATCATTTTTGAACCATGACTGCATCTCGGGACAACGAAGTAGAGCTGCCAAGAACTGCTGGCACACTTGCCCATTCGAACCAAGTCTGAACTTGCTGTAAGCCCTTGCGGGAAACTTGCTGCGAATGACAGTGTTGCAAAGATGCATGCTCTTTGATGGCATCTCATCTCAGCATGCTATAAGAAAGGATCAGGAACCATGGCTGGCTGGGGAACATTGCTCTGTCCTAAGGGGGCCGCACCTGAGAGCCTCCTTCCGAGCCGCCGGTGTCTATGAGCCCCAGAACATCGGCCTCAGACAGCGGCTGAGAGCCAGGCTCTTCTTGTGAAACGACCTCATTCACCATGGCTGTGATTCGCGCTGCCATGCCTGCCCCCTCTGGCTGCCTGCATTGCCAGTCCCCCACACATTTGCTTATAACTCCCAACAACCTCCCAGCTTCTGATTGCAGGAACGAGATGTGGTCTTCATGCCACCACACTTCGTTCAGAGGCTCTATGCAGCCTCCCACGATTTCTCTCTGCATGACTGTCTTGCTGCTGGCACTAGCAAGACAGAGAAATATGTCATTTGATTATGAAAAAGAACATGCAGCAGCAAGGATTGGACATGACTGGAGTTTGTTGCGTGCCTGAGATCCACGGAGTCTTCCTCTGCAACCATGGAGAAGGGCTGATTTGGCAGGGAGCGCTGCAGACTCCATGCCACCAAGGCCTGAGCGCCTGCACATGGCAATGGTTTTTATGTGCATTTCAGTGCTTGTGTGTGATTGTTAGAAGTTGATGCCTGAGGCAGAAATGATACAAGCATGCCTATATGGCGTCGCTCATGCAAGATTTATGTGCTCTTGGCTCACCGTAGTCTGCCACTGTGACGGGTGACTCATCCGCCTTGTCTGTTTTCTCTCCCGCCTTCAGTTGGAGCTGCACTCTCTGTTTCAAGATGCACATCTTTTAGCACTGTGGGCATGATATATGAGGGCAACAAAGCGGATCAAGCCTGACATTCCAGCTCTTACAAAGCGCACCTGGCAGAGCTTTGAAGCCAGCCTGACAGCTGCCAGGGCACTGTGCATCTCCTCGTCATAAAAACTAGCGTTCACGGTTGTGGATTGCGCTATTTGGGTCGCCATGGCTCGGGTGAGGTGTAAGAGAGGTGTGGTTGTGCTCAGATGACCCACTTTATATCCACGGTGGGGAGGCTTATAAGAAGTACACTGCTCCTGAGAAAACGCAAATTTTAATGTTTTTGCATTTGCATTCAGCAACGATGGCAATCTTGCGTCAGCAAAATAGGAACTTTTCAAGATCAGGGACATCTGATCACATCAGGATCGGCATTTTTGCGAAATGTCTCAACTAGAAGATCGTCACTCTGAACGATGCTTCCCTTACAAAAGTCGTGTTATACAATGCAAGTAAGTCCTCCGAGAGAGTCAGTAAATTTCTGAGATTTTGTCACCACGGAATGACAGCCCGTACTTTCTTGGTGGACCGTAAGTTTGAATTGGCATTTAACAGGAAAGGTCAGAGTTGACGGTCAGCCAGAAGATTGTTGATTGGCCAAGGGGCTTCCCCTGCTCGACAGTACTGCATGTTGAAGTACGTAGGAACCACAAATCAATCGTTCGATAGTCATAGACGTTTTCATTGGCCAGCAGCTCCAGACCTCGGCTGCATGAAATTTTTATTCATCACATTCCGCCGTACGTCGGTGCTGGCTGACAGCTGTCTGCGGATTGCCATACGGATCATATTGACGCTGCCAACTGGTGCCAGATGCTACTCAATCCGTCAGAGGTCAGCCTGCTACTTTGTCAACATTTATAGCCGCCAAGAGCGTGGCCTTCTTCCTCAGTCTGTACTGCAGGGAGATGAGCAGGTCAGAATCATTTGTCCCAATATTTCTCAGGTCTACGTCCTCTGCTAAGCTGGTAGGGAACGCCGCCAAAAGCTCCTGACACCGCCGCGCCAGAAATCGACCTGCGCATGATCGAAAGATGCTGTCACCTCAAGATCAACTGCTGATGGCACACATAGACTGCACCAGCTGGACTTTGAGCACTTGCAACTCCCCTTCAGCTTGATATAGACAAGTGTGATCTGCTATTACATAACGAATAAGTAACAGGAGAGAATGACAAGAGGCAGGGGCTTACTGTAGGTGTCTGGTTGCGAGGACGCAGCGCTAAGACTCTCCTGGGTAGACAGGAGGATCTGGGCAGCGAGAAGCAAGCGCTCATCGTACCCTTGAGGAGCAATTCCCAACCTGCCAGGAACAGCGACCATGAGTAATGCACCTCCCTAAGACACTTCAGGCTGCTTGCACTCGATGGGATCTATTCTAATGCCAGAGCAAACCTCTGTTTTCAGGCTGTGGTTGCCATTTACGCTTCAGTTGGAAAGTTGGATGATATGGAGAATCAGGTACCTGGTGAAATCTGTGATGCCATGCTGTGTGCGCAGAGCAGCTGCTATTGCCTCAGCACGATCTTCCACTGATCCATACGGATCAAGGTCCTGAGACGCAGCATTTTCAACTTCAGTCATAGGACGTCCCACAGCACACAATATACAGTCATTTTGACAGAGTACGAGTGTTCGATTACTATAGAAGAGCGCGTTGCTGCATTTCTTGGTATCACTAGCATGCAGAGTAGCTTCACAGGCGTACAAGTGGCATCACAAGCAACAATCACATAAAATGAGGGCGCACAGGATTCAGTGTGTCGTGGAAGACAATCATTTGCTGCAAGTCCTGAAATAGGACCGCCACATCAAAAGGATTGTCACGGGGCACAAAGCCAAAGAACAGGTAGAAGACATCGTTCGGCCATGGACCGTAGCTGATTGTCACCTCATCGCCTGCCCTGGTGCCATAAGCACACAAAAGAGACCTGAGGCTCCTTCACACTCGCTTCATAGCACGTCCAAAGAGGCCCATAAGCTGCTTAAATTAGCATTTCAAGCTTCACCAGAGAATAAAATGAATGATTTTAATGCTGCACACAACCATCAGCCGTTGAGGGATTTATCCGTAAAATACTCAATTTGGTAAGCCCCAATCAGGGACCTTTCAAAGCCAGTTTCTCAGGTTAGCCGAAGGTCAGTAGAGTCACCTGATGCCATCCTCCCCAGCAAACAGCTCAAAGCGCGAGGGCTCTGGGGGCGGAGGTGCGCACACCTCCTCTACTGCATCTCTCCCCTGGACAGCCTCTGGGCTGTGCACCAGCCTGCGCAGGGTTACACAAACCCGATCACCCTTTGAACACCCTTGCCAGAGGATTTAAGCATGCCTTGTGGAGTCACTTCACGTATCTGAATGCGTCAAGATCTTGCCGATTACAAGCACTGATCTGTGAGGCACGTCTCGGCCCTCTCAAGAGTACACATGCTAAACGAGCCGTCACTGGGGCTATCTTATCGTGGCAAAAGACGACAACGTGGAGAAGCTTACACTTCTACTTGCTGATCTGGACATCCTGTTGAATCTTGAACGAGCCATCCCTCGGCGAGATGGTCATGAAAGGAGGACACATGCTGGACAAGCCATGCACAAATTAGAAGTGCAATGAATTTGATTTTGTGGCTCCCACCTGACTGCTGCGCTGGGCTCAAAGCTGTGGTTGGCCATGTCAACACCGGGGACACTGGTGTGCACAGGCGGCGAGCCCACCAGGAAACAGCGGCTGTGTAGCACTGACATGGCCCACTGGAAATCCTCCCACCCGTACCCCATGCCCTGCAACCTTCCCTGCTCACTCTGCATCACACACCTCGTAAGTTATACTTGAACATTTCAGCATTTCCAGGCGCTCCTGCTCCTGAGGTCCTCAGCTTCGTTAGTACGTCCAATACTACAGAGGTGCTCGCCCAAGTGTGTCAATGATTTGTAGCCTGCCCAAATCCAAATCGAGATGTGGTAATTCTGGCTCGGGGATTCAGATTGAGAGCAACCTGACCGATTAATGTAGGAAAGAGACTATATATGTATCGAACTTGATGAAAGGTCCATGTGCGTACCACTCAAAGTTGGTGCCTCAGCTGCAATTGCTCAAAAAGATTCCTGTTGAGGGAGCTACTTGATCAAGATGATAGAGAGCAAATTCCATGGTCTTCTGACAAGCAGATGGTGCACTGTACATGAGAGATGACGAGACAACCGCAGGGCCATCCTTTGCACCTGATATGTTGCCTCTGCACTGGCCCGGATGGCAGTGGCTTCTCTGATGAGATCCGCATCATGACAGGCTGCTAGGTCAGCCTCTGAGAAGTATAGGAATGGCAGGTGCACGTGCGTTGGCAGGGCTGCTATCCACGGGCACAGACAGTCTTCGTCCGCTGTCCCACTGCAAAGGCATTCATCAGGACCGGTCTACCTTGGAAAGCTTTTAAGACCTGTTTTTGTAATGCGTTGCCTCCAACATAATACAATAGGAAATGATCGCCTCTGGGAATTTGTGGAAATGCAATAAGTTGGACAGTTGCTGGGTTTGAGTGCACTAACAGACCTGTCACATCGGTGTCTCTGCTCAAGTAACCTCATAGCCATCCTGCCACTCCATGACAGATGGCTGCTTTCGTCTGTCTGCCATGCCAAAACCCCAGTCAGCCAACTATTTTGCATTGTGATTCTGCAGCTGGTCCAGCATGGCTTTCACAATATCACAACAGCTCACTTAAGGCAAGAAGAGGAGCTTAAAGAGCCTACAGCAATGGTCATGGAGTTCAGCTGACCTCTGTATCGCCGAAGACAGAGTCCAAAGGCACAGCGAGCAACACTTCCCCTGATGCTACATCTTCCTGAGCCACCAAACCCCTTCCCAGGCCTCCCATATTACTCACAAAAATCTTCAGATTTCCTGCTAGCATTCATGCCGGCCTTAATCACGCAGGATGGGCAAATATAATCATATCAGTGCAGGATGCATGGCTGTGCTCAATGACGGCAAAATAGAGTACAGTAAAGTGCTTGCAGTCAGGTGAGAACCATTTTTTGGTCTTATTATCTGAGAATACAGCACACCTGGAAGAGCTCGGCGCTTTTCGATGAGCCATTGAAGTAAGTTATCATCGTTTGCTGCACAGGCTCTTGGCTCTGTTGCTGCAGCAAATTGTAATCTATAATGTCTCCGCGTCATTGTATTTGGAACTCCTGGCAAACATCCTAGGCTAAAGATGCGTTCGCAAGAGCGCAGGCTCAGTTGGCTTTGTGGCATGTTTGGATTCTAGTGCTTCGTGATAAACACCTTGTTGTCGAAATAGGCTAGCTTTGACTTATTTATGCACCCTTAAAACAATAACTTCATCGCTTAATCATTGGATCGTCGCAACAATGCAGGATCTGGTTCAGTCAAGCCACAGACGATGGCCAGTTTCTCATGGGGAGGAAGCTGGGGGAAGGTTCCAGATTTGGAGTTGGAGATGGAGATGAAATGTCTTTGCAGAAGTCGCCATATCATCAAGGACCTTTCAAGTGATTATTTCATTTTGCTCCTGATGCTCCGGCTTGACGACCCATCTGAGTGACAACGCCTAAGGCTCGCCTAGAGAGCTGCTTGAGGACTGCTATCTTTTATCAATAGACTCATTTAACACTCAATAGTGAATAGAAAAGTCACAAGGGAGATCTGAGAGTGGCAATGGCAGCCAGGCACTTGCAACGGCTCAGAGCAGCCCAAGTTGAAAACCTTGATGAAGAGTCTTCATCTGAAGAGGAAATTGTCGCCCAAAGGGCGCCCTTTAATCCCTTCGATCTGCTGAGTGATGAAGAGGTAAATCCATTAAAACCACCGAAATTGCAGTTTCACCTTCCTGTTGCACCATACAACCACTTTCAGGACAGGTGCCTTCCGATCTGAGAAAATGCACTGTTGCTCGTTACAGGCAGGACCTGCTTCGGCTGATGACGATGATGAAGAAGATGAGAAGACCCAGGAGCTCCCTGCTGCGCATGTGCCAGATCTGCCCAGCAACACAGCGGCCAAGAAGAGTCGCAAGGCAAAGAAAAAGAAGAAGAAAGGAGCTCTGCACACAGAGCAGGAGGACGCCGCAGCGCATGCAGCAGAAGCACAAGATGATGAAGACCTCGACAAAATACTGGCAGAGCTCAATATCCAGTCGGTGAGGCAACTTATCAGTCTGGTCACCTCTCAGTATATCTCTGCTTATCAATGCAGTAACACGAACCATGTTACTACATTTGCAAACACTGCAGAGCAGCATGCGTGTCCACCTTCTTTGTACCCACTGGCAGGGGTTTCAAACACCTGTAATTGCCTGTGAGTTGTCATTACAATGCGCCCAGTGGAAGGCAGTGCATTTGGGCAATGCCTTGGCTGCTCTTTCACAGGGGAGCGCCTCAGCAGGAGCAGCAGCGAATGGGCAGCAGCAGAAGGCGCACGAAGCCGCAGAGCCGCCTCTGTTGGCTTTGGACCCGAGAAAGCTGCGAGGGGAGGAGGAAATGCGGCGCATCTTTGGGGCGCGCATCTTGCGCGAGGAGGAACGGGACAACGCCGGAGGTGACATATATCTATGGTCTTGCATTGGATTTGATTGGTGAGGGATCCAATTCCAAGGAGGACAGCTTGGAATTGGTGCCCTCAATGGTCGATCGGCAGACCTGCAAAACTTGTGTGTTGTTCGAGAATGCAGCCATGACAACGCTGACAGCATTGCGCGTGACTCTGAGAATGGTGCTCTTTTTGAAGTTGATGGGTGTCCCCGTTGCTACGGCTGCTTTCGACCTCCCGCACTTGCTGCAGAAATGCGTTGCATTGCGTGCTGAGGTTCCCATGCCAGAAACTGATTTGGCATTTGAGCAAATGTGTCTGCTATGCATGCCCTAAGTGTGGGGCCACCCTGTTTGATACACTACTGTCACCGCATCTCTGCTCGTCCAGGGCTCTCATGACCTCCTGGGCAGCTATTGGAACCAGAGTAAATGATGCAGAAGGCCCATGAATAACCCCTGGTAGCCACTACTTCCACGGCACTATCAGGATCCGAGGGTCAGTAACCAAGATCAAAGCGTACAGAATATTACGGGAACGATAAAAGTAAGCGCGCGCAGGCGGGGTGGTGGGCGCGAACCGGCGCATGCGGCGTGCAATAGCGCGGGGCCAGCTGCGACGGCAGCCGCTGAAGCGCGGCATACTTATAGCTCCCAAGGACACGTGGCCGCGATTCGACGGCGGCATCTCCATGGAGCTCGCTGGAACCTCGGACGAGGGCGCCCAGATCTTCAGCTACACTCACTCCGCTGCCTACCAGGTGCGATTTGCCTATTTGATAATAAATCACACGCTGTTCTTGCCAGAGGCAAGGTCCGTATGCAGACAAGCTGCATGTGAAGGCTGCCAAAGTCCACCCCTTGTTGGACTCGCCAGATCCAAGCATGACGACCACCTATATAGGCATCTGGGACCTTCCTACTTTGTGAGTTTGTGCCAGTGACCTTTCTTTATACCTTAAATCTAAGTAATAGACCTAGTATGTTGGAATGCCGCCTTTGCAGGAGCAAAGTTTTGCAGCATTCCAACATACTAGGTCTAATTAAGGCCCTGCATCTGCCACCCGCTCCAGCTGAGGCAGTGTCTCCTGCTTTCAACAACACAATGCGGGCCACATTTGGCGTGAATTTTCATCAACTGCAACAGATTTGGATACTCACAGGGCTGCGGGAATTGGGTCGGCTGGGCTGTGGGCGTGCCTGCTGCTTCAAGGGAGGCTCCATGGGCCAGAAATTTGTGTTTATTTCTATCAAGAACTGTGCTTAATGTTTGTGTTGGCTGGTGCGCGGGTGTGCAGGGGGTGCAGGCGCTGTTTGAGGAGTGTCAGGCGACCTTTGACCCCAACAACATAGCGGGTTTGCTGGGGCAGCACCCCTACCACATTGACTCCCTCATGGCCATGTACGAGCTGCACAGGCGCGCTCCCTGCCATGAATTCTTCTGATAATCTCATCCACATTACTACCCCTTGAACGACTTGTTGCTTCTTGCATGCATGCCATGCCATGCGCTCCGCATGCATGCAGCACGCCCTTCAGGGACCCTGGCAAGAAATGTCAGAAATTTTGTGCAGCAGGTGTCATTTGCGGCCTTTGAATTGCTTGCCTCAGCATGCTCCGTCACAGAAAATGCCTCGTGTTATCACCATTCGTTGGTAGGTGCTGCATTGGAAAACTCGCCGAAGCTGAATCTGCTGAACTGGCAAACCCACGGAATATTGCAAATTGAATTTCTTCTTTTTTTTTTGCAGGGCCACGGGGCAGCATGAGTATGCAGATGAGATGCTTGAGCGGTGTTTGTATGCGCTTGAAATGGCGTGGCACCCATGGTTCAACCCAGCCATTGGCAACTGCCGGCTGCCCTTTGCGCAGGAGCAGAACCGGCCGCTCTTCTCCGCCCTCTTCAAGCACATGCAGGCACGCGCAGCCACCTGTGCTGATTCCTGCAGAAACATGACATTGCCGAGCCATGGGCAGACATAATTTGGTGTCTTGCTGTAATCTGTTCTGCCCAAGTGAGTGCGCGCATGTATTTCTCCACAGCGGGAGTCTGCCTCTGAAAATTATAAGTTATATTATAATTCACTTGCACTTCAATCACCATACGGTGCCGTGATGGCAAATCTGCAGATCTCATAGCATGCAGGATTCAACATGATGCCTTCTGTCTGACAGTGGTCGTGTTGCGTGTGTTGACAGGGGTTGAGCCGCAAGGGGCTGCACACAACTGCCTTCGAGGTGGCCAAGCTCATCCTTCTACTGGACCCGGACGACCCCATGGGCGTCATGCTCTGCGTCGACTACTTTGCCCTTCGCGCGCACAACTATACCTGGCTCCAGGTTTGCCTTTCTTCTGGCAATCCCGGTAGATATTGTTGGGTGCATGCAATTCACCGCCTTTGGACGTCGCTAGGTCCAGCACGTGCGGGTTGCAATGGCAGCAGCTGTCTGCACATCAGAGGCCTGGATATGACATCTTCTCTTTGAAAGTTGGCAGTAACCCCATTGACCGAGCTTTGTCAAAAATGTCATGCAGCCGCTTTACATTCTTGTTGGATCCAGGGTACGTTGGTTTGTGGAAATGGCAAGAGCATTTGGGCGCGGCAGAGTGCTGATAAGGCAAAAGTGCTGGTGATCCAAAGGGTTTTTGGAAGGAGCTATCTGATCAGATGACTGACATGGCGAGAGTGTATTCCCGCAGCGGCTGGCCGAGGGCGAGCTGAGGACGGGGCCGGAGGGGCGAATCACAGCGGCCAGCCTGCCTAACCTGGCGTTCTCCATCCCCCTGGCACGGCTGCGGCTGTGGCAGCAACGCAAGGAGCGCGCAGATGCTGCCGCCGCGCGCACAGGTACCCTGCCCTGTTGCTGCTGTATTAGTGGCATCCTTCAGGATTTCCCAGCACGTGATTCCAGGATACAGAGGTATCACCCTCCATCCGAGTGCCACCCCTGAATGCCTGCTCCTGCACGGCTGCCGTTGCGGCACAAAGCATACGTTGTCATACCCGCAGCCTGAGTTACAGTACTGCAGTCTTCGCCAGTGCCTGCAAGGTGGGTGCAGGCTTTGGTGTCTTTTGCCTGTGTTATTTTTGGTGCAGCAGGAAAATCGCTGCAAAAGTTCCGCAGTGTGGGAATCTGTGTCCACTCCGGTCTCTTTTCAGCCGGCCTCAAAGTGCTTCACCAAAGGCTGGGGAAATGCGGTCAGTGATGGTCCTTTGTGGCGTGTCAGGTGCAGCGGGGAAGTCAGGGCAGGTTGAGGAAAACGGCAGCTGCCAGGCTGAGCTGGAGGGGTGCATTGAGGCGCTGACGCAGGCAGTGCTGCTGCACCCACTCGCGGTGACTCAGCTCATGAAGAGGCAAGATATTTGTCTCGCCCTCTCGGTTCTATTGGAAAACTCTCAGCTGATGTGCTTTTCATGTGTGTCAGGGATTGACCTGGTATTATGACCTGCGTACTTTGGCTATTTATCCAGGGATAGGACCCGCCTCTCCAGCGACTTACTGCCTTGTGCACGACTTATTATGCCAAGTAGGAGAGTTGCTCAAATATAATGCATGGCCTTCCGTCTTTTGCTCTGCCGCAACTGCAGCAACCTATGCAGATTGTAAGCCACGTTCTGTCCTTGCATCAGGTTGCAGGAGAAAGGGGTGGGCAACGATTCGCAGTGGCTGAGCATCCTGCAGCGGCCGCTGTTTGCCAGGGCCCGGGACGACGCCAGTGCCTCCCTCGAACACCTGACCGACATCTTTGTCGAGCGCCAGTGGCTGCTTTGGAAGGTACATTTCTTTCATCATGCGACTACCTTCACATCCTACAAGATATCCTTGCTCAGGGCTGTGCTTGCGTGACGTAATCATTTATATTGCCACATATCACCTTGAAGCTGCATGTCCAAGCTCGACAGCCATATGCTTGGCAAGTGCTCAGAGGAAAAACATCGCCTTGCCGAATGCTTGCAAAGGAAGGGCATTCCTTCAGCTCCATTATCTAATGACTGTATATTATGTAATGCTATCTTGGGAGCGCAGGCGCCGGATGTGCAGCTGTGGCTGAGGCGCGCATGCGGGGAGGCGACGGAGGGGTCCCTGGCTGAGTCAGCGGGTGACTACGCGTGCGCGCGCCAGGAGGCATTCCCTGCCTCGGATGACAACGCCTACCGCCACCTGCGCGTCAGTGACTTCTCCGACGCCGTCGCAGCGCTGCCGCCCGAGGAGCTGCAGGTGACTCAGCAGTAACTCACCATGACTGATCCTGCCCTGATCAGGAAACAAAAATGGAAGACAGAGTGAGCGCCAATGCAGGTCTGCCTCGCACTTGAGTGGGCCGGAAGCCCCACTCAAATCCAAATTAGCTTTCTTCCTTTTCACGGTGCTTGAGTCGGTTGCGACAAATTCACAGCGGCAGAGGCTTTGCAGTAGGCTGCTGCTTGGCAGCAGCTTGCATACACCTCGCTTGCTTAAAAAAGCGCAAGCTTGTAAGGCTGTCAACGCCATACTGCGCATGAAGGGCTGCTGAGCCATTAGCACACAATTGAGCTACCAAAAGTTGATGCTTTTCGGCTCTAAAATATTTAAAGTTTGGTGCGTGCAGGCGGCGGTGATGGGGCCGCAGAGGGGCGCGCGGGTGAGGCCGGCAGATGGGCAGGCCATAATGCAGCTGGAGGAAGCCCTTGCAGCCATGGCGGCAGCCGACCACCAAGCGCGCAATGTCGGCCCCCAGGCAGGCACGAGCTACGACTCTGCTTCTGTCTTTGCATTGCCCTCAAACCCCTCATCATGTCTTCATTTGTCACAGCCAAACTTCTTTTAAGATCACACCTGGGTACCTCAAATTAGTTTCTGAATGCCGCCATTTTTGCAAACTCAACAAAGATTGGACGCCTGAGTCGTTGTGCTGCATTCATTTGCAAGACTTGAATGCTCAAAAGGCGCTTGTGACCAGTCTATGTCTCATCCCGGTTGTGGCTTATGGAGGTGCTCTTCAGACCTTTGAATCGCACAAGGCAATGAGAATAATGCTGGTCAATAATTGGATCTGTGTTGCTGCCCATGCAGAGCCCATGGAGGAGGCGGCACTGCGGGAGATGCATCCGCTGCAGGCACTGTTGCGCACGCTGCTGCCCTGGGTCAATGCCGGCCAGGTACCGGACTATGCAGCAGAGACAGATGCAGCCCTGGAAGGTGAGAGACGTGATTGAAGTTTGCCCTTTCACGCAGACCTCCAGATTGGACTATGGTGGCTCCAAGCGCTCGGGGTTCCTGAGACCATGGCCTTTTTGTTTGTTGAGTGAAAGGTGGTGATGCCTGCACTGACTGAGAATAGCATTGCCTGGTGCACCGAAGCCCTACATACCTATGCCTGCACACCAGTGATTCCATTAATCTTTTAGATGATACCCAATCAGCAGCGCTGCTTACTGCATGTAGGGGGTCAGCATGAGCCGCCTGCCGGCCCCGACGGCGCGCCGGCGGCGGCGGCCGGGCCCCCGGGGCCCCCCGGCGGGGGGACACCGAGGGTCCCCCTGCCGGCGGCGGTGGCGGCCCAGCTGGGGGGCGACGCGCACCTGGAGGAGCAGCTTGTGGATCTGTTTGACCGCATGGACAATGAGCAGCTGGCCACGCTGTTTGACAGCCTCAACGCTGTGGGCAGGGTGGACAACCTAGATGGGGGTCAAGAGGTGCAGGAGCAGGCGGAGCAGGAGGGTAATGGGGGCAACGATAGGCAATAGCGCAACTTATGCTGGGTTCTGGGGTGCGTTTGGAAGAGAAGGGCAGAGGCCAAGCAGAGCAGAGGGGCAATGGGGGGGCTGACAGGCGGTAGCTCTTGTTGCTTGTGTTGGGATTGTGTGTTGCGATGGAGCGGTTGTGGTATTGCTTGGTGCAGAGCGCTTCTGCGATGCTGCATGGTCTGGACGTTAAAAAGCCACTGCTTAAAATCACATCATCACACGATAGGCTCAAAGTATTGATTGTGCTTGGCCACTTTTGCTGATTGACACTGATGCCCCTTGTGAAATTCCGCGCAAGTTGCTAGAGGAGTTAATATACACGACATGACGTGATGCGTTACAGTGGTCAAGGCAACATATTTATTAGTGGTTCTCATCACCAACTTCAATATGTACTCTCATTCTCTGCGGCTCACTGCTGCCAGGAGCACTACAGAGGGTGCGATGCAACATCTAGCCTAGAGCCCATACTCTGCCTACATCAAGAGAGATCAAGATTTTGCCTACCCATCTTGAGCCAACCACCCTAATTTGAACATATTTTCAAGCCAAACAAAGTCTGGTCTTAGAATAAGGGCAGGGCATAAAAAGCCCGCCCTTCCCTGACCTGACCTAGTCACCCCAAGCAACCCAACATTCCTCCATCTAGAAATGGGGTGCAGCTTCAAGCAGCAGAGAGCCTGCTATCATGCAAGACAAGCTGCCAGAATGAACCAATTTAGTGGGCATGTTTCACAGAACCGCCAAAGTCCCAGAACCACTGTCTACTATGAACCACATAGCACAAAAATTTGCTGCGTAGTGTACGCCTTGCAATGCCTATCTACCCTCAATCTTGCCAGCCAGCCACCTTTGAATTCTACTGTTTATGAAAAGCATCGGTGAGGGTGAGACTCAGTCTCATGCCCTGTTCGACATCAGTCTTTGGAATATCAGTCATGCGACGGGGCGTGTCGTGGCCTGCCGCCCAGCTTCTGCCCTGTCAATCGCCACTTGAAAGGACGGACGCAGGGTTTCAACCACAGCCGCTGCTTCTCCAATGTCCTCCTGCGCACAGGGAAAGGCATTTGTCAGTTCTGGACACAAGTGATCTACACCTGCACACAACTCAAACCCAGTTGGCCACACTCGCGGTCAGAAATAAGGGGTCCTGAGAGGGAGGGAGTTAGAGCATGCATGAATCATGGTCTGGAGCAAGACATCCCCGTAATACTTGCTTCTCCTGACAGGAAGAACATGCCCGCTGCAAGCTGCTAAAATTTCCAATTTGCCGCTGGAATGATTCTGCTGCAGCCTATCTATATTCCCCAAAATGGCATTGGCTTCTTCATTCGCTGTGACAGCCTAGCACCTTATAACACACTTCCTGTGTTTAGCAGTATTGTGAGTGCACCTCTGGGACTTGCAGGTCGCGCAAAGCGCCCCCCAAGTGCTCCAGGACGACGTCAAAGTGCTCCATTCGCATTCCCATGTCCCTGGCCAGGCGGTCGTGCGCAGCAGTCATGTTGGCGTTGCCCTCGTAGCTCCTCGAGCCGCCCATAGCATATGTCAGAAACGCGGCCTGCGCCCAAATGGGAGAAGAATAAGACATAGGATGGAGACATGTTGACAATGCAAGCACAAGATGAGATAAGGGGTTGCCTGGCAACGAAGAATCACGCAAAGACAACACAATGATCCCATGGCTCAACAAAAGTTAATCTAGAACAGGCCAAACAATGTCGCCGCGCCAAAAAATGAAGTGCCAATCAAACAGATTTTTGTCAGCAATCATGGGTCTGTATTGCAGCAGTGGATGGCTGTCCCACACTGCAGTATTAGATTAGAACCGGCCTCATCCACATGCAGATTTCCAAGACGTGTCGGCGATAGAAGGGAACAGTGTGCAGACCTGGTGTGCGCGCTGCTTCTTCATATCAACTCCCTCAAAGAAGTAGCTCACACGGGGGTCGTCGATCATCTTGTCGTAGAAGAGGTCCTGCGCAGACATGCAAACTATTTCAAACTGGTCTGGCAACAACTGTTTGGCTGATCGGCAAGCAGGCGCACTTACCTCGGATGTATACAAACACATGCGCTGCAACATCCATGTCACATGCAAGATGCACAACAATTTGATGAGGACTCACAACTGCAGCTCTGACAGCTGGGCCGCCGCCAAGCTTCTTGAAAAGGGAAATCGTTTTGCTAGGTGCCTCGGTAGTCACTGCAGTACTGTGGGCTGTGGTGGCAGGTGCCAGCGCCTGAAACACACGTTACCAGTTCTTCAATCGACGCAGTTGACCATGTGCTAGACATTGCAAGGTAGCAGAGGGCAGCGTTGAGCAAGTCGCACGGTTGGCAATGGTTGGGTCCGCTGAGACAGGCTTGACAGGCAGACATGCGCAGCTCTTGTTCAGGTCGACCGTACCTGCTTGGCGATGCGACCCCTGCTGTTGGCGGTGGAGCTCAGACATATACGATAGTTGCCACGGTAAGGCTGCAAAGGCCGGCCTGCGCAGGAGGGAGGACAACACAATGCTAAAAGGCACGAAGGAACCTAAAGCAGGTTGATATATGGCGACGAATCCTGCTGAGACACATTGAAGGTTCCAGAAGTGGCTTGCGAATTTTCAAGGTATAATTGATTGGTTTTGATAATAAAAAGGGGGGCCTCACTGTTTGCGCGCCCCGTCGACAGAAACATTGCCGGTACCACACAGGTGTCGAGATAACTGCGGCAACACTAATCCTTTATCGATTCAAGATCTAAGAGTGCATGAAGGAAACAGCAAGCCTTCAAGATGCACCTTTCCAGCTTGTTGTAAAGCATATGGTACCAAGACGGAAGACAGATGTAGTACGACTGTATAGCGGGGTTTGCATCGAGGTTGCTTTTCATACCTTGACATCTTCTTGTTCTTGCTGGTGAAGCTGTGTAGTCTGGAGATTTGAGATTTGCAATGAAAGTTCTGCTTGTGAGGTGACTTTGGCGAATTCATGGAAGCGAGCAGAAAGTGACGTCAGATTTAATCTCCAGGGCATCACGAGAGCACGGGTCTCCATTTACGCAATATTGCGAAAGGGCATGTGGGGTCGCTTCCGCCACCTTCCAGACCCAATCGGAAACTTGGGCTTCTTCTGACATGAGCCTTCGAGTGTTCACTTTTGGAATGCTGCCTTTCCAAGCTGAACTCATAATGCTCTGGCCCAGTACCAATTTTGTTCTGGCGACTGGGCTACACGCTGCATGTCATGTCACATGTGCACTGGCAGTGCTCGGGACCTACAACATGCTTTGTGCATGCATTCATGTGTACATGAAACGTTGAATCCTGTGCTAGGTCTCGAAGGCAGATTGATCACTTGTGCTCCTGTTCTTCATTACATTGATAATTTCAGATCGATCAGATATCTGCACAAGTTCCTGCAGATGCGCATGAGCACGGTGATTGAAGAAAATATATGGAAAAAAGCACACAGTTTGCTCTGCTCCACGGAATAACAAGTGCGCGCAGCTGCAGGGCACTTAGAGTCCCCTGTGTTAGATTTCTGACGAGTCCTTCCGTCAAAACTGTTGCACTGAGTGGCCACGTGCCCATGGGCCAGTGCATCACCTGCTATATATACTGGTATCCTCAGTCTCTGGCGCTCACTGCAAACAGACGTCTAGCCTAGGAACTATGCTTTGCAAACGTCAGACATTCTGTGCTTTGTTGAAGCCTAGCTGAACACATCTCAAGCCATACAATATTCTGCACCCGGAATAAGGAAGATGCCCTTCCCTGGCCTGACCCTAGTTGGCAACCTCTGATGATCCCACTTGTGTGCGTCATGGAAAAAAGGTGCAGCATCAAGCAGCACCGAGCCTGCCAATGGGCAAGACAAGCTGTCTAAATTTACCGAGTAGCAGGCATGTTGCACAGAACAGCCGCCGTCATAATTCACTATTTACAGAAATCTGCTGCAAACCATGCACCTTGCAATGCCTACGTACCTAATCGTGCCAGCCAGCCATAAACTCATCATACTTAAGACACATATTTTCCCAGCAATTGCCTCTTGGAGCAAATCGCCTGCCTTTTTGGTGCTGTCAAGCACATGATATTACAAGGAAACTCTTTTGCAAATCTCCCTACTTGTCGCTCGCACTGCCTTCGTGCCTCGCGCATGCTCTGTTGATTTGCATGCTCTGCTAAACTAGTCACCGATTCAGTGATACGTCAGCGTGAGTCATGGCTTGCCATTGGCTGCGGCCTCGTCGATCGCCAATTGGAATGCTGGGCGCAGAGTCTCAACTACAGCCGCCGCCTCGCCAATGTCCTCCTGAAATTGAAGCTTGTCAGGTTTTGCTTGATCTTTTGGCCCTAAATTCTCAGACTGGCCACCAGGGTGGTCAGCATACTAGGACAGGGAACCTACTTGTGCGGATTTTGTAGCAGGTGCAGATGTTGTGCAGACCCAAGGCATCCCATACCTCTTTACCTCTTATCAACAGAGAGGCCAGATTTATTGCAATCTAGCAATGTTCACACAGGCACTGGGGCTAGAGGCAGACCACTGAAGAGCTGGAATGACTATGTGAGAGATGACCTTGATGCTATTGGGCATCCATGTGACTGGTGGAGGAAGTGCAAGAATCGAGAAGACTGGAGAGATATCCAGGTGTTGCTTAATGTACCTAGCTAGTCCTTAAGGACTGGAAAACGTGCAATAATAATAAAACATAATGTTCACAGAGTGCACCCCAAAACAGGCAGTGACTGTGCTGCCGGCCAGCAGAGACGAGCGAGGCATACATGCATTGCTTGGCCCAATTGGATCAGCAGGGGCCCACCTCTGGGACTTGCAGATCGCGCAGAGCGCTCCCCAAGTGCTCCAGGACAATGTCAAAGTGCTCCATGCGCATTCCCATGTCTCTGGCAAGTCGGCTGTGCGCGGCCGTCATGTCGCCGTTGCCATCGTAGCTCTCTGATCCGCCCAGGGCATACGCCAGAAAAGACGCCTGCAAGTAAAATTTAAATCCAAGCTTGAAATTTTGAGGTTGAGCTTTAATTCTGATATTTTGCATGCCAATCCATGAGGAGCAGGTGCGTCGCAGCAGCGTTCATGGCAGCCTGACAACTTGGGCCATCTTGACAATCTCTTGATTTCTTTCATTCAATTTCTGCCAAAGAGGATGGTGTCTCCGTGCTTTGGGCAGTGCATAGTTGCACTGAAAGGCCTCATGAGCGCCATGCATATCAAGAAGTGTGCAACATGGATCGATGTGTAGGTGAAGACTTGGGTGCAGCGGGCAGACCTGGTGTGCGCGCTGCTTCTTCATATCAATCCCCTCAAAGAAAAAGTTCACGCGGGGGTCAGCAATCATCTTGTCATAGAAGAGGTCCTGCGCAGACCAGTCAGACATGTTTTGACATAATTTCCTCTTCTTGGCATGCTTGTTTTTCTCAGGGTCTATATTGATTGTCTACTAATTATGCTCATGGTGGGTGGAAACGGTTTGGAGACTTGCCACTGCAGCTCCGACAGCTGGACCGCCACCCAACTTCTTGAAGAGGGTATCTTTGCTGCTGCTGGGTGCCTCACCAGTTGTGGTGACGGTCTGGTCAGTGGTGGCACATGCCAACACCTGCAGGCACAGATGTGTTCCCTGATTAAAACACATTATACCATGTCCAAGGCCAGTGAAATCAACGCAGGAGGCAGCACTTTGCAACGTCAACGACGGCAATGGCTGACATCAATGAGACGTCTCTTGTGTTCACATCCATCGTACCTGCCTGGCGAGACGTCCTTTATTGTTGGCGTGGCAACAGAAGATTCTGTGCCTGCATCTTTGATAAGTGTGGAAAGAGCTGCCTGCGCAAGAGGAATGACAACACAATATGATAGGAGCAAGAAGGAACGAGAAGGGTTGGTGAAGAGGCGACGAAGGCTGCTGAGACACTTTGACCGTTCCTGAATTATCTAACAACTCGAAGTGCAATCTATTGCTCATGATTTTAGAGAAGGTGGCCTTACTGCTTGCGCGCTTTGTTGTCAGTGACACATCCGGTACAACACAGCTATTGAGATACCTGCACTAACGACGTTAATGTTGGACTCAAGCTTGTACAAGTAAAACCATGTGCAACAGTGTTTCAGTACGCAGCTCCAGAGCCAAGTGTGAAGCTTGCGCAGACAGAAGGCAGATCTAGTACGGTGGTCGGGTGGCCGCTGCACGCGGGTTGCATTGCGCACCTCGACATCTTCTTGTTGCTACTATTAAAGTTGTACGAGTCTGGATCTGAAAATTCCCGCAGTTTTGTGCTTCTCGAATGAATTTTGTGAATCTTGAAGCGATCGGAAGTGACGTCAGAAGAGCCTCCAAAGGAAAGGGGCACGAGGTCACGGGACGCCGCAACATGCCGAGGGGTCGCTCCAGTCACCTTGACCCAGATCAGAAACTTGAGCAACCTCTGGCATGCGTCTGCGAATGTGCACTCTTGGACTACTGCCATAGATTATGCTTTGGCAAATAACAATAGCTGCCCTATAGGGCCTCAAGCACTACTGCGGTGCATCGGTGCCGGCCATGGCCAGTGACTCAGAGGTGGTCCCGGCACTGTGCATTGGGATATGCCATTGTTTGGAAAGGAGCTGTCCTTCCTGTTATCAGTCTAGGGAGGACAGATCCATTCCAGCGATGATGTCCCTGTACAGCTGTCATCTTAGCAGATTTATTACATTTATTGTATTTTGCCAATGGTATGGCATGCATGTACTGGTATGGCATGCATGGCATGCACATGCATTCAGTCAACTGGACCCAAGGCATCAGCTTTAACACACAGTACCGTACAGTCAGTGGCCATGCTCTCTTGTATTAGCCCATGACTTTCTTCCGTTGATTCAAAGAGATTCAATTCAAATGTCAACAATACCTCATCAGCAAAATTTCCTTACCAGCAAGGACCCCTCCAGGAGATCCAGCGTATTGTGTTTGTCAATCCTGTCGGGATCGCTGCAGCTGGCTCGTGCCTCCTGTGCAAATCTGTTGCAGCTCTGATCATAGAGCCAACGCGTCAACTTGTTGCGAGTCAGCATGTATTCCTCTTTGCAAGCTATGATTTCAAGGATTCTGAGGCTCTGCAGCAATTCTTACGGGCCCCATCTAAGTCCGGCATCCATTCAGCAATACTGCGATGTTGCCCTGCGCCCCAGAAAGACCCATCAGGCAATCAAGCACAGCTCAGCAGCTTCGTGCGGCTTCTCAATCAGCTGCGGCTTCTCCCAGACGGGGCAGCTCAGCATGACATTACTGCCTCTCACCATGAACAAAACAACGGCTAGTGAAGCCAGTGCAGGCTGGAACAGACACACCCAGCAAGAGAAGATGACAGCAGATCAATCACAGTGAGGACATCAGACTGGCGGACAAAAATCAGCATCGAAAGCAATTTTTATTAAGGGTTTATTTTATTTTATTCTAGTTTTCATGGTTTACCCTTTAACCCTAAACTCTAAATCTGTGCTTAGAACAGCAGGAGGAGCTGCTTAGAGGCTGTACATGATTAGTCACCTGTAAGAGCGCGCATAGTCGAGTTTGTAGACGAGCCAGTTGAGGGCAAAGTAAATGGCGGCCACTGTTCCCCGCCACATGCGCATGAAGAACACCCGGATCGCCACCCACCGGAACCTGCAGCAGAAGTGTTGCGACTCGTCTCAACCATCGCTGCAAACACACTTTGCAGCCAGTTTTCCACCGGTGCAAATGCGGGAAATGCCGTGAATATAGTCCCAATTCGTATTGCAATTCGACTGCCTCTGTAAGTTTGAAATACTGCGCTTCTGCACAGCACTGATGCGTGCTCACAGCAGTCACCCAGCTTGTCATTGCACCGGCATCACTGCTATCACGCTTCGCTTCAAAAATACTTGCTGCTAAGCAAGTGTGTTCTGGCCAGATGTATTCCTGTGGGGTGAGCATGGATGAGGCAAGAAGGCTGAGGCACTTGTCTATGCATGCATAAGGTGCGATATACCGTATCTTATACCCGGATTTCTGATAAAATTCAGGGGGTTAGGGGGCCGCGCACCGCTTGTGGGCATCTCCTGTACAAACCGTCAGGGTCCAAAGACGTTGACTAGGTTGATGTGTAACAAAATAGGTCACATCCGATACCTATGTAAGAAGACAGAAACCGCCTTCCACATCAGGGTTCTAGGGAGTGGAAAAGGGGCCGCGCACCGCTTGTGCGCCCTGAATGTGTGAATGGCGCGCTGGTACTGGTGGTCGCGGATCCTCCTCACAGCCGCCATCCATCCCAGTTTCTCCACATGCGCCCTAGCCGCCTGCCCCATTGCCTCGCGCGCAGCCACATCGTGCACCAGCTTCCTCGTCAGCTCTGTGGCTGCCGCGTAGTCATTCGGCGCGTACAGGTGACCTGCGTACACAAAGTAGCCATGTGATTCAGATCTGCAGATTCTGGGCTTCCCAAATTTGCTATGAGCCTGAGACAAGAATGGTGTCACTCTGCAACAAGAGATCGAATGCTGCCTGTATACATGTGACACATGACGAGGCCATCTGCTGCAACCCAAGTGCTGTTAGGCACAAGCCGGAAATTCCATGGTATCAGTCAAAAAGTTATCTGGAGCATAGCCTCTCTTCTTGCTTTATATGCAACACCTGCTGGAGGCTAGGAATGCTAAGGACTCTAAGGTCTAAGACAGAATGAGGGATCAGCTCACCGATGACGCCCGGCTTAGTGATGATGTCCACAAGGCCGCCAGCTGCCACTGCCACCACGGGCAGGCCAGAAGCCATGGCCTCTAGTGCCACGAATCCGAGCGTCTCTGTCTCGCTGGGCATCATGAAGATGTCTGCTGATGCGTACGCTGACGACAGCTCCTCGCCCCGCAGCATGCCCTGCAGGCGTAAATTGTGACTAACTACAGCGAACCGAGAATGTACAGTTGCATAACTTGCAGCGCCCCCTACCATGCAGAAAGGCAGGTATGCCTTCATGAAACGCAAGAAAGCTCTACCGCATTCTGCAGCTGTGAAGGTGTGCAGCTTTGTATGGATTAAAAAGAAAGCTGTGAAATAGCTGACACACCATCGTTTGCAGTGGCACATGTCAGAAGATAGAAATAGCGCAGCGCTCACAAGCCAAGAAAATATTCCCCAACTCTGGCACAAAGCATAATTGCAACAGAAGCTGAGGTCCAGTATGTAGATCGTGTGCCTGCTGCATCCTGCCCTTGACCTGGTGTCAAGCTCTGTGCGACAGATTCCTACATGGGAACACTTTGCAGGAAGTTAAACTGCCCAGTAGGTAAATGCTGCCGCCCTCCCGACCACTACTGTGGCATCGGACAATCAGACAGTAGAGCCGCACCGTGAAGTAGACTGGGAGGCCCTCAAAGCGCTTGGCAAGGTCAGGCCGCGAGGGGCCATCACCCACAAAGCACAGGCACACGTTGGAGGGAAGGCCCTCCATCATTCCCTTCAGCGCCTCCAGGTTCTTCTCTGCAGCACCAGCAGCAGCAATGATAACTTTGTCCATAATGAATAAGTAAGGCTTTCCAAAAGGGGTCAGTCTCTGCTCGGCAGCAGGGGAGGTCGTTGCAGGTAAAAGCGCTTATGACAGGTAAGCATGTTCCGGCTCTATTGGGTCTTCATGCTGCAATCTGAAGGGAGGATGCACCCAAGACAACAATTGATACAGAAGCTCCCCATCTCCCTCAAATAACAACAGAAGATTCACCAGAGACTGAACATTGCTTCTCCTCAAGGCTCGCAAACAGGAGATACAACCTAAGTCTTGATCCCTCGTATTCATGCATTGCAGAGCAACCGTCCAATTCAACTCAATAGAACATCACACTAAGCTACTGCAGGCCTAAAAGAGTAAATAAGAGCAGATAACTGTGACAAGAGGGGCCACATACCTGCGCCAAGGCGGCCCACATAGGTGAGGATGACTGAGTCCGGTTTGCCGCCGGACATGCGCGCGCGCATCTCAGCGCTCCTGAACCCCGGGTTGAACACGTCCGTGTCCACCGCCTGCTGCCACACATCGATGCGCTGCGGCCGACACTTATTCCTGCTCAGCTCCGTCTGCGCGCATGCAGAATGGAGATGTCATCCGACATTGATGCCACGCAACAAATGCCGAGCTGCAGCTCTGAGTATGATTCCACTCTGTCCGTCACATGTCAGATCAGGACTTGGGCATTGACACAGGGTGTACAGACTTGTCAAGCAAACTTTGCGGAAGTACCCATAAAAGGAATGGAACCTCACCACTTGCATGCGAGCAAGGATGCATGCCTACATGCATACATGCATGTCGCTCCCTCTTGCAGAATCAGTAACGGAATGAAAGAGAGGCTGCCATGTGGACACCGAGTGCTCCAGCAACCCAATTTAAAGGATGCGCAATGGCGCACCTTCATGGTTTTGGAGGGGACGAGGGTGAGGTCTGCCATGAGGATGTTGAAGCGGATGACTCGCCACATGGGCCCCACCAGGCCCTTCCAGGTGTACTTGGGGATGTACTCCGGGATGTGCGTGTGGTACGACACCTGCATTTCAAGTTCAGATTCGAAACTGAACTTGAGTTTTGAACTCGCACCAGGCAGCTCCAAAATGCATGTCTGAGCATGCCTAGACAGACTGTTTGGCGCAGAGTGGGCTATCCTTCAAATTTACAGAAGCCTCGTGGTAAACAGCTGCCTTGCATTTGATCAAGTAGGTGGATGGCAGACGCCTGCATTGAAGTATCCAGTAATCTGAATATAAATGGGCATATAGATGACATGCCAGCATAAGGCACCTGGAAATTTCTCGATCCTCAGACAAGGTCATGATAAACGTGAGGAAGTGGTGGTGCACCCATTCATGAGACGTTCGAGAGAAAAGACAAGGGCCTCACCACAAGGGGGATGGCAAGCAGCTTAGCGTACAGGGTGGCAGCAAAGACCAGCAGCCCAGGCGATGACACATGAATGACGTCAGGCCGCTGAGTGATCAGAAAGTACAGGACCCGCACTGACAGCCCCAGCGAGAGCAGCAGCGTGGGAGACCGGTAGAAGGGCAGACTGAAGCCCAGCACGTTCACCACCTGTGACATCACAAACACCTGCCATTCAGCACCGGAACTCAGGCACATGCATAATCTGATCCACTCCCCAACACGTGTTTCTGGCATCCCCGTGGGAGTCCATTTGCTTGCCTTGTATCATGGCAGCATGGAGCATCATTAGACAGCAGTTGGCCAGTAAGCCCTGCAGATTTGATGTAGATCAAGGTAGGAGAGATCAAGGCGCTGCCCCGTCAAACACAGAAGTCGGCAGAGGCGCTACGGCCAGAGAATCTCAGCATGTGAAGCGGCGCACCTTGGCGCCGTGGAAGGTCTTTGGGGGGTTGATGCAGGGGGTGACAACCATGACATCGTCGCCGAGTTGCCTCAGGCCCTTGATGAGGTTGCTGAACCGGATCTTCATGCCTGGAAAGATTTAGGCACACACGGCAAAGGTTTACATCGATAAGATAATCTTTCTGAATGCGCATGCGCAAGCCCGGAAACCCCGACACAGTGCAATGGCATGATACGCAAGTTGTGCTGTCTTGGATATATGTTAAGACTGATATAGACAGCAGCCTTGCGCTGAGACAAGGAGGTTCAGGTGTGGTTGAGGCACTGTCAAACAGGCATGCGTTGGGTTAATCGAAGGGGATGTACCTGAAACATGGCTGAAGGGGCTGGGCTCAACAAAGATAGCTATCTTTTTCTTCTCTTCATGGGCATCGGCTTTCTCAGGCTGTGGCACTGCCAGAACCTCGGCTGCCTGCGCTGATGTGACGGTGGCTGGCCTCCTTTTCTGAGCTATGGACTTTCTTGTCACATTAGGTGGGCGAAAGGTGCTGACTCGCAAGTTGAGGGATGTGCTTCCTGGTTTGCACGTGCTGCCAGCCGATGCTGAGGATTGATGCTGCGTTATCGTGTTGGGAAGCAACATGACTTCGCACATTAGAGTAGACGAAGACCAGCGCTATCGCAGCTTCCTAGCCACTCAATTTCTCGCTCGCGGCCAAGGATTGCAGAAGTGTCGACAGGACGATGCAGCCTTTTCATTTGCTAGCGTCCAAGTTGAACCACTCTGCCTGCAACAGAACACTGCTGAAGCACACGACTGATCGCCTCGCACGTGAGAACATTCGTTTTAATTCTGTCTGGCGCGACGATGCGCATATTCCTTGGAGAGAAGAGAATCAAAGGGCTTCGCGATATTGATGTATCTAGAGTCGAGGGTTCAGGGTGAATGATCGGCTAGAAGGCCGAATGATATGAATTTTGCTGTTGCAACCTGTGCAGGGAGGGTGCACAGTGCTGGAGCGTAAGCAACATAGTCAGTCTCTTGTAGCAGCTGTGTCTGTACAGGGAGTCTGTTCAAGAGTGCTCTTAAGAGCTTTAAAGCTCAAGCCGCCGATCGGGCAGCTGGAAAGTACTGTCACCAACAATTTGATAACTTTATTCCTGTCCTAAATTCCAGCATATTGTTGCACCTCTAAGCAAGACCGGGGTTGGCTAAGCATGTCAAGTGCTGCATTCGTTCAGCATTAGTATCCATCATCACATGATCATTTACAAATCCTTGATTGAGGGCCCAATTCACAGGGGACTTTCCAGCCCCCGAATATTCAGTCGGACCAGTTCCAGCCCTGGAAGGATAGGATCCATATTGGCATGTTGAGATCCCCACCATATCCTGATTAAGGTGTGGATATGGTGTGGGCCCATGGGCTGGCCAGCAAATACCATAGCCACAGGGTGGGCTACGACACCACACAGCTGTGGGGCTGCAGGCTGCTTCTTCCAAGAAGTCCAATCGTGCTATGAGAACTTCACCCCGACATCTCCATCCCCAGAAAACATCCTAAATCACAGCACAGCTCCTGTCAGGCCTGCCTGCCCAGGGGATCATTTGAACTTCAGACATGGCAAAGCCAGCCTGGCAAAGCCAACCCTCAAGGCTCTCAAGATCTGCTGAGCAAAATATTGCAAAGCACGGGTGCCTATCCTGCCCACGGGAAATTGGAATGCCCACTGAATGTACACATTAAAGTAGTATACCAGGAGTAAATACTCTTTGCAACACAGGCGTGTGCTAGTGAGGGCAGTGGTGAGAGATGAAAGAAACTTACTGGGCCCTCCCTTGTGCTTCCAACAGGCGGATGACTTCAGTGAGCAGAGCAGCTGGTACACCCTCGAGCTCTGCAAAGCAGAAATTTACCCATGTGAGAATCATCATGCACCCTACTTCCTTGATTACAAGATGATCCAGCTGGAAGTTGTCCAGAGATGTCAGCCTCTGAGGAGTGCATGCCCACCAAAATCAGATTTCAGAACCCAACACTCAACCTAGCAGGTACCAGCACATTTCAGTGCTGATTCTCCGGGCTTGCTGCAGAAGAGGTGACGCCGCAGTACCTGTGCCCGTGACATCATCGCCGGATGACAGCTCATCCAGTGTCATGACAGTGTCCTGCAGGCCAAACTGCCTGATGACAGAATACAGCACATCCGCCCACTCTCCCAGCTTCTTCCACAGCACTAGGCATCGCTGCTGTGATTTGTCCAGCCACTGTGCATTGCCTGCGGTTACATGTTAGTGAACTCAGTCAAGCGCTGACATCAGCGTGCCAAACCACACTGGACCTGATCCTGATGCATGGGTACCTTCCAGCCAGAGCAGATTGTTTGAATATCCCTCTTGGCATCTCAGTCGAGGAATAAACAGTGGGTGGCTAGATGCTCTCGTGTATGCAAGAATTCAATTGGGAGCGGCCTCCAAGGGCAAGCATCCAGGAATATTGCATACCTCTTTGAGTGAGCTCGTTCAAAAAGACAAGCCTGGCTTCCCGATTGAGCCTCCCTGTGACACAATATCCCGTGGTCATGCCACTTTCCGTAGCCAGTGAGTCACCTTGCCAACGTAGAAACATCAGTGGCTGGTAGTGCTTACTCTCGATTCGCTTGTTGAAGAAGAGAGGGGAGTCGTCAGCTGTATCAGTCGACAGAACGTACACCTGTGATTAGACGCCGATTTCAGAGGACTGCTGATGCCGATGAGGGCCTTTGGAAAGATGCTTGCCCTCCAGTCCACTTACCTTATTGTGGCGACAATATCGTAAGATCAGCTCCGCCCAAAGTTCAATTTGTTTTTGTCGGGTCTCTTTGACTGGCTGAAGCCTGCAAGATAGAGATAATGTTGTAGTGTGAGAGCCAGAGCAGCTGAACAGCAAGCAGAAGTGAAACGCGATCACAGTTTTTCGAGTACCACAACAGCACAGTGCCTTGATGTATTCTCACGTAAAGTATGGAGGGTAGTTGAAGAAGAAAGGGAACTCAAACTCTGTCATCGGATTCCCTTAGCAATGAACATGGAATGCTGGATCCGCAAACTTGATGCTACCATGTTGCATTGAAACGGATAGGATAGATCCAGGAGAGATTGCACTTCTCGCGCCCCTACTAAAGAGCACAAGCTATTGCAGGATTGATCAGGGCAAAGCTCAGATCTGGGAAGTTCGGGAGAAGTCACGTAACCTGAGCATTGAAAGGAACAGCTCAAATTTCACATTGAACATCAGCATGCGCAACAATGTGCAACTGGACTTCCCGTGATAGAGTACGCACTGTTAGGAGAAGGGCCAGAGCTCAATAACGCAGATTGGCATCCAGGTTGATTGTTCTAGCTTGCTTGGGAAATTCTCTATTTGGCAGAGCTTGGTTGGCAATGGGACCAATTGAATTTCCAAGGGACGACGCTTCTTTGTGCTTCGGGTGGGGCACTGATGAGCAGTAAGTTTTGGTCCCCTTGGAGAGTAGCGTCTTACAGTGAGCTGAGACCGCATCGTCAAAGCGTGATCCTATGTTTGGTTTCGTTGATCAGAGAGTGGCAGAAGCTGCAGGTCAGTTCTTCTTCCATCTGAGTCTCTGGAGCTATTTTAATGCAAGGTCCAGTGAAAACCTTGATATGTAGTCCAAGGTGGGCATGAAATCCTCCCAAATTCTTGCCGTGTAGGTTTTGGGGAAATAAAAGCAGTGCAGGATTACCTGGATGCAAATCCTCATCAGCTGGACAATCGCACCCTATTTCAGAGCAACCTGCTGCACATCGCTGCACGCAATGGCCAGACTGCCATTGTAGAGGAGCTTCTGCGACGAGGAAGCGACTTGGACGCCCTGGACTACGTGAGGATCATTCACAACCTTCCTGTCTTTCTTAAATCTTCTCAAGCATCAATCGTATGCTGTTGAGTACATCTTTTGTTGTCTGTGCCAGCTGTGCAGGTCTCTTTCTGTCTGTCACAATCTGCAAGCATATGTTCTGAAATTGTGTTTGATTATTGCAGGGTGGCATGCGGCGCACAGCACTGCATTGGGCTTGCCAGGGAGGGCACGTGCGCATTGTGGAGTTGCTTGTCGAACATGGCGCCAACACTCAGGTAGACCCCCTCATTCGCCTCCGTGCGTCAGGTGTAGGAATGGCCAGTATTGCCTCATCGTGCTAGTGGGGGCACTCATTGGGGCACTGCTTTGCTGGAGGACAAATTATGTGCAAGGCAGAGCAGTCCAGGACAGTGCAGCATCCTGGCAGCTTCACTCTTGCCAAGCCAAGAAAGATTTCAAGAGTGCAGTCATGGGGGGCTAGATCTGATGAGAGAACCCATGGGTGTCTGCAGATCTGGTGCTCCCATGACATGCTCCAGCAGCAGCAGCAGCAGGTGCACATTCTGCACATCTGGAAGGAACAGGGGAACAGGAACAGTGCACGGCTGGCATGAAATGGACTTGAGCAGGCAGATGGCTGGATATGTCCAAGAGACAGCCCCATAGCCCAAGTATCAAGAGGGTGAATGCATGTAGCTTTGTCGGCACAGTCTCCTGTATTGCTTGGAAAGGAGAGAAAGCTAAATTGATTGAAAACATGTGGGTGGCATGCAGGTACAGGGCAAGGCATGGACCATGCTGGTGCAGGGGAAGCGCTGTGGGCGGCTGATAGACCAAGATGCGCCATTTGAAGACTCTCCCAGCAGCCTCTGCTCAAATTATGCTGTCAGGTGCACCAATATTCCCTGTCACACACAAGAGGGAAGTAAATTGTGATGTGTTGTGCACAGTGAGTAACTCTGCTGATCAAGACAGCCCTGCAACAACCCTCCTATGTCTTTCAAGATGTCTGTGCTGCACTTCAAGCTCTGATGTCCATGGTTATGCAGTGATTTGGCAAAGGGAGTTGCCTATTGCAAATCTTCAACCTAGTTATTGATTGCACCATGACTTGATGCAGGCTGGCGTTGGAGCGGCCAGCCTGGACGCCAGAAATACACTACATGTTCCCTCTACGCTTTAAGGTCAGCATCCCTCCCTCCATGGTCAGCGAGCTGCGTGCTGTGTCAACCAGACATTTTTGCGCTGTCTGGAATGGTAGCTAGCACCTGCTAGAAATGTACGCACTTCTGAGATCGCAGACGTGGCCACAATTGATTGCAAATGGTGGCTTTTGTACCGTTCAAGGCAAAATTAAAATGTTGCGTGAGAGGTATGTAGTTTAGCTACTTTTGTGCCCCTTGTGCAGGAATTGGTGCGCTTGATGCTGCTCTTTCAACACAGCGGCAGAAGCACTCCCTTTGTGGACAGTGCAGCACCGGCTGAACCAAGTCCGGCTCAAGAAAGCAACAAAAGTCCTAATAATGGTGTACAAGGTGCAAGGAGAGCACTGCTTGGAACTGAGCAGCAGCTGCCGACAAATGCGCGGGAAAGTTGGCAGCTCGATTGGGACTCCCTCAGGGACATTTTTGCCCGGTCAGCATATCCCATCAGTGCCTGGTTGTGAAAGTGTTCCACCCCTGTATTGCTATTGAGTCCCAGCTACGTCAGCTGGGCACCCATGTCATGCGCCAGAATTCTTTCGGCATCCTGTTAGTAGCGTTATCGTCCACTAAAGTAGTGGATTTGGATCACTCGGGTGCCCTGCTGCCTTCTGCCCAAGCTGATGCTGCCAATGAGATTCAGGCAGTGCACATTTTGACTATTCCTCCGTGGTACGTAATTCTCACCATTTTGCGTAGTGATTCTCAGATTGCAGTCAGAGCAAGATGGAAGCTTGACAAGCGGCAAGAGAGACAGAGGTTGTGCTAACCTAGGTTCGACTTCCCCGGGTACACGTGTGCTAAAGTCGGGCTGCCAGTGTCAAATCTTGGGCTTGACAGGGACATAACGTGTACGACACAATGAGTGTCGTTATTTCTTATTGAATGTGTTGTACACCTCCCTCGAGTCTGCCAAGGAGTGCATCGATTGCATACTTTTTGCATCTGCAATTTGTCTGGCCTGGAATCACGTGTGTAGGTGGATTGGAGTCTTGATTATTTTGTAGATGAGACTTGGCACTTCATAGCCAAGTCAGAAAGGGATAGTTAGAGGTGGCTAGGATCACGTGCGCGAGGTTGTCCTCCTTCAATACATGCACAATTCAAAACCCTTGCTCATACCGCCTTTCCAAAGACTGCTTCATTGGACTGCAAGAGGTAGATATTGTATGGACGTTGTACTGTTGCCTACCTTGACAGAACACTTTAGGAGCGCGCTGAGAGCCTCTATCTTCTCCACGCTGCCCTGCTGCCACTGGGTTAGCACAGTTGCCTCATCTATGCAGATGATGGGCCAATTGCTGCTGGGAGTCTTGCCAGACTTGTACAGCTTTAGCATCTCATCGAAGACTTCAATGACGTTGTTCATGGTCTCAATCTGCCTCGGCAAGTTGCTCTCATCTTTTTCAGCTCAGGAGAAAGGCGATGCGGAGACCTTCACTATCAGCGGAGAGAAGGTGGTGACAGCAATTTTGCGGAGGCACATTGAGACCATGAACGACGTCATTGAAGTCTACGATGAGATGTTGAAGCTATACAAGTCTGGCAAGACTCCCAGCAGCAACTGGCCCGTCATCTGCATAGATAAGGCAAATGTGCTGATCCAGTGGAAGCAGGGCAGCGTGGAGAAGATAGAGGCTCTTAGCGCGCTCCTAAGTTTTTTTTGTCAAGGTTGGCAACAGTACAACGGCGGCAAGGTTCCTCAGAACACCTGATAGTCTATTTAGTGCTGTTGTTGCGTTCTCCTTGAGGAGCCTTACCAAGACGCTTGCCTCCGAGAGGTGCCTGGCTCGTGCATTAAGATAGGATGGAGGGTAGCCGCTGACAGATGCAATGCCGCCTAGAACCTCCTGAAGGCTGTTTTGCCGCTGCTTCTAGGACCCAGGACAACCAGGATGGTGCACCACGTGGTGGGTGCTTTTTGGAGATACTATTGCAAGTAGTACTATCGCAAGGCATCACACTCGGCCTTTCGATCAATTTGCAAAGAAGCTAGCTCCCTGGAGGACAATGACAGCGATGAGATCTGCTTGTCGTGAAGAGTGCCTAGGCCTGCCAATTGGTTTCAACACGAGAAGATAGGCCAACAGTGGGAGTGGATCCTACCTTGTTCTCAGCGTTTGTGACAAGGCTCAGTCCTCGTGCACGCTGTTTGATAACGGTGCGATGTGTAGCAAAGACACGATGGCTTGAGTAGGCAGACTTTGCCCTCAACAGACCACTGCAAAGGAAAACCACTCCTCACCTTGGGAACCCTCACGAAGCAGCGAATGATCCACACCAGAAGCAGAACATAAACTGAACCTCACCGTGATCTGCCGAATGTAGACAAGTTGGAGGCAGGGACTGCAGGCCTGACTCCAGATGCCAAGTGCCCCTGAAGCACTTGTTGGGAAACGTGAAACGATGCGTCCATGAATTGCTAAGGCTAAGCTGCTGCTAAGGTGTATTACACTGCACAAGCACTCCCTTGAACGCGATTTGTTTGGCTGGAAGAAAGAAAGAAAGAGACAACGCACGGCCTGGGAACTCCATGGAAGACCAAGCATGCATACGGGCAGAGCCAAAGGAGGCTCTGCAGGGAACATCACTCTGTGAGCTTAGCCTCCCTCATCAAAAGGGAAATGGGTGGGCATCGAGGAGGAGGCGGGAGCGGAGCGCAAGGGGGGCCGGCGGGTGCGAGAGGAGCGTTGTGCAGGCAGGAAAATGGAATGCAAAAAATCAGTCACTCGGGTGGTCTTGCTCATACATCCTGAAGAACCCACTGTCTCAAAGCTGCCAGTCCGGCACTCCATGTTGCAGTGCTCAAGCCTGCTGATTGGCTCATCTTTTTGGAAAGCCAAGTCATGCCAAGGTGGTTTGCAGACAGCTGTGTCCCTGTGTATCTTACAGCTGCCCAGATGGCCAGAAATGTGACACAAGCAATTCATGTTGATATCAGCGAGATGATATAGCAAATTGATCTGGCTTCATCCTGAACAATAAAGTCCTATGACCTGCCATCATGTTGCATCAAGATGTGGCCCAGTGGCGCATGGCAAAGTGAATTGCATGGCATCCAGATTGGGATTGGCATACATCTAAACATCTACAAATACCTGGGTTGAAGACTTCTTCCAAAATTCACTGACGTTTTCTGTGCCTCTCATATGAGGTATGGCAAGGCGAACATGGAGGCAAGGCAGGCAAACGAAAGAACATTTAGTAGCAGTGTCTTGAGCATGACTTTCCAGATGGGACATCGCCCATCTGCACAGAATATGCTTCTGCCACTCTGCTATCTGTCTTGATGCCCACTGTTCTTTCTTCTTGCGCTTCGAATTCGCCGCATGTGCTCACAGGAAGATTTTGGAGGCGACAAACCAATAGAGTATGGACATCATTAAAGTACATAACAAATCTATCAGGGCGGCCCTCGAAGCAGCCTTCAAAGCTTTGATCTTCTGCACCACATAGACTCATGTAAGTTGGTGGTTGCACTTGAGCTGATCAAAAATATAATCGCAACATGGCTGACACTTTTAGTAGGGGATACCTCTTTCCGTGGGTTCTGCTCCATCTTGTTCTGCTGGTCTAATCTGGTCAATCGCATCTTCTCGTTCTGATCAATTTGCACACGATTTGTTTCTGGGTCCACATTTCCAGCCCAACCGCTGTGGCAGATTACTGCCCTTTCGCTTGGCTGCAGCGCTGGTGTCTGCCTCAATGTCCCTGTGGCTCTGAGGCCAAGTTCCCTGCCTACAGGGCAGCGTAGCATAGCGATTACGGTCGACATCTTCATATCGCAAGGGACTTATCGTGGTTTGAGATGGCACAGGCCTGTGAACTATGGTGCTGTAGAGGTCTGGCGATGGCAGCTCGATCGGCAGAAAACCTTGTTGCCTGAGCAGGCTTTTAGTACAGTAGTACTAATGAGAACTTGCTCTCCCTTGACTCTGGACAATTGATTTATAGGCAAGGGCGTGCAATTATCTACCTGACAAGATCACAACCAGTGCAAGACACATTGCTTCCAGGACACGAAAAATAGAGTGTTCATCACAACGCACAATCTCTATCAGGGCGTCACCTGCACCTGAAAGTGCGATAGTAATCCGTTCAAGTTCAGGAAGAATACCAATTTTCATAGTTTTAGTGATTCACGTCTGCTCCTCGCCTTCTACTGTCCTAATTCCGGTCATTTGCCCCTGCTGATGGGGTTCTAAGCTAGGAAAGGTGCGCGACTGTCCCTTCTACTCTTTGGAACTGGTGTGCGTCCCTCTTCCTCGTGCATTTTTTGCTGCTCTCTGAGATGTGCACCAGACTGTGCAGTGGGAGAACGTGTGTTGGTGCTGGGCTTGCTGGTTTGGTGACGTGTTTTTGGCCGTGCTTGTACGGCTAATTATGACAGATGTTTCCTGGATACACACAATCAGGAGTTCATCGACAAGAGCGGAGTAGTGCACAGCCCTGCGCTGGCATGCAGCAATCTGATGAACTGGTTGTGCTGCAATACCGCGACTTGCTGAGCAGCGATCCTGCAATCAAGGCAATTCTTCTATCAGCAGTTGCACAGGTGAAGCCTCTCCCCAAACCTGAACCTTTCCACTTCCTGCCTTGCCACTGCCTCCCATCCTGTGGTGTTTGAGAACTGAAGTGCAGATGCTGTGCAGGCCTATGGTCCCAATGGACTAGGCATTCTGACAGTGGCAGGAATTCCCACCCTCCTCGATCTGCGCCAGCAGCTGCTGCCACTCAGCAGCCAGTTTGTGGTGCGTGCGCTCCTGAACTTACTTGTGCACACTCAAGTTCTGCCTCGCATATTCACCCAGAGCGCAGCATGGGCTTGCTCTGTGTATTCTTCTAGCTTCACATGACTGCTGCATGTATACATGTGATCCAGCCAACCAGTGCTGTGAAAGCCTTCCACACTTACCAATCTGAGGCACCAGCAAAGCCACACATAGCAGGTACACCAAAGACACTTTGGGCACATGTTGTGCCAATAATGGGTACCAGGCAGAAAATGTCAGGACTGACCGTAAGCTGCCAGTGCAAGGAAGGCCCGCACATATGGTATTGGACAGACACCCATAGTTGCGGCCAATAAAATATTTCTCCCTAGAAATCCCGATGTGGCACATGCAGAGGCTGCCAGAGTCTGCCCTGGGTTCAAACCATTCATTGAGATATTTAGATATACATTTCCGAGGCTATTCTAGCTTCATGTCATCCATTGACGTATACAATCTTTATATAACAGAGGCTGCCGGAGCCTGTTTTGGCGCGGTACGAGGACCTGCCGAGCAGCTACAGCTTCGGGTGGAGCCACGGGCGAGAGGCAATGGAGGACGGCAGGGTTGACACCCTTAAGGGTTCCTATTACGCCAACCCCCTTGTGGACAACGAAAATCTGCCGCAGGACCTGCAAGACCAGTACCCTTCTTACTGCAGGTGCCACTCCCTGCTGTCAAGCTCTCTTACACACAATTCTCCCCCGAGGCTTGCGCTGTTGCCATCATGTCTATCACCAGCAAGCTGTATGCCAAATTTGGCACTGCCTAAGCAGCATTTTGTGTGCCATGGCATATGGTGCTCTGATGCTTGGAACTGCAAGTTGTGCTTTGATGCAGAATCAGCTCAAGCCTGTTGCAATAAGTGAACACAACGGATCCTGGTGGCGTATACAAAAGCTACCTCTCAGGGTCAGCAGTAATGTTGACTGCATTGCATACGCCCTGCAGGCCCAACATATGGCCGGACAGGGATCTGCCGCACCTGAGGCCGGCCTTCCAGGCACTTGGACGGCTGATGGTGGAAGTTGGGCGGCTGGTTCTGGACCTGTGCGATGAGTATGTCCAGTCACAAGTGCGCTGCTGCTGTCTCCTTAAGCTGCAAAAGACCCCAGCCGCACCCTAGTAGAGGGGTCATATTTTCTTTGCATTAATATAATAGTAACTGACTATTATTATTGTCACCATCTGAGCCTGAGAATGCGCCCCTCAAATTTTCTTGGAGTATTAGTAATTGCCTATGGGCATCACTCTTCTTTATAATTTTAAGCAGGGCACGCCTTGATAGCAGCATCCGAGCCTGATCAGGACCTGAGAATTCTATGCATTATTTTAGGGGTCGTTTCTGCCTCCGGGCAAACTCCGGAAGATCGTGGAGAAGGGAACGGCGTGCTGCAAGGCGCGCCTGTTGCATTATTTCCCCTCCCCGGGGAACGATTGTAATAGTAACGGCGGCTTTGCCAGCTGGTGTGGTTGGCACAATGACCACGGCTCCCTCACAGGTGTTTTTACAACCTCTTGACGATTAGCCCTCAGGCTCAGACTGAAAATTTATCCATAACAATGGTCGCAAAGGGGAGTTCAGGCCTTTCTGATGACTCCAGAGGCCCTGCAAACCCCTCATCAGAATGCTCTAAGCCAGTATCACCATATAAAGACATTAATGACAAGTACTCTCCTTCGCATGTCGGAGGAGCTTCATCAATTGCATCCGAAGGCAGAAACAAAGCATGCGCAAGTCAATGGGAGAAGTTGCAAAGAGGTGTTGATTATCTCCTGATGCTGAATACCTGGCTGCCGGGCAGGGCTGGTGAGTGCGATGTACATGAGAGAGGGAACACCGGTGGAGAACCCGGACCCAGACTCGGGCCTGTACATCCGGGACAAGCACGGCAGGTGTGGTATCATTTTCGTCAAATGCTCGTAGTGGTGAATTGTTCTTACTAAGTGAAGTGCAATAGAAGACGCATGCAGAGGGGAATGCAGTAGGATGAAGTCCCTGCACCTGCTTGACATACTTCAGTGGCATGTGTGCATGCAGCCAATCAATACAAATACATCAGTAATCTGAGTGAGTATGGATTAATTACTGTGGCAGGACCGTGCGAGCGCGCATCCCAGCCGACCACATTGCCTACCAGATGGGCGAAGCCATGCAGGTGTCTGCTCATTGCATGCATACAGAATCTTCCTTCCTTTGTAGTTCTTGGCATGATTATTTATTTGGGGCATTTGGGACGTGACACAGCATACTGCAGCTCATGTGTGCATACGGTGATCTTCTGCCCTGGCATCATCACCACGGAAGATCTGATATAAGCCCGCCGGGTCTGAGCAAGAGATGGCGTCGAGCATGCACGTGATAATTGATGACATGTCGCATACCGGTCGGCCGCCGCAGAGACTTGTAGATTTTTTAAAACGCTGCCGAGCGTGCTGAGCGTGGTGCGCATGTGCCGGCATGTGCGCGCAGGTGCACTCGGGCGGCCTGCTGCGAGCGACCATGCATTGTGTGAGGGGCGCATCAGGGGCAGCGGCCGCCGGAGTCACCCGCCACTCATTCGCAGTCTTCATGCAGCCCAGGTGACCTGCCTTTTTTCGCCTTTATTTACATGATTTTTTCTCGGCCGGGAACCATTGCATAGTTGCTGCATGATGTTCACTTGCGAGGTCTTCTTGCCTCTGACACTGGCTCTCCCTTGATATCTTCATTTTTCCTTTCAAGTGAAGCCACTCGATCCTGAGGCAAGAGGTAGGCACAGACTGGATGCAAGGACTGGAAAGGCTGCAGTACTATTGCGCGCAACAGCATGCCAATCACTTGCATCCAGCAAAGTGGTGCAGGGCTTGCAGCCTGCCTGCAGTGCGAGCATGCCTTCTGCAAGAGCTGTCGAGCACAAATTCACAAAAAAGGTCAAATAAAATTTGAATTGGCAGGTGGGATGAGGCCATGGAGCTGCCACAGGGAGCGCAGGCAGCAGAGTTGGGTGTGGGCCAATTCAGACCGGGCCTCAACTTTGGGCAATTCTCAGAGCTGACGCTTAAGCACTACTACCAGACCAATGGAATGACCATAAAAGCCTGACGGGGTGCTGGTGCTCAAGATGTGTCCCTGAGGGCAACGCACGCACAGTATGTATCATGCACGCAGTCGTGCACTCCTAAACAATCCTTGGAAGGACCGACTTTATTTAAAATCCTGCTGTCAGATTTCTTTGTAGGGCCCCCTGTGTAGCTGGTAATGTCTGATGTAGCATACATAGCATATGTACACCAATTTTGATTGGTATACTGAGGAGAGTACCAGCAGCAGCTTGTAACATAGAGGTAGCAATCATCACATTGCCGCACTCGCAAGATTTGTAGAGTCTGACATTGTCACACTCCTGCTGACTCTTCGTCAGCTCACACACTGCCGATAGTTCGCCTCGGACACGAATCGATGAACAGGTCAAGGTCAAGGTCAATTTTTCGTTTGAAGAAGTTGCAGTATCTTACTTGCAGATTGCTGTTTCAGGGGGCTGTCATCGTGAATATCGGGCACTCAGCAAAGGTGCATGGTCGTCCAAGAAAACGTTACCTCATTATCGTCATGATTCAGCATGCAAGGCAATTTTCAAGGTGAATTGGGTTCTGGGTTTCTTGGATCCTCGATCCGTCGTAAGTCAATATTAGTGTAGGATTTTGACTTTAAGGCCCTTTTCCGTTTGCGCTGGAGCTCAGCAGCCGTAGCTGCCCCAGAGATCAGGCTAGCTAGCAAGAGCATTCTATCCTTCCTGAACCCAAACCCAGCATCACTCGCTCGACTGTACTTTGACCAACAATCATTATACATACATAAGATATCAAGAACATTTCAGGCCTATCGGGGACTGAAATGTAGTGAAAAAACAGTTAGCGATGGAAAGTCCGGAACGATAGAACATGAGGTTGGGCAGCAAATATCATCCTGAGTTCAACTCTGGAGGCCAAGATGAAAAGTTGGAAAAGCATGGCGCTCATAATGCTGACGATCACAGTCCTCTTCAATGTGCTTTTGATGAGGGAGATGCCAGACAGTTCAGCAGGCAGCATCGGTTCAGACAGAAAGACTACCACAGATGGCAGCCAGAGGAGAGGAGAAACCATTTCTCGACGACTTGGGGCGGCCGAGAGTAGGGGTGCGACGACAATGTCCACGCAGGGGCTGCTGAAGAGGTGGATCCTGCGAGGGAAGTCAGCACCCGAACAAAGAGCCACCAGCAGCTCGTCCCAACCTCGAAACACTGTTGCAAATGACAGCACAAAGAAGGACCAGAGCGGGGAGGAGAAGTATCTCAGCCACCCGCATTTTGCCGGGCGCAGCCCTGTCGCATCAGACACTGCGCAGAGCGCACAGAGCTCCCAGGATCCCTTGGTTGACGACTCAGCAAAGCAGGGTGACCAGCATTTATCAATCAGCAGCCAGGGCTTGCCAGAAGGAGAGGGCACTGCAGCATCAGGTGCACCAAACGCCTCAGCACTGAACGCTGAGCTCACACAGGCGCTGATAGAGCGGCCAGCCCGGCTGGAAAGCCTCTCGGAGGCATTCGCGCAGCGGCAGGAGATAATCGCGGCGGTGGCCGAAACCAACGGCAGCGCAGATGCCATGGTTGTCTCTGAGGCGCTGCCCCTGGCTGTCCCGGTCAGCAAGACGCTGGACATCACCAAGGCGAGTTCCTCGACAGAAGAGCAACCCGAAGTGCAGCAGCAGGCGCAGCAGCAGGCGCTATTGGATGTTCAGGAGCGTCCAAGGGCTCCTTTGGATGAAGGTAACACCCTTTTGCTTGCCTTGAGAAAGTAGAGAAAGTGTGTGTCAGCCTGGCATCTTTTCAAACCAGCATCATTAAGTGAAGTGACTCTGGCAGCACTACAGATCATAGGTGCAAGTGCAAGGGATTGCCTGCTTATCTGAAAGTATATGCCCGCAGAGACTTGACATGCACTCTATACTTCCTTGCTTGCAGGAAAGGAGGCAGGGGGCGCCTCTGGAGACGCGGCGACTGCTCAAGCGACTTCAGCGGCTGCTGTGCAGGCCAGCCCGTCTGCAGATGCACAGCAGACACCGGAGGCAGAGAGTCCCCCCGCTGTGGGGGATGCAGCAGGAGGTGGGGACAGCGGTGGTGCGGCGGGGGGCACCGCTGTGCAGCAGGAAGCTGCCGGGCAGCTGCACGGCAGCTGCCAGGACCTGGAGGCTGGGTGTTTGGAGTGGGCGGCGGAGGATGGGTGCATCCAAAACGGGCCATCGTTTATGTTTGAGCGGTGCAGGAAGAGCTGCGGCGTCTGCGATCAGCCCATTCTGAATGACGTCCCAGAGAATGTGCGCGCCTGCTTCCCTGTTAATGAGCACGTTTTTTGCAACATACTTTGCCAACCACGCTCGTGCTGCTCAATGTCTTTGGACCTCTCTTTCTGATGATCTGCTCGTTTCTGTTTGTAGCCCTCAGAAGCACCTGCTCTTTGTATAAAAGCCTTAAGCATCTCACCTACACAGCATCTACCACTTAAAAAACTTGTTCACGCGATTCAATAGTCCTCTCTGGAAAACTGCCAGACTCAGAGCCCCCTGTGTCACACACCAGCATGCCTCATCTCCGATATTTGCTAGTGCACGAGCAGATATGCTGATCCAGGGGAGTACTTCACATAGCGTGTAGCTCATTACATAGGAGTTGCAGACTTTAGCCTAGAATTGCTGGACCTTTTGGAACCAACAGACTGCTCAGTACACGAATTCAACTGCTATTGACGCTGCGTTCTGCTGGCATGTGCAGGTGACCCTGAACAACGGGGTGGTTATGCCGCTGGTGGGATTTGGGACTGCGGGGCTGGGGGCAGCGACAGAGGAAGCGACTGCATGGGCACTGGCCAGCGGATACCGCCTGCTGGACTCTGCACAGGTTTGGGGCGTTCCCTCCAGCTGCTGTGCTTTGCTCACTTGGGTGTTATTATTTTGCTCTGTGATTTGGCCCTTCATGGTGCTCTAGAGCCCTTGTTGTCGGCTCTGGCCAGGTTGCACTGCTGAGAATAACTGCTATGCCTTGTAGCAGCGCTTGCCTCACAAGTCTTGCATGCATGATGCAGCAACCGCCTTGTTGGCAGACCTCTATCCTGCACTTTTCATCCTTCATCAAAGGCACTTTGCATGGGGTTGTAAAAGGTGCCATGAACTGTGTAATACTGGATGCAGGCGCAGGAGTGGTACAGGGAGGATCTTGTGGGGCTTGCAGTGCTGAAGTCAGGAGTGCCCCGAGAGCAGGTCTTCCTCACCTCCAAGCTGCACCCCAGGTCTGTCTCATCTCGTTGCCTATCTCTGCACTCTTGGCATTCACAGCACTCCTAACCAAAGGCACCGTCCATTCTCTGGAGCCATGCTCTCTCTGCCGTAATGCTGGTGTAAGAAATTAGTTATCAGTGGCAAACGCCACGATGGGACTTCCCTCACTTCCCTGAGAGCTGAGCAAGAAATCGAGCACTTAGTAGATCAGCAACGAGAACTTTAGCCTCCTGAGCTAAGTCTACTGCTGCTCAACAGCCTGAGTTGTGTGTGCAGGCCCAATCTGTGATAAGGAATGGGAAACTGAACCAAAGAAAAATCATGCGTGTGATATTTAGGGCTGTTTTGTTTCTGCAGGCATCATGGGCGCGAGGAGGCGATGATCCAGTTCACAAAATCACTGAGCGCTTTAGCAGTGGAGCAAGTAGATCTCTTTTTACTGCATTACCCCGAGTGCTGGCCGGGATTATGTGGCGAGGGGTTTACGCCGAAGGGCACCTGGCACGACAGCTGGCGCGCCCTGGAAGACCTCGTCGACAAGGGGCTCGTGCGAGCCATCGGTGCGCGCCCCTCGGAGAGCTGGGTCTTTCAGCTCCCCTGAAGCTGCGCGCAGGAGGCATACTGCATGCATGCCATTGTGGGGTGTAGGCTGCAAGAGCGCATGGCACGAGGAATGTACAGGATTTGGCAAGAGCGCAGTACAGAGAGAGGAGCATTCAAGAATTAGGCAAGAAAATGGCAAGCACACCCAGGGCAAATGACAAGAGAAACACTAGAGAGACGATGCCATTATTTCCACGATGCTGGCTTAGTCTTCTGGGTACATTTTCGTCTCGTCTGCATACTGCGAGGGCCTTTTTCATCAGAATAGAGCCAGAAACTCTAAAGAAGTCCGACTGCATGCGCAGGCGTGTCCAACTTTGGCATCGATGAGCTGGCGGAGCTGTTAGCGATGGCGCGCATCAAGCCGGCCCTCGTGCAGCGCCACTCCGACCCGCTAGCCGCCGATGCCGAGGTCCGCGCATTCTGCCGCCTCGCTGGCATCCAGTACCAGGCGCGCGTTCCCTCCTTCTGCTCTGGGTGTGTTTCTGGTGCTGATGACTGATATCTTTTCTCCACACAAGGAGGCTACACAAGAGGACGGGCGCCAAGCATGGCACCTTGTCACAGTTCATGGTCCCTTGCGCTGCCGCTTCAGATGCAATTAATCATGGAGAATGTTACAGATCGGCCCACCGATGGCAAGCTTTTAGGTTGATTTAGGTTACTTTTAGATTTAGGTTATGTCCAGAAGGTCCACCGGTGACCAATATGTACTAGTCTGGCCTACAGGTATCGTCACATCCGTGACATACCTCCCCCTCACTAGGGCTGAGGACTCCCGGTGCCCTCCTCAGGACTCCCGGGCCTTAGTTGAAAAGTGTGACGTTGGCCTCCCAGAGACTTGCAGCCGCGAGGTTGATCACTTATTAAGAAATCATAAGCAGTTCAGGCTTGACCACTGCATCATGGCTTTCAGAGTGGCAGCTTGGAGACAGACACCGGATACACAAGAAAAGCAGAGTAGAAATTTGGAGCAAACCACTTTATACACAAGAAAAGCTGAGTAGAAATTTAGAGCAGACCACTTTATATTGCCTGCTCAAGGCAAAAAAAACTGACAAAACAATAACTCCATGACGACGCTGCTGCAGGGATACAGCACGCTGGGGTCGCAGTGGCTGATGCGGGGCATGGATGAGAATCCGGTGCTGACCAACCCCGTCGTAGACCGCGTCGCCAACGAGACCGGCCGCGACGCCGCGCAGGTCGTCCTGCGCTGGGCGCTGCAGCACGGCCAGGTGAGTCACCCTTAGTGATGCATGCGGCGAACTTTTTTGCACCATGGATTTATATGTGGTGCAAGTTTTGTCATGATCACACGCGCATCTACGGAGAAAATTTTGCTAGGCAGCTTGCTTCTCAGGAGAAGGACATGGCGCCGCAGAGTCTGTAATGTCTGTGCATCCAGAAGTCAGCCTGACATGCAAGTTGCAGGCGGCTCAGGCGCCTGAAGGTGTCTCTTTCAGTGTTCTTGAACCCTTCTTTAGTGGCGGTGGGGGTGATTCTGGCCATGCATGCACAGGGAATAGTGCCACGCTCATCGAAAAAGGAGCGCATAGCAGCCAATCGTGACTTGGACTTTGTGCTGTCGGCGGATCAAATGCATCGCATCGACTTGTTGGATGGCAGCCTGTTGCACACTGTGTGATATGCATGTGCATGCAATTTTGCATTGAAACCTACATTTGCAGCTGTCTCTTTGAGGACCTGCTACATTGCTGCAAGTAATTTCCGTGACTGCACACAGACGAAATAATCAAGTCTTTAAAGGTTTGGGGCCTTGAAAAGCCTGGAACTGCCTGTTTTTTTTCAGGGCTGATAACACGCGCTGCCTCTGCATGGGCAGGTGAACGTCTGTGTTGCTTTGAGTCAATACGCATGAAGTTGTCCAGTGCATAAGTGCACGTCGACATATCATCTAATTAATGCAAGTCAAGGCTTCAGGCCCAAGGCAGCAGAATTTCATCTGAGAATTTTGCTGTCTTCTGGAAGTGCTCAAATACAGCACTTGAAGAGCAATCTCACAAGTAATGACGTCATGGCGATATCAGTATGTCAAGACTCTAGCCAATGGCATGCTGGTAGCCATGCATGCAAATGTTATTCAAGTGCACCCTTGCTACAAGCAAATATCCACCCCTTTTGGAACACACAATATGCATGCATTGGAATATCCCGCTCTATAGAGCCACAGGGGTTCCACGAATTTCACGTGGTAGTTGCCACAATATTCCTTACGGTTTGCCTCTTCCGGCTGCTTTCACACCATTTCACAAAGAAGCATCATTTTGGATTTGAGGCAGCCGCATGGTACTGGCACATCATGGGGCAGAGCCGCACATCATGTTGCTTATGATTCATCCGATCCATTCTTGCAGTCTACGAAGCCATCGTCCACAAAGGCAGTGGAGATTGTCTTATTTTCTCCCGTGCATGAGAAGCGCGCCCCCCTAGCAGAGCACGCCGAGGTGCCTGGCTCGTCCTTCCCATTGCTGCAATCGCAGTAGTCATCATTTACTTGCGCGCATGGTATTGCCCTTTGCAGTGCATCGCCGCACTGGAATTCGCCTGCAGCACAGCGCTTGGCTTGTTGAAGAGCATTGATCTCATTCTGCTGCTCCAGACATGGCTCATTGCTTGAAAGGAGCTCAGAGCTTACTGGATGATACATGACTTTGCAGACTTTCCAGACTTTACGGATCCGGACGGTGATCTCAACATCCACACGTCGCGGTTGGCATTTGGACATTTCGAAGAAAGAAATAGCATTGAGCCTGAGCAGCACCTTGACAACAGAAGTCCTTGCTGAAAGCAGTGGCAACGCCTCGTGCACAGGACACTCTATGTTTTGCTGCTGCTGGCACCTGGTTTGTGTTTGACTCTGTCATTATGTGCTTGCTGTGCTTGAACAGGCTGCCGCGTGTGGCGGTTTCCGCCTTTCCAAACTGACCGAATTCAGCCTGTTGATTTCACGCAAGCTTGATTTAGAGAACTTGTTTGTTACGTGTGATTGCTGAACACATGGAGCAGCCCCATGGCGATGAATAAAACTGGGCACAACCGATGCATAGACGCCATCGCATGTCACCTCATAGTACACAGACCCAAAAGCACATAGTATAAGGAAGGTGCCCAACAGAGACCGCCAGGAAAATTTCCACGATGCTCTTCCTGACCTGCACAAGGGACATAGACACGATGATGAATGTGGACTAGCGAGGGCACAAATATTTCACAAAAGGCTGATCAATTACCTTAATAGCATACTAGGATGCCCTGCCACGGCTTTTGAGAACAGGGAATTCAATCATCCATCAGTGCATCAGATTGAGGAAAAGATCTACAGGTGTCGATGCTGTTGCACCTTCAATATATACTATCCTCCGTCACGAAACTTTGTTCTGCGCAATGCGAGCGCACTCCTTTCTCTCTCCTGCTTCTTAAACATTTCCTTGGAACCCATGACGTCAGCAGGTTCCCCCATTGGGAGGCCAGGTTCCTTTCCCCGTTTGCACATGAAACTATCGTTGAACCTGTCACGAATGCATTAATATAGAGCTTACTCCAAGTCGAGGCTACCGCCAAGTCAACTGAGCATCTCCTGATTAGACGCCGGGGCCTTCACCAATGGAACCAATAGATGTGCTTGGCTGTCTCGATGGAGGCCTTGTTTTCTATAGGATTATTGGGAAACAAGGCATCGACTATGATCTGTGCGTGCCCAATGAGACAACTTTCTGCAAGACGTCAATAAATTTGCTTTCCAAGACAATAACTAGCTGAGCCTTTGAATGCATCGAACCACCCTGTGTGCAGGCGAGTTCTCGTCACGGACTTCCAAGGAAGGTCCTGGAGGGCGTCATTCTCTTTGCAAGATGTCTTTGACTCCCTGGTATGCACCTGTGGCAGTATCTGTATTCCTGTAGCAACATGTTGCTCCTTCACCGCTCCTTTGCTCTGCTGAGAGGTTGATCTTGCCAGGATGCGTATGAACCAGAGGAAGAGGAGCTCTTACAGTGGATCGTAGGTTGCCTGGACCAACCTCGAAAGAGTCCCACCTTGCTGAAGGGCCACGGTGCAGCTCTTGCAAACATGATTCAATGCAAATTTTCTGCGCGCAACCAAGCTCCTGCCAATGTGAATTTCCCTCAAAAGTGCTGCACTGCTACAGAGGGGAAGATACAGGCGCTGCAAGCATTCCATGCCATACCTGCAATCTCCCAACCCATCAGGTTCGGTGTCCGGCTATTGGAATTTGCTGCTCAGAGACATTCTCGGTCGCAGCAGCAATTCTATTTCCTACAAGAACATTTGCTGACTGTCTGCAGGCTGCTGTTCCCTCCAGTAGGCGCATTGGAAGAGATCAGCGGAAAATCTTCTCACCTAGACAGCCAGGGTATGCCAGCTCAGATGGTCTTAATTAACAAGCACAGCTTTGCAAGTCTTCACTTCTATTTGGAGCAAAGGAGCCCTTCTGAGTGCTGGATATTTGTGTTCATCATGCAGAACTAGCCGGAGCTCTATTTGTTGCTTACACTAAGGAGAGGAGAGCAGCTGTGGCCACCGGCACAGAACTAGATGACCTCAAGCAAGGGGTGTGGATTTTTATATAAGTCACTTGCGCAGCTGGACGGGTTTTATATTTTCAAGGAGTTGTCAGTAAAATCTCAGATGTTATCTTTTAAGGTCATGGCCAATTCTGGGTGCAGGTGGCAGATCTGCAAGCTGCTCATGACAAGCTGCAGGATAAGTTGCAAGAGCTAAACCCAGCAGGCAAGCTACACAATCCTTCAGTGTATTTTTAAGCTCACATTTGCCATGTATCTGGGGCTTTCTTGCCACGTTTGGATTGCATAGGGAGGGCTGTTCTTCTGATGATTCAGATTTTCACAACACAATGAAGAACTTCTCGCATCGGAACATGACAGTGTTGCTTTGCTCAACCTGCGCAGCACTCAGATCGTCAGGCTCCTTCAAACGCCAACGAGATGACAAAAGTGCAGGTTTGGGGCCGTCAGTCACGCACACACAAGAGGGCCAGCATGCAGCAGAAGCCCATTCTAACGATGCCCCAAGAAGTAATGCTGCTCCTGACGAGCTTGCCTTATCGGATGCAGACAAAGCGACGCATGAAGCGGTGTGTCTCGCTGGCACTATACATTCTTCTTGTGACAGCTGTCGTGGCGTGGTGGCATGCACTCTGTTTGTCCCTGCTCCCGTGCCTAGCTGGCATGCACTTTTTCTGTCCCAACTTCTGCAGAATATGGCTTGCATGCAAACACTTAGAGTTGTCCCCAGCCTAAGGAATGCTTCCATATGTATGAAGTCTGGGAAGGAGGTCGTTCAGTGAAGAAGATATGCAGACATCAAAGCAGTTGGAGCGCCAGGGAGATAAGAGGAAGGATAAAAGGGTGGTTTCTCACAAGTTCAGCAGTGCAGAGATGGAGTTGTGGTGCTGACTGCAGGGTGCCACCCAAGGGGGCCATGAAGAGGAATCCAAACCCAGCACACGCGCTGCAACAGGGATAGGGAGAGCAAAAGTGGTGCGCGGCCGAGGCAGGGGCCGTGCGCTGCCGAGCTTGACTGCCAAAATCGGTGGAAGGAAATAGCAGGGTCGCTTACATGCTAGCCATTGATCAGGCCTTCTTAGCCAATTTGCTGCTCTCGTCCGCCAAATGCCATATTGGCATCAGTCTGCTGTAACGGGTGGCAAATCACTGGACAAGTGCCAGTCATATAGGCCAAAGGTGCTCTTGCTGGCAAGCTGTAGGGTAAAATGGCTGCAAACCTGGCTGTTCCTGTGATCTGCAAACTATCTGGTGTGGATGCAAGCTTGTTCCCGGATCTCAGTATTCTTCAACGCTGAAGCTTGCTGGGAATGGATATATTTCCCATGCACACATGCCTACTCCTTGGCCGCTGCGGTGTCGCCAGGCTTGGCAAACTTGCGCAAGAACTCTGCAGCTCTCCCATCCTGGCCACTCAGCGCACTCTTCTCCCCAGTCCATGTTGGGTGCGACGTTGTGTCCTGCACATCAAGGCTTCTCAAGCTCTTAGGACCAACCCCAAACTTACAGGCCAACACTTGTGTGTATCAGAATAATACAATCTTCAGCTTCGTCAACACATGTTGAAACGGCAATTTCGAAGGGAGAGTAGCGTACAATTTGCAGTCGCATGGGCCTACTGGCTTTGAGGATGCTCTGCACTTGGATGGTGGCTCCATTGCGCAGGACCAGAGTCATAGTGTTGATCAGCGGATGAATGCCACGCTTTGGCATCACTGCTATTGTTCTCCTTAATGTAGTCCTCAAACGGATCTTTTGGGCGCAGTAAGCATACCAGTCCAGGAATGAGGCAAGATTGCCAGCACCACTATTTCTGAGAAAATACAAGTCAGACCTCGGACGTTCCAACAGAATTTGAGTGATCGTTCTCAATCTAGGCTCCCCCAGCACAAGCTATTAAAGGGTGCAAACTGTGCACCAGACCCAGGATCTTGCAAAACGATCTACTGGCCTTCAGACGACAGGACTCAAAATAATTTGCGTTGTCAGGTTTATCAATCCATTGATGTCGTCTTGAAGTGAATGGTGTCTTGAATTTCAGTTCTAGCTGAGGGATTCCCTTCTGGAAAAGGGTGGCGTCACCTCTGCCAAACCAGGCACCAAAAATAACGCCGTAACGCTCCTGGGGTTTCACTCAGCATCAGTGACTTCTGGGGCTCCGGTATATAGAAGGCTGTAAAATGGTCGAGAAAAATCCTTGGTGGAAGAACGTATCGGGTCCATTCCCAAAGTGGGAAGGACCCGTGGGCTGCAAGGACGATGGGGGAGGCTGCCATTACGGCCGTGGCAAGGTTGGCAAGATGATCATCCACAGGGCTGTGCACAACAAAGACAAGCAAGGTAGGATGATTCTAGATTAAAAATTATATTCGTTTAAGTCCGCTCCATGACTTTCCACGAGGTCCCAAATATCTCGTCGTTCCATCGCAAGATGGTGTGACATAAAATGCCCTGTTTGCATGCCCAGAACAAGCGCAATGTCAATTTTGAAGATTGAACATAGTGCATTAGATACCGATGAGACCCCAGTCCGATTTATTCCAGGAGTTCTTGCTAAAGACTGGGCGGATCTTCTGTAGCTGCACTCCTGCTTCAGTGGCCCCCATAACATTGATATTCCACGCCGTGCATACACAACGTCAACGAAACCATATCGCGTTCGCCCCAAGGCATAGGTGAATCACAATAAAATATTATGAACAGTTGGTGCTGAGTTGTGTTGTGTGTGTGCTCATCAGCCATCATGGCAGCAATCGAGGCTGGCAATGATGTGAACGAAGTGGAGGCAGCAGGGAACACCCCTCTGCACAGCGCAGCCTATGAGGGCTGGCTGGAGGGTGCCGAGCTGCTGATTGGTCTGGGCGCCAAAGTGAATGCCTCCAACAATGCTGGGGACCGGCCCTGGCACTGGGCGCAGAACATGGGCCACGAAGACATGATGGCTCTGCTGGTGAAGGTGTGCGATGCTTGCTGAGGGAAAAATATGGTCGCTACATGCAGTGTACAGTCATCAGCCATACACTGTATGCTATCTTGTTGGCATGATTAAAATTGTGCTGCACAATTTGTGCATAGCCTCTTAGAATTGTGGGGCTGTGTGCGTAAGTGTAATTTGTTATCTCTGTTGGGCTGCCAGGTGTGCTGCCATGTGAGTGATGCTCGGTGGCGTCTCAATGAGATGTAATAGGCAGATGTTCTCTGAGCACATGTGTGATTTTTGCAGAACGGCTCGGAGACGACCATGGGAAAGGTGATTGTGTCGGACCACATCCCAAAGGTCAAGGTGAATTTTTACCTTCAAGCAACTACCAAATTTCCAATTCCAATTTTAAGCACAGTCATTGCTGTATACAGCGCACGGGACGGTCCAAACCCGCTGCCCAATTGCTGTTTCTGCTTGCTCCCATTGTGTTGAACCATACTCTGCTCTCACACTTCCTGTCAGCCTGACCATTTGATTTACATCCCAGACGGGAGTTAGTTTTAATTCTACGGCAATTTTGTCTGGGCTGCCTACGGAAAGTGTGGGAGTGTGTTGTGTGCATGCATGCAGGACTTCTTTGGCAAGGAGTGCTGGGCGCACCACCCGAAGCCGTACGCAGAATTTATGGAGTGGCGCAAAAAAGAGGACCAGCGCTGGGAGATGGAGAGGGGACGCCTTGTGCCGGGCATGTGAATGCAAATTAGGAATGGCACAAACAAAACTGTGCGTGGCTCTTTTTGCCGTCAAGACACGTTTGTGGTGTTGTAGATAGTCTGCTTCAGTTGACAAAGTGCCAGTTGCCTATTACTGGCAGGGAGTCTCTGATTTAAATCTTTTGTTGTGCTAAAGAATCTGACATGAAAGCTGTGAAAGCAGCAACATCAGCATTATTGGAGCTTGGATTCCTAATCTACCTGTGAGACCTCGGCAGAAATACAAAGAGCCTCAGCCACAATGCAACAATCTCTCACGCTCAAACAGACAAAATGTGCAGCAGAAAACTATTCAAGCATGGCGGTATTATGAAACTGCATCACGACTGTCTTAGGCTGCAGCGTTTGATGCACGTCACAAACCAACGATTTAAGCTACAGAGTTCAACAACAGGTATTTAGTCTGTCTGCTGGCTGTTCAAGCTATTTTGGTTATATTCAAGGGAGGCAGGCTGCAAGGAGGGCCACGGTCTCCGGGGGTGTGCCTGGCAGGCTGGCTGCCAGCACAGGCGCGACAGCCAGAGCTGCATGCGCTGTGCTTGCGGACGAGGATGCAGACCTGCACGCAATTTTAGAGATTTAAACAAAGATCACTATTACACGCTTTCCCTGCTAGAGGAATTGGTGCGTATGTAGACAAGCTGCAGATAAAGGCTGCCAGATATCCTACACCTAGTGATGGACTCGCCAGATCCAAGCAAGACCCAATCAATGTGGGCGTGTTGCTCAGTGCTAATACCGCCCTCTGCCAGCCGGGGCCCAGCATGGATTGTCATAGTAGTTGCTAACCTGAAGCCATGTCACCTATGGCAGCAATCTGACAAGTGTAATCTCAAAGTGTGATTGCAAGACAATAATGAGTTGCACAGATAACATTGAGAGGCAAGTGGCCGACCTGCGTCGCTTTGCTGGTGTGCCCGCTGCCGATGCCTTGGCAACTGCCGCCGCCGCGACAGCTTCCTGCACCGCGGAAGCTGCCGCCTGGGGATCCGGGAACTGCATGAGCGCCAGAAATGCGCCAAAGAGATCCTGCACCACAACAAATCACGGGCAGTGTCACACATCAACCCAAACCAATGGAAAGAAAGGAGATCATCAGTGCATGCATCCTATTCTCTCCCTGCTGTTCTCCCTGCTTTAGGAGAAAATAGCTAGAACAATTGATAGTAACATTGCAAAGTGACGCTCGCACCAGCGCGCATGCAGAGCGGCCTGCGCCGTCCGGTGCCGGGAACGCCCCCGACTGGATGTATCCCTGCAGCAGCTGCGACGGGAACGCCGCGGGACTGGCGCCGCTAGGTAGGTGCCCCGCAGCTGCCCACTGCTGAGTCACCCTCTGCCACAGCGTCTCCAGAAACGCTGGACGCAGTAGCGGCCTCCACTCACCCTCCCCATTGGCACCATCTGCACCATTTCAACACCAGATCAACAGTATTCTACTATTTTGCCAAATGTGGCGAATCAAACTCCCCTCAATTCTGCTTGCTGAGTGACATCTGTTGCAGGGAAAAGGGCTGCATCATTTGGGTCACAGAGAGGAGCGTAGCATGCTGTTGGGACACTATTGAAAGAAAGGCATGTGGACAATGCACGCAGTCCGGTCTGCTGCATGGATTTCTGGGTGTGAGTCAGAATATCCCAGTCTCAAAAGGACTGAGAGCACAGGGAAAAAGGGAAAGGCGCCTTTGCCACTTTGGTGGCGTGCGATGTGTGAACATGCCAGGCCCATGCCGCTGCTGTAGTAGGCCAGCGCCAGCTTGAGGCTCCAAAGGGGCACTGTCGGGCCTATTCCTCCTGCCAACGCCCTCAATCCCCATGCACCCTCCACCCCTGGGAAAACACCGCTATCTTATTTCAGCACACCGTTGGCGTCTTTTGCAGCGTGCACTAATTGTGTTTTTCATAGGACTTGCGCATGGTACGGCAGCAGCGCTGCGGATGCATGCTGCATGCGCTCCTGCATGCCCTTCCATCATTTTTGGGGAAGTACCCTGATTTAGGAGACTAAGATTGTAAAAACACAACCCCAATTGCTGAATCAAAATACAGTTGCTTCATGGAGTGGCAGGTGCGGTTGCATTTGACTTTATACAGAGAGGGAAGGACAAGAAGATAGGCTGCTGCCAGCTCACCTGGCTTGCTGGCTGACGATTCACTGGGGGTGCCAGTCAGGATGTCCACCAGGCTGTACAGGAAAAGGTAACTCCCAAGCGCTGCAAACTTGTCCTACAGAGCAAAGAAGAGTGTCAGGTACAATCTCACGAACGTCAACCTGCAGAAAATGAGGCCCGGTGTCACTAGAGGAGCACAAGCCATGTACACCCGCACGATGACAAAATTGAAGCCAGATAAATCAGTCCAAGCAGAACAGACAGAATCATGCACGACATCGAATTTTTGGGAAGGATTTTCAACGATGCGTTTTGATAGCAGCGGTATGTGAGTAATGCACTCCAGCAACCGAGCAACAGATACACGCCAGCGATGACTAATCTATGGAACAAAGGATCAGTAATGCACATGACAAATACAGCCCGGGAAGCCACCTCAGCGATGCACTCGCGCAGGCAGCTGCGGCAGAAGCTGTGGAACTCTGTGGAAGCTAAGTCTGCGGGGGTTGATGAAGTGTCGGGAGGGGTGGCTGATGCGTTTGTGCCTGAAGCCAGCCGCTGGGCGAACGCCATCACAAATGGGTTGGCCGCAAACGTGGAGCACAGGTGCACCAGGTCAAAGCCATTGGCGCCAGGGCCGGAACCCTGCAGATACCACGCATTCGAATTCAAACCAAGCTGCTTAAATTGGACTGACGATGGTTTGATCGAGCAGACCCAACATAGCAGCGGGGGACGTGCATCTGGCGAATGTCCCAAGGGGACGCCTGCAAATTCGTCCTCAACTAAGCCTGCGAATCAGCCTGAAAATTCCTTGCAACCTGAAATAGTGAAGATCGTTTCCTTGGGCACCATGCATGGTCATGGCAAGAGTGACTTGAGTACTCGCAGGCATGTCAGCTTCGTGCAACCTTAGCTTTGAACCATGCCTGAGCCGTCATATGAGCGCTCGCCTCATCAAGGCTTCATGCAGTCCGAGCGTGACTAATAATGAATACATGAATACGGTAAACCGTCACATTGGCGCTGTCCTCATTTGGGCTGGATGCTGTCCGCACGGTTGAGACACGACTAAGCCTTCACATGACTGCTGACCTCATGAAGGCTCCTTGCAGTCCGCTTGCATGACTAAGCCATCGCATGGGCGCGCTCACCTCATCATGTAGCCTGTGCAGCGAGACATGACTAAGCAGTCACATGGGCGCTCACCTCATCCAGGGCATGTGACAGCAGGCTGCGCACGCCGGAGGGGTCGTGCATGTACGACAGAGCGCCGCTCTTGCGCTGCACAAACAGCGTGCGCGTCCTGAACAGGCTTGCCAGGGGCCCCCCGCAGGAAACCCCGCTGCCCACCGCCAGCCGCTGCTGCCAGTACCTCGGCCCGCACACCTGCAGCTCCTCCACCTGGCGGGGGGAGAAGGATCGCAAAAAACTCCTTACAAGATTTTTTATATGTGCATGTTGAGGTCTTGGAGAATGGCATTGCCCTGTTTCTGTGCAAACCAACTCGCCACGAGAGAAACTATCAAGGACTCCACAATCGCCAAGCATACGCAAAGACCATCTGCACTTACGCTTATGCGGTCAGGCACAATGCAAGCCGAAAGATACATCGAGCAGGAGCATGCATGAAGTCCCTGTCTTGTGGACGTCAATCTGCTGGCACCAGCAATACACTGCATGCATGTATACAGGACAAGGCAGGGTGAAGCAGCAACGAGCAGCAAAATAACAGTCACCTGGTCTTGTTCTGGCAGCAGGCAAGGTGCAGTCTTCCTGACAGCCATTGCCTTGGCAGCGCCGCCTGTATCCCCGCCGCGTCCTGAGGTGCTCGGCACCATTTCTTCCACGTTCCACAGATCCCTCCTCAGCTCTGCAGACTCTGCAAGAGCACAGCACCAAACGTCACAACAGGCCACTTGTGTTCAGACTCGCTAAATTAAGCATGTGCATGCACATCTGAATGCTATGTTGCCTGCGCACTCCACGACTTTGCCAACTAAGTCTTGTGGCGCGCTTGTCTGACTGTGTGTCGGGAATAATCTGAAGCAATGGTCATGTGGAATACTTTGAGTCAAAGAGCAGCAATTGAAGGTCCGCTTGTCCATATACCATGCTGTATATTGCACATTCCTTTTTGCAGCCGTTCACGCAAATGCACACCAAAAACATTGTGGGAGCCACAGAGATGACTCACCCATGTCAAGCAGGTCTTCGTGGCGGATGCGCACGCCGGTGCCGGGGCTAGGGTTCGCTCCCCTGACCAAAGGGGATGAAAAGGGGCGCGAGCGGATGGAGAGGGGTACGTAGACGCTCTCATGCGTGTGCACGTCGATCGCGTCAACGCAGCGAGGCTCTGAGGCCAGCACGTACAGGTGGCGGAATGCCTGCGCGCATGGGATGACTAATTATTTGCAGACTTGACAGCAGGCATGTTATGACTCAAAGCATGCATGCATGGCATTAGCGAAGTTCTGGTAAACGCAGAAGCTGGCATGTGACGGCATGCGGCATGCGCTGCTTCTCACAGCAATACACTGTGATTCTTGGGTGCTTTGTGCATGAGTATTTTATAGTAAATCTGATGGCAGGCGTGTGACGGCATCAAGCATGCTCAATTTCTCAGAAAAGTGCTTTCTGATCGATCAAGGCTTCGACAGCGAGGCAGTGCAGAAAGTTGCAATTGTATATGGAAGGTTCTTAAAAGACTGCAGAAATTGAAAGTGCATGCAGTGCAATGCGTGCTACATGCGCAAGCTGTGAGAAAGCAAGCTGAATTGCCGGAGTCAAAATCATGACATGTCAGCATTAGTCATGATTCACGGGTGACTCACCTGCAGGTGGCAGCGGTGGTCCATGGTGGAGGCCGGGAAGCGGGGGTACAGCGCGATGACTAACGCGGCGGCCGCTGAGTCATGCGTGGCAAACGTGCGCGATCCGCCGCCCAGGAAAAGAAAGCCGATCGCCATGCTGAGCGCCATGTGGCTGCCGTAATTTCGCGCAGGGCCCGCAGGTGCCACGGACGTGACCGGATGCAGCCGCTTGAGCAGACCTGCGCCAAACACCATTTCTATTATTATTATGCGTTTGTCAATCTTACGGACCAGGTGAGTTAAGCAAAACCTGCATTATTGCTTTCCACCCTTCTTGGTTCTTGCATTTTCTCGACCAACTATGGGCATGACCAGTAGCATCCTCTGTCAGAACCTATGACCCAAGGTGATTGCAGCAAGTGGTTGCAGGGAGGTTGTAATGGTGCCGTGAGTGCGCACTAACGGGACAAGCCAGAGTGCGCAATCAGATTTGGAGGGCTCAGGGGTATAATAAGGCAGTTTAGCCACCACGCCTATTACTCTTGCCACAGCCCTTGCTAGTATCACCATCAAGTACACTCATCCCTCCCACCACAACCAAGGCTTGATAGTGACCTCTTATGCCGCAAAACCTGAGTGAGCTGAGATGATGCTAACAGCGCACGGCTGCAACAAAAGATATCAGGGCTTGCAAGTTCCTTGCTCGCAACAATGCCGCTGGCAAGAGACTGCGGATGTCACAGATCACAGATGTAATCTGAGATATTACAAGCTACTAGACTAGCACCAGGACTTTCACGTGCAATGCATGTGACAATACCGATGACTACCTCATCTGTGAAGCGGCCTGTATAGGCTCAACCAGACAAGACTATATCAACCAGCACAAGCCAAGATGCCCACAACCACTAGACCCATACAGCTAGAGTCTCTGATAAAGGTTTCAGAGAATTGCTTGACATCTTTATATCCACCAGCACAGGTATTTTGAGGTTGACAACGCAGAGCACTTGAGCATCAAGAATTCAACCACACCTCGGAAGAGGCACAGCGTCTGCAGATGCCCGGAGCCGGCCATGACCGCAGCGAGCGCCAGTGCAATGGTGCAGATGCAGTTCTCAATCGCCATCTTGTCCAGCCGGCCCCACGCCGCTGCCGCGCCTGCACATGACAACACACCCAGCCTTGTCAATCATTGCGCCTCTGGACAGTTGCTGCACATTAGAGACTCCCCTTGCATGTAATGCAGATCTTACTTGCATGCCTGCCTGCAAACGCAGCGTGGGAGCGGCTCGGGCAAAGCTGTAGGACTAGTCACAGCAGCGTACAAGTCAGCCTGAAAATACGCACTTTGCCGGCAGGGACCCTGTGTCAGACAAATTTAGCAGTGTTACCCATTCTCTTCTGACATTCTCTAGTTCACAATTCAAATGCTAATGCATTATAAGGGAGATGCATTAGTCACCTGCAGCGCTGTCAGGGGCGTCGTTCTTGGCAGCGAGCAGGTAATGCAGCATCTCTGTGAGCACAGTGCGCGCGCCAGAATTGGCGCTGCCGGCGAATTTTATCCCCATGGCTAAACAGGCTCCGGCAATCGCATTCACATGCGCCTGCGCTAATGCCTCAAGATCCACTTTGTGGCCTGCCTTTGCATTGAGCCCTGCCGCCTGCTCCGGAGTGCACATGTACTCCGACACCGGCCCCTGCGCGCATTGACAATTAAAAAAAGTCACAGGCAGCAAGTGCGCTAATTTCCCTTTATATTGCGCAGAAATCATGCCGTGGCTTCCTGTCTGCAAAACAGGCAGATTGGCAGATCCAGGAAGGGCCAAAGCAATCGTGCAGCAGTGTTGAGCCCGGCCAGGGTGTGACAGGGATGCATGTTATTGTCTGCAATGCATCACCACTACAGGTGGCCCAGCTCAACACTTTGCTCCTTCAGGAAACTTAAATATGCCGCCCAGTCTAACACTTCCTCCTCAAACTCCCCAAAGTATGTTTATGACACCTTTCTCAGGAGGACAGTGCAGGAATGTTTTTGTACCTTCACGAGGTGAGGCAGCTGCCAAATGAAGACACAGACAGTGAGTCAAGGAAGTCAGGACAAAACAGCCACCCTTTTTCAGCTTCACGTGTAGGGCGCTCGCTGCGTTCACTTCCTCATCCACTCTTCTTTTTCATAGGATCTTGAAGCCTCAATTGCTTTGCATGAGACTGGCACAGGGTTTGCTCCCTCACCTTGATGAGGTCCGGGAGCTGAGACTGCAGCCACTCCCTGGTGGGCTGCACACTGTCCCACATGACCAGCCCCCGCGCCAGAACTCGCAGCAGCACAAACTCCGGCTTGACATAGTCCAGCGCGAAGTGGGTATCCGGCACAAAGAAGGAGGCTGCGATGGCCGCGTCGTTGGTCTTCAGGTACATCAGTGCCAGCGCCAGCGTGGCGGCCGGTGATGTCACGTCCATGTTCACCAAATTGCCCTCCAGGACCACCTGTTTTGGCCAGAGCAACAATGTAATCATTGCTGCACGCCTTTCTAATCCACGAGAATCGAATGCGCTGCAGCAGCAGCAGGGCATCGTATCAGACCTTGTTTTGAAGACAGCCCCACCCTGCTTTTGTTCACTTGATACTTTTAGGGGAGTTTGTGGGCCTGCACTGCTTCTGAAGTCTCATTTTGGGGTGGAAGAGGCCAATAAAATCAAATTATCGCATCATTTGCAAAGTTGACATGGAACGACTCAGGATGAGCATGTCTGTTGGCACCCTTAACAAAATTGCCACCAGGGAAGCCTCTTGTCGGTGAGTTCCGTGCAAGACGCCTCACGGCATCCTGCCAATATATGTGCCACTTGTCCTTTTCAGTGTCGACCTCATTGTCAAGACAGCAGCATATCAGGTGACAACTCCCTGCAATTCCTGTTTCGGTTTAAAACTTGTAAGTAAATCGGAGCACACCTGGGAGGTAGCCTGCTGCGCCTGGTGCTGCTCCTCGGCGCGGCCGGCCGCGGCAAAAATCGGATCGGCGCCGGACGTCGGGTCGAAGCCGGCGATGCCGGGGCCGGCACCGGCGCGCGAGTCAGCGGCCGCCCTGGCGCCCATCTTGTTGCCGCCCGTCATGTAGTACCTGCAGCAGCACCAGGTGTGCATCAGCGCTCAGTGAGTACTTCTTCTGCCTGGAAGATCCTGGATCATTAAAGCGATCAACAGACGCCAGAAGTTGAATCGCAAACTGAGCACTCTTATTTTTATCATTATCAAACGCTTTTCCTGCCAAGAGGCAAGGTGCGTCCTGCAGACAAGCCGCAGTTCAAGGCTGCCAAAATCCTACCCCTTCATGGACTCGCCAGATCCAAACAGGACCCAAATCAACCGTAGGCATGATGCTCAGTATTTGTACCGCCCCCCGCCAGGCGGGGCCTGAGCAATATATTGAGGCTAAGCGGCTGGTGACTCACCGCAGCCGGTCCTCAACTTGCAGGTCAGACAGTCCAATCGCCGTGCGCCCCTTGCCGAGGCTGACTAATCCGAGTGCCAGCCCGGCGGCCAGAGCGTAACCCTCGCGGTCCTCTGAGACCGGGCCTCCCTCCTTCATTCCCCCCGCCAAATCCCCTCCCTCTAGAGACCCCGGCCGCCGCCCTATCTCCTTCAGCATGCTCTCTATCGTCTCCCTTTTCAATGCAACACCGCTTGTCATCAGCACAGAACAATTATGTCACGCATGCATGCCCACCATAGTCATAGCAGGTAAGATCAGACACAAAGTTCTGCCGCCCATGAACTGACTATAAGCAAGCCTTAAAATGCGCATCTTTGAATGCCCAGAGATTGATATCAAGCTGGACTCTACCCTATTGCCTCATTTTCATTCTCTTCTTTTGTTTGCGCTGGCAGAAATGTCTTGCTTGACATCCAGTCAACAGCAAGCAAGCATGGCCATCCCTCATACAGACAGCAGGTTATGAAAAGGCCTCTACTGGATTATCATCCTCCCCTCATGCATCATCAGTGGAGAGCAGCTTATGGTGCTCTTCCACATGTACAAGGCAGGATGTCAACTCAGCACAGAGGCAAGTCTTTGGATGGCTCGCAGAGGGTCCCGCCTATGGCAGATGCCCCTGATGATGCATGTGCAGCTTTGCAGCTCCCAGCGCTCTTCACAATGCAACATTCCAGCACAGAGAGGCGTGCTTCTAAACGGCTAGCACAGGGCCACACCTGTGGCAGGTGCCTCCGATGATGCATGAGCACCTTTGATGCTGACTGTGCTCATCATAATGCGTGAGGAGGATGCCAAGAGAGCAGATATACCATGCAAGTGCTGTCACTGAATTGCATAATTATCAGTGAGAGTGGGCCGCGCCTGTGGCAGGTCCCCCTGAACAGCAGGCCGACGCCCATGAGCGCTGCCGACTGCACAAGGGGTGAAAGCTCCACTTCTGGGTAGGCCTGGGAGTGGCGGGAGGGAACGTGCAGCGACAGCATCTTCGCTGCCGTCTCATCCATCGTGCCTGCTCACATCACCATTAGTCACCCATTAGTTCTCGGATTTTCTGCAGTAGATGACACCACTGCATAGCATTTTTGCAGCTGTATGTCCGTCGTGCCAGCTCAATCCCAGTCTTGCCGGTCACTCTTTGCCATGGGCGATTTCTTCTCAGACAGACCTCCAAGTCTCATCCATCTTGCCTGCTGACAGGGACTCTTGTCCTTTGCCCTTTGCCCTGTGTGCTTTAATTTTGAAATACCTCTTTCTGACTGTACTAAGTCGCTGAAAGGCCTGCTGACACATTGCCTATCACCCTTCAGTCTTGGATCTTGAGAAGTCACTGTTGTGCTCGCACAGGAATCCTCAAGCACAATTTTCTTGGCAGGTCGCTTGCCTGGCCACCTCCTCACATACCTCACCATGAAACGACAGGACAAAGCGCAATGCAGCTGTAAGGAGGATGCAAGCACAAAAGCTGATTAGTGGCCTTGCCTGCTTTGGCTGCGCCGATGCCCAGGAGTACAGCCATGATGGTGGCGTCGTGGTACTGGCTCAGGTAGCTGAACAGATCCGTGGCAGACAAGCACGCCAGGTGATCTGCACCGCCAGCAGAGTTCACCATGTGATTGATTGTGAAGAATGTTGGATAGTTTTCGGGAGGTGGACCCTCCCTAAGAGGGGGTCGGCAACACCCCTTCTCCGGGAAGGGGTGTTGCATCTCCCTGGAACTATTCTCCCTTTATTTTAAGCAGGCCTTCTGCAGTCTCAATTTGCATCCAATCTCTCGAATCTGGCCTTGCCATTGCCTGCATTCTCCCTCGTTTGAAAACGGTCATGTGAGACTCTTGTTCACAAGAATAACCTGGCAGGTCCAATGTGACATAGCATTGTGGGAGGGGTGATCACTTGTGAGGCCGAGGCCCATGATCATGCCGGCGTGGGTGTAGGATGCGACTTTGGGTTTGTTGTACACAATCCACGTCCGCGTCATCTGCGCGCAGCCCGGCGCCATGCGCAGCCCTGCAGGCATGCAAATTCACATTAAAAACACTCCTGGATGGCAAAGCTCAGAAACAAATAGCTGCTAGGAAAGCTTGACCGGTGCTGCAACGCTGCAAAACACAAGGATGCATTGCAGCAAAGGTGCACAAACATCACAGGCATGCAGAGGGCACAAATGGTGAGCTTCAATGAGCGTACTGCTGCCCGAGCCAACTTGCTGGCTCCAGAAATGCAGCCTGTTCAAGAAGCAGGGTGCTGGCTGGTACAGCAGTGGATTCTCGAGGCCGTCACAGCGCCAACTGAATCAATGCAATGAACCAGCGCGCACTGCAGGGCGGTCCAAATGTGAGGTCCACAATTTACTATATGCTGGGCAGGTCCGGCGTTTTGACACGCCAAGCACATCCGGCGTACAGCCTGCGCACATGCTTTGGAGCAAGGAGTACAGAGGCATGTGCCGGCACATGCGCGCACCTGCAGCCACGCCGTTGTGAAACTCCGGCCACGCGGTGATATCCGCGGCCGCGCCGCCGCCCGGCGGCGGCTGCGAAGCCGTGAGATCTAGGTTGACGGTGGCGTTGTGCTGCTCCGGAAGCCGACCGGAAAGGCACAATGGCGGGATGGGCAGCGGCTCGGTCGGCAGCGGGCGCATCGTGCCTGCATGCATGCAGAATTTCCTGAATGTCTGCATAATGTGCGCTTAAATTGGTGGATTTTGAATAGCAAGCACCTCTTTGACCTTTTGAGAATGGGGATCTGCCATGTGGTGAGGGAATCATCTTGGCATTGCTGTCCACGCGCTTGAGTCTCTTCCACACATTTGCTCACATCCTGAGAAGTGCAGGCACTGGGGATAGACTTCACACTGTATTCTAAATCCCTTAGCATTATCCTAGGGATATAATTACTCGCCAAGGGTGAGCGCGGCAGGGCCGAAGGGCAGCGCCACGGTGCGCGCGGGATGCAAGAATTAGGAACAGCCGGGGAAAAGGGGCTCTTATTCATTTTCAAAAAGAAGGGACTGGAAGTCAAGTTCTGTGCATGATTCTACAGATTGAAATTGTTCATTATTACTCACCGAGCTCAACTGGGTCTTGGATCTGGCGAGTCCATCAAGGGGTAGCATTAGAGCAGCCTTCAACTGCAGCTTGTCTGCAGGACGCGCTGTGCCTCTTGGCAAGGAACAGCGTATAATTCTAGTTTGACTTAACTCACCGAGGCTACCCTGGATTATAAATGATTACTCACCGAGGGTGAGCGCGGCGCGGCCGAAGGGGAGCGCCATCGTGCGGGTGCCGAGCGCCATCAGCCGCACCTGCTGCGCCTGCATCTGCTCCGGATCCCCGGCCTCCGGCGCGGCCGCCACGCGCAGCGCCGTCGGCTCGTTGCTCGCCAGCAGCCGCCGCACCTGCGCTAAGAGCCCTGTGTCAATCAACGTTGCTGACAGTTGCTGACAGTCCTGACAGTCCTGTGTCAATCAACGTTGCTGACAGTTGCTGACAGTCCTGACAGTCCTGTATCAATCACGCTGCTGCCTCCGGTGATCAGCAGCAACGGAGGCAGCAGCTCTCAAAAAATCAATCAATCACCGCTGCTGATCTTTGACAAATTCACTGCAGAGGTGCAGAGTATTATGTTGAGAGCCGACAGTACATGGACCTTTCCCGCCAATTTCAGCTTGTGACATGCGGTGCAAGGTGCCTTCCTTGTCAGCAGGACATCTGGCGCAAGCAAGCCACAGTAACGTGGTTGCCAGGATGGGGTGCGTTACTCTGCCCCTGAACATGGAGCCTGTACTATTAGTCCTGCATCCTGTGCTTGCTTCCTGTCTCATTGAAAGAAGTGAGCACCAGCAAGCAAAGCATGCAGGCCTCCTTGTGTACGAAAGAGCAAATGGCTGCATTTCTCGAATGACCAATGCGGGTGAGCAAGGAGCTCGCAGGTTTCTTTGTGTCTGCAAGACATAGTAAAACATGACTAACCTCCGCGAGGCGCTTGTCTCGGCCGAATCGCAGCTCGCAATCGTCGAAGAGGCCCTCTATGCCGTCAGTGGGGACGCTGCTCTGCGCCACCGAGCTGTCCTTGTGGCGCCCATTCGCCACTGCTTCCTCGGCCAGCCCTGCAACACAAAGAGAAAGCTTTCCTTCTTCGTTCCAAGCTCTTCCCCGTAATTCGCTTTTTCTACCGCCTTCACGTTCACACTGTCGTACTGGTGCCCATTTGGAGCCGCTTCCTTAGCCAGCCCTGCAAGACTCTGCACCTCGGCTGTCGCAGAAAATGTTCAAGACCACACAGTATTTTCCAGGACAGCGATGTTTAACAGAGAATTGGAGCCATGGAAACGTGAGATTCCTGCGCATCTCCTAGCCGATCAATGAACCCCTACAGCGTGCAACCTTGTGATGAGTGCAGCGTACATGCAAGGCTGGCAACTCGTTGAGTTGATTTGCATGCTTGGAATGGGACTGAATATGGGCACCGGTCCAAACCCAATGCCTGAGTCACAGCTGCGTGACAGGAATATAGTCTGAGAGGTACCGGGTATGAGTAGCCGCTGGGTGTAGGGTGTGGCTGGTGCAGGTCTGTAGAAGTCTCCAGGCTGCGTCGAGGGCGAGGGGGCAGATGCAGAGGGGGGCCGCTGCGGGGGATCCCTGGGGCCCCCAGCTGTGGCAGAGGTGGAGGCCGCAGCAGCTGCCGAGGAAGCTGCCATGGCGGCAAGGGAAGCTGCGGTGGCCAAAGCGGAAGCCGCCTCGGCCGGGCCCGGACCTCCGCCGATGCTCAGGCGGCTGCGCGCGGCTGCGATAACACACAAAAGCCTCATTTTATTATTAGAAGCACTGTGATTCGGTCACGCCCCATGCCATTTAGAAATCCGCCAGCACTTCCATGAATAGGGACGCTTAAACAGCATTATGTCCTTTGTGCACATACTCCACTTGACCTGACGAGGATTCTGTGATGTTGAGGGTATTTTGTTCATATTCAAGGACGCATCAATCGCAAAAGCTTATTTATTAAATACCTGCTACATGGCCAGATGAAGATTCTGTTGAGTTCAACCTGTTATGTTCACTGTAGTTTGCAGAAGCTAAGCAGGGCTTGACATATGCGCAGAACAGACCTGGTGCCGGCGTGCGCAGCTGCGGCTGCCACATAGGAGACAGCGCAGGGACTCGGCCGGCTCTGAGGCCGCCCTGCTCCGCGCGCAGATTCAGTCCTGCAAAACCACATGCACAATCGGCTGCAGTAAATGTGGAGACTGACGCGGCGTGAATTCTGGGAATTGGGTTGCTGCTGGAAGTGTTGGATATCTTGGCATGCATACAGGTGCTGACAAATTGCATGCAACATGTTCTCATCAGTGCTGCGTCAGGATCACACAATTCGTTAGTCATCCTTGCTGAGCAGAGGTGAAGCGGGCGTGGTGATGTGAGCAGTCAGGAACATGCACAGCTGTGTGGGGACAATGTGCAGGGTAGAAAAGGGCAGGCTGTGAGACAAGAGCAATACAGGTGGTCTTAAAGCAAGCGAAGGGACAATCGTATAAATCACCTGTCGCACCGACGGACCCCGGTGCCTGAACAGGCGCAGTGCCTCCAACGGTGTAGAGACCCCCGGCCTCGTTGTTCTCGGGGTCGCGCTGAGACCCTGCCGCTGCCATCGCCGCGAGGTCCGCCCTGCCTACAAGGGTGTATGCCGCGGGCGGCCAGCCTGCATGCATGACAAAAATAACAATTGTCTCTTCGTTGTACTTCTCATGATGCGAAAATCCTGTAATCCCATGACAGCCCAGCAAAATCGCATGCACGTCTTCAGCTCAACTTGAGGAGGTAAGATGATCGAACACGAGAATTTGCGAGGGTGTGCAGGAAAAAATTGTGAGAAATATGCTTGCAATAGCATGTACCCGCCTGTGCTTAAGGGCCACTTCCACATCCAGTCAGGCCAGAGTCGGGCATCTGAGGAAAAAGTTTCAGACAATTTGTGATGCAGCTGTCATTTGTGTTTAGGTCGGTGCACGCACATGCTGGTGGGTCAAGTCATGATCTTTCAGGCTGTGCCTGAAGCAGGTGGAATAACCACATACAAAAAATTGAACATCTATGTTTGAGTTGTGATTTTTGAGTAAAATTGAAATTGTGAGCGCACATGCTGGCGGGTCGGCTTGGCATCGGTGGAGGGCCTCTCGGATGGGCAGGGCTATGCCCACAGGCAGGCTGTCCACATCCCTCAAGCTCCACCCCTGTGCAGCCACCGCACCGATCATGCATGACCACCATCGTTGCCCAGACAATGAAAACAAAAACCGCTGTGCAGCCACCGCACCGATCATGCATGACCACCATTGTTGCCCAAACAATGAACATAAAAACCCCTTGCAGCCACCGCAGTCATCAGGCATGACCACCATCGTTGCCCAGACAATGAAGACAAAAACCGCTGTGCAGCCACCGCACCGATCATGCAAGACCACCATTGTTGCCCAAACAATGAACACAAAAACCCCTTGCAGCCACCGCAGTCATCAGGCATGACCACACTCATCGCCCAAACAATGAACACAGGAAGCAGCCACAGCACAGAATATGCATGACCCCGCTCATTGCCCAAACAATGAACACAAAACCCCCTGTGCAGCCACCGCACCGATCATGCATGACCAGGCTCATTGTCAAAGCAATGAACACACGAAGCATGCTTCTGCATGTCAAAGGAGCCTTCATTTGTCCTGCATGCAACATTCTGGCTTATCTCTTGCAAATTTTGGCGCGCAAATGGAGGCTCCCGGCAGCACTTTCATGGGGCGCCCTAACTCCCCACACAATGAGTGGAATATACGCAGGAGGATCAAGGGCAGGATCATCACCCGTTGCCACAGCAGCAGAGCAATGCCCTCACAGGCGCTGATGACAATGCTGCGCAGGTTTCGATGGCTGCCAGTCCTGCCTGGCTCGCTCCAGAGCTCCTGACAGCACTGCCCTGTGGCAGGAAAGGTATAGAGCCTCTGATCAGCACATACTTTTTGCTTGAAAGATCTGGGCCTCTTTCCATGCAAGAGAGCCTGTAACAAAGATACACGACGCTCTTGATGCTCTGGTCTCTGGGCTGCATGTAGCGTCCATGAAAAACTGAAAAGAAAAAGGATTTGTGTAATGAGACTACAATTGGCTAGCTTGACACTCGGGCAGGTGTACAATTGCAAGACGCCAGATTATTGTGTGTCAGGAATTGCACACCTGAAACAAAGGCGATGTCGCGGTAGAAGGCCGCCACGTCAGCAGTGCGCGACACGCAGCTGCGCTGCAGCTGCGCCAGCGGCGGCAGCCACCGGGAAGCTTCCTCGCTCCTGTCGTCGCATTCTGAGATTATCTCTCCACCCAATTTGTAAATTTCTGGCGTATAAGAAAGTGATGACCTCTAGGTGATGTTTTCTTTTACAGCATGCATACCAGGTATATGTGTAAGGCAAGCCTGGTTTGGGAAATTTCCATAGACTTCAGGGAACATGGAGAAGGGTGTAGTGTCCAGGATAAATGGTGTCTGCAGTGACAATTTTTCATCCATCTTCTGACATGGGTCTAAAGGTTCAGTGCAGATTCACGAGTTTGAGTGTAAAGTAAAGCCACAGGGTGAGGCTCAGATTAGGACCTGCCGGCCAGCATCTCCTGCAGCGCCCTGTGCACGTCCGCCACTGGGCCAAGCTCCTGCTGCTCTGATGTGGCAGCGTTCTTCCCGCCTGCAAATGGGCCACCAACTAAGCTGACCTCAAGCCCCTCCCCATGATGCCTAGTATTGAGAGTGGTGCAAAACCCATTTCAGAAAACATGATCTGCTCCCGCCTGCATGGTCAAGAGTTGTTGCAATTTCAAGCTCTTCATGGGAAATCTGAGAAGTGATGACCGCTAAACGCCCGTGGCAGAAACACCAAGCAACCACATAAATGTACTATCCTTGGCAGAATCCATAGCTATGCAGCTTTTAGGCGTCCTGTCCTGTGCCAGCTATATAAGCTAGGCGTCAACTGAATCATGACTTCGAAGACGCTGGCAGATAGAACCCTGGCAGTGAGGCTGGCAAATGCAAGGAGAAAGCTCGTATCAATTTGGCAGAGCAAAGTGCGGGCATCAATCGTAGTTTGTGTTGCATTTTTTATGCACAGTCTCAGGCAGCACACCTGCACTGCTGGGCAGGGGCACGTCTGTAGAGGCGATGCCTGGCCCCATGTCGCGCTGATAATGGTCCAGGTAGGGCCGAGCGCCCAGGAGGGATGCCAGCTGGCACAGCAGCCGCGCCAACTTTGGCAGCAGGTGCCACCTCAGCACATCCAGCTTGAAATCCTGCAGCCACCATGGCGCCTGTCAGCATTTAGTCCAGAAGTAAATCGGGTCGAATTATTTATGTTGTTTCCCATCCGCCTGACTCTGGGAGGTCCACCAATCTTGCCATGCATTGCGAATTTCTCCAAAGTGATTGGACGGTAATGCTGTCTAAAGGAGAGCACGCAGCTTGGCATTGACAAGAAGGGATCTGCACAGGCGGCCCAGGAAGTTGCACACTAAGCTCATTTATTCGGAGGTCTCAAGGATTAACCCATTCAAATTGAAGTATCCGTCCTGCCGGTGATGCTCTGCTGTTTCTTCCTGATTGGGCACGTTTGCGGCTTCAATATGCCCCTTATACCACTGCTGTGTTGACAAGGGGAGTCTGCAGGGACAATTTGTACCTCGTAGATAGCATGCAGCGCCTGCAGCGCCTTGGCGACATCAGGCCTCTCGCTGATGTCAGCGGCGGCAGATGTCGTCGATGAGTCACGCCCGGCTGGCACCCTTTGAGCCCCCTCGCCTACCCTCAGCCATGGGTACCTCCGCTCTTGCAGAATTTTCCTGCATATGACATCAAACTACTCCTGCATGCATGTAGAAAGTAAGGCAGACTGCATTGCCACTAACGGAAAGCAAGCTAGGCGATGTAATGGAGACACATGTGAAGAAGGAATGGAGGCAAGCACACAATCCCGACAGATTGATACCAAAATACCCCACCAACAGCAAACGGCCTTTCGCATAATTTTTTTGAAGGACTTTCAAGCAGCATAACACAACCGCAAACACCTGGAGATTGGGAAGCTCAAAAGAGTGGACGGCCACAGAGTAGCAGAGCAAGCCAGAAAGGAGCAGAGTCGCCAATCCCCAGAGCCCGTCAAGATGTTTGGGAGCTGGGAAGCGCACAGCTGCATGCATGTTGTGCGTAAAAGCAGCAGAGAGCCAATTCTACCTGTGCTGACTGGACTGCAGAAGGGCCTCCCAGGCAGCGGATGGTCCGGAGTCAACGCTGCCGCCAGGTGTCGCCGCGGTGGTGGCGTCGGTGGACTGGGAGGTCCCCCCGGCGGCGGAGTAGTCCCCCCGGCCGCCACCGCTGGCCCCCCGCTGCCTCAGCGGGGGGGCGCTCAGCGACACGGGGTCTTGCGCCCATCTCAGCAGCAGCGCAGCAAAGGCATCCCACTCCCTCTTCACATCCCCCGCCGACGCCCCTGCTTCTCACGCATGCTCAGTGCCGGGTATCTGGCACCCAATTATTAGATGCTGCAGGCAACCTACTGCCGTGTAAGGATATTTTTGCAAGGTGAGGGCTCACTCACTTGCCTCAACAACAGACAGAACTACGGGCAATCGAGTGGATAATGAATGAAGTAGGCTTTCCAAAACAAATTATAGCTGCAAAGTTTTCAAGGCAAACTATTGCACAAATTGTGGAGTGCGTAAGAAACAGTGAACATTTTGAATGGGCTCACCCGGGGAGGTGATGAAGCGGCAGAAGAGAGCGTGCCAGACAGGGGGGTCCAGAGCCTCTTTGAGCGCCTCCAGTGCCAGACCCGGCAGCGGCCGCACCGGTGTGAACGGCAGCGCTACTCGCACCGCGCGGCCGTCGGCAAAATTTACTGTGACCCTGTCCCCAACAGCGTCCTGCACCACAACAGGCACTGTCTCAACCGTACACTTATCGCACATGTACCCTGATCTCAATAGAAAATCAGTGCTGCACTAGTGGTATCTGCATCCTGCCGTGACAGCACCGACAGGGCACGTGGCTGGCCTAAAGGATTCTGCCCACTATAGTTTGGATTTAGTACTGGAGTGACACATTTGGAAATTACTGAATGTTTGCTGGCTGCTCAGAAATGCTCTAATTGCTGTCCTCAACCGCTGGTCCTCAACTTACGTCCGACGTATAATGTTTTTGCTGCCAGGAATGCTCTACTACCAAAGATTACATGGGCCAAAGCCAATTGATATAGAACTGCCATCTCCCTCCTTTTCATGGAGCAGTCCTCCATACTGCTGACATGGTCATTCATTTTCTTTGGCCACATGGGGAAATTTGCAATATCTGCATCCCCTCCCACAAGGCTTGTCGGCGCGAAGTGGGATGACTCACCGCCAGGTCCACGATCTCCAGGGGCGCTTCCAGCGCGTCCCCCAGGCCGGCCACATTAGGCCCCGACACAACGCCTTCGCTCCCCGGAGAAACGGCTCCGCCACCCTCGGCGCTGCCGGCCTCGTCCATGGAACAGTCGGAGATGCCCCCCGGCGAGTCCCCCCAGCTGTGCCTTGTCTTCTGGGGCGTCTCTGCTACTGCAGTCAACACACCCTTGCCTTCTTATTATTATATTTACATGCTTTTCCCAGCAAGATACGCCCTGCAGACAAGCTGCAGTCGAAGGCTGCCACACTCCTGCCCCTTGTTGGACTTGCCAGGATCCAAGCAAGACCCTTGCAACCGTGCGATATGACAAGCTGCATGCTCAAGCACATGAGAGCCCTTGCTGATCAGTGCAACAATTTCCACAGTGCTTGTCATCCTCAAAAGGACTTGATGTACATGCCCTGTAGGTAATTTCCAGCTAGTAGAATGAGAAGCATCAACAGGTGGGCTTTTGCTTGCATTCAGCTTCACTAGCTGCTGCAAGTCTTACTACCAGAATTGTGTGTATAATTATCTGTCTGCAACACTCATCAGAACAAGAGCGCACCTCTCTCCTCGGCCCGGCCGACGCCGCAGGCCACCGGGGCATAGCGCGCAAGGCGGCCGGGGTCGCGCAGATTGACGGCCACGTTGCACACGTGGCGCGAGCCGATGCAGAGGGAAAGGCGGCCAGTGGGGTGCAGCAGAAGAATGTCTCTGGCGGGGTGGCCCAGGGAGGGACCCTCGGGGGACCGGGGGCCACCGCAGACCGCCCGCTTCCGGGTGGACTCCACCGCCGCCACCGCCACCGCGTCCAACGTGAACACCACCTGTCCAGCAAAACGTTGCCGTATTGGGTTGAATCATTTTTAAACCATAGCATGCTTCTCTGGACTTCTATTTTCACATCTCAGCAGTCCAGAGCTTCTCTGGGCTGGTGAAAGTGTCATTTGTGACCAAAGATCCACAAAAGCGCCCCATGCATAAGTGCTGGCTCAATCAATCGGCAAACCACTTCATTGGCTTATTCTGGGCGTCCTCACACTCCCGTGACAAACTCGGCTGCAATGCTCACTTCGTGCGTCAGAAAGTCTGCTTGTTGTGCATGTATTTCGAGCTGTGAGATGCAATAGCATCCTTCGAGCATTTTCTGTCAATTAATTAGACATGCAGGGTGCAATTGCATGTCAGAGCTCAAGATGCATGCACGGTGCAATTACTTGACATGACATTCGTCTGTAGCAGCCAAGCAAGTGCAGGAGTCGGAAGACGCTTAGTATGCCACCAGATTCTTCCCACAAACTTGCAATCCCGTAAAGCATGGCATCTGTGCGAAGCTCAAACAAGCTGCATTAAACAGGGCATTGCTGGCTTGGGAGACGGGCAAAGATGCTCGCCTCGACATGAGCAGGAGAAGAGGCACTGGCGGTCGGCAGCCGCAGGGCAGTTGCGCGCGCAGCTGCTCGGCTGTGCAGCAGGAGCAGAGGGGCGCTGTCATGATCAGTCGCCAGGTGGCCCTGGTCCGGGCAGGCATCTACACAGACACACACAGACACATCTGAAATGCTAATGCGGATGTGCACGTCGTGCGTGTAATTGCCAATCGATTACCTGCACACCCACCAAGCATTAACCACGCCGCACTGATATCTGTGATAGCTGTGCATCACGAGCGTGAACGCTGCTGCAGGCTGAGTGCGTATTGCTGCAACGTTCAGGATATGGCAGTCATGTGGCAAAGTGCCTGCAGCATGCTTTGTTCTGTCTTCGCTGCATTGCACAAGGGTGCAGTTGGGACAAGAGCTTGGGGGCGGTAGTACACCTGCAGGCACCTTCTGCTGCCACAACAGGCCAGCGACAAGCTTGGGCTTGTCGCGAAGCTTCGTCGGCTCCAGGCCGGCGGCGCGCGCATTTGCGGCGGCTGCTTCGACCGCGCGTGAGACCGGTGAGAACGCTGCTGGAGACAGACGCCCATCCGCCAGCCGCAAGCTCTGCCTGTGAAAGCAGACACTGGCTGAATGCAATGTGTTTGACTTGGTGAATATGCCAGGCAGCCGGTTTTAAATTTTGATCTCTTGCTTACAATAATGGAGCTAGAACCACAGTATATGCTCCCCAAGCACGCACTTTCCCATTCAGTGGATTTACATGGGTCAACTGCCAAGGACTTGCGAAACTATTGAAAAACCCGAGTTTCTGTTTTCTTGGACAGATTGCTTGGCTGAAGCTGCATTGGAAGCCAGCGTTTCCCGCTACCTCGCCGATGCCTTCCCCCTCGCAGAGCAACAAATCAGGAACACAATTTGGGGCACCATGGCTGACGAAAGCATCGAAGATAGATTCAAGAAGGCCGTCTGGCTCATCCGCAATGGCCCCAAGATGGACTCGACCAACGAGCAGAAGCTGACGTTCTACTCTTACTTCAAGCAGGTGGGAAGTCGTAGCAGATCCTGCCTCTTGGCTTCAGCAACAATGCCTAATCTGTGCTGTGAAGCCTCAGCACAATTTTGCACCCACTTTCGTGTATTGAAATGTCAAAGCCGACACCCCTAGGCAAAGTCTGTCCAGCCATTCCTCGGATGAGACAAACCAAAGTTGTCCAATGCGCCAACTCAGTGCAACCAAAGCTGCACAAATTTCTAGTGCTTAAGTACTGAACCTGCAAAGGCGTACCATCACATTGCCGAAAAGAGAACGCAAATCATTTTTCTCGCGAGCCTGACTTGAAAAAAAAGGATACATCACATCACGTTGGGTAAAAGGACTCCTTTGCCAATCTGCAGGCCACCAAAGGAGATGTGGAAGGCACTCAGCCATGGGCGGTGCAAATCGAGGCCAGGGCCAAGTGGGACTGGTGGGCCAAACTCAAGGGCATGAGCAAGGAGGAGGCCATGCAGCACTACATAGACCTCCTCGGCGATCCTGAGATCTGGGAGAACCACGAACTGCTCAAGAGTACCTACAAGCCCGCGGAGTTTGACCTTGCAAAGATCTGAGTATCACAGCTGCACCTTAAAGCAGAGCGCAGAATGGTCTTATGCTTAGGAACTGTGTCCAGTACCAGATCAGCCTCTCAAACGAGAGGATGCTCAGATGAACTCCTGCTTAGCAGCTAGAACAATTCATATCCCAGAATTGTACTCAGTCAATCCTGCAGGCATCAGTGCCTATGCACTGCCAGAGGAGGCCTGGCTAGCAGCCCTCCCAAACGGCTCAAAATTCATTGGGCAAGGGCATTTTGTACATAGCGTATCACGCAGTGCCTGAAGCTCTGTAAACAGCAAATTGCTGCACTGTTACATATTCCTACACCTTGATGCAAGAGGCAGCCGAGTACGTGCTGACAATGCCAACTAAAACGTGACTACCCAAGAAAGAATAACACACAGCCACAGCGTAAATCCGACCTCCCCTCAGCATGGCAACCCCGCAATATACACGGCCTCCAACATGCTGAGAGCAGTGTGATGTCAGGGGTAGCAGGGCTTCAATCAGGAGCACACCTCTTGCTTGCGGAGGGGGGAATGCCTCCGTTGGGGGCGCGCAGAATCTGAGCAGGTGTGCGCGGCTGCAGACCGGCTGGAATCTGCGGTGCTGGATCCCCGAACTTGATGTGCCACAATGCCAGTCGCCCCAATCTCTGCATGCACGCACGCTTTCTCAAAACAAAGGTTGCGTAGCAAGCAAATCCGCACCCTTCAAAAACGGCAAATTAGTCAGTACTATTTCCAATGGTGAGAAGAGCAAAAATGATGATGCCCTCAAAGTACTTGATTATCTTTTCAAAATGGACTAGAACTAAAAGATTGCCAGAGTTCCAGTTTGTATGGTCTCAGATCGTCCAAAGATGCCACGGTGTAAACTGCACCTATAAACTTGAACGGAGCAGCATCCCTTACGTATTCCGGGCTGTCACCTTGCTGTAGGTGGCCAGGTAGGGCAGCTCTGCGGAGGACCAGACTATCTTTTCGCCCTGCCAGCTGGCGCTGATGTCAGCGCTGAACTCTGCTGACAGCGCCTGCACCTCCTCCAGCGGGTGAGTCAGGATGCTGCACCGCATTCCCTCCTGCCCCTGGAGCCAGCCATGAATGTTGTTGCTTTTGTCTTTGACCACTCAAATGTATCAACAATAGGAGGTTAGCCATGCAAGCCAGTAGGGTACCGCAAGGACCGGACGACAGAGAAGACGAATATGATGAGCTCGATTTTGCTAAGGATGAGCTGGAGAGGGTCATGGAACAGATAGAGGCCCATCGCCTGTTTGTGTCGGTCATCCTGGGTGAGCCCTAGGGCGCTTTGACAAATTCTGCCCAACACACTCCAGTGTGACTAAAGCATACAGCATTGTGGCAACTCTGGCATTGGTGGGATGTGATGTCAGGGCCCCAGACAGTCTGCCTGCCACTGACATCGCAAGTCCCACACAGGCAAGCAGAGATGCTCGCTCAGCGCCCAAGCATCTAACCACCCTACGACCTGCACTCTCAACAAGCTGATGCCCACTGAGGGAGCAGCAGAAACAGGCAGGCCTCTTCAGGACGCAGGAAGGGCCAGGAACTTCCTTGAAGATGACACTCACGTTCAAGAGGAGGCCTTGTGGGATGGGGTGCAGGGAAGTGACCGCGGCTGGTACAGGCGCTGTCTGCAGCTGGCCGCTCAGGGTGTAGGTAGTGAGCAGTGACTGCTGCAGCATGCACAGCGTGGAGCCTGCCCCACTGTCCTGGAACTCTGCCCATGCCACCTTCGAGACGCAAGAGCGCATCAGATCTACTCTCATTTAAATCGCAAGTTCTCCCGTATCGTTTTCGGGGTTACCAGCCTAGACTGCATACTGATGCAGCAAGGGACTCCCTTGTAGAGCAGATACTGCGTTGACGTTCCCACTCCTGTGAGAATGGATTGTGTGAAGGCCGATGCATGCTCTGCTGGACTCTTTATGAGAGAATGCCGTCAAGGGTGCGTCATGGCTGTCGCTTGTTCATCCGGCCTAGCAAATAATGGGAGACTGACCTGCAGCACAGTGGAGTCCAGCGTAAAGCAGCGCCGCACAACCCTGGCCGCACTCCACACCACCCTGCAGCGCCACATGCCTTTGCATCTGGTTAACCTTATTGAGTGCCAGGAAAGAGGGATTTACCAACACCCTTTCCCCGGGGAAGGGGTGTTGCATCTCCCTGACAGGTATGTCAAATATGAATGAGTGGGGGTCACTGGGTGCATGTACTGCTGCAAAGACACAATCATGTATGAGCTCCTTGTGTAGATCATATTTCAAATCATGGGAGGATAGCTCTCTGCTAAAGTAGCCATCTCCTCACCTGTTCCCACGCCAGCAGATCTCCTCGTCAAAGGCATTCTCCCCGAGAACAGATGATCTGCCTCCAAAGATCAAAGCAGTGCTTGAAGCTTGGCCGCTCTGAAACACACGTGGCACAAAACTCACTGAGTCCAGGACTTTCCCGGTCAGATTGTTTGATGGAGAGTCCAGATGGCCTCTGGCGTGGAGGGGACTGAGCTGCTGTTCAGATGAATGCCAGGAAAGAATATTACCTCAAGATTCTGCTTGCTGGCCTGAATGAGGTGTTTCTCGCCGTAAACAGAGTGGCCACCAAGGTTGATGGCTGCTTTGCAAGTCAGCAGGTTGTTGATGAGTTCCATGAAATGCAGCAACTGGGTCTTCAACGCAATTATGCCATTTCAAGACCATGTATTATTACTTAAGATAACTTTCTGGGCTGATCGCGCTGCACTTTTGTTGATCGGCATGGACATGACACCAACTGGATCCACAATACTTATGGTCTCGATGCTCCACGAGGGCGCATCATGCAACAATGGTCAATGGACAAATAACTTCAACTACTATCGGTGTTGGCAGAAGGCACCAACGCCTTGAGTTCTTGGACATTTGATGTGTCATACGCTCTTTCCTTTGGGCAGGGCAAAAACTGACATGTGGTGCAAGCACAAATTTACATGCCCCAAAATCACCATCATAGAGGTGGCAAGTCACGTCTTTGCTATGTGTCATTACAGATTCTAGAGAAAGAACAATGCAACGTATGCCGTACACTTAAGATCACAGCAAGCATGGCTCTTCACTGGACATGCGCTGGGCCGGGCTTAAGCTTTCTTCTGGCATGCCAAGCAGGACTAGGAAAGGAAGCATCGCTTGTAGAGTACAAAATATAATTGTTAGCATGACCACATGCAGCATCCGTATCACATCAGAAAGGTACAAATGGTGACACCCAATCACATGATTCCCCAAATAGGCACAGTCCAACATTACCACAGGTAGGGCTGCAACACAAAAGGTAGTTCTGAAAGCTCTGTGGAAGGCGCCTGAACCGTGTCAGGCAGCCCTGCACTGGCAGATACACTGCATGGGTAAGCAAGTCTCCCAGAGAAAGAATGCTAGCTCTGCACTACTCGCCCTGTCCCTTACAGTGTCCTTCTTGACTAAACCAAAGACTCCTCCACTTGAAGCATCAGAGCCTCAGCCATTGAGTGAGGACGCCTTGTCCAGTTGTCACCTCCAGCAGGAGAATTGTGAGCACTGCCAACACTGCAAGAAGACACACAACACAAAGGTCAGCCATCGCTGCATGCTACCCCAAACGCAAACTAATGTGAGCCGGCATCTTTAAAAGTGTCCCCGTCCATGCTGTCCTAAAAGGTGCGCCAAAGCACAGTCCAAAGCATATGGCACGCACACAAGACAGGTAAATTGTCCTCCTGTATGAGGATGCATCATGAGGTTGCTGCAAGAAGCTTGCAACTTTGGCTGGCCAATATCCTCATTGAACATCCGCTGGGTCATCCTTCACTGGCTGGAACAGCGCACATGTTAATGAGGATACTACTCGGGATGACGTTATATGGTACACACAGTTTTGAATGTGCTAGCCACCCCCCCGTCAGTACGCTGACACTCGTACTTTCTTGCAGCCATGCCCTCTTTCTTACTTTGTTCAGCTCAGTGAGAGGGAAGACGCACTTGCAATGCGGCCGTTCCAGGTCTCGGCGCTCTTGGTCCAGCCCCACTGCCACATGCGCACAGGTGCCGGCAGCACGCGCCGCTCGCGATCATACGTCTGCAGGATCTCCTCCACGCGCCCTGCAAAAAATTCGTGCCGCATCAGTCACGCATTATTAATGGTGCTCTTCGATGTCACTCAGGCTTCACCTGCCGAGAGAGGGGAAAGTGGGTCTGCACATGAGTTGTGGTGACAGCTGCCAAGCAGCCTAACCGGCAGGCACACGGACGCCGTTGCCTCTCACTAATCCTACTCTAGAGCACAGCAGCCTGGGACAGCAAGGAGTTCTTCACTTCCAGCCAGGACCTCCAACTGATCACTCTTGAACTGGAGGCGTTCTCAAGCCATCAGTTCTCTGGCCGTGTTGATAGAGTACAGTTGCCCTCATCGCACAATGAGAAAATTGCCTTTGCTGGTGAACCTGCAGTTTTCACAAATCCAAGCCCCATGTCTCGGGCATATTCGACGTTCAGGCGGCCCAGAGTGACAGCACAGAATGCAAATGGCCGCTCACCGGGAATGGGCCCCAGGTTCATGCTGTCGTTGAGGGAGGGGATGTAGCCGGGCCGCGGCGCGGCGCTGGGAAGCTTCTCAAGCACCATGGCCGCCAGGTCATCGATGAATGTTGGATTCGTGTTCAGCGCCGGAACGCGACCCCACGCCTACAAGGAAATTTGAAAACTTGTTCAGAACTTGTTTGCGTCAGGGTTTGATCCTTGAGATTCGATGATGTGAAGCAACACTAGGCTGTAGACTTTTGTAGGCCCCGCAGACGCGGCTGCAGACGCCCTGCGTGTTTGCCCTATGGCCTCTGGCTTTGGGTTCGCCGACCTCAAAATGATGATAATGATGATAAAGATTACAATAATTTGTCTGCACCACGAGAAGGAGGCACCGCTGCAGACCCCGCCCTTATGCACCAGCAAATGGTGCGGCTCTGGATCACTCTTAGCTGATTATTAGGAACAGCGGGCTATGGTCATGCTTGCAAAAGGGGCTAGGAGACTAGACAGCTCCGGCCCCTGCCACACAACAGCATAACCCCCCGCTCCTAGCGAGCTGCTCAGAATGGTCCAAAGACGCACCAACAATCGTTGCACGATGCGATCTGCGCCTTCTAAAGTGGTCTGTCATGCCACAGAAGGGCACACTAATGCAGTAATTACCTCAGTCCATCAATCTGTCCTATGCTGGCCATGCAGCTCCAGATTGCAAGGCGTCTGATAGTGTGATGGCAGCGTTGATGCACACATGAAAAGGATCCAGCAGGAAAAAAACTGGCGCCATTACAAAGTCTAGGAGCAACTGATGCCCAGCTGTCTGTGAGTATCATTTATTACTTTTGGGGACTCAGCTGATACATTATGATATGTATCAGCTGAGCATATATATATTATTGCATTTCAGAGACCTGTTGAGAGCTGCCTGAGGCTCACTGGCCTTGTGGGCAGTCTTCCTCTGCCCATCTTCATATCACACATTCCCAATGTGTCTGCATTCCGTCAAATTATTTAATTATTTATTTATTCAACAACATGACATGTTAGATGATTTCTCACCTGGACGCCAGACTCAAGGGCGAGTTCTCTGTACTCCATGTCAATCTCCTCCAGAGTCTCTATGTGCTCCGAGACAAAGGAGATGGGCACTGCCAGCAGCTGCTTCACCCCTGACGCACCCAGCTCCCGGATCTTCGCATCTGTGTACGGCTGTAACCACTCCACCTACACAGCACCGGCACACTCTCTTCCACCTGCAATTTGGTTATATTGTTATTGTGATTACGTTTTAGAAACCTTTTGGGAGCCATCCGAGGTCATAGAGTGACATAATACCTGCATTGTGCGGATGCTGCAGCAACCCGAGCCAGCCAGCCACATTGAAATCCGCAGCAAGCAGAAACTATGGTGTGTCTTGGGCTAGGACCGGCCACATGGCTCCATCACTTTTCACGGAATACAAGAGAGGTCCTGTGCCCTTCAATATGTGTCTCTACCATCCCAATGCACAGTACCACAGCCATCCGCATGCCAAATGAGCGACCAAGCAAAGGAACTCCTGCTTGATCTTTGCAGCTGATTGCTCAAGCATGCAGAGGACGGTGCAAATCAGGGCTTTGCATCAAGCACATGCCGCATAATCTACACGTCATAGAAGTGTTAAGAGTGCCGCACCGGGCCGACGCGGGACTGGTAGGCTAGCGAGTATGAGTTAGTCACCCCCCGCTGCTGCAGCCGGTCCATGATCATGCCCACACACTGCTCCATCTCGTCCCTGTACGGATCCCCGTCCTGTCGCAATGCAATGCATACCAACATGTCACCACCTGCCCTCAAGACGCCTCATACTCCAATGCAGCTGTGGCGCAGCCTCACTCTTCTTTGAGCCAAAAGAGCACGTGTTCCTTCCCAGAGCCACGCCTTCCCTCCCAGCATGCTGCACCCCTCTTGCTGTACCCCAGAAATCACCTGCAATCTGATTTTTAAGAAACCTGCATCCGCACTGTGACAACCAGGCTGAGCATCAAGTAAGCAGAAGCAGCAGGAGGTGCAGATGCATTTGCACCTGTTCCACGTATGACACAGGGACGCCGTGCGCGCTGAAGAAGATCTCTGTCTTCTCGGGTGAGTCAAACTTCTGCAGCTCCTTCTCTATCAGCTCCGCCATCGCCCTCAGATATCCCTCCCTGAAGTACCTGCAGATAATATCAAGTGCCCAATTGTGCACATCCCCCCCTTTATTCATCTGCTCTGATGTGTAGGCAAGACAAGCTTCCACTTACTGGTACATGACTCATAAACCTTCGAACGAGTGCGCAACAGGCTGTGCAATGGAGCTCATTGAGACATGCCCTCAAGAGAATCGCAACTGGAACCCGAGATACACAGGTGCAGCTGCAAAATACTGAAGGCATAACACAAGGAGCTGGCAAGCTTGCATCCCCAAGAAGCTCAACTCATGCACTTCAACCCAGGCTTCAGCTCCCCCACAGCGGCCACAATTGGGATTGAGAGCGTGACAACAGCACAGTGGCATGTGTAGACCTCGCTGGTAGCTTCCCAGGGTGTCCTGAACGAAGAGAGAAAATCAGGTGAGGGAGGTCAGGGGCTTGCCATGAGGCGATGACGGAGTGTTTGAGGCCGGAGAGGGCGGGGTCGCTCTCAAACATCTTCTCCAGCAGGCGCAGACTGGAGCCGGAGGTGGAGATGGAGAACTGGGGGTACAGCGGGATGACTATCAGGTGAGTCATGCCGTCCGCCTTGATCTGCGACCGCACAGCAGAGCACCCTCAGCTGCAAGATGCCTTCAAAGAGATGCATTGGCCCTGGCAGTGACTCCTGAGGCAACGGTACACAGTAAAATAACAAAGGGGGCACTGATAGACCAGCCAGGCACTTGCATCCCCAAAATACATGCAGGACTCGGCGGCCTTTGAATTTCCACACTCCTACTGTTCCAGCATACAGTGAAAGAACAGTCGAGGTGCTTGAACCTGTGAGAGCTGACAAGACATGCATTTTTCACCAATGCAATTGCCATTATGAAACTGTCCCAGTAAGGCCAGGCATCTGAGGGAGAGAGGGAACCCCACCTGATCCATGGCATCCTCGATGAAGGGCGACCAGTAGCGCATGCCAACGTACACCTTTGCATCCAGGCCTTCTGTTTTGAGCGCAGCCGCCAGCGCGTCAGCCTGCTGCTCTGTGATGCGCCGCAGCGGCGAGCCGCCGCCGATGCGCTTGTAGCCCTCCGAACTCTTGGGCGCGCGCAGGCTGCTGATCAACTTCGCCAGCGGCCGCTGCAGGAAGCGCGCTGCGCGCACAGAAGAGCAATAGTCAGTTATATAAGATAACAAGGCCAATGACATAGGTAATGATGGTGTGCTCCGGTCAACATGGCAACCAATATGTCCTTCTTCTCTGCTCCAATCCACTGAGGAAAGGGAAAGGCTCCTCATTTAGGAAAGCTGAATAGGCCAATTAAGGACAGCCCCATTGTGATGCAACATACCGTAGGCCACATCGATTGGCAATGATGGTTTTCCTTAATACAGCTCTCCTTGACAGCTACTTTGACTCCGCCAAATGCCGAAGCATGGTGTAATGTTGCAAAAACGATGCCCCTGCCCCTGCACGGGCTACACCAGCACTCATGACAGGCACATGAGAGGATGACAGCAGCTCGCACCATAGGGAGGCAGGCGGATGATGCTGTCGTCTGCGAAAAGGTTGTACAGGAAGGGCTCCACATCATCCAAAGTCTCTGGTCCCCCCAGATTCAGCAGCAGGACCCCCACTTTCTCTTCTGGCGGCAACCGCACGGCAGCTGTGCTGCCACCGGCGTCATCGGCGTCGCTCCCCCGTGTGTCGCTTGCTTCCCTGGAGGGAGATGCCACGCTGAGAGCCTGCGGCGGAGGAGGGAACCCCGCCCTGCGCCTGCGCCCACGCCCGGCCGGCTGTGTCTGTTGTGCGCTCGCGGAGCAGCAACACCGCTCTGGCTGCGCCCGCCTGTGCGCCTGTGGATGCGGCCTGCGCAGAAAGGGGGAACGTCTCATCAGCTGGATTGTCAGCGGCTGTGCCGCAGAGAAAAGACTTCATCACATGCATTTGACGTGTCTCTTTGAGATCCTGCACCTTGACTAGGTTGGCAGAATCATCATCAACACCTCCATACAACACCAGCATCAATGAATACCACAAGCACAGCAACACAGAAGTGGGCCTGAACTGGTGCAAAAGGGCAAGTGGAAGGTGTAGCCCAGAAAAAGAGATGCATTCTAATAAAATTTAAAGCCCCTCAAGCGGGAGGGATGTCCAAGTTTGCCATCAATGCGGGGATATTCAGTGATAGCTGTCTGTACCAGCTTTCCGTACCATCCCTCAACAGCGTTTATTCTGATAGGTGTGCACGATGACAGGGAGCACTTGAAATGCCCGTGGATTCGCATTGAAAACAGATATAGTCGAAGAGAAGCCAAGAAGTAAAAACATATATCGCCTTTCTCATGTTGCACAGGAATGGCAGTGCTGAGCCACTTACAAGGAGCAAAGCTTCGGTGGCGCCTGCGATGTGTGAATGTTGGGACTGCATGATGGCTGACAGAACGCGCTGCTAGGCAGCTGACAGTTCATGCTCCCCAGCCGTACTTCTCCTCCCTTTTCACTGGCCAAAAGCAATCTTCCTGCCCTCTTTCTCACAAAGGCCCGACACCGTGAAGCGTGCAAAGGTCCTCAAATAGTGTACTTTTGAAGGCGAGTCAGGTTCAAGCTCTGATTGCAGCAGCCTAGCGTGATCGCTTGTCACATTTGAGAAGTCAGCGAGACCCTCGTGTGGCCCTCTGCGCACTTGGCCGATGACGTGGCGTTGCCTGCGCGTGGTGGACGCATGCACATGCACCTAAACTTTCCTATAATTTGCAGCAAGAGGCAAACTTCTCCCTAATATAAGAGTGTAATCAAAGGAGCAAAGATCTGCCACAGTGCATATTACTGGGGAGACCCAGCTGCCAGAGTCACTGACCATACGGTATGGGACTGGTCTTTGCTCTTGAGGAAGCTGGCTTGCATGCAGGTTGTAATGTGATCGTAGTGCAGTATCTAAAGCACGCCATGTTGGCATGGATCGTTCATACCAGGCTGAAAATGCCCGTTCTCGTCCGCTCCCGGAAGCAAAGCTGCCTTGGGCGTCACCAGTAGTGGGTTGGGTGACCACCTGCAAACCCGACGTGATGATCTGTCATTTTGCGCATTTTCCTCTTGCTTGGGCGTCTACTTACCATCTGTTCCTCCTCCACAATCTGCGAGCATGCCTAGGTGATTGAAGACATAGGTGAGATACAAACAGCGAGGTCCCCGGTTCAAGACTCTTGCGGAACTATACATTTTTGGTCTGCTTTTGCCAAACAGTATTTGCAAAAGCGTGGACAGGATTCTAACCAAACACCTCAACAAGAGTCCTTGAGCAGATATTCTGGGTGTCTAGATCTTCAAGAGCACGTGATTCACTTTCCCATGCAGCACTAATAGTATGCGGCACGGATCCGGAGGGAAGGCCATGGATCCAGTCCGAACTGCATCACTGCGAGTCGCATGTACGGCAAATCGTTCACCTCTGATATATTTTCCCATTTGCTTGTGGTGCCTCAATTCTCCGAGTGCATATGACTCGTGCAAGCAGACAGTTGGATGCTCTTTACAAGGCTTCACACCTCAATGATCTTCTAGAAATGCGAGGCCATCAGGCTAGTCTAGTGTAGCAAATTGCAACTCAGAGAGGCGTTCCATGCCACTTCCCTACATGAGACTTCTCACAGTTTTCATACCGAGGTTGGGAAAAGCAGTGGGCCCACTGCGTTTTTAAACGCAGATACAGCCTACAATTGATCTTGAAAGCAGCCCTCGGATTTGGAAGCAACCTGACTGATAGACCATACTCCAATCAGAAGGAGGATTAAAAGGAGTCATCACCTCTTCGCAGCAATGTCTGCCCAGTTTGTGAAGCTAACAAGGTTCCCAAAGCACAGGTGCTGCAAAAGCAACAGCATTATGAGTTGTTGAACACAGCAAAGCCGCCGTTACCCATATGCTAAATTGCGGATTTTTACGCATCATTAGAGCCAGCTGCATGATCTGTGCACAGATCCAGCTTGCAAAAAGCAGTACTGGAAGGATTTTCGCTCGTGGCACTTCACACTGAACATATCACCATTGCATGTGTTCGTGTACGAATTTAACTGCAATGTTGCCTGCTGCCCTCACCATGATGGCGGTGAGCGGCCATTCAAATCATGCTTGTCAAGCCTCGTGAGTGCACCCATTTAATTCAGCACTCCACACAAAACCAATGGCTTTTGCAGCGGCTCATATCTTTACTGGGGTGCACTCAAGTGCAGTATTTGCATGGCAAGCTCGATCCCAGCACAGACACCACGATTGGCCCGCACCCGGCAGCATGCACAGCGTGCGGCGTGCACAGCGCGCAGCGCTCAGTACTTGTTGATGCCGAAGATGCGGACCTTGTGCATGGCTGGGAATTTGGCGATGACCAGCACAAGCAGCACTATGAGGTTGAGGCCGAGCGGCTGCCGCCGGTAGTCTGTGCCGTGGGTCGCGAGCAAAAAGAGCGCCACCGGGACCAAGGTGAGAAATTTGCGCGTGTTGGTGTTCTGCACCCCGTCGTCCAGCTGCTCCCAGAAGGTCAGGCTGTCATACTTGCCCTGCAGGGAGAAGCAGCAAACTTTCAGCAAGATGTCGAGAAAAGACCTGTCAGACAGGGTGCGTGACATTGAAAACCCACAAGATGGCCCTGGCTTGAGAAGGCTGGTACGTGCGGCAAGCTGCAGCTATGGCTGCACCAGAGCAAGGCATGCTAGCCAAGATGATTGATGGAGGCTGCGCCTGCAGGTGGGGGAGGCTATCCACTAGCGCGGCGGCAGCATCTTGCACCAGACTGGTCCAAAGAGCTTGTGACATGAGCTGTCTGAGCCAGCTTGACTACACTGACACAACCCAATGTGTTCATCTTTGGACACACTTCCCTTGACATCAAGCTGCGCACCTGGTCCATCTGCACTGGGGAGCCCTTGTTCCAGTGGAGGAGGTAGTAGGTGATGACCCCATGCAGCAGGTGCACGTAGGTCCAGGCCAGGCCCGAGTCCATGAATAGCGAGAGGATCAGCCACCCCAAACATATCAGCGCCACGATGAAGGTCCAGGCCCCGGGCGCACTCAGCCACTCCACGTTCTTGTTTGTGGTGACTGGCTGGGAGGCTCTGCGAGTGGGGGACAGGGTCCTGCGATTTGGTGAGAAGCCATCCTGTGCAATTGGTGAAGACGCCATCATCGCACCCTGCTTCGAGGGCAGGCGGCCTGCGTGGCAGGCATTCACATGTCACGGCATTCTTGCAGGAAATGCTGAAGGTGCCAGCCTGCTCAGCGGGCAGATTGGTGCCACATCACAGATGCAGAAGCTCAGAGTCTTCAAGCAAGCCTCCAGAAATTGTAGTATCTAGGAGCTAGTAAATCAATACCTTGAATAGAGGTGAACGCAATTGTAGATGATCGCTTGAGGAGGAGTTCTCGTACCTAACTCCCTCTTAAGTTCCCCGAAGCTCTGGGTTGGGAAAGCCAAGACTTCTGTCACTTTTTTTCCTAGGAACTTCGGTGTGCGGTAAGTAGTACTCCTGCATAGCAGATTAGTGAGAATTATACAATGGATGCTGCAGCGAAGGAGACGACTAAACATGGACACCTGTACAGGATTGAGAATATTATTGTACATACAGTCTGCATGAAACTCGCCAAAGACTCGCGATCATGAATTTATATAGATCTATAACTTTCCAGCGACTCAGAACCACTGCTTATTGCGCACCTACCCACCAGAAACACTTGATCGTCAATCTTCCTGAAGCTTCACTTGGAGTTCTGGGCCTCGTGCGCACATCTCCCGCACGATCTTCTACGAGTGGTGCGTTATCAGGTAGCAAGACTACAACAATAGGGTCTCAGAAGACACTGGGAAAGAACGAATCACGTTCACGACAGTGGTCACAAAATCTTTTGTCAGCCCAAGTAGCTCAGCTCTCCAAGTGCAGAAGCGCAGTCTTCTTTCAACGTAGACACTTCAACAATGGACGCACAAGGAGGTTTGCCCGTCTTGCAGTTACCTTGATTTTCCAATGGGGGAAGCTGCATCTACTCAGCTTCTATGTGATTACTAACCTTGGCTCCATGCCATTTCAAAGATCTGCTGTTGGCATACCGGCTTCTGCAATGTAGCCTTGATAGATACAGGTGAACCTTCAGGGGTCAGTGACTGTGAGAATTTGCATTGATGCCGTGATCAAGATCAAAACCTCTAAATTTTCTTCTGAGCGCTCAGCGGAGTCAGCGAGACGGCTGATCAGTCATGAAACTGTCATGGCATGTCCCGCTCAATAACCAGGGAGACGCATATGACCTGACAACCCGGCACACCATGAAAATGATTATAAACATGCCAGGCAGTGCTTACTCAGCAATGTTGAGATGGAAATCAATAGCCTGCCAGACACCATCGTGACTGATCACTGACAGAAATCTATCTGGCAAAAATCTGGCAGGAAAACAGTAAATTATCTGCACTGTGCTATGTGCTGCATGCATAGTCAGTATAATACGCACGGTAGCATACATGCACACTGTTGATCAAAAAGTTTTTCAGGCAAAAATCAATGATTACATCGAGAGAATTGGAGAATATTCCTGGATCAAACACACGAATTCCTAGATTTTTCGTGCAATCAAGGCTTCAGAGCCGCAAATCTCTTTTCATTTCTGAACTTCCCAGAGCATCTTTGAACAAAGATCAATCAATCAGAGGTACCGGTAATCTGCAGCTTGACCACTGATCATGTCATCTGACTCATAACATCAGTGCCCAATCCATCTTGGACCACAAATATTCAATGAATTATTCGTGCTAACGCAGACAAAGTACCTTCCCTATCATTGTTGCTGTTTCATACTCGGAATTCCTTCACTTCGCAGTAAATTCCCCGGCGATGTTTCACCTGCCGACCTCAATTCTAACCGACCAGCAATGGATTGCCAAGCTGACCAATTGCAAATGACTAGCCCCACAACACCCGTAAACAAGAAAACAGAAGTTTTTCATTAAAACTACGTACACTGGATGCCACACGCACAATCCATGGCTAGCATGAAATGTGCACGGGCTGCACGCCTGTTCTACACTTGCCCTAGCCTCATCACCAAACTCATGGCTTTCCCCTGAGCTAGCTAGCTAGCGCTAAAGCTGGCCATCCTCTGATCATCAAGAATAACTCTTTGCCAAGACAGGCTGTGACGGCCGGGTCAGCAGCAAAGAAGCAACTGGCAACGGAAAGCTACATGTACACGGACCGAAGCCTTGGCAGCTGCAATCCGCCTGATCGCGCCTAGCCAGGCAACGCTGACAAGCCCAGCAGGGATGTTTACTGGGTCTATGATCAAACTAGCACAATTGCTAACACTGAGGCAACCATCACAGGATTGGTTGCGCCCTGTTTCTCAAAAGATTACTCCTTCCTGACCTGCCCATCTGAGCTCTGACCTATCTCAAACCAATAGCACCGCAGCATGTGCAGTGGAAAATCATGAGCATACAGCCCTCAAGAATGTCTGCTTGACCCTGACTTGCCACCCTTTCACAGACGCCCTCCTTTAATTGTGGACGACAGACATCCCATGGTACAAGAATCTGCAGCAGCGCCTTTTTAGGACTTGATTAAAAAATTGACGCTACCGCCCGGTCCTGCAGAGGAGCCGGTAATGCAATTGCGCGCTGAGTAAAAGACTCGCGCAGCCTTCTTTATATCTAAAAGAATGGCCGCCCGTTGCTTCAGCGGCTGGGCTCAAGGTACACTGTGCAGCCTTCTTCAATGCAGATAGAATAGCTGATTGAGGGTTCAGCGGCTGGGCTCCACTAGATGAGTAAGACAGCCAGATCAGGCCTCGGCGGCAAACAGCACGCCGGCGGGGTGTGACACATTGGCAACCTCGGATGACATAACCTCGCGCGGGAGGCGAGCGAGTGCCCGGTAGTCATCCTCGGGAAGGTCCCAATTCAGCACATCCAGGATGCCCTGCAGCATCCACCCGTATTTTATCATCTTTTGTCAAGAAAAACGCTATTGGAGGAATGCCAGGTAATCAAGCATGGTCTTCTGTGCATGCCAATGGCATTCTGTGGAAGAGGTCGTACGTCAGCATCTACAAAACTGGCATGCACACGCAGCCATCAGGCACCAAAGGTGGACATGCACCCGCAAGACAGCATGCTCGAGTGCAACGGGCTGACACCACCACAAGGTGATTCTTCGGGAACTGCATGTGGCAGTGCCACCTAATGGACCCAAGCGCACTGCCTTGATGCATGCCAGGCTGCTTTACCATCCACTGCAATTAAGCGCTGTGCCTCATTCCGGCCAGCTGAACACCGTGGTTCAGACTGGTCAGCTGGCTGGACCAAGGCAAGGCACCAGGCTGCCGGGACACTTAAAGAGCCGAGAATAGTCGAGAATTACAGTACACCCAAACTCAGCGGCAGGGCGCCGCGACAGGATCTGGCTCTGCTTCAAGATATAAAACTGGAGCAAAACACACTCCGGGAGCAAGTCTGATCGGAAAACTTCACATACTATTAAGCCTTGCACCTAGATTAGCGTGTGAATGTACAATCTGCACAGAAGGGAGCAGAGAGGGCAAGTTACCTGGACGTGCTCGTGGGAGCCGGCCTTGGGGGAGACAGAGGTGCCGTGCTGCAGCGCCCAGCGGATGAGCACCTGCGCGGGACGCTTGCCAAGCCGCCGCGCAATGCTGGCAACGAGCGGAGCGCGCAGCAGAGCGGGCACCTCTTTGCGGTGCAGCATGTAGGCAGTCGCCGGCCAGGAAGAAGCCATCACGTGCACGCCCTGTGCACGCAGACAACAACACACTCAGCACAGCACTTCTCATGCTGCAGGAACAGGACATCCAGGATACCGCACTGCTAATATATTGGGCTCCGCGACCATCAAAATCGCCCAAGAGCTGGCCATCACAAACTGATTACCATTCGGTCATTGCAACTGAACTAGCATTACCACACAAGACATCAGGCAGGGCCCTTACTCCACATCTATGTCAAGACGCCAGATATCCACCGGGGTCAACAGCCTTGTGAGATGGCACTCTCAATGTGGTGCATGCAGGTCATCGTTTGTGGTGTAGGCATGAAGAACCAATCTAAGCGCCTCACCTGGCATCTGCAGAAGGCGAGCAGCTCGTCGTTGCGGTTGCCGGGGTGCACCTCCACCGAGTTGACGGCCGGGGCGATGCGCGCGGAGCCCATCACCTCGGTCAGCTGCTTGACAGATGCGTCCTGCAGGCCGATGGCCCGTAGCATGCCCTCGTCCACCAGGGACTCCATTGTCTCCCAGGCAGCCTGCGTCAACAATATCAACACAGGTCAAGCACTGGCCTGACCACTTGGAAGAGTTCTCAGATTGAGATGACCACATGTGGTGAGCCTAAAACAGGTGCGCGAGCCTTCAAAGATGCAACGACACAACTGTAGAGCCAGGATTGCCAGCTATTGCGCTTGCATGGAACACAGCTGCAATAGAAGCCAATGGTCACAGAGACCTGAGATTAATCAGAGTTGTAAACTTCAGTGTGAGAGCTGTCAGGCAAAGGATGTGCTGCTTGACTCAGAATCCCCTCGCCCTCCTGGTCTGCACACCAAAGCCTGTGATTCCCACAGCCAGTAGAAACATGAGTGCCAGCGCGTCGTGCTCCGCACCTTGAAGGCGGCGCTGTCGTCGTGGGCGGGCAGCAGGCAGAGGTCAAGGTAGTCGACCTTGAGGGCCGCCAGAGTGGCGCTGAGCTGGCGGCGCACATGGTCGGGTGTGGGGCAGGCATCGCCGTCGGCCCACACTTTGCCAGTGATCCAGGTGTCGGGGCGGTTGACGAGCCAGTCGGAAAAGATCTCGGACATCGCCTTGCCGATCTCGGCCTCGTTTCCTCGCTGCGATGACACGTCGATGTGCCTGCATAGCCCACATCATTGATCAGCCAGAGTCCATTGGGACAGTGACTCTCCTCCCCTGGCACAAAGTACTTGCTGGCATAGCAGGCCGCAACACCACCTCAACATTCTCTGTGAAAGAAGCTAGGCAGTGGGCGCAGCTCAAAGACATAATACATAATGTAAGACATATACATAATGGGAATGCAGAAGAGAAGTTGTGTTCTGCGGAATAGAATTGCGTAGAGCATAAAGACGAGTCTATGAGCAGCCGCCTCTGCCTAGCTTCTTTCATAGAGTCAATGCAAAGGTGCTCAAAAGCAGGTGTCCTTGCTTGCTGTGCATCAATTGAACACTTGTGTAACAAAGTACAAAGGGTGCGAAACACACCTGAAGCCGGAGCGCAGGGCGAGCTCGACAGTCTCCTGCACTTTGTGCTTGAGCCAGGTGGACACCCCCAGGATAGGCATGCGATGGCCGCTGGAGAGTTGCACTGCGGGCGTGCTGGGGAACTTGTACATGGAGTTGATGAAGCGCAGGCGGCACGCATCCGTCTGGTCCTCGTCCCACAGATCCTTCATCGTCCTGGACAAGAAGAGGGAAAGGTCAATCAAAGTCCTGTGCATGTCATGCCCTCAATTACTGCTGGGCAAAGAAACAATATGATGTAAGGGTACAGGCACCCAACAGGATCCAAAACGATGACAAGTGCTCTTCCTGCAGCACAGCACCGGTAGCCAGCACCAGATGTACAGGGCATACAAGAATGGCGTCTGGAGCCATCACAATTTACGTTTCTTGCCAGGCACGTATGGCGAGAGACTATGCTGCGCTCCAGATGCACCTCCTCCATAAAAAAATCACGTCGCAAGGAAGAGGCCCGTATTGAGGCCAGGAAAAACTCTCGACAAGCAGAAACGATCATGTATGTGATCTGAGCATGGAGCTGTTCTATCTTTGTATAGCTCATGCCCAGTGAATGCCACGAAGCAGGGTTGAACAACAGAGCGCAATCACAGACCTGTAGGGGCCCTCGGGGCGCAGGAAACGGATGCCATCAACGAGGCGCAGCTGGAAATCAATAGCTGTAATGCGGTTGTAGTCCTCCTTGGACAGCTCAAAGTTGAGCACCTCCTCCAGGTTGCTCTGCACACAGCAACAAATCACTTTCTAAAATATGCCCTGCTCTTCGTCTTGTTTCATTCTGAGACAGCAGGCAGCATCTCCACTTGCATGCAGTCAAGGTTCCCTTAGCATTCAGGCAGACTGGTCACAAGAAGGTCGCGCGGATGACGCCAGTAAACAGGCACACACACACATCTGTGATCATTGAATTCTAATACACTCATGTAGCAGCAACACATCCATGCAGCCCATCCTCTCTTCAGCATCCCAGGCGCCCACGTCTTAAGACTATCAGCCTGGGAACTCTGCCTCCAGAAGACAACGGAATGTGCACGACTGTGGCAAACATGTCCATGAGACCTTCAGGCTGGTGACGCTATTTCACAAAAGAACTGTAGAATGTGCAAAAATTTGCAGGGATGAAGGGCCAAATGAACACCTTGATGCGGCCTGGGTTGGACGATTTGGCGAGGATGGAGGTGCCATGCTGCAGCCCCCAGCGCATGATGATGTGCAGCACGTGCTTGTTGTACTTCTTGGCGATCTCGTTGATAACCGGGTGCTTGCTGGCCGGGTCCGCTCGGCGGATGACGGCCTTTGCGCTTGTCCAGGGAGTTCCCAAGGGGCAGTAGGCGCTGACGTGGATATTCTGATCGCGGCAATACGCGATGAGGTCATCGTTGCGCCAGATTGGGTGCACCTCGACCTGAATGCAGAATTGCTGTTCAGAAATTGTGATGTGAACAAAGACAGCACAGGCAGAGGTACGGGGCTCCTGATGGAAGGTGCAAGGCACTCGTGCTCAATTAATTCTCACTGCAGAGGCGGTGTTCAAGTGCTCTGATGCAGTTAAAGACAGCACAAATGGTTGCAAACCGCTCTTTATAAAAACAAACGGATGTCTGGAATGGAAGGCACAATGCCCAATTGAAATGATGGACAATACATGGGTTGCTCATCAGCATGGATGGCGGCAATCGAGGCCGTGCAGGCTGGTGGGCAGTCCATGTTTGCTTGTTCTCTCACTGTCACATCACTTTTGACTTTTTTGACTTGGAAGGATAATTGCATTTGCTGCTATATGAGGGGCTGTGGGTGGGTGTACCTGGTTGACTGATGGGCGGATGCGGCAGAAGGAGAGGACCTCCTCCAGCTTCTTGATGGAGAAGTTGCTCACGCCAATGTTCTTCACCAGGCCCTGCAGACAATGATGAGACACTTTCAGACCCTCTGTCTATTTAGTGGCTTCCCTTTAATTCAACGCAAGAGTCCTTCACAGCACACAGCATCCAACAACTGGGAGTTTTAGGCTTGTCCCAAGGCTTGTCACTGACATACAGCACACTGGAAGTAATATGCGAGTCGGCTTACAGCTATAGATATTCTCAGAAATAGGAAACGAAGGGGAGACTCACAGCGTCCACCAGCTTCTCCATGGCTGCCCATGTCTCCTTGATGCCAGGGTCAATCCTGTCACCCTTCTTCTGCGGCTCTGTGACTGGCCAGTGGATCTGCGCAGCAACAAACACAGATTGTCAGGTCCACCACTCCAAACCATATCTGCTTGATGCCCTCGACAGCATGCATTCACAGCTTAGGCTTTGCAATGTAGACGGTACCACAGTAGTTGCAAGCAATGGCGAAAGGAGTTGCGCAAGGCAGGCAATGCCAGAGGACAGACAGACAAAGAGGCTTACCAAATACAGATCCAAGTATGGGGTGCGCAGGTCATGGAGGGTGGCCTCCAGTGCTGGGCGCACATCCTCTGCCGCGTGGTCAGTGTTCCTGTGCAACGTATTTCACTTGTCAGTAACACACAGGGTAAGCAACTGAGTAACATATACAGCAGGTGTCTGGGAGGCTGGGCACTTTCAGATGGCCAGGATGTCGAGCGCTCACCACAGCTTGGACGTGATGAAGAGGTCGTCACGCTTGGCGTGGCCGGCCTTCAGGGCTGCATGGAGGCCGTTGCCGATGGCTGGCTCGTTGAGGTAGTGGCTGGCACAGTCGATGTGCCTGCGAAAGATGGTCAGTCTGTCTGTCGGCCAGCAATAAGTACGACGCTTCTGCCAGAGCGCGCTTTTTGCCTTGGCACGCCTGATCGGTCGTGAACAGGATGTTACAGATCATGATCCACCATATATGCAGGCATGCAGGCACAACGAAGCGAGCAATCCACGTCCAAGGGAAGACTGCACGACAAGGTTTAGGAACTTCGTAGAACTTCCCCGTTGAGAATCACCTGTAGCCTGCCTTCAGGGCGGCAGCCACTGCTTCGTTGGTGGTCTGCTCGTCGGCCTTGAACGTACCCAGGCCGAGGAGAGGGATACGATTGCCGGTGTTGAGTAGAGCCGTTGGCTGATCAGCAGCAATCTGCACGCATCATGCATGGCGTTCATGACGCAGGCTTTTCAGATAGCAGTGAACACAGAAACCGCTATGTGCTGTCCTCGGCCGCTCATAACTGCTCTCGTAAGGCAATCCCGCCATGGCGGGCATGGGTGAATAGGCAAGCAGTGCCGCCACCGAGACACGTCGAGCAGAACGAAGGCACAAATGCAGGCTTCGGAAAGAGTCGACTCAATACCAGGATGCATCATGTCCTATCCTCCCATATAAAGCAATGCTCCCTGGAAGGAAGCTGTGGCTGCCCCATCGGGTGTACGGTGCTTAATAAAGCTGCCTGCCAAAACACTGCACGCACGCTGCTGGCAACGTAGAGCATACATTAACAACGCCAAAGCAACACCAAATGCATGCTCACCGAGCTGATCTTCTGCTTCTTCGCTGCAAGGGCACCACCATCAATGCCCTTGCTGGCTGCGTGGTTGCGCTCGTCCAGGAAGCGCTGCTCCAGGGCCAGCTTGGCCTGGCCAAAGTTGATACCTGCCAGCTCCTGGCTGGGATAGCGAGTTGCGGGCTGTGCCATGGTCGCTGCTCAATATGTCCTGGCCGGTACAAGCGATGCTGCGGTACACTGGAGGGCTGCAAGAGCGCTGCAAACTGCCTGGGGCAATTGTTGTGCAGGAGCTGCTCTCACGCAGGGAAAAAATTCAAGGAATTGGGCGCGCAGGGAATGTGTTGCGGCAGCCGACGAGATTTGCTCTGGACGGTGGAAAATAGTTAGTCCGATGAAGATCTTCGCCATGCGGGGCGCTTCCGCAGAGTTGCCTGTTTAGGTTTTGACTAATCACACATCCACCCCCGAAACGAACGGGAGCCAATGGTTTGCGCTGATGCATGGAGTCGCTGCGGAAGTTGACTAGGTGCGAAAGACGGACGAAGCTGCCCTATTTAGGAGCGCCGTCGAACTGGAAAAAATTTGAAACATGAGGTCAGACTCGTGTACTGCCTTCGCGCCAGGCAGGGCGCGCCGCAGACGCCGGGTCGGGCAGTTTCCGAGGAAGGAACCAGTGGTGCAGGCGCGCTGATCTCGGACAGGATTCGATTGAGCTATGCATGCTGCCTCCTCCCATCTGACTCTTGGTATCGTCCTGATCAAGGCCCCCTGCCTTCGCCGCGCCCCAGGTGCGCCATCGGGGGAGCCCATGTCCTGATGGATCGCCCTCACCGTACACTTTTACAACGGACTTAACGCTGAGTCGTACAACTGTACGACGATCGTGGAAGTCTTGATCCAAATGCACTGACCTTACGGGCTTGTCCTTTTTGGTGTATAAGCTCTACTTGACACATGGGTGCTGGGTCCAGCTTCTAGGGAGCCATCAGGGGCCCAAGCTAGATATTTACAACAGTCTGTTGCATGTTTTCGAAATGAAGTTGATAAAGGTACCTTCGCATGGTTTCAAGTCCTTTGCTAACTTGCAAAGGGGTGCACCTTCAGGTAGCAGGCTCCAACAACATCCTCGCAGACAGACGATTACAGCAGCAGCTCCTCCAGTGGAACGTCCTACGACTGCAGAGAACAAGAATTCTCAAGTACCGCCACAGTTTGGTAAGCATTGCTCATAAATTCTCACCTGTGAATATTCCCTTTTCTCAGTAGGTCAAGTCCTTTAGAAAGCAGATGTTTTGTGCGTGCAGTGCTCTGCACGCACCTTCAGAGCCATTAGGACCTCAAATGTCCCTGGAGTGTTTTTTCCATTTGTTTATAATGTCTGCACAGGAGCAGAGCAATATACATCCACACTCTTGCACAGCGGTCGTAGTATCAACCAGTGGACCATCTGATGGACACTCTCTGCAGGATATCGATGCTGAGGCCGGTGGTCTTGTGCTTGCGCAGAGACCATCAAGATCGCAGGCATCACAATGACGACGCCTTCACACAACCGGCCGCTGCCAGACTTGAGCACCATCAAGGCTGTGCTCTTTGATGTGGATGGCACACTCACAAACAGCGACCCCCTCCACTTCAAGGCCTTCCAGGACATCCTGCTGGAGTACAACTACAAGGTGTGCATGCACCTCCTGCTGCTGTACACTGATTCTTTGGATAAATCTAGGGAGTAGCCTGCAGGGATGATCAAGCCGGCGAAATTGTTGGAGTGCGATGCACTCTTTTTTAACATGCAGGATTGCTCCGGTACTTGTTGAGGAGTGCGCAGGGGAAATGAGGTGTGTTGAGAAACATCCTGCACGCCTTCCACAACACCCTGTCAAAGGTGTCTGTTGGGGGTGTAACAGGGGTACAACAATGGGGAGCCCATCAGCAGGGAGTTTTTTGACGAGCACATTTCGGGGGGCCACAACATCCTGCTGTCCAAGTTCCTGTGGCCCGATCGCGATCAGGAATTCCGCGACAGGTTCTCCGACGAGAAGGAAGCCCTCTTCAGAAAATACGCCGGTGCGCCACCCTTGTGCTGACTTGGCCTGGGTGGTTGTCTCCACCTACTCTTCCTGTCCCTGTCTGTGAAGCAGCATGTGGCCTGCAGCTCCTGCAGTTATTTTAGTGAACATCGCGGGACTGTCAAGTGGAACGGTGGGGCAGAAGGATTAATACTCGGACAAGGGCAAGATGCAAGGCTTGCTCAGTCTCTGATTTGCCCAGCATATAGATGTTTGAATTTGAAAGGCAGCATGCATGGCGCGCAGATTCGGTGCTGGAGCGCGTGCCGGGGCTGACAGAGTTCCTGGCGTGGATCGACGAGCGCGGCCTAAAGAAGGCCGCCGTGACCAACGCCCCCCGCGAGAACGCGCGCGTCATGCTCGAGGCGCTTGAACTGGGGTGCGACTTTCCCTCCCTCGTAACACTCCCGTACCCCTTATATGATCATGTGGATCAGTCACGAACAGTGACCATAGGATACTTTGCTGCTGCCATGCATGCCTCCTAGCGCACACATAGTCCTAATGTCATCATGTGTGTCAGTCACACGCATGCCTCTACAGCGCCCACCGGCATGGGATACTCTGCTGCTGCCATGCGCGCAGTCAAAAAGGCTCGATGCACACTGTGCACTAATACAGTGCAAAGGGGTTTGCGCACATGGGCCATCCATGTGGATTACCCACATGAGCCCACATTGAGGCTTCTCATCATGGCGAGCTTTGTCACTGTCATGCGGGGGCACGCATGCATGACAGGACCGGAGCTCTCCGTGACGGGGAACCTCTGCGGCGGTTGGGCCTCAGGCTTTTTGATGCCACGGTTACTCTTGTGCATCAGCGCAAATTGGACAAGCTGAGCGAATATGCACATCCCTGGGCGCAGCATCTCAACTCCTCGTGAGGTCATCAGCCGCCTCAGTTGGCGTTGCGCTCACCACTGAGGAGATGTGCCCAAGCCAAACAACAGCTACGAGGAGGGTGAACAGAACCCAAAGATTCTGGAGACAGATGGGGTGATAATGTTGGCATATCCTAATATGATGTGATTGTCTCTCTGTCTGGTGCAGGAAGTGGTTTGACATAGTGGTGCTGGGAGAAGAGAGCGCTCGGCCCAAGCCGCACCCTGACCCATACCAGGACGCGCTGAAAGCTTTCGGCCTCCAGCCGCACGAGGCCATCATCTGCGAGGACTCCCCATCAGGTGCGCCAGTCATCCTGCAGGACTATCTGATATCCAAAAAACGGGTACTGTAGCATGCTTACCTGCAGACGCACCCTGCATATGGCAGGGACAGCGGGAAAGTAAGATATCAGAAAATCAATCACCTGCGCCCCTGCCAATTTATGAGGCGCTCATTCAGGCAGTCTGTTGACTGATGCAAGCATGCTGTGACGGTAATCTGTGATGCGGCTCTTGAGATGACCGCCATGTTTTGGGTGGTCCGACCATAGACTCCTTTGAAAGAGTGCGAGTGCACACCAGCTGGGAAGTATCTTGTAGTCTAGCCGGGGTATACGCAGCTTCACAGCCCTCCCCTGTGTCCTGCAAGGCTGGCACCTCTAGTGGATTGATAGCATGCAAATATGGATCTCAGCCATGTCAGTAGGGGTAGGATATCTGGCAGCCTACTCATGCAGCTTGTATGCAGACGCACCTTGCCTCTGGCAGCAAGAGCGTGGGATATTTGCAGTGCACTGATATGGGAGTGTGGTGCACTGATCAGGCACGGCGGCGGGCGTTGCTGCAGAGGTGCCGGTGGTCGGGATCCTGACCAGCCAGACCAAGGAGCGCATGGAGAAGGCAGGAGTCTCGCTCACAATTCCAGACTACCACGAACTCGTCAAACTAGCCAAGGCGGATGTGGCCAAGCACCAGAATGGCGCCATTGCCAACGGCCACGCCTGAAGCTTCATTTACACATGCAGCTCCAGTGAGTACCAGTGAACACTCTTCGAGGATGGGCCCTGAAGCTTTAACTCACATGCAGCTCCAAAGAGCACCAGAATGGCGTTATTGCAACCGGCCATGCATGAAGCTTCAATTTGACATGCAGCTCCAAGGCGCATCAGAGAACTCTCTTCGAGGAGACCAGTTGACGGGCTCTGAATTGTATTCAGATTCCACAGCTCCAAGGAGACCCAAAGAATTCCCTCTTTGAGAGATCAGCTGAGGGGATTCGACCTTGTACTTCATGCACAGCTCCAAGAAGTTGACTATCAGAATATCCTGTTCCAGGAGGGCAGGTACCGGGCTGTGGGTGGGCTGGGAGCAGGAAGTTGAAAAATAGACAAGTAGCAGACACCAGGCTCAAACCGCTCCTCGAGCATATTGTTTTCATTGCTGCGCGTAATTCTGCATGGCTGTGCAACAGCTGGAGAGTTGTTTGGGATTCTTTGACGAGACAGGCGTTTTGCCCAGGTTAGATGGGCAGGTCAAGGGCCGCAAAGGTAGCAATTGGATTGACATAGGCTGTTTCACACCATGTAGTACCCACTAGTAAGTTGTCAAAATTGATTTGTGAGCGCAGTCGGCGCCCTGCAATGGTTTTTTTGGTGGTCAGATCATATGAGATCATCTCTTAAGACGATCTCAATTCTTGCTGTGACAAATGGGTGTATTATGGTGTAGAGATGGATTCACAGCAAATGAAGGTGGCAGTATTTGAGGCAGGCTTTATGTACATTTAGGCACTTGAATAATCCATTCATACTAGCTGCAAGATCCATGGATTTTGCACTGAATAATATTTTTGAGGAAGGGACTGATATTGTCTATGCTGTAATCCTGAATGACTCTGTCAACCCGTCTCCTTCATGTCTAATTACATGAATGTGCAGAAAATTGAGCACTAGCTCCAATACCTTGACATTAGAAACAATTACCGGCATACGCAACCAATAGCATCCGATGCCAGAGTCTGTATATTGTGGCAAAGCCCTGCTACAATTCTCTAGCTGCTCAAAGACTGACACTTTAGCCTCATGTACAAGCCTGTATAAAACTTCCTGAGGAGACATCATGCACTGCAGGAGTGACAGGCGACACGCCGCAACATACATGCAAGCACTGCCACTTTTATTTATGTGTTTCTGCCCAATATGATACAAAGGCGCACTTGAGTGCTATATGCACACACAGGAAGAAGCCTAGTTCCACACACTTCAGGGCTATTTGCTGGCAAAGCAGACTGTTCACCACAAGCCTTGCTGCACACATCCTCGAGAGCTGTCTCAACAGCCTAGTCTCATGCAGCTGGTGGGCCCCCCAGGTCCTCCACCTCCGAATCCCCCTCTTCCCAGCGGTTCCCATGCCGCCGGGGGGACCCGCCTCGGCTGCCGGTCTGCTCGGGGGCGTTCGCATTCGCCAGATCATCCCCTGCCCCAACCCCAGGTTCACCCCCACTCCCCACACTATAGCTCTTCTCCAGGCGCGTGCCCTGCCGGCCCATGCTTGCGCTCGGCAGCTTGGCCTTGACAAAGCGGCCGCCGTCTTGCAGATGGAATTGGCCCAACAGCGGGTTGGCCGCCGCCTGCTTCAGCTCAATCCCCTGCAACCAGTAGCAGAGGCTCACAATGAATCCAAAGCACCAGAGGCTGCTCTTGAATCGAGACACATCAGGATTCATTGGTGTATGGACATATGAATGCCGAGATACCTTGGGCCTTGTAAGTCACTGCCACTGCGATGACATCAGAGACAAAGCTCCCAGTGAAATGATTGTATACAATTGGGCATTCCCAGAGACGTCTGGTCTTGTAAGCCACCGTCATGAGATGTCACCAGGCAGCACCCCTACCACAAGCAGTGGTGCAGATGCATCCCGTATACCTCACGCCAGACATGGCATCACAAGCACCATGTGGCTTTGCATGCAAACACAGCTGCTGCAAAGGGTTTGCCTCCTGAGATGGCATTTCAGGACAACTTCCGGAGATGTTGGCCATTCAACTTGGCAGCGAAGTCCCCGTAAACAGCCACGAAGCAGACCTTAGCCACATGGCGACAGTGGCCAAACCTAAGGAACTGACAGCATGCATGCTGCAAAAATTCCAAAGATTGACGTGGCAGCAGGATGTTGAGTAGTGTCGGGGACCATGAAAAGGACAGCGCACAGCAAGTAGAACAACCAGCCCAGTATGGAATGAGGGTGATAAGTAGGGAGGCATGCGCACCCCTTGCTGCCCTGAGGATCGGTCCAGGGTGTCTGCGCTGCGCGCCCCTTGACCCTTGGGTGACAAACCCATCCCGCTGCGGCCCCTCTGCCCCGACATCTGCGCCCAGAGAAATGGCATCCAGTCAACTACACGAGGGCAGCAGCCTCTGAAAGCTTGTGCGCAGAGCTTTGAGTAGCACTTCATGTGGCTGCACATAACGACACATCAATGCATCGGTGGCCTCGTACAACATGGTATTGAATGAGGACATGCAACTGGCTAGACTGGGCAGTAACTGATCAGCGCAGTCCCATTCAACACCTCAATGTATCCACACAGCACCTTTGTGCCAAGGCACCAAGTACAGCTTGATAGTTCCCTCTCTTGCTTGGATCTGGCGATCCCACAAGGGGTAGACTGCAGCTTGTCTGCAGAGCCTCCAGAAAAGCGTTTGATGTAGTTCCTTGCCTGATGCGTGCTCAAGTATGCAGGACAATCCCCCACGCTGACCGCGCAAGTTGCATGAGTCACAGCTTGGTAATCCCTCACCTGGTGCGCGGGCGGCCGGCCGGCACCGATGTCCCAAGAAGGGGCGCTGGACTCCGGCGAGCTTTGTCCCCTGTCATCGTACAGGCTGGACACTGATGGGGGGATGAGGCACTCTGCGAGAGCGGGCGTGGGCGCGGTGAGAATCGGCTGCGCATCATCGTCGAAGTCCCCCGGCCACAGCTGCCAGTGGCGGCTGCTGCCGCCGCCGGCGCAGGGCCAGCTGGCGCAGGGGAGACACGCCGCCATACGCTCCAGCACTGTTGACCCCTCCATGCCTGCAGCATCAGGCATGGTTTGCGGTGAGTAATCAACTGGCACCCTGCTACCCAACCCTTCCATGCCTGCAGCATGAGTAAAAGCCTTTAGTCATTGACTGAACTCTGGGTAGGGCACCCAGCGCTGCCGACCACTCCATGCCTGCAGCATGAGTAAATAGTCTGGCCATTAGTAATCAGCTGACCTCCTGGGCTACTCGACCCCTCTGCATGCCCGCAGCATGTGAATTGTAGGGCCTTTAGAGGGTTGGACCCTGCTAATCAACCCCTCCATGCCTGCTGGTTTGAGCTGATACGAGCCACCCACACAGAACACACCAAAAGTACCAGGCACAACTGACTCCGGTCTGAGTCGGAGCCCTTGCTGTGATGATCTGTACAACTGGGGAGTGTTGTCTTTTGTATCCCCCTCATAATCTTCTTCTTGCTATGCAAGTGGCAGAGCTCTTGAAATCTCTGCAGCATGTAGCAAGTCTAGCCACCTAGGTGAGAAAGAAGCAGTTCCTAGGGCCATCTCAGGCTAGGATGGCATCTATCAAAATGCTATCGTTTCAACAAACCCCAGCATTGCCTCACCAAATTTCGAAACCAGGGGGGTTCAATGGGGGTTCAGTGGGTGACAACCACTAGCTTGCTTTGGTACAACGTAGTAATAGCTAGGCCCTCACAAGGGGCAATTTGACAAACAGGACGTCTTCAACTCAGAATAATGCACAATCTTCGCATACTGTAAGGCCGGCACTCTCCACTGCTATAGTTCTGTAGAAGAATCCGGTGCCAAGAAACGCTCACCTTGTGGAGAATGGGCAGACTTAATTGCGATCTGCCACAAATCTCCTTCTCCTACTCCTCTTTATGACAACACCAGCTAAAAAGGTCTCCCTTGGAGGGTTGAATGCTGTGAGACTGCAGAGCTGATACCTCGGGAATTTCGCACAGTTACTCTCTGCCACAATAGGGACTAACTAGAATATTGGAAAACCGATAAAATCGTTCTCAAAGTTCAAGGTGGTTGGGGTCTTGAGACTAGTAACCTCTGAGGTGTTGGCAAGAACGTGCTATGTGCACGTGGTGCACAAAAAGACACGCTGCAACAAGACGACCTGGTGCTTGGATCTTACCTAGAACATATTGTTCTTTGAAGAAAACCTCCTTTTGCTTTGGTCAAGTGGATTTAAAACTGGTCAACCAACATTATGGTACCAACTTCCACGCTCTTCTTTGCCTCCGAAAGATTAGAGCCTGCCCAACACACTGCATGCGCAATCACCTCAAAATAATTGCAGCACATATCAGATGTGCTAGTCCCACTTTATTCAAGAATTTGTGGCATCGATCGGGCCTTCGGGGAATAAGCTACAGTACAAACGCAAAATCAGCCAGCTATCTGGCGCGAGGCTTAGTCCTTGAAAGCTGTAGTTTCTTTCGGCAGATCTGCGCGATCTACTTATAAATTCGCTCAGTTGTACTATAAGTTATTCTAGAAGTTGCGCATAAACCATCCCTGAGTGGCCCAGGCCTTGAAGGTGGAATGCGCATGGACGTCCTAACCAAGGGGCAGCAATTGCGTCTGCTGGCCCACAGAGCAGCATCTGCCAGGCATTATTGTTCCAGCATTCGCCCTGCTCGGAGCAGGATGCTGCACAGCGTCGTCGCCCAGGCACGCCAAAGTGCAGCCCTCAGAGAACTGCAGGAACAACATGAGGAGCGCGCAACCCAAGCTCTGGAGAGCAGGACTCCTGTTGGTGCGCATAAGACTCATAACTTTAATGAGTCATGCTTTTACTCTGACTTCTCTGAATGCCAGTATACCTCCTCAAATCCAGATATTGTGTCCCGACAGGTTGATCTGGTTCCAGTGCTAGTAAAATAGCCGGTGGTGATACAAGGACTGATCAAAGCAATTTGTGTGCCGCACAGCCACGGACCTGACATGGGAGCGGCCGCTGGAAATCATCAAGTACCCGGATCCTCGGCTGCGAGCGGTGAACGCAAAAGTTGGCGCCTTCAACGACAAAGTCAAGCAGCTGGGCATGGAAATGCTAGAGGTCATGTACAATGGGTGAGCCTCCTTGCTCCACTCTTCACATCATATGCCTGCAGTGGCGCGCCCATTGCACACTGCCCAAATCTTCAAAGCGCAGGAACAGCATGATGATAGCACTGTTTCTTATACCATATCTTATGGTCCAAATCTTTGGTCCATTCGGCATGGGAGTAGTCGCAAGATGGACAGGAGTGACTTTAAGGGGCCTGCAGAGCATTGTCCAGAGCCTGCATCCGCAAGCCTGACCAATTCATTAGCCCTGGACCTCGATTGCTCAAGGTGCAATTCAGCAGGGGCCGAGCTTCATGTGGGAGGTGAAAGAACGGCGCATGCTGTGCATGCAGATAGAATGTTGATGTTGCGGAAACAAAAGAACCACACAATCCGTTAGTCATCTCTGTCGAGTCAATGTGAGTCGTCCTGCATGCAGGGATGATGGCGTGGGGTTGGCGGCGCCCCAGGTGGGGGTGAATGTGCGAATGATGGTGTACAACCCTACGGGCAGGCGGGGAGATGAGGAGTTTATATTAGTGAACCCCAGGATCCTCAGCACCAGCGGCAAGCGAGAGGTCCACGAGGAGGGCTGCTTATCCTTTCCCCGCCTGTTTGCCAACGTGGAGGTGAGCTCCCTTTCAGAACATCTGTAGCCTGAACTTCATGGCATGTGATGTCGCCTTCAATTCCCAATGTTGCTCTTTGCAACGATCACAAAAAAGCGCTGCCCATATTGCGAGAGCCTGTGTCTGTGGACTGCTTGCTGCCAGTTCATGGGTGTCCTGGTGTGAGAGTGAGAAGACTTGAGGGGCTTCCAGTCTTCTCACTGGGATGGCATGTCTGAGCAAGTCAGGAAGCCTATCAAGTGCCTGCAGAAGGTGTCCACACATGCGCGCTCCGAGCCTGTGCATATGTGCAGACCAAGGCAGAAAAAGCATCACTAGTGTCTGACCTTGCAATGCATGAACATTTAGCAACACTGGTGTTGTCAGTGAGATGTTTCTGCCTGTGTGCTGGTGCAGAGGCCCCACAAGGTGAAGGTGAGGGCGCAGGATGTGAAGGGGGACACCCTGATGCTGACGCTGAATGGGTGGCAGGCGCGGATCTTCCTGCACGAGTATGACCACCTGCAGGCAAGTGGCTTGACCTTTCACCTGCATTCATTCGTGTGCAGCATCATGGAAATTGTATCGCTGTAGGCGTATGCGTTGCAGGGCAAGAGTTGGGACGAGAGCTAGCGGCGGGCTTAGGATGAGATGTACTTGATGAGATGGTTCAGGACTGCTGTGCTGGTTCAAGTTGTTCGATGGCTGCATCTGTTCTCTCCTCGCTGCAATGGCATATTTGGTAGCTTGCCAGCAACATAAGAAGTCCAAAGGAAGTGCAGCAAACCTGCAGCATGTTGGCGCCAGTAGCAGAAGTTGGGGATGTAAATTTAGAAGTGTGTGAGAGATGTAATGATTGCAACCAATCGTGATGCTGGCTGCTCTCTGCTGTGCAGGGCACCCTGTTTCACGACAGGATGAAGCCAGAGGAGTTGAGAAAGATTCACAAGGGGCTTGTGGCACTGGAAGAAGACTACTTGCAGCTGCATCCTGGTGCCGTAGTGCAGCGTGTGTGAGAGCACTCCTGTGCAGGGTCTCTGACAAAGAAGATCATGACTTCGGCGCTTTTGGCACCTCCTATCCAAGAAGCGCCATGGCCTATACTGTCGAGGCAAATTCTGACGTGTTCTGCAATTGACATCTTCTGCACATGCTTGCCTTGCACTGCAGTGTGTGCATTATAATACCAGTGTGGCCCCGGCTGGCGGGGCCCGGTACAATACTGAGCACCGTGCCCATAGTTGATTGGGTCTTGCCTGAATTGGGTGCGTCCAGCAAGGGGTAGGATCTTGGTAGCCTGTACTTGCAGCTTGTCTGCAGACGCACCTTGCCTCTGGCAGGAAAAGAGTGTGCTAAACTAGATATATATTACCAGTATGGAAGGAGCTTAGAGAAAAGGATGTTGTCCACTGGCAGACACTGGCAGAATGTTTGAGATTTTGATGCGGCGGTCGCTGTGATCAGATCTTTTGTGGTCGGGCTTCGCAGGAGTTGCGGCGTTGGCAATGCTAGGATCAGTGACCCTAAAGAAGAGGATGTGGACTTCGGACGCTGTTGCTTCCTCCTACGTAATGACCAAGGTTCAGAAATGTTGAAACAGGCATCATGCAGCCTGCTGAGTTAAATGCGCGCATGACCTATGATGGCCCATCGGCATTTGCATGCTGCATAAATTTGCGGAAGAGGCAGTGGCTCAAAAGATGGCATGGGCTCCTCCCCATTAGAATACGAGCAGAATAGATGCCAAACTTCATGCTGGAATCTCTTACTCGTGTAGGTTCAGCAAAATATCAGGTCCCCCAAGATTTTTTGGGGGATATTTTGAGGCTTGCTATTTTGAGCGGATGAGTCAGACCTCTTTTGCCGGATGAACTCGATCGATCGCGATCTGGTAATCTACATTCGCTTTTCAAGATAGATAGTGATCATGGCAGCGCCCGGGGTAAGCTTCTTCGCGAGATCAATTGAGTCCTGCTATGTCCTGTGCACGCATGGCCGGGCCTAAAAGCAACCCAGGATCGTGGGCTGCGATTCTGCGAGGCAGTATTCTATACTTTACATGAATTGATAAAGACGGTTATTTGAATGTCATCCTTGTCAACTTGCTGCCAAGGCAGCAGATCCTGTATCATTTACTGTGCAAGCCGATCTGCCTTCGAGGTTTGGTACGGACTGCAGATCTTGTGCAGATTTGAGTCTTGCCGTTTCTTCAGTGAAGCTGTTTCATTTCGCAGATGACCACATCGCCGCAGGTCCTCAGCGCCGCAAGCAGATGTCCATACATCCAACAAGTCGTGGTAGGTCATCCACAAGTCATCCCTTCGGTTGGATACTTGTTCTGGTTCTTGGTAACGCTAGCAGCGCTGCTTATCACCAAATTACTACCTGACCGCCGTGCAGATGCCTTGGGACTGTCTTTTGACGCAATTCTATCCAGTCTTCTCAGTGCTCCATGGTGCCTCTCTGGCCCTTCACCTCATCATAGAGCGCACTGACAGCTGCTCCTGTGGCCCCAGGCCGATGTGGGGGACCCGCAGATGGTCTCCAATAGCCTGGCACCGTTCATGTCTCTGGCAACAGTCGTCACCGGAGCAGCCGGCGCCCCTGCCCCCGCAGCCTCAGAGGGGGGCCCGCAGCCCAGCACCAGTGCAACTGCCCCTGCCACAGTAGCTGCCAGCGGTGGCGAAGTGGCTGAGGAGGCCGTGACTGCCAGCTCTGCTGCCACAGCTGAGAAGCCCGCAGAGGAGTAATTACTAAATATGCACCGGTGCGCAGTCAGCCAATCAATCACATTACATCGGTTCCAGTCAGCCCTTTGGGCTGGCCCGATGCATACTGCTGATTCAGAGACAGCGCGCAACATGACATTCAATCAGACTGGTCCGCACAAAGGAACATGCTAGAAGAATTACTACTCTCTGATCTTCCTATATCTGTGAATTTGCTCTTGCTTCAAGCTCCCCAGCCCCGAGGGAGTTGGACTTGGATATGCAATTCGACTTGGATTTTGGCAGGCCATAGCAATGTTGGGCCCACTTTCTCTGGCGATCCTCTATAGATCTGGCTAAATTGCGAGGACTAATGATGTTCAAGGTGCTGCAAGATGCTGCCTGCAGCTGAGATTGGTGTGAAGAAGAAGGATTCTTGAGCAGGCAGCTTGCTCTTTGCACAAATCAGTGGGATCCAGCCATCAGGATGTGCAGCAGCTGAAAAGGGACTGGCACTGCAGATGTTTTGGCAATGGCAGGATGACAACATTTTGTCATGCCTTGCACAAAGAAGCGTCTGCACAATTGACTGTTTGTGCACCCCCAAATGTGCACGTTTGATGGTGCATGCGCCAAGTGTTGGATGTGCTGCATGCAGACAGGCGGGCCAGCTGGCAGAGCTGCAGTTGGTGTGCAGGGCAGGCAATAACCGGCACAGCTGACTGGATGTTTCTCCAATTGTACTCATACTCATGGCTGCTAATCAGCCTGGTGCAATTCGTTTCTGTGAGTGTTGAGGGCTCTGTTGGAGCGTGCTTCGTTGATGTATGAACAGGATGTTGGAGCCTCTCTGTAAGGAAGTCAGGGACCGCCTTGCAAAGGAATTCAGAACGATGTCTTAATTGTGTACTTTTTTGCTGCATTTGAGGGTAAAATATGTCCCTCGAAAGCCTTATTTCACAGATATTTTGGCATGTAACAATTTGGCCATGGGTTGAAGACTTTCGGAAAGCTTCAAGATTGTTTCAGCATGGTCTTTGCACATACTTGTAGGATGCCTGCACCTATTAGAGAAAGAGGTATGCAGACATCAAGGCGGAGCGAGCGCCAGGAGACAGGAGAAAGGCATGCCATGTGCACGTCATATAACCACAACAGAATGATCCCCCAGCCCAGGAGCACTTGATGAGCACATTGCATACATGCAAACAGGTGTGACTAGATGAAATCTACCGAAGAAACTTGCAATCAAGGAGGCAGGCAGAGAATCAAAGTGGCGTCTGAATTATATTCTGCCCTGCACCTATAAATAGCGCGTGGCTCCGAAAGCGTCCAGAGCTTGGGAGCAGCCGGGTCTTTTAAATGCTGAAAGCAAGGATAAGACAGAGGACGGCACACGGAGTATGACGGACAAAGCAGGACCGACTGGCGTGGTGAGTCACTGCTCCGTGACAGGCACATGCATGGTTGCAGGGCTTGGGCTTTTGCGACAAACGCCACCTATGTAATTTCTGCATAATTTTGGCAAGCTTCTGGTACAGTGAAGTTTACTGCGGGCTGCGTATGTCATCGCTTAGAAGGCGTCTTGGAAAACCCTTCCTAGTGGCATCCTTGCCATCGGCTTGCAGACGGTGTCCGCCAGCAAGCGTGTAGCTTTCTAAGAATGGAACGTACATCGGCAACGTACAACTGCATCGGCAGATAATCAGGGCTCATAAGAATTTTAAGCCGTATGCGTCGTATGCAGGTGTCTCCGGAAGTGTTGGCAGCAGCAAGCAGCTGTCCTTACATTCAAAGAGTAGTGGTGAGCGCATCTTCCTGTCTCCTTTGTATTCAAGGGCAAAATCTGAGAATTTCGACCTTTTCAGAAGTTTGGTGATTTCAGAAAGCCATGAAGCAGGTCCTACTGACTGCCAGCTTTCCCATCCTCGCCACTTGGTGTATCAACCCACTGTTTTGCATCAAGACATTCAATCCAAAACTTGCAGTAGTAGCGTCGAGCTGGCTGAGGAACTCTTCAGAATTGCAGCTACTTGGGTCCCTTCCGATCAGCCTGAAGTACCTGCCTGCACCCCTGTGCTGCTAAAAATGACCCTCAAATAAGCTGCATTCTCCAAATACGTGCCGCATTCCGCCAGCCGGGGCCTGTGCTCTTGCGCATCTGTGCCCCCGTGTGAATTTGGGACATGTGACGCCAAAAAGACAGCAGGAGAGCGCGGCAAGCGCGCAGCAGAGCATCATGTTGATCATGGTTGAGTCTTCAAATATGGGTCCTAACAGCCCACATCCTGTTCGTTATCTGCTGAAGCGTTCATAAAATTTTCCAGCAGTGTGTAGCACAAGAATGCTTTGCGCTCACTGCGCCCTCCACTGGTGCTACTCATGACTCAAGCTCGCATTTCCTGATGTGTAACAGGACTGCTAATCGTGGTCAAAATAGGCTCCCCAGTGTTATTTTTTAAAGCACTCCCAGTCATTGGCGCTGTTCCCTCCACAGGCAGAGGTAGGCGATCCACAGCTGGTCTCCAACAGCCTGGGCCCATTCATGACCCTGGCCAGTACAACCTCCCTGGCAGAACCCCTCGGAGCCGCCGGCGCAGGCGCGGCCGAGGAGGCGGCCGCGGCAGCTGCGGCCGCCAATGCGGCGGCCGATGCCGATGCTGACGAGGCGGCCGAGCGCGCCGCACGCCGCGATATGGGCAGCCCCCAGCCGCCGGAGACCCCCCGGGACCGGCTGTCGCACAGCGGCGGCCCCGCAGCTGCAGGCAAGTGCTCTCTGCTTACTACTACTATTGCTACACGTGCGCAGGACACTGTCAAACTGTTTTTGGCAGGAGGCACACCACATTTGCAGACAAGCTGCATTCCCTGTGCCCAATGTCAATTCTGGGCCTGGCATCCAGATGAGCCCTGCAGCAAGTCACCAAGACAAGGATGAAGAGACAAGCCTGGCTCGGGGTTGGACAAATCGGCAGCTTGTAACTGTTGCAGGACTGCACTGGGCAGGTTGGGGGAAAGTCCCTTACCTGCAATAAATTTGCTGTGGCCCTTTTGGGTTCTCAGGCCATGTGTTGCCAAAGAGACAGCAGGGAATGCGGCAGGGGATGTCGCACTTCCATGGCCAGTACAGCAACCTCAGATTTCGTTGCCACGCTCTGCTGGCAACTCTCGCTGTCCCTTTGACATGCAGGTATTTAGAGCCTAAACTTTATGACACCAAACACACAACAGTGAGCTCAGCGTTTCTCGCTTGCATGGGGCTCTGTCCTGACTTGCTGTGGTGGAACAGGAACGCCAACATATCCTGCACAGCATACAGAGCCCAGCAGCTGCGACGTGTGCCATGTTGACCCCGCAGAAGGCTTGTTCCTGCTCATCTCGGAAGAACCGCTGTTTGCACATGAGCAAGGTCTGCGTGTGCCAAGTACAGCTCTTCATGCTACTGCCAGTTTCATGAGAACTTGAGACTTAGGATGGGCCTGTTATGCCAATTTCGGAAAGGCCTTGCTGCATCTGCAAAGCATCCTGCTCAGAGCGAACCACAGTATCATTACCAAAGTGATGGTGAATTTCGAGGGGTATAACGCTATGTCAAGCACTCTAGATTTGCCTTGCTCTGCCCGTTGCTGCACTTGGGGTATTTAAGAAACAACAGTTCTTCTTTAATTACCCCTAGCTGCACCTTGCGGCACATGCCGGCATGCCGGTTGCATGTGCGAGCAGGCAGCAACATTGTGTGTGTCCAGATGGGCGCAGCCACTTGAGCGAGGCATGCTTGGACGAGGAAGAGGTGTGGCTGCTTGTGCTGCTGGCAACGCCCTGATCAGGTTCATCCTGGTGCCCCCATCAGGGAAGCTGCCATGAAGCTGCTGTGAAGCTGCAGTAACAGCCCACCTGGGAAGGGTGGAAAGGCCCAGATGCACCATTTGTACAAGCTGAGAATGTCAAGGGCTGCAGCATGAAACTGTGAGATGGGTGTGGGCGGAGCTTCCAGAGTTTGTGCTGATACAATGGTAAAGCGAGTCGGACTCATCGAGTCCCGTGAGAGACCCTCTTCAAGTTGCCAGGCACATGCGACAGCCGCAAGAAATCACTTGCTTGTGGTTGTTGTGCAAACAAGACCAAGACCAGCCACCGGCCAGCAATTGTTGGCCAATCTCTTACAAGTCGAGCGCGTAAAGGAGTGGCTGGTAGCTGCAGAAAATGGCAAACATGTCAGGAAAGCCTTTAAAATGCCTTGTGGCATTTGTCAAGACTCACCTGTACAGTAGCGCTGTCTGACAGCCATGCAATTTGCTGACTGTTTGCAACATGTGTGGCATGTGTGACACCTGCCCGTGATTGAGTCTGCTGAAAGTTGGTGAGCTGTGATGTGTTGTGCTACGTGTGACGAGTATGCAGTGACACAGTCTTCAAAAAGCTGTACATAGCTGTCTGAGAAGGCTCGAGGAAAGCATTGTGCGAGGTTCGACTGAGTGGCAGACTAAATTTTAGTCACTGAAGTCTGCAGTGCTGAAGAAGCGTGCAATAAAGTGCTGTTGTAACTGCCTCGCAGCTGTTACAGCATGCTGGAGTCATTGACTTGTAAAATGGATGCACTACTCGCATGAAAGTATTGATTGAAGCCCTTCTTGACAAGTGAACCTTCACATGCAAGCAAGGTCCATGCTGAACAACACCAAATTCTCTGTACAGTGCAACATAGACTCTTTCTGCTATGAAGGCAGTGCTCACTTCCACAATACAAGGCCGCCTTGCACCCAGACAGCTCTGATGTTCCTGTCGTCACCCAGATTGATGAATTTCTGGAACGTGTCAAGCAGCGTGTCGCTAGTGAAGGTGTCAATGTTGGACCCAGCAGCGGGGTCAACCATCAGCGCATCAAACTCCTTGCCCACCTCAAAGCTGCCTATCTTGGCCTGCGCTGACAGGAAGTAGGATCAACTTCCACACCACAGACTGAATTCAGCCACCTTAATGGATGCAGAAAACGTTTCTAGAAAAAAATAATAGCAACTCCATCATGTTATCTCCTGGGTTCAGGCATTAAAGGAGTGAGGTGAGGTCCGCAAGGAAATGCAACACAAGTCTGAAGGCCAAAGATGCTCAGGGACATTCAGGAAAGAGTTTGTCAAAACAAAGCTACAACAAAGAACCCCTCTCTCCTGTGCAAGTCATATGCTCAGGGAATAAGAGGTCTGCAGCTGTGATGAAATGGTCTGGAGTGGACCCAACACAAGTTGCATACAGTAAATCACAAGGCAGATGCAAGCGATCTGAATGGGACGTTTAGAGGGAGTGATAAGTTCTATGAGACATTTAAAGGAATTGATAAGTTTCAAGTTATCCTGCAAGGAATATAAAGGAATCTATCACTGTGACGCATAATGACTGTTTGTAATGCACGCACCTCCAAGCCGAGCGCCTGAGCCCCGCCCATGGTGGCCAGCCAGAAAGCTCCCCTGTAGTCCAGCTCTTCTCCACTGCTCGGCCCATCCACGCTGATGTCGCCTGCGCAGCCCATCACACAGAAAAATCAGGTGTCTAGAAGGATCTCAACCTCTCAATTATTTATAAAGTACGCTGCTGATGTACACTTGCCATGTGAAGATGTTGCTCCTCCCAAAGGAGAGCTCCCAAACCAGGCCATTATGGCAGCATGGAGGTGCAGTGGTGCCCTGCTACTGTAGTGATCGCTCTAGACCCCACTGCTGGCTTTAATACCAGGGGCTGGTTCCATTGGATTAGGCTTGTCGAGAGCTCTCAGAATCTGGTTTTAAAATTGTCATAGGAATCATATTTATGGAGAAGGGTATAATCATCTACCCATTTTGGCCAATAATACTTACTTCTTGCGGGGGTTAGAGTGGCCAGTACGGTGTGAGGTTTCAAGAAAAGTGCCATTTGCTATTACATGCCTCCTCCCCACCTTGTTCTTCGAGGTTCCTGGAGTCGCCTGCTGCGCCGCTGCAATCAGCCGCCGCTGTGCCCGTGGCCGGACCTCCGCCCGTATCATGCGGCGCGGCCGGCTCCGCAGACCGTAGCCTCGCCCCATAATCCCCGCAGCCGCCGCCGATCGGTGCGACCTCTCCACTGCGCGCCTCTGTGCCGGCATTGTGACCGCAGCCGCTCTGCCCGGCTTGTCCGCTCATGGTAGGCTGGCCACCAGAGGGGATCCCAAGGTTCCCGGCCGTATTTACCCCTACAATAGTTTCTTAATCAGGGTAGACACTGAGGAACTTAGTCACATGATCATCTGCATCAAATTCTGGCCCTGGTGCTTGCAGGTGATTCCGCTTTCAATAAAACCGCAATAATTTGCTGACGTAGAAACGCGGCTCTTTCCAAACCACAAGAAGGGAACAAGTCATGGGAAACAGAGGAAGATGTGCAATTCTTGGGAGGTGCTTTTTTCGGAGTTTGCTCATCAACAGTGCATTGAGGGGACAGATAGAGCTCATCCAAATGGGGTTATGGCCGCACCTCCAGTCGGCGACCCACCAGGTGAGAAGCCACTGGACGCAGAACGGCGCAACCGGCGCCGTTCTGCAAGCCGTTCCCTGTCGGTGCGCAGCATGCGCACGGCCTTGGCTGCGATGACTGCGCTGCGCATGGCATTCAGCATGCTCGGGCTGTATCCTCCCGCCACGTCCGTCCCCAATCCCACCTGCACGCACTGCCACGTCAGCTGCGTCTGATACAAGTAAAACCGTTATGGAGTTGCTATGCCTACGCCTACGCCTGCATTTCCCTGTGTCGGAGCATCCTGCCAGCTCAAAAAAGATCGGTTTCATCTACCAGGCACTCATCACGTGAGTGCCAGGTCAGATACATGAAGTCCAAATGGAATATTGGAGAGCGGATGATGCAAGTGTTGGTCTTTGGACCGAGAGAGGATTTAGTACATAGCGTCCCGATGCATGCTAACGACAGGGGACTCTAGATATACTTAAGTTTAGAGTCCCCTGCTAATGCACACCCAGGGGGGATACTGCGTACGCCACCCTTCGTGCCCAAAGACCAAACCTTGCATTCTGCAATCCTCAAGCTCCACGCTGCATGAAAAGGCAGCAGTGGCTGCAACGGCAGAGGAGTTGGGCAGCCACCCTGACACCAAGCTGCCGGCAGCGCAGAACATCCAGGGGGATATCGGCGAAGAAGAAGTTCGACAGGGGGCAGTGCGCGATTGCGGTGCCACGCGCCGCCAGCAGGGTGAGCTCCGCTGATGTCAGCGTGACGCCGTGCGCCATTACAGCGCGGTTAGTCAGCATACCCGCCCTGTCATACAGCGATGTGTCCCTTCCGCAGACCTGCAATTCAACACAAAATCTTCACAACAAATTCTTCAGGCCGTCTGTAATGCTTTGGAATTCCAGAGGACATTGTCATCATAGATACACATATATTTGTCTTGCACAGGCAGCTCTTAAGGAATAAGCTTTGCTTCCACACACTTTGCAAGTTTGTGGCAACAAAACTACTTCATCAGCTCACCCTGCCTTGATGTCCATATTTAATGATGTCTCCAAGAAGTGCATTGTGCAATTCCCATTTATTGACCGACATACATTCACTGACAAGCCGCTGGATGAAGGACACACTTGCACACCTCAGGATGAAGCTGCGCCACAAAGGCGTCATTGTCGAGGCTCTCGCTGATGTGGCTCTGGATATGACAGCTGTACCGCTGGGCTAGCACGCCTAAACTGGCCAACAGCTCTGGAGAGCAGGTGGGCACGAAGCGGGGTGTAACCACTGGGTGCACCAAAGATGTACCAAGGCCCCTGCAATAATGTAAGGTCACTGGCAGTGGCTGATACATACAATAAAAACACCTTGAAGCTTTGCATCCAGGTATCATGATCACAGTGAGCTTCAGTGTGTTGCCAGCATGCAAGGGCCCTCTAACAAGCAAACACTTTCTTGCATGTCATCATGATAAGCAAGTTGACACCGATGATGCATGACTGAGTCCTTGCTGCGTACCTGGTGGATTCAATGAAGGCTTCAGTGTCAGACACGTTCTGCTCCAGGCTCTTCACATAGAAGTCTTTGGAGTTGCGGTCCATGCACACAAGGCCCACATATGCCCTCTGCCCAGCCTGCGGATAAATAGAGCCTCTGAACAAGTCTTTGCCACTGTCAATCGCGCCTGTGCTTACCATTCTACCCATAGAAAAATCTGCAGCACTATACTGTGATTCTTACACAGGGCAGAGGAGAACAGGAGACAGATGAGGCGGTGCAAACCTGATGCAGAAGCTCTGCCAGGAGCTGTGCAGGCTCCAGATGCAGGGATGCAAAGTAGAGGGATGTGGTTGTGCCGTTCGACAACAGCCTCTGCACGAGCTTGGAGTACTCTGTGCGCGCAAGGGCCAGGTCCTGATGCCTTGACTCCCTGGGGAAGGTGTACTCGTCTAGCCATGCCATCAAGGGCTTGTTCGTGGCTGTCCCGGAATACGAGTACTTTGCATGCCACAAAAAGTCGTCAGTTTTGCTTGCGATCCTCAACATGCAAAGTGTCTTGCTAGACATGCATTGCAAAGGAACGACGGCATGCCAATGCCTGGCAGGCATGTAGATGACGATCGGGCATTTGTTCAGGCACCCATTGCACGGCTGAAGCGCAGTAGCGCACCTGAGGTGCGTGAAAGTGTGTGTCCACGAATCCCGGACACATGAAACGGCCATCCTGTGATGAAAATAGAGAACGAAGTCAAGCCTAGCCAATACATCTTGCGCAGCAATAGTCAGATGCACCTTGCTGAGGGCGGTTTTGGTGTTTCAATTCTATCCGTTATCAAATAACTCACCGGGATCTTGTACACGGTGCTCTCGAGCAGACCATGCTGAGCTAGGACTGTTGTTGATTCTGATGCAGGCACGAGAGAAAGTATTTTGCCGCCTTGTCCCTTGCTGGACACCACGCACACATGGTCTTCTAGATACTCGAGTTCCCCGAAAGTTGGAGCATGAATGAAGGTGCCCCTCAGAACGAAAGTGCCCGAGAAACTTGCCATCAGTCCTTCACACGTGCGTGTAACGATCGACACAAGTACCAGGAATTTCCAATCATTCGTGATATAGTGGCGAAATCGAATGCTTTAGACACCTGAACACAAGATGCATGGGATGAACTCTAGTCTCCAAGAAAGAAGTACAGCCCTCACATCCCCCAGCTGGAGGGCACTATAATAGTGCACGTGTGGACGACATGTGAGCAGGTGCACCCACCACCTCACGGCACTTGTCCTGCGAATATTCTTCGAACAGCGAGCAATTGCGAGGCTCCCGCGCGTCGAAGCGCACAGCGGATTTTGCAGTTCAGCCGTTATGCAGCTGTCGGCTGATGTGGGCGCAAGGGCGTCTGGCGTTCAAGCCTCCCAACCGCACGTGAAAGGCTCCGCACATCGGAGCCTGAGGGCGAGCAGGACCGCGGGACAGGGCTTTGGCCGGGTGATTGTCAGGCCTAGATCAAAGCGCTCTGTTCTTCAGGTACAGTCCTCGTCCAAGGCAAATATTGGCAACATTCGCGACAGGTGTTGGCGCACCACAACAAGCTTTTGACAACCTGGAACTCTTTCTGCGTCCAGCCCGGCATCAAGCATGCTGTGCCTGAGACGCTGGTGCATGCATATATATTAAGATCGACGCTTGAATAAGACATGACCACCCCTTCATTTGATCTTTGCATTGTATGTTGCTTCCACCCAATGCTCTCATGCCCATATATGTACGGTTGTGAGGATGCTCACAATGAAAGATGAGCAGATTGCTTCCGCTTCTTCCCTGAATGCCATGTAAGTTTCCGACGATTGTGTGGGTTAGTTTGGTGGTACTGCTGTGCTCACTGGCGCCTTCTCGATCACCCTGCAGGGGGCTCCAGTCTGCACAGCTTTCAGAGACGATGCTCGAGCGGCTGGCCAGTTCTTCCCCAAATCCACTCCGTACCATCTGGACACGCGTCAGGCCGAGGTAGGCGACTTGACAAGGACCTGGTCCTGGGATCCTTGGTATCTTGTATGGCCTCTCTTTCCACAAGATGCCTCCATGCATACCTCACGTTATGATACTGCAAATTGTTAAATGCGTTGTCTCATTTGTGCGCCAATGCAACCAAGTATTGCAAGTCAGTACTGCTGACTTCTCAGGGTTGGCGCCAAACATTAACACTTTGGCTCAGGCGCCCCTGCATGACAGCGGTGGGCACTGCCTGCCTGCTTGTACAGTCATATTTAGTTCTACTGGCAGTGCAGCAACACATGCAGGCATGGGGGAAGTGTATGAGGGCTTTGGAGGCTTCATGCAAGAGCGCCAAGGAGCCTCAACCCACCATTTGTCTAAGATATTCTTTATTGAGGGATGTATGGGGGATGGCGCAGAATGGGCTGACGCAGCTGGTGGTGCGCGTGGCGAAGTTCCTGGCAGAGAATGAGCGCCTGCTGGTTGTGGCTGCCTCCACCATGATCATGTCCCTGTCCCACACCGCACTGCGCCCAGTGCTGCCCACATTCGCCAAGGTATGCCACAGCTGCTTTCTCCACTGACTCTGTGAGTCCCAGTTGGAAGTCCTAATCTCCTCTTGAACTCCTCTCTGTGGCTATTTCCGCAGTGCGTGCATTTCTTGGCAGGTGGGTGGCATCGTTGCATGGTGCATGGTTGTCATGCAGCTGCAGATAGCCTGCCCTACGAACATCACATCTAAAATATGGTGGATATCCATTCGAGGCAATGCCTGTGGATTTCATCACGCCTCGCAGAGCATCATTGGAGCAAGTTTCCACTGACTGTGGACATCAGTCCATGCACAAATTGCACGGCAGAAGGTTGAAAACATGTGCCGACCCTGCAGCCAGCCAGCCTCGCTACCAATATTACGGACGTTCAGCAACAGATACATGCGTGACATGCATCTCCTGTGCAGAGCTTTGGCGTGGGGGCAGCGGCGGTGGGCAGCACGATATCAGTGTACGCGATTGCGCGGCTGATGATGAACCTGCCAGCTGGCATGCTGGCCGACCGCTACGGGCGCAAGCCGCTGCTCGTATGGGGACCCCTCATCACTGCCTTTGGTGCGTGGTGCTTCCTAAGCAGTCTCCCTAAGCAGATTCGTCGAGTCTTTCAGCGCCAACAAAAGCCATGCATCTGAGCAGTTGCACTGCTGCCGGCTCCTATCGTCTGAATGCAAATCATACTGGGCTCCTTACTGATGCTCATTTGTCAAAGAGCAGGAGTGACAGATTAGCATCAGCATCAGAGATTTGTCCACTATGGATTGACGTTTAGGACAAGTGCAGGATTGCCACATTACAGGCCTGCATGGATGACCCAAACAGCTACATAAAGACATCAACCTGACTTGCGCAGAGCTGAGCGGCAAAACGTTTGTTTGCGCGCAGGTATGATCGGGTGCGGGATGTCTGGCACCTTTGGGCAGCTGCTGGCATGGCGGTGGGTGACAGGGATTGGCAGTGCATTACAGATGGCGGGGGCGCAGCTGTTCCTTACGGATATCTCCCTATCCACCAATCGCGCGCGCACCCTCGGCACCAACCAGGCGCGTTCCCTCTGACCATTCTCACTTGCGCCAATGGGCCGGGCTTGTTCCACTGGCATGCGCAAATGACAGCAATGGCACAGCAATTTGCTCTTGCTCCAGCAGCTTGGCTTGTGCATACGTGCCTCACGGACTGTAGACCATATAAAGCCAAAAAGAGAGGCTGCATGCTGCAGAATTGTCTTCTCCCTTGGCCACAAGTGTGCAAGGTGCAGGATACCTTGAGGAGCGCTAGTTGAGGACAAGAGCAGGAGTTGGAACAAGGAGTGTGGACAAGGACAGGACCGCTCACAAGCGAGAAGGTCGCATCATCAGGGCACATCGTCTAAACTCTACCACTGTGTGCTGCAGGCGGCGTCGCTGATGGGGGGCCTTGTGGGCCCGGCGCTGGGGGGTCTCCTGGCCGACTGTGCGGGCCTGCGCGCGCCGTTCACACTGACCGGCGTCGCCGCTCTTCTAGCCGCGCTGTACGGCTGGGTGCGGCTGCCGGAGACCATGGGCCTGCGCGCTCGCCAGGAGAAGGATGAGGCCGCCAGCCGCACCGAGCCGGCCGCCGCACGCGCCGCTCAAGCAGAAGCCCTGCAGGTGATTCCCTCTCCAGTTTATGCTAATGTGTTGACAACTTGAAGGGGGTTCAGGGTGACTTACGCGGTGTCCCCCATTCCGCAGTTTAAATGATGGCCTGTATGCTTTTGGCATGTTACAACAAGGGTGAGATCTTGATTGGCTTGATTTGCTGCTGGGGGAAAGCTGTTGACACGTCACGGCCATGGCCAGCTGGTTTCTTCCGGCACACCTACACAATTACAGAACCCTTCTCTAAAAAACCAGTTGCTGCATCCCAGCTCCATTGAAGGCAATTCAATATTTGGCAGGTTCAGAAGGATCATGGGCTGCGCATGCCATGCATGTTTCCTGAGCTCAAAGAACATGCCATTGTTCAGGCTGAGAGCAGCGGAGCAGAGGAGGCGGCACCAGAGCAGATGCCGGTGCTGGCAGCATCCGGTGAACAGATAGCAGCGGCAAAGGCGGCCGATGCAGCAGTGGACTCCCTGAAGGAGAACTCCACCTACAACCCACGCAGGATGCGTCCCAAGAGGTGCGCAAGAGTGCCATGTTGCATGCCATGCATGCCAACGAGAATTGACACTCACTATCCCTCGCTTTGGGTGTAGTTTGCTTTAAACGACACCCAAAGCGAGAATTGACACTCACTATCCCTCCCTTTGGGTGTATGACAGCGGTGGTCTGCCTGCATGCCCTGGCCCGTTTCTTCAAATGGCACACACCCGATTGCAGTCGATCAAGAGTCTTTGTCCAGGTTGACTACACCCAAAATCAGTTTATTCAGAGTGATCTACCAGAAAGGCAGATTTCCCCGACAATAAAATACTGCGCCAAGATGAGGGCTGTTGAAAAGAGGCCCAACAGTGTGTGTACATGTGCGCAGGAGGAAAGAGCGGCCGTCCTGGCTGCTGCTGCTGGAAAGCCGGGACTTTGGAGCCATCGCGCTCGTGAACGCACTCATGTTTGCCACGGCTAACGGCAGCCGCTCCGTGCTCATGCCGCTGCTTGCCACTCAGAGCTTTGCTCTCTCCACGACCGCCCTTGGTGAGGTTTAATTGCTGATACTTGTGTCAGCCACTGTGGTTTCACATGTGCATCCTTATTGTGTCCACTTCAATGCCATCTATCTGGCAGGGTCTGCTGAGAAAGTGTAAAGTGTATCTCAGCATCACCGAGCAAAACACTTTGCCGACAGAACGCTGCAGCAGCAGACCAGTCAGCTTGTTGAGCTCGCATTACAACGCCACTGTGCACATTGCAACAGAGGCCCTTGTTTTCCTTTTGGCTCCCGGCAATCCCACAATGGCCGTCAATGTGCTGTGGTGATTGAGAAGCTGGCTAGAGACATCTAGCCAGCAGTCACCAGAGGCCGTGTACATTTCTAGCTCCAAACATTACAATATAAGGTTCAACCCAACAGCTGAGTGGACCGGGGACACGTGCGCGCGAGGCTGCTAAACGCGCTGATGGCTTTGATCAGTCTTGAAAAAGGCATTTTTTCAAAAGGTGGATGTTGATATGTAAATTCAAGTTTGGATATTTCAACCCAAGAGCTGACTGGGCCGGTGACACGTGCTCGCAGGGTTGCTGTACGCGCTGATGGCGGTGATCAGTCTGGTGGGAATAATGCCGGCAGCCTTTGTGGCGGACAAGCTGGGCCGCAAATGGACCATCGTTCCCTCCTGCTTCGGCCTCGCCGCCGCCCTGCTCCTCATGGCAGTCACCGGTGAGGCGACAACCTCGCTTAGTATTAGGTTATTTTTATTATTATTATTATTACACGCATTTCCTGCCAAGAGGCAAGGTACGTCTCGCAGACAAGCTGCAGTTAAAGGCTGCCACAATCCTTGTTGGACTCACCAGATCCAAGCAAGACCCAATCGACCGTGGGCACGGTGCTCAATATTTACACCGGCCCCTGCCAGCCGGGGCCGAACTAATATTTTTAGTATTGTTATTATCATTATCATTAAATCATTTCCTGCCAGGAGGCAAGGTACGTCCCACAGACAAGCCGCAGTTAAAGGCTGTAAAAATCCTTCCCCTTGATGGACTCGCCACATCCAAGCAAGACCCATTCAACCTTCAATAGCTACTTCTAATCAATTGTCCTGTTAAGAACTGGTTAGATCCACTCTACCAGTTCCTCTAGGTTAATTTCGTCTCCGCTGGGCTGCTTGGCAGTTGCCTTAACATACCCTTAGCGACGTGAAAAATCAAGTGTGGAGAAAGTAACGTGCACTTAGAAACACTGTCTCTCTTTGCACAGGAAGGGCCTGTGGTATCTTTGCACAGGAGCCCAAAGCTTGTTCCATAGCATGGGAGGAGGGGGCTGCAGCCACTTACCATTCAGCACTCCCTCGTGCCATGCCACAAATTTTTTTTACCCTGGATGTGGATAACAAGACATCTTTGGGCATCCGTAGTAAAATGTTTGGTGATGCTGATTTGCAGGCCGGCAGGAGTTTTTCATAGGGGCGATGATGGTGTATGCTGTGGCCAACTCGTGCATCGGCGCAACTCCGGCCGCTTTTGCCGCCGATGTGATGCCGCAGTCCGTCTCCGGCTTCGGCCTAGGCATGTTCCGCTGCGCCGGCGACATCGGTGCGCGACCCTGCATCTCTTTCACAGATAAACTCATATTTTTTAAATTAGAGACACAGATATAGACATCATAGACATTTAGACACAGATATAGACATTATAGACATTCAGCCACAGATATAGAAATAAACTCATGATATTTCATTTCTCCTTGGCCAACAGGCGGCGGTGCAACGCTGCACATCATGGCAAGTGTTGAAATGTGTCCTACTAAACTCTGACAAGCCCAAGAATGGGCCTGTGGCAATTGCAGCATGTGTGCAGATGCACCTTGCCTAGCTTGGCAGGCATTTAGTCATGCAATTGCTTGAACAGAATGGCAACGTGGGAGTTTTGCTGCCTTTTCGCATTTCGTCCCATTGCCTTGTTCCATCTGCATCTCTGGGGCCAACAGTGAAACTGGACGCACACACTGCGCTACACCCTCGTGCAAACGGTTAACCCTACACATCTGACCTTGAAATTTACCCCTGAAACAAAGGGTCATTGCATCGTGCGCAGGGCTGATGGTGGGTCCGGCGCTGCTGGGCTGGATTGCAGACATGACATCGGTGCAGACGGCGCTGCAGGTCAACGCTGCCGTGCTAGTTTTGGCCGTCTCCTATTTTGGCCTGGCAGCGAGAGAGACCAAGCACCTCCGCGTGCAGCAGCACATGCAGAAGCGCGCGGCCGCTGCCGCGTGACCCCCGGGCCGGGGGAAATGATTGCCAGGGTTTTCACAGAGTGGTCGCTGCTGTAGGATGCCCAGTGACTGGCCTGTGGAAGAAGGCCGAGGCGGGATGGCCTTGCATGCAGCTGCAGAGATAGGAATTTTTTGCCCTTTCAGTTGTAGGAGTTTTGGCGTGAGGAGCCCTGACGGGTCATTGAGAACCTTGTGATGAGCTCGAGTGGCAGATAAGATGGCCAGTTTTTTTAAGAGAGCCATTTGACCTTTTTACTTATGCAGCAAGCGACTTCCTACCCAATCACAGCGCATGAGCGTCTGCTGCAAGAGTGTAGGAACAATACATGTGACCAGCCGCAGCCGGCAAGCTTATTTGAATTTGAAATTGGCTTTCTATGTCGCATGCTGGCATGCGCGGCACACACTGCTTGCTCACCAGGCCAAGGAATCTGGTGTGACGTACAGTATGCAAGTGGCAAGATTTTGGACGAAGCAGATTTGCCAAGCATTGTTAAGTGCATACTCTGCCAAATTCCTGAGCCATCAGAGACTTGCACGGGCGCGTCGTTCAAGAGCAAAACTGCTAGCTTGAGCTACAATAGACTATCACTACGCGTTTTTTGTCATGTGTATCTTGATCACGTTATATTAATGACAGAACTGCCAGCGTGGTGAGAAATGATAATGAGACAAGATGTTGAAATTCAACTGGACAACTTAGTATAACCATGTGTCTTCATGTATTACAAGTGCGATTGCTGACAGAAGTTCTCCTCTTGTGCATTATTTCCAGTCAACCTCAATAGCTTCTGGCGCTAGGCCAATATGCCATTCGCCATATCACTGTGTCACATTGTTCTCAGCCTTCATTCAAGTACAGTATACTACGTAGCATGTGAACCCCGACAGGTATTCAAAAAGTTTCTCAAACACATCCTTTAATAAATTTAAGGAACAGTCGCAAGAACCAGCATTGCCATTTGCAGACCCAGCCTTACACTGACATTCTTAAAATGAAAATCTTGATGCAACCGATGCAGAAAATCCAACACGTTTGCTCGGTGGTCCCACGCTTTCTTGCAGAACACTTGGTGACAAGCCTCTTTGTTCGGTACACTGCGCGGCTGAATTTGACATGATGAACTCATCTGACACTTGCCAGTGTCTGCTGCTGTTCATGTACAGTATCATAGCTTGCTCTGAATTGCTTGCCGATCAGTCATGCTTATGTGTATTCTGCCGCAGTCGTCATCACTGGTAGGGCTGCCTGCTGCTTGGTGTAGATCAGCTGGGCAGCTGCCACCAGCACACGAGGCCCCTTCTTCGACCGCACTGAGCTGGCCGCAAAACTTATACTGACAACACCCTGCAGACAAGCAGACAGCTCATCTGATGCCCAACTTTTCTTCATTCAATTTCAACATAAGACTCCTTCATGCTTGCTAATATTTGCTCAGGATCAGGGCTGCACATGCAAAGAAGAATTTTGCATGCTCAGAGCTAGAGCACGGTCTCCTGTCTCCCCACAGCAGAGGCAGAGTGTGTTTCTTCTGCAATCAAGGCATGCTAACGCTGCAAACAATGCAAACCCGAGCACTTACATACATTTATCAATGGCTGGGTGAAGCAGCATACCTCATATGCCGGGTTCACGCTGATCTCGACAACAGCTGTGGTGATGTCAGCGTTTGTGCCGGTGGTGACATCAGCAACAGCCACCACTGTCGCATTAGCTCCGGCACTCGCGCCACGAACGGCAAAATCGCTGGGTTGGAAGCTGCATGCATATGATACCAAATTAGTCAGCAAGTTTGTTTTGTTGACGCACTCTGTTACACCTGCAAGGCAGCCCAACCTCCCTTCCTTGGCGCTCGCTCTGTCTTGTTCCCTGCAATTCTCCTGGCTTGAAGATGTCAGCTACTGACGGCGCTTGCTCCGACAATGTTGGGAAGGATGCATGTGCATGTGCTTTAGTAATAATTGATTGCAATTTAGGCTTCAGCGGATTATTATCAGATTCTGTCAAGCACTTCTTCTTCAACTGGGACTGACACTATCAAAGAAATGAAGGGCTCTTGATCTACCTTAGGCTTTAGTGGATCATGATAATATTTTTCAGGCAGATTTACTTTAATTGGGAGGCACCATCAAAACAAAGGGCTCTTGGGCACACAACATTCATATTTTTCAGGAAATGATTTGTGCAACAGCAATTTGAAACCCGCACCTGAGCGGCACGGATGTATTGCAGACGACAGCCACTGGCACGTTTGCCGCATTTGTCACGGCCAGAGCGGAGCCATTACTGGTAGAGTAGTAAGCCATCTGCAGCGCGTACATGCAGCAGGTACCCCTGTTCCGCAAATAAAAATTCCAAATCCAAGCTGAACCCACGAATGTAATAGGCATCAGCCGAGTAGATGTCAGCTCAGAAAGAAACTTGTGGTACCGCAATCTTTGCTCGGATAATGGATCGAGAAGGGAGCAGATGCTCGAATTCCAGACACTCACAACCATGCAAGCTGAGAAGCATGACGGGGACTCGTCATTCCCAGGCATCGTGAGTTTGACACATCACCTACGGCCGGGAGAGCCGACATCCTGCACTCCATAGGGGCTTAGAGGCGGCGGTGGCGCCTCCGCAGCTTGGGGCTTCACAATGAGTGAGCTGTAAGCTGGCGGTGGCCGGGGTGGATAAGTCGGCGGCGGGGGGCTCGGCGGTGGCGGCGAGGGAGGTGGGGGACTCGACGGTGGGGGACTGTACACTGGCGGTGGCGGGGGTGGCCGGGGTGGATATCGACGCCGCGGCGGCCGCCC